>CDYT01004518.1_pt1 | contig 61292 bp, 102 predicted proteins | sample 557541 | NCBI WGS metagenome assembly CDYT01 (sample SAMEA3182060, study PRJEB8094) | gut metagenome | biome: human; feature: gut; material: Stool; isolation source: human stools | place: Canada | collected 2013-01-15
AGTACATACTGATAACGTAACATGGCTTTTTCAGCCTGCGTCATTGAGGAAACATTCGCATCAAGTCCTTGCTTTAACGCCCATTCCTTTAATGTTGCCTGTGTCAAGTCGATACCATAACGCCGCATAGGTGCCGTAGTACCGGAAAATACAGATTGCAGACTCTTGGCAATATCTTCTTGACTCACATCATAGAATGAAGCCATATCTCCGGCTAATTCTGTCAACCGGATAGACATTTTTGCCATCTGCCCTTGCGGAATATCAAGGGCTGTTCCCATGGCTTGGAAACGGCTTGCAAACTGTTTCGCGGATAACTCGGACATACCGAATTTTTCAATTGATGTTTTTGCGAAATTGTTAATTAGGCTTTCGTACTGCCCGAATGTCTGCCTTACAACGTTCTCAACTTCTGTCAAACTTGATGATATGTCAATAGCATCTCCAAGTAGCCTAAATCCTCGGAATAAAGCCCAATACGTTGCATACACTTTTCCGATTGCAGACGCAAGGGAGAACGACTTCTTAGTAACCGCAGAAGCACCGGAACTAAATCCGCTAAATGAGCTTGTGATGCTTTTTGCCGCCGTTCCTGCCGCTCCACCGGTACGTGATAACTTTGCCAATGCGTTTGTCATGTCAATAATATTCCGGCTTACACTAGGTGCTTTCGACAGTTCAGACATAAGCTGTCGCATTGCCGTGGCAAGTTTCGGGATATTTTCAATCGCCTTGGTGGAACTCTGGTAGCCAAGCTGTTTGATTGCAGACGCAAGGTCGGTCAGACCCTTAACAGATGCCGACATTCCAGAAAGTCCTTTTACCGCATTGGAAATCTGACGCATAGAACCAGCCGCAGCATTAATCTGTTTGCTGTTGATGGAGCCTAATTTGCTTACGTTTCTTGCGACTGCGGAAAAAGTCCGTGTGTCAATTCCACGCATTGCCGTCATTGCCCCTGCAAGTCGGTTTACCCCTGTGGAAAGACTATTCAGATTCCCGGTACTAAGTCCAGAAAGCGCGGAAGATAATCTCCCAAGCCTTGTCACAAGCGCATCTATCTGACCGCTTGCCTGTTGTGCCTGTGCTTGGATTTTTATTTCAAGAGACTCTAATTCCATTTATCCACCAACTTTCTACATAAGAAAAAGACGGTAAGATTTGACCCTTACCGCCCTTGAATTACTTTTTCAGTTTTCCCTTTTTCAGAAGAGAAAGCATTTTTGAATTTCCCTCTGATGTAAACTTAAAATTGGAAAATCCGTTCTTTTTTGCGATTTCCGCACGATGTTCTTTCGACACATCATCTTCCCCAACCGCTTTTAATGCTTCAACGATTGATCCAGATTTTCCGGTATACATCGAATAATACTTGCTTGCGTTTTTCTTTGCTCCACTTACAACGATTGCAGTGTGACCTTTTGTACGCGTCACAAGAATGTCCCCGTTGTAAAGCAGTTCTCCGATTCGGTAAGAACCAGCATCGGTAAACAAGCCGGATTTCAAAAGAATGATTCTTTCGTTTGCAGTATTGAAATCTCCTACATCCTTCCCGAATGCATGGATAATACAAGCGCGTACAAGAGAAGAACAATCGCATTCCGTCTTGACCTTTGTGTTAATGCCATGCTTAATGACTCCGTAGCGTTCCGATTGGTCATAGCCGATATTTTTATTGTCAGATGCAATCTGCATAGCTTCAGCTAACTTCTCCGCAACCCTATCGTCCTTCGCCCTTAGCACGTACCATCCCTTAGAATGGTTATAAAACTTCTGCGTAGACACTTCCTGTCCGGTCTGGTCTCCGGCTTTTCCGCCAGAATAGCAGTTTCCGTGTTCATCGTGTCGCGCACTTCCGATAATTACTGCCATGGTAATACCTCTTTTCTTAAACTATCTTTGGCTTTGGCAAATGTGATTTCCTTGATTCAGCCGCCCATGCTTCTTCCGCCTTAAGCATTTCTCGTATCTCAGCATCGGGATCGTCCGTATTATGCTTTTCGATGGAATCATAGCAAGTTTCTTTCACGTACTTACTATTACCCTTACCGAATGTAGCATCTATTGCGGTCACAAGTGCTGACGTTGCATATCTGCCAAACCACATATACATTTCCACATCGCGTTGCTTCCATTCTGCCTTGTATGCATCCACATAAGGCTTAAGCAACTCTGGATTCATCATATCTATATCATCAACGGAAAATCCGTAGCCTTTCGTTACCATAAGGTAAAATGGACGGATTTCCGCAACGTAATATTCCCATGTTAGTTCTTGTTGGCTGTCTTGGATGGAGTTTTCTTTGCCGGTGTTCGATTCTTCTTCTCCGTCTCCATCATTTTCGCTAAAAAACTGTTTGACTCCAACTCATTCTCTAATTCGTTGAACAACTCAATACAGTCAATCTCACCATCGTCAATTTTTTCAGAAAGCAGATCAAGCACCTTATTAAACTGCTCATCGTATTTCTCGTTTGTATCGTAGTCATATCCAAACTCGTCCTTATGGTTTACTTGCAGTCCTACAAGAAGCATCTTAGGAAGTGTTTCAAGTAACAGTTTCTCTACGGATTCTAAGCTTCCATCCTGCTCGCTTACCGACTCTGATACATCTTTGATAAGATGTGACTTTAATGTTGGCTTAAAACCAAATTTGATTGAATATTCGCTATTTCCTAACTTTACTTTCATGTTTTACCTTGCCTTTCTGCCCTATATTGGCAAGGGGCAGTGTTGCCACCGCCCCATTGTTGCTTATCTTATTGCTTCAAGTTCTGCGATCGACCGTTCATCCTCGCCTACCGGTGCGGTCGATTGCTCGTCCGATAGGCTTTTTACCCCACCACTGTTACGGTAAATGTACCATCGTTGTTATCAACGACAGTCAGCTTATCTGTAACAAGCTCTGATGCTGTACTTGGAATAACTGTTACCGTCATTTCAAGGATTTCATCGTTTCCATCTACATCGTTAGGTGTGGCTGTTGCAGTTCCTACATATGCGTATTTCGCTACACCGCCGATACCGTCCGTTCCGTACAGATGGATAATATCAAGTTTTTTATCTCCATATCCATCCACCTTTGAAAGATATTCTTTTTCAAGGTTTCCTGTGATTCCTCTTGAATCAGAAGTCTTAATACCTTTTTCAAAAGTCTGCTGATCATCTTCCATTGTGGTTGATTCAACAGTGTTTGGCGGTGATGCAGGGCTTGGAACTGACTTAGCCGCAACCAAAAGATTGTATGTTCCTGCAAAATCAGCCTGTTTTTCCGTGTGCTCTTTTACAATGACACGCGTTCTATAACTTGTTGATGCCATGATTTCCTACTTCCTTTCTGCTTATAGCTGATCTAAATGCTCAACGTTTCCAATTACGCGAGTTGCGCGGAATGTAGCCGTTCGCACTTGCTTGGAAATTGTTGTGATTACATTTGATACTTCAAAACTTTGTTGTTTAAAAAAAGACACCGCATATGCTGCGATGTCCTTAGTTGCTTTTCTTGAACCTTTGTTTGTAATTGTGATCTGAAATGTTGGGCGAATTGCATTGATTGTCTTTGCTTCATTCGTTCGTCCGGCTTCTGTGACACCGATTTGTCTGACTAAAAGCGTCGGGAATACTGCGGTGCCGCCCGATTCTTCTTCTTGCGTCACTTTAATTCCTCTTACCTTGCTTTCCATGTACGATTTCAAAAGGGAACATAAGGTGTCTTCAAAATCAAGTGCCCAACTATTTAACTCATTTTCCACCGAATACCTCCCTCGCAATCTTTACATACTGTTGAATAATCCGTTGTTCCGCATTATACATAGGCATTGTGGCTTTGATACCGTGGGTATAACGCCATGTTTCGGTCTTATCGTCCCAATAGTACCAACCATCTTCAAAAGCGTGTATTTGCCCCGGATACGTGCCGACACCGAATCCAAGTTCCGGTGCTTTCGGGTTCTCTTTGGAGTTATAAAAAATACCGGCTCCAAACTCTACCGCCAACAAAGTATAGAACGGTTCTCTATCTTCTGACGTTACCGTTTTTCCGGTTGCAATCAGAATCGCGTTCGAGGCCATTAACTGTGGTGCTTTATCTACCCTTACCGTTATCGTGTTCCCTATTGGAGATTCCGATATGTGTTGTATTGCCACCGTCTGACCTATCTGTGCAAGCCTAGAAACGAGTAAATCGCATTTATCCTGTAAACTATCGCGGTACTTTTCTAATTCCTTTATGGCGGCTTGTATGGATTTAGTGGATAGTGTCATTGAAATAGTTTTCTTTGCCACGCGACCACCTACTTAATATTTTTCCGAAGAAGAAATAAATCCGTGGTCAGTCCTTCATCAGCAACACCTTTTACGATGTAGTCTGCGGTTTCTGAATCCACAAGTCCATCATCAGTGTGTTTGACTTCCGAACGTTTCCACACCACATCACCGGCTTTCAGTGGCAAATATCCTTTATCCGTGACAAGCTGACAGTATGATGTACTATCATCAATTCCAAATTCTTTCACAAGGGCTTCCGACAGCTTATTGCTGATATTGGCTCGGAATGTCGTAGGTTCTGAAAACCCTTCAACTTCCTCGCCTTTTGGAATCTTGTTACCTTCGGAATCTAAATAAGGCACAAAGTTTCCATCGGAATCCTTGTACCCTTCATAGACAATATCTCCATTTTCGTCAGTTTGTGGGATAAATACCCTCTGGCCGGATTGCGAATACTTCATTTCCTGTTTGTTAATGTCAAGCATTGGCGTTTTCCTCCGGGATTCCGGCAACACTTGTCAGAAGCGATAACACTCCGGCAAGGACTGATGCGGAAAGAACATATTTCCAATCTACCGCGCCCATAAATGCCGCCGTTCCAATTCCTGCAATAGCCGCCTGCGCAACAGTCTTGATTGCTCGGATTCCGGCTTTCTTAGTCCAATCCTTCCAATTCCTCATGGCTTTTATCTCCTTTCCCTATATGAATCTCTTCAATCTCATGTTTCATTTTCGTAACCATGCCATTTCCACCTAACGCATGGTACGCATCATACATCTCACAGAAGTTCTGATAGGCATATGACGGTATTTCTCCGATTCTGGTGTACTTTGCATGGTATTCAATAAGCTGGACGCGCAAAAGGAGCATTGTTCCTTTACTGTTCGCATCCCTGCTTTTCTTTTGCTGTTTAAGAAGCCAAACTATATATCCAAGCACTATTGGCAGCGCCACAAGATAAGTTTGAATCAAAATACTTTTCATTTGAATCTCCTTTTGACGCACTGCCCACCACCGCTTAATGTGCGCCGCCTGCAACCATAATGGTCACGCTCAATCTTCTTTAATTACATTGCTTTTGCAAACGGAAACACTCCAACAAAAAGGCTTTCACGGTCTTTCCATGTCCGGCTCACGCCGTTTTCGGAGAAACTTGCCATGTATGCTTCTCCTGCCTGTGACCGGTCGTACACTGCCAAATTAACCATAATGTTTTCATAGTTCTTAACATCACTGTCAATCTGGTCTTGCGTGTATGTGTCCGGATAGTTCCGTCTGCTGATAATCTCTTTTCTTGCCTGCTCTAAAAGCTGTTCAATCAAAGGATTACATTCTTTTTCATCAAACACAACTTTATCGGACTTTTCCCCGGTTGTTTCGTCCTCTACTTCTTCTATATGAAATTGTTGTAAACGAATTTTTACTTGTTCGACAAGTGTGTATGACATAAGCGATCTCCTACAGATTAAATTTTGCAATCAGAATTTCTTTCAGCTCCGCGCCGCTTGTCGCTTTTGCGTTTTCAATTCCCTGCTCTGTGGCAAGTTTTTGCAAGTCTGCGGTACTCATTCTGTTGATTTCGGTCTTTGTATAAGTGATATTAGGTGGATTCATAAAATCAGAAGGTACCGGAGATTTTTCCTCCGGTACTTCCTCTCCTGGCATATACCACTTGCCCTTATATTTTGTTTTGCACTCGTAAACCAAAGGATCACCTCCTAATAGCACTTAATGACATAGGTGCTATCCATTCTTTCATAAGACGGAAGTACGATTTCAGAAACCGTTGTCTTAGTCTGTACAGGGTCTTCCGATACGGAAATTGCAACAGCAACACCTGTGTTTACGATAGAAACATCTGCTGTAGGCTTTCCGATAAGTGTACGTTCTTCCGGTGTTGTACCGTACCAAGTATTTCCAAGTGCTCCGCTTGGGATAAGCGTTGCAAATCCGTCTGGGTAAAACTTAGATGCCGTACCAGCTTCATTCTTGTACTGCTTAGAGTAAACAATAATGCTGATTCCTAGTTCGTTGGAGAATACCTCTTTAACACGGTTGTCGTTCATAAAGATGTTTGCCGTGGCATTCTGCGCAAGAATGGCGGAACGAATCTTCTTATTCTGCTTAAGATGATCCATAGTCTTACGAGAAACAATCATGATAGAAGGTCTCTCTCCTGTCTCTGCTTCGACTGCATCAAGAGCAACAGAAACATCGTCAAGCGGATCAGAATTTTCGTGGTCATCCCACTTATCTGTTGCGGTCTCAAGGTTTGCAAAGTTGTGTGTCTTGTATGTGTTGCTCGGATCGTAGTTATAAGCGTAGGTTACGCCGTTTGCCTGAATGGAAATCTTTGGAGATCCATCAGCCGGTGCAAGCAACTGCATAATCATACGCTCCGGCACTACGTTTGCTCCATCAATCAGAGTGTTCGCATCATCAAAAATTCTGCTTAATACCTCGCTTGCATACGGGTCCGCGCTATCCTGTACACGCATGATTTCCTGTTCGTCAGCTTCCTTAATGAGCATAGACTCACGGAAGAAAGCCATCTCTGTTTCTGTCAGTTTGAATCCCTCACGGCTTCTCAATGTTGATACTGCGTCAAAATTGGACGGTGCAAGAGAAACCGGAAGTCCTTTGGAAGTCTTAATCCATTTCAGATCAAGTCCCATTTTCTTCTTAGCTGGGAATAATCCCGAACCAAGATACGCAATTTTATTACTTGCTACCTCTGTGTTTACAAGCGCGATTGCTTTTGCACTATACACATCTCTAATGTTCATTCTGTATTACCTCCTATTCAAATACGATTAACGGAAGGGCTGTCTTAACTGCCTCTGCAACAGCTTCTCCTGTGTTTGTCTGAATGTTTGCAGAATTTACAACTCCAAACGCTCTAAGGATTGTTCCGTTAGGATTCTCGTCCTTATAAACATCTGTAAGTAAAATTCCGATTGGTTTTGTTTCCTTATCAACCTTTCCATCTACGGCGATTGGATTTCCTGCCTTGCACACGCCTTCTGTGAATGCGGTATCATCAAGTTTGATTTCCTCGAACAGCTCTCCGCCTAATTTTCTTTTCAGAATTTCAAGCTGAGTTGTTACACTTTTTTCAGTAAACTTCATCTTTAAAACCTCCTTACGATAAATAACTGTCTACTACCGACTTAGCCGCCTCATTTGTTCCAGCTAAAGTCTTTCCGATCGACTCTGCGGCTTTTTCCGCTTCTGTCTTTTCGTTGTCTTTATTTCCGCCAGCCGTTCCGCCGCCCGGATTCGTACTGCCATTTGCAATCTCCTGTTCCTTGGCTTGCGCTGCGGCGGTCTCTTTTTCGGAGATAATCTTTCCAAGAACGTCATAATCAAAGTTGCCATCGTCTTTTACAATCTGCGCTGCCTGTTCTGCGGTAACATTAAATTTAGATGCAGCATTGGCTCTCTGTGTGGCTATTGCCTGCGCTTTTTCAAGTTCCGCGATTCTTGCATTGGCTTTTTCGAGGTTCTTATTTGCCTGCTCGACTTCCGTGAGCTTTCCCTGTTCGATATCATCGAGCTGCTTCTGCAGCTCTTCAGCTTTGTCAGCCTTTGTCTTGTACTCGTCAACCTTTGCTTTGGCTTTTTGTACGGAACTTCCGTAATCTGCCATGATCTTGTCCGCGTTTTCCTCGCTTAATCCCATAGCAATCAGATCTTCTCTCTTCATTCATTACCTCCGATATGTCATACGAATTTTTATACGGTGCAACGACACCGAACGACATTGTTGATTTTTACGCTCACAACTTTGCGAATTTTTATAAAATAAAAACAGCTGCCGATTACTCGGTGACTGTCTTATCTTTGTTTGTCTGGCTCTGTGTGCCATCTGTATTCATTTTATTTATCAATTCTTGTGCTTTCTGTTCCTGTGTCTCTACATCATCAATCGTTTTCCACAGATTATCCAAGTATGGCTTTGACAACAGGAATGTCTTTTCCGCATCTCCCCAAAGTCCGACAGATTTAATTGCCACAAGCGGATGAATACCGGCTTGTAAAAGCTGATATAGTGTCTGTGACTTGGTGTACATATTGTCTTGTGGGCTATGGTTAATCTGAACATCAAAGTCGCGCAAACTCAGTCCCAAATCGTGATCCTGTATGCGAATTACGTTCAGAACAACTTTCGCAAGTCTTTTTTCAGCCGACTTTACAATTGGGTCTTTTAGTTTGGCTCTCGACTTTGAGAAGTCCCATCCGTTTCTAAGCTCAACCGCTCCCTGTGTATCTCCACCGGAATTATTGTTGTTCTTATTCGGTATAGCAAGAATGGACTGTGCATTATCCCACAAATCATCCTTTGCGACTTGGCACTCTGTCTGATTCAACTCTTGTGTCATAATATCAACATCTGATTTATTCTGCTCATTATTGGATTTTACCGTCAGCGCATGGGAAATCTTCATTTTTTCAAAGGTTTCCGGGTCAATGTCGCAATTTACAAACTTTATCCAAAACTGAACAAACTGCTCAACGCCATCCATTCGGTTTGACTGCATCGTATTGATTGCATCCAATAGTCCGATCACAAGCTCAATATCAGAAATGCGCTCATGGTTGTTCGGAAACTCAACAATCGGGATTCCACCAAAACCATGCAGTTGCCAATCTCGAACCTCTCCATTTACAATCTTGCATTCGTATGAATCCGTGTAGCATAGTTTATACATCTGTCCATCGGCGTCCTTAAGCTCTTGGATTGCTAAAAGTGGTTCTTCTGTGGAACGACTATAGATAACAAAAGTGTTCATTGGTGTTGGTGCAACAATTCTAAATGGTATATCTCCATTTTTTGTAATCTGTACCGCCTTAAATGACGTTCCGGTTGCTGATTGCCACTCCCCTGCCTTAATGTCCTTTTCCTGCTTATTGGCATCGGTCAGATAATCGTTAAATTCATCAACCGCATTGTTTATACGGTCATCGTCTTTCCTACTGATAAGCTGAATTGGCTCACCGTAAGTCTGACCAACCTTGAATTGAACAATCTCATAGGCATGGTTTTCAGGCACCTTATTGGTTATATCCGCATTCTGTACCTTTGTTCGGTACAATACAGGCTGATCGCCCTTGTAATAGTTCCACAGATAACGGATGATCGTCTTGTTGAAATAAAATGCACCAATGCAGTTTCCGACAACATTCACGATATTGTCTGCCGTAATCTGTTCTACGTTAGCATATGCAATTTTTCTTCCGTATCTGCCTTTTACAAGGTCATGAAAATACTGTGTATTCATATAAATAAAACTCCACTACTGCAAGCGCGTTTCGGTATTGGCTTCGTTTCAATTTTGCCTGTTGCCACGCGATAAATCACAATATGATTGCATTTTTTACATTTACACGGATGATCTATCGTAGATCTCCCATCATAATGTCCGGCAATTCTTCCACAATCCGGGCAATATATAGTTACTTTTTTCATAGCAACCTCTTTCTTGTAAATAAAAAACACCGCCATTTCTGACAGTGTCTTTTACGGGTTATATGCTTTTGGGGGTTGTAGGAATTTGCTTTTCTACTCTTTTAGTATACCATGCAAATTTTAGGAAATGTTGTGAAAGAGTGTGAACTATTGTGCACTTTTATGCACTCTTTCCAGAGTAAAGCTGTCCATAACGTCTTTCAAACTCCTGCAATGCTCTTTTCCTAAGTTTCATAATGTTCCTGTAGGAATATTTCATCTCAACGGAAATCAAGTTCCAATCTTTCCCATTGACGTAATGTGATGAAAGCACGATATATACATCTGTATTATCCATACTGTCAATTTGCGATATGATAATCCGTCTTTTATCAACCAATTCATCTACAAGCGTCTGGATCTCATTCTGTAAATCAACAATTTTCGATACCGCGCCCCCCATCTTGTCGGGATTGCCGGATGATTGCACATCCACCTCTTTCGGGGATATGGATATGGAAGTTGCCATGTCGGATAGCTTCTTGATTTCTTCCAGCTTATTTGCAATCGCATGATCAATTCTGCTTATCTGTGAAAGATATTTGTCTGTTGTCATATCCTAATACCTCCTAAATGGGTTTACTGCCGCTTCTACCTTTGCTTGTGTTCCGCTTCGCATCTCGTTCTCAAACAAAGCAACTGAATCCGGTGCATCATCATGCTTTACTTTTCCACTTCTTGTCATGGTTGTAAGTTCTTTCATAAACTTGTAATATTGGCTCTGCCTGTCCATTTTCTTGAAATCGCGAAAATAATAATCACGAATGATATTATCTCTCGCATTTTCCATTCGAGTTATTTTGTTTGAACAATTAAACTTGAATCGCGCGCTACATCTTCCGCCTTGCTTTTTTACAATTTCCATTACATCTCGACCAAAATATTCTCCGGCACTGTTACTCTCGAATGTAACCGTCTTTACGTTGTGCTTAATAAGCATATTTGCGCATTCCGGCTTGGTAAACTGTGTTCCGGCATTGTCGAACACTACATCTACGATATAAACCTCGTTGCCGTACACATAGCCAATTGGCATTGAGCAGCTATCTTCTCCCTTATCTGCACTATCACAAGCCGCCATAATTGCATCTGGTTCTCGATCAACAGGAAGTTCCTCAAAATAATTAAGCTCATTCTCCGCAAACATTCTCCCTTTTGCTTCAAATGGTTCTTGTTGGAACTCTGCCGCCCACGTTTCTTCCGAAACAAGTTTTCTTTCCTTTTGGTAGTAAACGGTTGTGAATATCTTCCGCAATCCCTTTTTATCTTTTCGATAAATCTCCCAATTGCTTTCATCTGTGATTGGGTCAAGTGCCGGAATCGCAACTTCTTTCCACCGCCACTCCAATTCATCAGCTTTATTTTGCAAAGCCGTAATCGGGTCATACAAGCTGTATTTCGTTCCCTGTATGATAATAGGCGTTCCCTCTAATCGTCTACCGAGAACATCATCTGTTACTTTCTCGCAAAGAAACTCTAATCTATCTCTATTTCGTGCTTCCTCATGGTTTTTAACGCAGTCATCAATATAAACAAGCACATTTGCTTCGGTACATCCTACGATTGCACCATCAATCGGACGGCATGTAAATGTCGGGAAGATATTTTTGCTCTTAAGGTCGATTGATAGATTTTCAGCACTTTTATAGTCCTTTTCGCCTATCTTTGTTGCTTCCGGGAAAACATTTAAGAATCGCTTATATGTTTGTTCTGTTTCAAAATCCTGTAATAAACCGCCGTAAAATCTTTTTACAAGTCCTTCTCCTTTTCCGACACCGAATATGCTTCCGTCCGGGTCGCGTCCGCCCATCATCTCCGCCAATTTCAAACCGCCTGTTGTTTTTCCGGTTCTTTTCGGTTGCGATACAGACAGAAAATCCAATTTCCCGTCATAAATTTCTTGATACGCTGATACAACCGGCTTTAAAACTTTTTGTCGCGGAAAATAAAATCTTTTATATGGATCTTTTGTGTCTAATTCTATGTATCTAAAAAAACTATCAACAAGATACGGAGATTCAAGCAATAAAATCTCATAGTAGTCATTTAAAAGTTGAAATTCTATATCGTTTTCAAAACAGTAGTATTCCATTGCCGGTATATGAAATCCTGTTATTTCAAAGATAAGACTATCTATAATTTTTTTAACTCTGCTGGATAATTTAAGGGAAAACGGAATATCTTTATCAGAAATTCCACGTCTTACAGATGAAACATATGCATTTGATACTCTTTCAGCTTCACCATCAACAACAATTTGATGTATCCCTTTACGTTTTAAGTAACTGTCGTTACTTTTTAGTTGATTTATTAATTCAATGCTTGCCAAACAAAAAGCACCTCCGCAAAAGCAGAAGTGCCTTGACCTCTGCCTATAACTGTTTTAGGTTAGCGACTACAATCAATCTGTAGCCGGTAATATGCGTAGTCAGTAGTAAAAGCTATTCTTAGCACACCAATATTGTACGCACCTCTTAGTGTTTCGGAAATTATTTAAAGACTATTTTCTTGGTCTGATTATCTCTCTAATTCATCAATTCTGTTTTCAAGTACATTTATGTATTCTCTCATTTTCTTATCACCCGAAGGAAACTTCGGTTTCTTTTGCTTACTTTTTATCTGTAATCTCAAATGGTACAATCGACTCTGGAATATAATTAACCTCATACTTGTACTTATTCACTTCAGCACCACCTAAATCCTCAATGACATACATCGTATCTTCATTTAGTCCAATAATATGTCTCTTATATGTACCATCTTCCATCTCTACAACAAGTGTCACCTGATCATCTGTTGCATCCTCTCTACTAAATGCACCAATCATTTCAAACTCAACCTTATCAGTACGAGTGTTGATTACTGCAAATCTTCTAAGAACATTAAAGTTCTCAGCTTCCTGTTTCATATTATATGTAACCTTTTTTGATTCAGTTTCGAAAGCACATCCAGTTAATGATGTTGCTACCATTCCAACTGCCAACATTACTACTAAAATTTTCTTCTTCATATGATTTATTCTCCTTTAAACTTGATGCCATTGCTTTTCATTGTACTTAATAATTCTTCTAATGTTCTCCTTCCAATATCTTTCCAACGAATGATGTCATCGGGTGTGTAATTACTCATATCTTCAATGGCTTCAATTCCGTGTTTGTGTAAAATTGCGTATAATCTAACCGAAATATTCATCTCTGATATTTTCATAATCTCGCCCCCTCAACAATTTATTTTTATACCCTCTGTTAATATCGCAGTCTTATCCTCATTCAGAATTGCATTTCCGTTTTCATCCGTTTTATGCCATCGTGCATCAACTTTAATCATTGGACTTTGCTTTGCATGAGCGATAAAATGCAACTCCATGTCCGTGCAGCTTACTTTTTTGCCGTCAATAAACACTTGTGCGGTTTTGCCATCGGATTTTATCATAATTTTTTCTTCTTCTGGCTCAAATGGTTCGCATTTATACATAGATTTCCAAGAATCTTCATACCACCTATCCATCTCTCCAATAACGGAATTTGCATAATATGTCGGCTTGCTCATAGTTTTTGTTCGGCTACATAAAACTTCTTGATAATTCTGGATAATAAACTCACATTCAGCACCGTTATATTTATAATCTTTATAAAACTGATAAAAAGATTTCAAATTTTTGATAAAATCAACTAGTGTTTTCATTTCCAATGCACCTTGAACCCTTTCTTCTTATACTCCTCTACGGCTTTTTTAAGGCTCATATCGTCATCATACTTTTCATTCAGCATAATCACTATATTGCCTTTTTCGATGCCATATATATTGCAATCCGCAAGTTTCTTAGCAGTTTCAAGGATGGCTTTTGCCTGCTTGCGGCTCATTTCATAGGTTTTGGTTCCCATATTAACAGTCATTTCTCATAAACTCCTCAAAATCTTCCATACATTTATAGCACAAGTCGTATGTGGTATTAAAAACGCCGTTTCTTGTAACCGAATTTCCGCACAGTATTCCCTTTTTAATTTCTGCACCGCAACGATCACAAGTACACCATTCTTTTTGATGTTTCATATAAAATCCCTCACTTATCACATTCGATTCCCGGAATGAATGTTCTTTCACCTCTACAAGCATCTTCAAAAGTCGTAGTTTCTATTGAACATCCGCAACTAACCGGGTCTAATGGACAATTTTCATGATTAATACATGTGCATAAAATTTCTTTTTCCTGCTTCATCATTCCACCGCCTTTCAAACTAACCCTAGCATACATAAAATATCAAGTTCCGATATTTCTTTTGCACCCTCTCTTGTGTGCGCAAGAATTTCTTCCGTCGAGCATTTTTCCATATCGTTGCACTTACTCTTATCAAAATTTCTCGAAAAACAGTAATGTAGACAATACCCATATCCGACTCCAAGTATAGTACCATGAATACTTTTACAGACAACATTGTAATTTTCTGTTTTTAAAATATCATGTTCTCCATCTAAGAAACATTCTTTTCCGTTGTTATCCATTTTCTTTTTGAGATATTCAAGAAAAATTCTCATTTCTTTTTCTGAATCGGAAATGTACAAAATAGAATCCTTCTCTCTATCATCAATTATTTGTTTCGATTCATTGCCATAGTAATCACACATATTCCACCAGCTTTCAAACCAATCCGTACATATATAGAATATCAAGTGGTGTTATTCTCTTTCGATTAAAAGAATTGCTGACAATATAATTTGCCAACTCCCCATCTTTCCATCCGTCCGTACTTGTCATAGAATCATAAACCTGTTTATATTCTCCGGTCAGCTTACCAAATTCAAACCATCCCAAGTCAAGTGTTACTCCGTAATCATAAAATCCCTTGTCACACCACTTTCTGACATAATACATTAACTGCTTATATGAGAATCCAAGTCTTTCAAAAATATTTCCAATAGTTCTTATGCTCAATTCTCGATTGCTTGAAGGCAATTTTCTTTTCTGCTCATTCACGCAAGCTCTAAAAAATATTTCTTCTAATGGTTTCATTCTTCCACCAACTTTCTAAGCACCATTCATAAACATATTTCCAAAATGCAAATCATTTAGTGCTTTTTCTAATTCGTCTTTGTACCGAAATGGGCTTAAAGGGCTTTTTATTTCTTCCCTCAATATAGGTGCCATATTGTCTATCAAAATGTCTTGTGTAGCGCTTGCACAATTTTGCGGTGGCAAATCCGCTAAAGCGCATAACTCCATTCTTTTATGGTCACATTTTTCAGATTTTGGGCAACTTTTACATTTTTCTGCTAATTTACTTAAAGGTTCTGCCATTACTACACCATTTTTCTACCACAGATAGGGCAATAAGCTATTTTCATTACCATTTCAACATTCATATCTTTACTGCTACACACCGCAAAGGGCGGACATTTATTCAAGTCGCATGTAATTACAGGCTTATTTGACAACTTATCAATCTTAAATTTGCCATAATGTGTTATGATAGGAAATTTTTTCTCGCAAAATTCACACATATCACACCAACTTTCTTCCGCAGATAGGGCAAAAATTAATTTTTACGGCTCCTGCAACCTCTTTCCCATCGCTATTGTCGAAAATCATGTTATTTTCAGCTCCAAAAAGGACTAAATTTCCTTTACCATCAATGATTTTCTTTTTATTCCGACAAAAATCACACATTCTTCCGCCACTCCCCTTTATTAAATACCACGTTTTCAAATATTGCCGTTTCCACCTTATCCGGCTGACTTTCTGGAACGTTCCTTGCCGGAATCTGTGTAAATAGGTATTTGCAATAAGGGCACCTATTAACTTCGGAGTCAAGTATTAGCATTCCACAGCACAAGCAACTTGTCATAATTCACACCCCAATCATAGCAAAAATCGGAATCCTCGTGAGATTCCGTGTCTTTCGTTTGATATAAACATTCCGCAATGTTTTTATCATCGAATAGCGGCACAGGGAATCGAACCCTGTCAGTCAAAACCATGCCAACCGCTTTCAAATCTGCAATTTCTAATCACGGAAGGGTTTTCTGTTTCCAATGATACCGCTACCATCCATAAGTCTCCCATCGACCGGAACTATTGCAGTAGCACCCGACTAAGTGGAGATAAGGATAAACGCAGATATTCGGACTCGAACCGAAACACCGTTTTCGGCTACTGACTGTTTAGCAAACAGTTTCCTTACCAGTTAGGATTATATCTGCACGCGCCGGGCATGGAAGTTCCCTACCCGAACCATTCCTTGCGTTTCAGAATGGCACGGTGCTACTAACACCGCTCAATGGCTTGTAGCGGTATCGAGCCGCCCTATACAGATTTTCAGTCTGTCGCTAACCCATCTCAGCTAACAAGCCATGTCGTGTAGTTTCCGTTTTTCCTTGCTCCACACTACACTAAGTGCAAGGTTCTTTTAGTCAGCGGTTACCGCCATCTTTTGAATGACAACCGCTCAATCCAGTTACCTGTGCTAAGTTTAACCGGTATATTGATTAGCACCTGCATTTCTGTAATAAACACACTAGGGGTGTACTGGCAACATCACCTGTGGGGATTACAGGAATCGAACCCGCGACAACCCGGATATAAGCCGTGTCTTCTACCACTGAATTAAATCCCCATAACCGCCATCAGACGGTTAGCAATAATGTTTATCGTGCTATGCCTTGCACTATCCGGTTTACAGCATTTCACCGGCAACTCAATGTTACCATGCAAGCCTATTTCCATGGTTCTACTCCGAATTAAATTATTGCAGAGCAATAGACAAGCATCGTATTTCAGCCAAAACATAGACCGCCTGCAAGCAGACAGCATAATTTGACCGAGTAGGTGGGTGAGGATTTGAACCTCACATAAACCGTGCACTGTTCACATTGGAGGGAATCGAACCCATAGGACTTCAACCATGAGTTTTTAATCTTTGTCCTGTCTCTTCCATCTGCGCGTCTACCTATTCCGCCACCACCTAATTTCATGGCTCATGCACCGTGGGATAGATGCATGATAGAATACCACCGGACGGTCTCGCACCGTCCTTAACAGAATCGTCCTAGTGGCGAAAGGAGGAACCCAAATGCTTGAATCACTCAACCAAGGGTTCAGGTACGTATGGAAAACATACGTGGCTACATGAAACGTCAGCATGTAACCAATTAGGCTACCGGGATTTGAACCCGGAATGCAGGAACCAAAATCCTGTGCCTTACCGTTTGGCGATAGCCCATCATTTCCAAATGACCATAATATTCATTGCAAAGATCGCGTATGAAAGCAAATACCCAATTGCGCATTTATTGTCTGTCTGCTTTACTTGTTGCATCATAAGGCTAAGCATCATAATGGCATCTATTGCCGTAGCGATTATCTTTAAAATCATATCAATATCTCCCATCCTCAAAGCCGTGTTCCTGTTTGAACCGTTCCATTTCGTTTACGCTCATACCGAAAAGTCCGGCAGATTCATCAGAATTCGTATGTTTGAAATATTCGCCCTGTTGCGGAAACATGAACCGGAACATGGCATAATTTGCAACGTCGCACAGATATTCAAGATTCCCGGTCTCTTCAAACTTGGAAAGATTCATTTTCAAACTTTCGATTGCATCCACATTTCCGGTAGAAAAGTTCATTCTTGCCGGTCCGTATTTGTAATACGACTGTTCAATCAATCCTTTGCGTTTTTCATCAAAGGTTTCGGAATACTCGGTTTTCATCAACTCATTGCTGCATCTTGCCATTAAACATCACCTTCCGCTCTGTGGTTTGCTCTTTCAATGTCAAACCCTTCCGGATAACGTGCCTTAAGCTTGTCTACATTCATCTGCATGATCTCATCAAGGCTCCAGCCGAAGGATTCGCAAAGCATTGCAAGATACCAACAGATATCTCCAGCTTCTTTCTTTGCGTGGTCAATATCAAGCTGTTTCTCGTGGAAAATCCACTTTTTAATCATGTCGTTGAACTCTCCAACCTCACCGGATAACCCAAGGCAAGCATTAAAGATACCGCCAAGGTCATAATCTTGCAACGCAGATGCGATATTGTTATTTTTGCAAAATTTAAGCAAATCAAGTTTATCCGAAATTCTTTCTGTCGCCTTGCGATCATTTGTCCGCATGGCTAAAGCCTGATACTCATTACCGGTCATATATCATTCTCCTGTCCGAAACACTCTTTTTTGTTTTTAAAAAAATTTTTGGAAATGTAGTTGCGATTCGCAACGTGAAAGTGAATTGTTATAAATTTATTATAGCCTATTTACGGTGAAAGTCAATGGGTGTTGTTTTGTAAGTGGCTTTTTATTTTTTGAGGTATTTAAGGGACTTAGTAGCCGCCCGGTGTCCTTTCTGTCAGACCCCCTCCCCATCCTTTTCCTGCAAACATGGAAATCTGAAATATTTTCCGTTTCGTTTTGTTGTCATTGTGTGAAAATCAAATTGTTTTAATACAATTCATGTCATACCCTTGCAACTATTCGCAAAACCTAACTTTTCCGAATAGTTTACGAACAGTAGAAACGCTACAACCCTTGGTATTACTGCATTTGTAAATTGTAGAATAATCACACACAATTTAAACTGTATTATTTGCCACTGCATCTGTGAATTGTGTGTCAATTGCGTGCAATTCTTGGCTCTTTTTCTCGTCCAGCCTTGGCAGCTCCTGCGCTGTGATTGCCCTTCTCTGGGTGGCATTATCTCCAATGCCGGGCTGATTCATGCCGAATTCGTTATTGCCTACGAACATGGTGCCGACGGGGCTGTTGGAGTCGTACGCACGATCAAGGATGCAATCCTTGCGTGATCGCTGCAATTTTTGCCAAATCTTAAAAGCCAACGAACTTGATTCCTCATCTTTCCACAGGTCAAATGTTGTTGTAGGTATATTACAAAAATAACTGAATGCTACTGTACTCACCAACTTGCTGTACACATTGGAGAGATATATATAATAATCACAAAGCTTATATAATACCTCTCTGTCATATCTGTTACAATTAGTCGGTATAGTTGCATTACCAAGAGGTTTCAAGCTCTTGTCTTTTAGTACCGATGTATCAGGGAATAGATGCATACCAACATACTGCATAACAGCTTTCCATTGTCTCTGTCCAGCTTTTAGTAAATCTTCGATGTGAAATTCTATACAAGCGTTGTCTATTAAATCCTGTACAGTTGATGTGTATATCTGTACTGTACCTAGATCCACTATAAGGCTTGTAAGATCTACACTCTCTACATCCTGCATATATTCACACCTCCAATCTGTTAATCTCTCTGCTTTTGGTATACACTATTTCCGGGTTTAAAGTCAAGCCTTAATTTTTTACGGTGGTATTATATACTTACGCCGCGCGCGTATGCGGATATACACTTACTATAAACCTATAGGATTTAGATACAGTGTATTATTAATAATTTAAAAGATTAAGAAAAAGAGAGAGAAAGAGAAACATAGTTCTGAAAAAGCGACGTCAGACGATTGTGTCGCCTTATGTCAGACGATTGTCAGACGATTTTTACCAAAAACTGATACTATTCTATCATTTTGGAACTTGTCAAAGACCTAATGAGCCTAGCCTTGTTTATAAAAATTTAAGAAAAGTTTTATAGTTTGTTTACGATTTTTCGGAGATTTTGTAAGATATGCCCGGTAGAGTTGTTGATTTTGGACATGGCAAAAAAGAAAAGGCAGCCGGAAAACTGCCCTTGTCCAATCTTTTATTTATCCTGTTTATCATCCTCGGTCGGAATCACTGACCAACCTTTATAACTATATCCGGGGCGTTGCCCTTCTGGAAGTGTCCCAAGAACCGATCTTTTAACGCGGCTCAACCCCGCAATTATATTAAAAAATTGCTTGCTGTCCGGCTCTACTCCAAAATATTTATTGCAATTTTCCCTAAGCCAAAAGGACAGGGAGTGAATATAAAAGTGCTCTCCCTCTGGGCTTACTAAATGCCAATCTATCGCCGCCCTGTTTGTTTCAAACCGTCCGGATTTCGGACTGTTCTTTGCGGCTTCTGTAGCTTTTCGCTGTATTTCTGTATTTCGCGGATTCGCGCGCCTTGTTTCTGACATCCTGCGCTTGCTCTCTTCGGAGCGCTTTAACCCCGTATGTGTTTGGCTCAAATGTATCAACCGGCATTCTTTCGAGCAGGTCACAATGTCACGCGATGATTCGCAATAAAACTTTTTCCCACAAACAACACATTTTTTAACAACTTTTGCCATGTTTTATTTACTCCTTAACCCCAAACGGCGGAGCTTATGGCTCCGCCATCCTTTTATTTGTTCAAAGTAAAAATATATTCTCCTTGGAACTCATCATCTGTAACCCATTCAATTTTTACTGCCTTTTCTTCCTCTGAAAGTTCTTTTCCAAGTTTTCCGAGTGGTATAAAATCTACAACTAAATTCGCATACCCATCTTCCTTTTGTAATTTAACAGACTTCAATTTCAAGCCTGAAACGCCGCCAAGATCATAATCTTTTATGATCTGATCAAAGCCTTTCTCTATTGTGTCTATTAAAGTTTCACCCGTGATTTCCCGATAGTTTGCAGTGCCGCTTGTATAATATGGGGCGTAATATCTCCACACGGTTTTTTCTGTTACTTCCGTGTTCAGATCAGCGGCTTTCTTAGCAGCCTTTTCTTTGTTGTCATAACTCCATTCAATGCCCCGATCTTTTACAATATATTTTTTCATGGTGTTTCTCCTTTCTTGGCTTTCGCCGTTGCTCTGTTTCTTTGATCTGATTACATTATATATAATTAGTGCTTAATTGTCAATACTTAATTAGTGCTTAATTTATTATTTTTTCATTCTATCCATTTTATCGAGTTCCGCAAGAATCAATTCTCTAGCAAATGCGCTTGTCTTTAATCCGTATGAGTTGATTCTTTCTATTGTTCCAAGTGGCAATATAATGTTTATTCTATCTTTATTGCTCATGCATTTTTTAACCGCTTGTCTGTTCTTTTCCGCTTTTGTGTTTTCGTCCATATTCCTACACCTCCGTATTTTTTCTTACATTATATATAGTTAGTGCTTAATTGTCAATACTTAATTAGTGCTTAATAATAATGCATAATTTCTAATATGATATTAGTGCTTAATTTTGTATGTTTTGCCTATATACATTAGTGCCTAATTTCTGTATAATACAAGTATCAAATGAAGCACAGAAAGCGAGGAAAACAACATGAAAGATATGAAAGCGGCAGAAACATTATTAGAAAGCAAAGGTTATTATATTTCGAACCAGTTTGACGGTTTTACCACTCTTCCGGATGAATATGAATTGAGCGATGTAAACGGAAATGTGGTTATTGACCATTTAAGCGAAACACAGGTTTTACAGATTTCAGAAATTTTATAAGGAGGCTTACAGATATGAAAAATTATACGAAGTTTATGAAATGGGCGGTTGTTTACATGATCGACAGAAAAACGCAGGACAATCGAAAAAGCAAAGTTGAAGTTGAGGCACTGTTTTCATCAGTTCCGCAGGCAGAGGACAATTATATAATCCGGAATCCGGAGCATAAACGCTACATCGTCCATGTTGACGATCTGGAAGAGCTTGAAGTGGTTTATAACCAATTCCAAGACCTGCGCGAAAAATATGGAGATCATGCGATATTCCACATCAAAGATCTTAATTTCGGGTGTGATAAGGAAAATAAATGGCGTGAAATATTGAAAATCTATACAAGCATTGATTTTTAGCCGAAACGCTCCGATCTGGAGCGTCAGCCGCGGGACGGTCTCCCGGCTCTGATGATGGCAGACCAGAAAGGGGAAACATGGACGACAAAATACAAATATTGTTTGAGTTAAAACTTGCAGGGTTTGACATTTCCGCGAACCTTGAAAAGATGTATCAAAAGTACGGAAAAGAAGAATTTCAGAGAGCCGCAAAAAATAGCGGTTATGGATTTATCTTGAAATAACGAAAGGATGGTTGATTTTATGACAAAAGCGGAACTGCTGAAAGAATTTGACAAGCTGGAAAAGGAAAAAGGAGTACGCATTGAGGGCATTTATTACAATAGCAAGAAAAGCGCTATAGAAAACGCTATAGAGTGCCTAAAGTGCCCGGATGAACTGTTAAACAAGTATTTAATGGTTGTAAGTCTCAAATATCCAAATAGTGGGCGTGTGATTGCTGAAAATGGAGATTTTAAACGCCACAGCCACAACCGGCTCTATGTATTTAATACAGCACGGCAGATTTTAGCAAGTTAGGCAAGCGGCGGCGTTTACCGGGGTTCGATTCCCCGGCTTGCTTTTACCGGGAAACTGGAAAAATTTGAATATGGAGGACTTGAAAATGGGAAAAACAAATATTGATATGTGGTATGGTGACAAGCCGGAACAGGTGACAGAATTAGACATATATTTTAATGATTTAGGCGGGTTTTATTCCGGAAATCTTCGCATTTTCGGGAAAATTGTTGGTGATTATTACGCCGACAGCGTACAAGACATAGAAAAAGCCTTTCCGCACCTTGCGAAAAATATTGAAAACTGTTTGAATTAGCCGCCACAGAGGATGCCCGCCGGATCACTACCGGCGGCGGTTTTATGAAATTGAAAAGGAGAAATAAAAAATGAATGAAAATAACTATGTTTTGCACGCAAAAAACGGCGTTGTGCTTGTGACAGAATCGCAAGCAATTAACAACGCGCTAGATCAAGAAAAAAAGTGGCGTTATTCCGCGTTACTCATTCCTGGATTATAAAACCGGTGAAAACCTCACACCGCCCGGATGGCTCGTGTGGTCAACTTTTGCGGACGGATGCGGCGTTGTGTACCGCAGATCTGACGGAAAAATGATTATAACAACAGGATTCCAAGGGGATTTTGTTGTAATTTAAGGCGGTACTCTTCCGCCCTATTTCGCGTGTTTGGTGCATCCGTTCCGGTTCGATTCCGGGAGCGCGGACTACATGGAAATCGGTTTCCATGCGCAAATTGACAAATAAACGTAACACAAGGAGGTGGGAAAGATGGGAAAATATGAGTATATCGGAAAAAGGGAAATCATGCACCGGGTGTCTGCCCTTGGTTATCTGGAAATATCCGGCAAAATGTGCGGCTACTCAAAGTTTGAGGGCGTGGAATGGGTGGAGTCTGCAAAAATCAAAATAACCGTACAGCGTGGCGGCGATTGGTTGCAGATCACGCAAAGACCGGAAAACATAACACACACTTACAGTCGGTACGATGGGAAAAACTATCTTGACAAGTGGTAAAATGCGGTCTATGCTAGACTATAACTATAGCCGGGCAAGCGTCTTTTGGCGTTTGCCTGTGATCTGTGATATTATCAAATATCATCTGTGCATTATCTATATATGGCATAACATATAGTGTATTTGTGTTATTTGCGGAATTCCGAAGATAATTGCACGTTTGTTACACGTTTTTGGAAAACCGCGAAAATGGAATCTTGACCCCAAAAACGCTACCCCAGGGGGGTACAAAAAAATTACGAAATATTTTTTGGCGCGCGGAGAAAATTTTCTTTCATCAAAAACCCGCCTAACTGGCGGGTTTTCTTATTTCTTCTCTTTCATTGCAATTTCTAAATCAAGCCCCAATGCATCCGCAATCTGCCGCATTTCCTTTTCTGAAAAGTTGTCACGTTTCATTTTTTGCGAAAGATTTTGTGAGCTGGTGTCAATAAGTCTTGCTAGATCGGTCACTCTTAATTCCTTTTCAATAAGCGTATGTTTTACGATTTTTGCAAACAATGTACCGCCTCCTCTCTCTTGACGTGTTTCAATAATATCATAAATAAATTTATTATTCAATTATTTAATTACAAACAATACTTGACAATCACAAAATAAACCGTATAATGTAATTAAAGAGTTACAACAGTAATTGATAAGTTACAGAAAGGGGCACAAATATGGCACAAATAGAACAAACCATCACTACTTTAGAGATTGCAGAAATGATGGGAATGCGTCACGACAGAGTTTTAAGAAAATTGGAAGGACAGGATGTAAGGGGAAAACATACTGCAGGAATCATTGAAATTTTGACTCACCACAATTTAGGTGCGAGTGATTATTTCATTCCGTCTACCTATAAAGATGAATCCGGAAAAGAAAACAAGTGCTACAAAGTAACCAAGTTAGGATGTGATTTTCTTGCGAACAAATTCAACGGAGAAAAAGGCATCGTATTTACTGCCCGATACGTGAAACGCTTTAACGATATGGAGAAAGCCATAAAGAAACCACAGGCGGCATTGCCGAAAAATGATGACCTATTTGCAGATTGTTACATTTCAAAACAGCAATTGGACGCATCACGCGGAGCGTGGTTCAGAAAAAATAATTGGAAATTAAAAATTATCATGGAACAGTTTGGGTGGACGAGAAAATTTTTATATCACAAGATTCTCGTGGAGCTATCTGACATTTACGACTTAGAACTTGAAGAAAAGTTCTATGTGCAGAGGTTTGGCTATAGGCCAGAGTACAAATTGGATTTGTTGGATGGCAGTAAAAGCCTTGCCAGACTTGCGACAGGATATATCAACTATTTATTAACAGAAGAAGGAGACTACTAAAATGGATGAATTTATTAAAATTGTATGTTCAAGTCAGCTTGACAATGAAACCGGAAATGCCTTTGTTGAATACTTCTCACCCTTAACAGAGAAGCTAAAAGGGTTATTAAGTGAAAATTTATATTCAGAGTTCGAGGAACTGCTTTTTAGTTGCTGTGCAAAGAATAATGATTTTTACATGACGGAAGGCGCGAAACTCGCTATAGAAATAATGAAAGGTTCTTACATTCCGAAAGTCTGACACAATTCCGGCGGCGATTCAAACCGCCGGATTTATTTTTGCCCTAGCGCAACGATGTTTTCTTTCGTAAAAATCAAAGACCGCGCCGCATAGTCGCTTTTGCTCAACTCTTCTATCAGCTTTTCCCTAGTCATTTCCGGATTCGTCCGGTGCACGTACTGTAAGAGTTCTGAAATTTTATCCATTATGCAACCTCCATAAGTTCAATCAATAGTCTGTCTGCTATTTCAAATACTTCTCTTCCGTATGTAGCCAAGAAGTCTGCTACAATTTCCTCGGTATCAATATCCATGTATACATTGTACGAAAGGCAGAACGCATGACATAATTCGTGGCATAACACACGGTCAAGGAACCTTCCGCGTAGATCATCCGCAAGATATATCGTTTTCGTGTCTCTGTCGGTCATGCCTACCGTTCTACTTCCGTCACTTCTCTGTAGCATATCGCTGTAACGCGATACTTTGACCAAATTCCAAATTTCATTGTTTATTGTGAACAATTTACCACCTCGCAAACAAAGAGGGCAAAATGCCCTCTCTATTACATTTTCGTAACAAGCGTAGTCAGCTTTGTCTTGGTCAACTGTTTCTCTTCTGGGGACATACCGGAAAACAGTTCGGTCACATCTTCAGAAAGAGATTTCATGTACTTTTCGAGTTCTTTCATCTTTGCGTCCTTATCTTCCGGTGAATTTCCATTATGCATTTCCTTTGTTTCCATGTAGCTTCTCCGACTCATACCGGCTCTGCCCTCTCTTGCATCGTGAGTACCGGTACTCATGCCATTATTCCCGCCCATAGGCTCTGAATAATACATCTTTCCCATACTCATTCGGTCAAGGTCTCTCATTCGGTCGTATTCCGGCATTCTCTCCCATTCGTGGTAATCTTCCGGCATCTGATGATAATATGGCGGTTCTACATATCCTCTGCGTGTTCCACGCCCTTTCGGTGCGAATCTGCCATTTGCATAGCGGTAATGGTCGTAAAATCTTCTTTCTGGATAATCCTCGTACTGTTCAAGCATACGCATAATATCCTCATTGTCTTCAGACTTTTTCATGGCTTCAACAATGTTATAGTCCTTGTCAAAGCACACGATGTTCTTTGCAATCTCCGTCCAATCCTTGAGATCATCAAGGTTTTGTCCCTCAAAATTCTCAATTCCAATGCCGTCAACGTGGGCTTTCACGCAATCCATAATCTGTTTCGCAAACTTATGCATAATATCAAGCCTCCCTTACCGCAATCAAATTACTGTTCTGAACCTCGATAGCCTGTGTGGACGTATTCTGCACGGCTACGGTACTGCAACAACCGCAAGGCACATCCACGTATGCCTGAGCCGAAACGTTAAATAAATTTTGTACTGCTGCCGGAGTAACTATCATTCGTGTTGACTGTAAAGGCTCTCCGTCTACTGCAATGGCAAGTGATATAGCTCCAACTGTACCGCCTGTCGGAATCTGAATGTTTCCAGAATACGATACCAAAAATCTAGCTTTACACTGATTTGTGATACCTCTTAACTTGATAATTCCGCTTCCCTGTCTGTGTACGATACATTTTGTTCCGTTTACTGCTGTTTCTGTGAATGCAACATCTTCTCCAGCGGCAACGGTTTGTAATGCAATTCCTGTTACTTCCATTATTTTTACCTCTCTTTCACAAAATAAGGGCAAACATTGTAGTCTGCCCTTGGGTTATAAGTAATACTGCATAGCAGACATGATCGAGTTAAACTCAATTAAGATACTCAATTATTCATTTTTGCGTAGCTGCTACTTTTAGCTGCTACTTTTAGCAGCCACAACCGGCGTTGCATCCGCATCCATATGCATAAGCATTTGGATTAGGTACGACATATGCCGGGATAGCAGACGGATTTACCGCATTGATAATCTGCTGTGTCTGAGCTGCCATCTGAGTTGTAAGTAATGCACTCTGACGATCCTGTGAAGCCGCTCTACGAAGGTCGTTATTTTCTGCCTGTAAGCTAGAAATTTTCTCATTGCAGAGATAATCAAGAATAGCGCGTGTTCCTGCATTCTGACTGTCGATAATGTCTCTCGTGTTGCTGTTCATGGTGTTCTGCAGTGCGCAAGTGTTAGTTGCCATGTTGTAGTTTACGCCTTGGATAGCTTCTCTTGTTTCGCAGCAGCAGTTAGCAAGCTGTGACTGTAATGCGTTTGTATTCTGCATATTAGCGACTGTATCAGCGTTGACAGCCTGCTGAATGCCGAACCCGGTCTGCAAAATGTTTGTGTTGATGCCATTCATTCCGGTTTGCACTGCATAGAATCCGTCACAAAGTCCGTTTGTAATGCCATCAAGTTTTGACACAACTGCCTGATTGTCAAATCCGCGCTGGATTTCGCTTCCGACACCACCATTCATTCCGTTTCCTCCGAATCCGTTACCGAATCCACCCCATCCAAAGATAGCGAAGATAACGATAATGAACCATAACCATGAGCCTTCTGCGCCCCATCCATTGTTATTTCCGTTTCCGTCAATGTTCGCAACAAGCGGAACGGATGCACAATTACCTGTGTTAAACATAGAATTTACCTCCATAATTCATTTTTTATATACATAATCTTGCAAGAATTAGTATCACATTCCTAATTGGCTTTTAAACGACTCAAAAGCCCTATCTGCGTCAATCCCCTTTTCTTTGCACAAATTCCTAGCCATCTGTTCGATGCCCTTGGAATCTCCCTTCTGTGCCATTTGCATAGCATTGCGCGCCATAGGGTTGCTCATTACGCTGTTATTCCCCATCATTTGTTGTAAAAACTGCTGTGGGTTTCTCATTCCCTGTAACATCTGCATAGGATTCATTAAGACTCACTCTCCTTTTGTGTTCGTGAAGATTTTCTTTGCGTTTGCGAAGATAACTTATCTTCCAACTCTTCTATCTTTCCAAACAAGCAATCTAATTTGTCAGTAATAGCCTTTGTCGCATCATCAGATAGCCCTATTTCAATTCTTTTATCATCACTTGAAGAATCTGCCATCTGTTCATTAAAAGGCTTGTAAACGGTCTTTCTGATTGTTCCATTGGCATCCCATTGTTTCGCTACGATTGCACTCATGTCCTGCATCGGGAAAAACGCAACACTTCCATCCATAGGCACATCATTTGCCATGATCGCTGATTCCGACTGTACTACTTTTCCCTGGATTCCAAGAAACTGCGGTTGCATCTGCGGAATCTGTGGCTCTGGTTGTTGAAACCTCTGCGTTGGGTTGTACTGATATGCGGCATAGCTTGGGTTTGGGTTAAATGCCATATTCTGATTTTGCATCTGATACATTCTCTTCCTCCAATACTTCCTTGATTGCGTGAATCATTGCTGACTGATACACAAGCGGAACCTTTGACACATCTTCTCTTATTAAGATTTTTTCAAGAATTTCATCCGTAAATAACATTCCGCATCCCTCCTATGCTTATATTTTTGCATAAAAAAATACGGTTCTTCCGCAAAAAATAAGCAGAAAAACCGCAATAAAAAAAGACGCTCAATGCGTCCAAACTTCCATAGTAATCATATTCAATTAACTTTTAGCACTTGTACAAGAAACTCCTTTCTTTAGTAAAATCAAGGCTTCCGAGCCTTTTTTGATTACCTTTTGATTACTTTTTGATTACTCTCTTTCCCCTAATCTATAGAAAACCTTGATTTTATGCGGTTTTCTAAAAGCCAATAAGGGGACTCGAACCCTTGCACAAAGCATCAACTTTTCAGTGTTTATGCGGCTTGTAGCGTTTTTACTTTGATTACTTTTGATTACTTTTTTCAAAATAGTAATCAAACGACTAACTTGTTCGTGCTTTGAAGTCTGGTATACTACTTAAAATATCTGACTTTTTCTCGATAGATCTGCGGTTTCTGTGGTAATGTTCCTCTGTAGTTCCTAGGCTTGCGTGCCCCATCTGACCAAGGATCAACCGCTCGTCAATATTGTTGTCAAGAAGGATGGTTCCGTATGTCTTTCGGATCTTATGTGGAGACTTTCGATAGATTCCTAACTTATCGCACAATCTCTGTAATCGCATTCTTACACAATTCGCATTCAAGCGCTCTCCATTTTCTTTAATGAACACAAATTCTTCAAATGGATTCGTTTTTCTGATCCTATCACACAACCACTCGTAGTCCTTTGGGATGATAATTGTTCTCGCCCCAGCTCTCGTCTTTGGGAAATCCTTTATCGCAACCGTATATTTTGCATCATCCTCTCCACGATACCTTGTTTCGGTTCGCCGAACCTTGACCGTATTACCGTCAAAATCATCATGTTTTAGGCACACAACCTCTCCGATTCTCATTCCGGTCACGAACATTAGAAGTATTGCTATGTTTGATAAATCAAGGTTGCATTCCAAATATTTAATCATGATATCAGTTTCATTCTCGTCAAAAACCTCTTCGTAATCTTCCTTGATCGTTCGTTTGAAATCGGAATCAGATGTATCAAGCTCCTCAAACAATTCTTCAACATTAAAATCAATCAACTTCCGCTTTTTGGCTCGTTTCAGAAACCCTTTGGTTATCCCTTTTAGTCCGGAAAACGCCTTTGCCGTCAAGTTAAACTTCGGAATCTGTTCTTCTAGGAAATCTCCCCATTCATCTTCCGATATTGATTTTATGTGCCTTTTACCCATTTGTTTAAAGTGCCTTTGATAAAAGTTGCGATTCCTTTGGTGCGTTGCATTTCCAATCTTGTTCAGTGCCAACCGCCTGTCGTTCCACTCTTCAAACACTTCATCAATGGTTGGATTTTCTTCTTGAATCTGTAAATAATCGATAACCTCATTTTCAATATCGACCCTATCTTTTTTCTTAAGTAGCTTTCTCCCTTTCTCCTTGCATGGAATATAGGTTCTCCAATACCCATCTTTCCCTTCCCATATATCATATGGGTGTTTCTTTAGTATCTTTTCTCTTTTGTTCATTTCAACTTGTTCTTGCACAAGTGCTATGTCGAGAATACCATTTTCAACGGCATATTTCAACAGTTCTTTTTCATCCAATCAAATACCCCCGTTCTTTCTATTTTATCTTTTATATCTCTCACTCTGTACTCTATCGTTCTTAGGGATAGATTTTCTTTTGTGGATATTTGCTTTTGTGAAAAACCACGGCAGAGAAGAGAGAAAATCCTCTCCTCTTCTTCCGTGAAATTGGCATTTTCTTTGATTTGTTCAAGTTCTGGCTTAATGAATTTTGTAAATTTCATAAGCCATTTCTCCTTATTTTATTGGTTGATATTTAAGTTTTTAAACATAGCACACATAACATCTACAACAATACTGTTTCCAAATTGCTTATACAACTGCGTATTACTGTTGACTGCCGCCATTTTGTCAATATCTTCATCAGATACACCCATCAGCCGTCCACACTCTCTCGGTGTTAGCTTTCGTATTCTTCCGGCAACTTTTATAAGACAATCAGAACCATCTTTGCAATATCTGGCTGTTATTGTAGGTGATATGTCATCAACATCTTTAATAACTGCATGAAAACCATTTCCTTTCTCTTTCTGCTTTTTTGCGTGTTCCGCAAATCCTTTCAATGCATTATCACTTGCATAGAATTTGTTATCAACTACCTTTTCTTGATAATCACGTATTCTTTTTGTAAGTTGTATAGGCTGTGGAAAATTATAATTGCATTCATCCAGGAACGAAAACATAAAACATCTTTCACGCTTTTGTGCTACACCATAATTTTTAGCGTTTAAATCTTGATAGTAATTTGTGTAACCCAGACTTTCGAGAAAGTCTAGCCACTTTATAAAATCGGGCATATTATCCTGGCTATGTACTTGTGGAACGTTCTCCATGAACAAAATCTGTGGTAATTCTCCGTTACTATCTCTAATTTCTGTTAGTATTCTCTCAACTTCCCACAACAGACCGCTTCTCGTACCGCTTCCCTTAGACATTCCCCCCTGTTTCCCGGCAACCGATAAATCCGTGCAAGGAAACGAGTAAGTAAGTAGGTAAGTAAAGGTTTCTGTGCCGCAAATATTCAAATCTTCTGCATGAACCTTTGTTATGTCCATTGTGGGGAAATCCGTACCATGTACTGCGTTATAGCTTGCAATAGCGTACTTATCAAACTCAACAACTCTGTAATGTTCAAACTTAGCGCCTATTCTCTTTAGTGCCATTGCCTGACTGCCGTAGCCGGCGAAAAGTTCTATTAAGCGAATGGGCTTTGTTATGCTGATTGGTTCTCTTGTGAAGTCAAATATGCTCATTTGATTATCACAAGAATAATTTTCAAAATTCATAAAATCTACCAAAAGGAAACCTCGGTTTTATGTGCGCACAACCTATTCCTTTCTTTGATTTTCGGTTAGTTGTTATATCTTTTTCTTAATGTATTCTGCACCTTATCCATTCCCTTAATTCCACCGACAATAAAAGCTATTTCTGCTCTATTTTCTGTCGCTTTTGTTTCTGCTTCCATGTCGTGCAGTCCGTATTCAGTCTGAATAATTTCATTTGCAGTAATTCTTTTTAAAATTTCTTCACATTTCTTCTTGCTTAAAATCTTCATTCTACTTTGCTCCTTTCAACAAATTTCAGTTTGCCTGTTCAATTTCTACATCAACATCAATATGCAATCTTTTTTTCTTTCCTGTATTAACATCAATACAGGAAACATACCCATTTGTACTTTCCAACAAATGTCCTACTTTGTAAATATTACCCTCAAACGTGAACACATCTCCCTTTCTTAAAAATCCTATCTGCGTAATCATATATCTACCTCCACAAATCCTAATTTTGTATTTATCAAACACTCCTTCTAAGTAATTATTCTTCAAATTCTTTCTGTGCCACAACTCTACAACCATAAAGTTCTAACAAATCATGTAAATCAAACTCTTCAATATCATTCTCATCAGCAATCTTGTCGCTATGCACAAGAATTTCACCATCTATCTCGACAGCATGAATTGTCTGTCTAAGAATACCTAACATAGTTTCAACTGCATATTCATAGCCTTTAAGATTATCTTCATTCATACCACCTGTAATAGTGTCTTTCATTTTATTCATCTGTTCCTCTAAGAACTTTGGAATATTACAAACTGTAAACATTATTTCTTCGTTCATAATTACTTTCTCCTTTTTCATAAATACTTGATTTTTTAGGAACTATGGTTCGATAAGCAAGCGTTCCTGTCTTACCTCTCCTAAACGCTTCTTAATTCTTCTAATAACTCATTCATCATCTTTGCGGATATATCAACATGCATATTTGCAATGATTTTTGTTTTTAAATCTTCTATCGCTGCTTCATATCCACACTTATATCCAATGTTATAACAATTCTCAGCAGTTGATTTTATTTCTTCTAAGCATTGTGATTTATCCATACTTCCCACATTTCTTTTCATTTACTCACCGCCCTTATATGAATCTACATTAATAAGCTCCATAAATTTCTCATACTGTTTCTGCGATACCTTGTTATGCTTCTTATCGTCTCTAATTTCGATTTTAAGGTGTTTTTCTGCGATAGAGGATAATTCCCTTGCTAACACTTTTTTACCTTGCTGTATGCCTTGTATATAACCTTTAGGTGCTTTTCTCTCGCCTATTGAACCACTAGCACGATTTTCTCCTTGACCACCTAAACTGACATTTCTAAGCTGATAGCCCTTATCAGCATATAACTTGATGTAATACTTCTCTTTTTCATCAAGCTGACTTTCGGGAAAATTCAGAGATTCAACTCGCCAGCCATAAGGATTTTTCTCTTTGTCATATAGCTTATGTTTGCGTAAGCTAAGGTCTATATGCTGTTCATAGCCTACAAGGTGGCTTGCCAATCTGCTAAGTGTATGTACTGCCTGTCCGATATACGCATACTTAAATCCGTTTTCATCTTCTCGGAGTAGGAAGTAAATCCCACTCCTGTCATTCAGCTTTGGATTCAGCTTCAACAGTCGCTTTTTATTTTCCTGTTCTATTACCTTGGCTCTTGCTATGTTCTGATAACTCAAGAATTACCACCTGCCTTTAATTTTTCTGCTACCCTGTTCATATCGCACATTTCGTCATCTGCAAGCATACCATATTGAATTTCGATGTATCTGTAATATGCAAGCCTAAAGTCATCAATGCCTCTGCAATAGGATTGTTTCCTCACAGTGCACTCATCCGAACTTGGCTCGCAAATACAATCTTCTTTCATAGGGCATTTTGCACATTCAATCGTCATTCACTCCACCGCCTTTCACGATTTTAATTGCGTCTGCAAGCTCCACTACTGGCATTGTTCCAAGTCTTTCTGCTTCATCTGCATTACTGTATGCTTCCAACTGTTTCACAACCTTGTCCACATCATAGGCGGTAGGCTGATTTTCGATCAGCTTTAAAACAGAATCGGCAGTCATGAACGCAAATTCAGCATCTTTTCCCAATCCTTTTTGCAACAACTCTTTATTTTCCCGGATTTTATCTGAAAGCAAATCTGCTTCAATCAATTTACTCATCGTTCGCCCTCCTGTTCCATGCTTTAATTGCTTCATTCTCTGTCATTCCTACACCTCGCCACCTAATAATTTTCCTGTCACTGTATTAAATAATTTATAATACGATGTTTCTTCTATGATTTCTCCGGTAGGCTTCCTTTTCCTCAGAATCACATCTGCGATGGAAAAACGACCGTCTTTCTCTGTTATTGAAAAGCCATTTTTATTAACATATTTAGCCATTTCATTTAATGCATTTGTTTTATCTTCGTCATAGTAAATGCATACATCACTCCGACTGCATCCATCATGCCGCTTTAGTATTACATCGTATATGAAAGTTTCTCTGTTTTCTGTCATTCCTGCACCTCCAACAGCTCCGGGTTGTCAAATACGTTGCCAATAACTTCATATTCAGTATCATATTCAAGCCTATGCTTATAATATTTTTCGTTAGGAATTGTACATATAATTTCAAAATCTCTAAATGTTATAAGCGTATTCACCTTGCTATTATTTATTTTTACAACATCATTCTCCCAAATCAGCTTGCCATTCTTGTCTTTCAGCCCTGTGCATTAGCAGATTGTATTAGTTAAAATAGTTACATTATGTGGGATTCCTTCCATTACATTCCACTCCAACCATTTTCCACTATCTTTTTCTTTGCCTTTGAATAAATATCTATCTTCCATGCTCTCTCCTTTCTAATTCCTCTAGAATTTTCTCAGCTTTAATAATGTGTTCGCAACATCTTTCATATAATAAATTCATTATCGAAAAATAAAATTTTATTACTGCAAGATGAAACTCAAATCTAACTTTATTCATTTTTACCCCTCTATTCCGCTTCTGATTGAAGCCAATCAAGTTTACATTTACTGCAATCATAATCATGCCAACCATGAACACACTCATCGTACGGGTCTTTCATGTATGGACAAGGCATCACCTCTGCTAACTCTCCATCTGACATATTCCTTATCCTGTCGGCATGGGTCGCTTTCGCATCAACAAGTTCAAAACACTCATCACGCCATTTCAATACATTATCAATATTGAATGAACTGTAACCTACATGGTAATAATCTTCGCCGACTTTTTTGTACTTGATTTCGTAATATGGATTGTTGTCTATCACCCTTACGATAATTTCCAGAGATGTAACTTTGTTTTTGTATCATCATTTTCTGAAAATTTGCTATCGCATCCGCAACAAGGCTCATCATCTCTTGAATTGCTGTTGTGCTGACAGTTGCAGTCGCGTGTCTTTTCCCTTGTGGCTAAGTCAAGGTAATATTTCAAATCTTTTATCAAACTGATAGTTCCGTATAGTTGTTTTTCTTCAAGCATTTCAACAACTTCCGATATTCTTCCATCAAAGTCTTGATTGCTTACACTTTCAAGAAATTTATCCATACAAGGCAACTTGAAAAGCCTGCCCTGTTCCTCCGCATCCTCGTAATCCGCTAACTTCTCCATTGCGCAATAACCTTCTTCACAGTTGGAATAATATGAATTAGGCTTTTCGCCATAGCACGAATACAAGGTTTTTAAGGATTCTTTCTCGTAATTCTCTTTTACTAAGATTCCGACCGCTGTCCGTTCTGTTAATCTCTCCATGCCTATTCCTCGCTTTCTGCCAGCTTCGCGAATTTCCAACTTGCAATATCTGATTCACCTTCTGCGCTCCATGATGTTGCTCCATGATACCAAGTGAACACCGTGCCGTTTTCATACATTGCAAAATATCCCCGATTCCACTCGCCGCTTTTTACGTCTTTCACAAGAATCGGCGTATCGACCGCTACCTTGCTCCAATCAACAGGCGGCTCAACATATTCTGAATCTAACCATTCCAGCATTTTATGTTTACATGAATAATTAGAAATATAGAATCCGCACTCTGAACATCTCATCTCTGCGCATGGAACAGGCTCGCCATCTTTGAGTGCAAGTTTACTTACTGTAATATCAATGATTTTATCCGCATATTTTTCTTTATTCGTCATATTAAACCTCCAAATCACATACAAACTTAATCTCATCAGCTAACGTTTTAGCTATCATCGGAACGGTCAACTGGAACTGCTTGTAATTAGCTAACGTATCAATGTAGTCGATGAACTTGTCCGTGAAATACTGCAACTGTTTCGCTGTTATCTTAAATTCCTTTTTCAGAATCGTAAGCGTGAGCGCGAAATAGTTAAACAATGACGCGCTAGAAAGTCTGTAGGCTTCACGCTCGATACAAAATCCTTTCTTTGCATATAAGACCATTAACTGCCGCTGCGGAATCTGTTCAACTTCTGCCTTGGTGTCAACGCCGTATTTGTCTTTCAGGTAAACAGCCAAGTCCTTTCCGTTCTTCCCGCCGCATGATGCTTCATCCAAGTAAGATTTCAAAAAATCCTGCAACCGGATGATTCTTGCCTGTCCGAACCCGAATTTGTCATGCAGAATGATATACCCAATCACGACAAAATCTTTGTATGATTTCGCTATAACCTTATCAGCATTGCGCTTTTCAAAATCGTTCCGGCCGATGATCCGCATTTCCTGTTTTGTGTAAAATGTCGGCTTTTTATTCCGTCTCAACGCATTGCTCATTTCTTTGATTTCTCCTTTCTGTATGTGATTTCCAACCATGCAAAATGGCTTAATACAAGCTGTCTTGCGCGCTCTTCAATCTCCATGCCTTTGTATTTGTTTATCAATGATTCTCCGGCTTTTACAACTTCATCCCACCAAGAATCAGAGTTGTCCGGGGAATAGTATTTCTGAATGAATTGCCAATAATCCATAAATACTTGCCATTCTTCCGAACCCTTTTCGATCTTTGCACTTGCCATAGTCACTACCTCTAAAACGGACAATTGCCATTGTATGGCTTAAATCCGTCCCCGCGTTCTTTCTTTTTTATCTCCGCAACAACATCATCAAGCGGTTTTTCGATTTCAACAAACTTCATATTTTCGCCAATAAACTGTAATGCTTCTTTCATAAGTTCGCCCTGCCGTTGCTTTGCAACTTTCAATCCTTTATATTCTCCGCTTTCATCCAGATTCCATAAAAAGAAAATATTCGATGCATCCTGCTCAATATCTCCGGATTCTCTCAACTCTGACATTGTAGGCTCTTTGGTATCTCTGCCCTCTGAAACTCTGTTCAACTGCGAAAGTGCGATAACCGGAACATTTAGCTCCATTGCAAGTGCCTTTAATGCTTTTGAAATATCTCCGACTTCTGATGATCTGTTGCTGTACTTTCGCTCTGCTTTAATCAACTGCAAGTAGTCAATAATGATTGCATCAAACTGCCGGTAGCGGCTCTCTGCCTTGATTTCTCCTACGGATTTTGAACCTGTGGAAATAATCACATCATAATCACACATTTCATCGTTTGCCTTGTCGAATTTTTCTTTTTCATCTCCAAGGAACGCTTTTGCCCTCCGGACGCGCGTTAGGCTTATTTCAGACAACCTTGAAACGAAACGTTCGTAAACCTGTCCTTCTTTCATCTCGAGGTTGAAATATCCAACTTGGAGTCCTTTTTCTGCCATTTGTCCGATCATCTGCGTTACAAATGCGGATTTTCCAATTCCCGGTCTTGCACCGACAACAGTCACGTCTCCGCCCTCTAAACTTCCGATACAATCATCCAATTGATCGAACCCTGTTTTTACGCCGCCCTCTCCAACGTGTTCGTTGAAATATTTTTCCTTGTTTTCCTCAACGATCTGCTTTAATGATTTTGACCGAACTTTCATGTTCTTCTGCAATTCTTCCAACCTTGAAATGCTTTCAGAAATAGTCTTGTCAATGTCTCCCGGCCTCAATGAAACTCTCTGATAAAGACTTTTGACCTCTCTTGCCTTGAAATCATTCATCACGACTTTGGCATAAGCAGGAGCCTCAACCGATGTCGGAGAAGATTGTAAACAAGACATAACGACTCGTTTATATTCATCCTCGCTGTACTTTGGATTCGTCAATGACTGCGCAAGGGAAAGAACCGTTATTTCTTCGCAATTATCTCTCATTGCAAGCATTTTTATGAAAATGTCCTGTCCTATATCATCGGAGAACATATATGGCTTAATGTCCGGAATCCTGTCGAGAGAATCAGAAGATATAAGCACGCAACCGATAAGCCCCTGTTCTGCTTCTGTCAACTGTCATCACCTCGTTTCTCCGCAATCTGCAACCAATAGTCGCAATCGTTTTTTATCCAATCAACGTATTTTGGAATGTACCGAAAATCCTTATCGTCTGGATTCTTTTCTTGATAGTCACTCAAATATGCTTCTGTGGCTTTGTATAACAGCCGTGCAATGTCTGGTTGGTTCTCTTCGATAACTTCTAGCACTTTATCCATCCAAGCCGTTTTAGAGGTACTGTACGCTGTTTTCTTGGGGTATATGCTAAAAGTCTTTTTCCATGCATCGTCAAAATCAAACAAATCTCCGGAATCGGTCGACAGCGAATTTTCTTTTATATTTTCTTTCTCTTTATCTTCTTCTTTTTCTTCTTCTTTATCTGAAACAGCGACGTTAGACGATTTATCGGGCGATTTTTGCTCAATTAGGTTCTTCTGCTTCTTTCTCCGGTTCTGTTGATATAGCCTGTCACGTTCCTTTTTCTTCTCATAAGCATCAAGTGTCTGGTGCTTATTCCAATTCGGAATCGTTATCACATTGTCAACAACCTCTATCATTCCAAATTCTTCAAATGCCTTAAGTGCAAGCCTTACCGTGTTCAAATCTCTGCGAAAAATTGTGGCAAGCATTTCGTCCGTAAACGGCAACTTGTTGCTCATCATAAACACACCGTTGTTATTCTGTTTTCCGGCAAGAATAAGAAGTTTGAACCAAATCGTAATGATGCTATCCGCACTCGGCATACTCTCAATCAGCAGAATCTTTTCATCATCAAAAACATCTGTTGTGATTTTAATCCACTTGACTTCTGCCATTTAATCACTCTCCTCATATGTATTTTCAGAAATCAAAGTCATAAACTTCTCATACTGTTTTTCAGAAACTTTATTCCCCTGCTTCTCCGGCTTCAAACGGATTTCAAGGTGCTTTTCAGCGATATGCGATAATTCCTTGGCAAGACTCTTTTTACCTTGCTTAATGCCGTCATAATAGCCTTTTGCCGGACGGTAATCATCAATCTTAGCTTTACCCTCGCCCTGTGAACCGCTTGTTTTATTGCGAAGTTGATAACCTTTGTCTGCACAATACTTAATATAATACTGCTCAAGCTCATTAAGTTCTCCTATCGGACAGTGTACTGATGTTACATTCCATCCATACGGATTATCCTCTGAATACAGTCCGTGAGACTTCAAGCTAAGGTCTATGTGCTGATACCCAGAAAGGTGTTGCGACAATCTGGTTAAAATACGCTTAGCCTGTCCCACATATGCATATCTAAACCCATTTTCGTCCTGCCTTGTCAGAATATATATTCCGCTTGATTCATCAAGCCTTGGATTCAATACAAGCCATTTCTGCTTGTTCTTGGCTTCTATCGCTTTTGCCTGTCTAAATTTCTTATAATCCAACTCATTCACTTCCTCTCCAATGGCTTCATGCTCATTTGAGCCACAAACTTTCCGTAGTTCATGCCGGAAGCGCGTGCCATATGATTCACAACCTTGATTGCATCATCCTTTTTCTTTGGCTTTCTCAATCGTTCTTTAACTTCATTGCCGATGCAGTCTTGGCAATCAACTTTGCGTTCATCTATCGTCATAAACAGCCTGCCACATTTCTGGCATATTCTTGTATACACAGTTCTTCCAGCCTTTTTAAAATTCTTAAACTGTGCGTATCTTTTGGCACATTTTGGTCTACAGTATTTCTGATTTTGTTGTTTCGGCTCAAATTCAGCCATACAGTATTCACATAATTTCAATTTTTACCTCCAATCTTTTGTAAGGGCGACACGGTAAACGCACCGCCAAAACATGGCTTTCAATAAGGTTTGTGATAACTATTCGCCAAACAAGATAGTTTCTTTCAGGCTTTCGCCAAGGTGTTTCAACCTAATTATTCTTTTTCAAGTTCCGCTTTGATGGTCTCAAGTTTTTTCTCTTCATATTCAAGACGTGCTCGGCAACTCTCAACAATAGTGCCCTGCCTGCTAATAAGCATTTCAACAGCTTTTTTCTTGTTTTTCTCCGTCAGAATGACCCTATCCCGGCTGCAACCGCTTAACACACCAATTTCGTCCTTGCGGATTCTCTGTCCTTTATATTCAAATTCGGATTCTTCAGTAATGATATACGTTTTTGGCTTTTCTTCTACGTCTACTTCTCTACAAGAAAATTTATCGCCCCAAAATCTGTAAATGTATAATTTCATGCTTTCTCCTTTCAAAACGGACAAAGGTTCATATCAACCTCTAGCCCTTTTTCTGCAACATAAACATTTGCTCCATATTTAATTGTCTCTTTCGTTTTCTTTAGGAATAACGCGGGATCTCCGCTTGTATCCGATAAGTGTATTAAAACGACATTTCGTAAAGCTGGGTTGTCGTTCGTCTGAATAAATTTAAGTGCCGTATCAAGGCTCATATGGCCTCGTAGGCGGTGTTCATAGTTAGGCTCATTCCGGTCTACCAAGTCCATGCTATAATTGGCTTCAACCATGATATGCTCAACCTTTATGCCGGAAAAGTCATATTTGCAATATTCCAAGTCGGTCAAGAATAACAGTTTACCCATTTCCTCATGCTCGATTAAATAACCGTAGCACTCGATTTCTGTATCATGCGGTACATTGAAGGGTGTTACCGTAAAACTGCCGATTTGCCGTGCTCTGCGTGGTGGAATGGCTATTGTACGTTCTCCAGTTATGACTTCAAGTGCGGTCTGCGTTTCAAATGCCGTGTAAACCGGAATACCAGATCTCATAAAATCCTTTATGTAGCGTGCATGGTCTCCGTGTTCGTGGCTCACAATACATCCGGCAACATCAGATATACGCCAATCAATCATCTTCTTAAAGTCCATGAATTTACATCCGGCTTCGATTGCAAGGATTTCTCCATTGTCGGCAATTAAGGCGTATGAGTTACCGGATGAACCGGAACCTAAGACTTTTAATTTCATAGGCTACTCCAATTCTTTCTCTGCCGGAAAGTGGAAATATCCATTCAGATTGTTAAATTCCACACGTTCGCAAGTATCCTTAACTACCACAGTTCCAAAGCCGCCTTTCATAGCAGCCTTTAGCGTTTCATTGAAATCATCTGGAATATCCGCATTTGTGATAAATTTGCCTGCATATGCAACTCTAAGCATTTCCATGGCTTTCTTTGCTTTTTCTTCGGTGGAATATTCAGCAATTTGCATGTCATCAGTAAGCGACTCAACACCTGTTAAGTTTTTGTTCAGGAAATAAATCCTTGACTTGAATCTCTGAATAATCACCTCTTCGTATGGCATATCAATCGTGCCGTCCTGTGAAATTACTCTCATGGCAACCTCCCTAATCTTTCATAAAGTCCGGTACGTTCTCATCATTCTCAACGACTTTCTCCGGCTCAACTGCTGCACTGTCGGTCGCTTCGGACTCTGCTACGACAAACGGCTCTGAATTGGCGTTTTCCGCAATTTCTTCCTGCGTCTGCTGATAAGTTTCATCTATCTGCATAAGAGACTGTTTTGCAATAGCATTAAGGTCTTTTGGATGCTTCTTGATTGCATTATTGCGCATCTTTCGAACGATCATGGATTCAGATGTATCAAGCCATGCGGCACTCATGTATGGTCTTGCAACTTCGCAGGAAAGCATATCTTCAACAGTTTTGCAAGCTAAAAGCTCTTTCAAAATTTCATTTTTCTTTTCTGCGATAGCTTTCTTTTCTGTTTCCGTTGCATCATAGCGTGTCTTTTTGCCGCCTTTTACAAGTCCGAAAGTCTCATTCAGAAGATTATTGCGAACATGAGCAAAAAGGTTTCCTTTTACGCTTTCACGCTCTGCTATCATATATTCAACTTTCCCATCTTTCATTTCCACCGGGTAAACAACACGGATAACTTTCTGTGAAAGTCCTTTTTCTTCCCATTCCGGCGGTGTAACTTCAATTCCTTTATGCTTTGGATATGTGAAATCGTCACCTTCTTTCACAAGCCATACCGGATATACCTTTTTAACATCAACACCAAAGTTGCGAAGAAGTGCATCATTTCCGTCTCCCTCAATTCCCATTTCTACTTCCTTGTACCAATTTCCATTTACATCCTGTTTGCTTCTCAACTGGAAGTAGCACTCCCTCGGCACTGCATTGGCATTAAGTTGAAGGCTTGATACTTGTCCAATAATCTGTCTCAAATTAGATCCATTCAAGTTACTCATAGCGGCTTTGCTAGATGTAACAAGGTTGTAAATAGCACTCATAGATGCCATGACGCACTGCTTGGAATAATCATTAAGCACAAGCCCATGCTCTGCAAAGTCACGTTCCATAAGCCCTATGTACTGGTTCGTATAATAGGAAAGTTGTGTATTCATTTCCTGTTTTCCCTGCGTAGATACTGCCGTATTTTCTGCCATAATTATTTATCCTCCATTCCGCTTAAAAAAGCTTGAAGAGCTTCTGCCACGCGTCTTTTTTGCCCTTTTCTTAATATTTCTTTACCATCCTTGGACAGCTGCTCTTCACTTACTCTCTGTAAAACAAGGTTGTATTTCTCCTCTCCAAGAACTCTCCTTAATGCTACCAAAAGAGTTTCAAATTCAGCCATGATAACCGGCTCTCTTCCGTCTACTTCTATTGTTCCAAAATCTGATTTAATCATAATTTATTCCTCACTTTCTCCGGCATCTACCGGCTCTTCATACTTCTTCACAATTGCCACCTTATCAGCACCGTATGTTTCTACCCACTTCATATCCACTGTTTCATCCGTAACAGTCAGCTTTGCACCATTGGCATTTATAACCGTGTCACCAGCTTTCACGGAATCCTCGGTGCGATACACATAGCTTCTGGTGCTGTTTGGAAATTTCGCTTTGATATACTGCATTTATCATTCCTCCTTAATTTTCAAACCAAATGGAACATTTCCATTAACAATAGATTTCCAATGTGCAATAACATCTGGATTAGCACTTGGATTGCATGGTTCCGTTGGAGCAAACATAAATCCGCTCTCCTGTTTCTTATTTTCCTCATCCCATTCCTTCTCGGTTCCAAAGCCAAGATGCTCATAGAATTTTGGATTGTCCTCATATGTCGGGTATTCCGGATGCTGTTTCTGCCATTCCACAACATCCACTTTAAACTTCTCCATATCAATAGCCCATTTATCATGAGCAACCTTCCATTTTTCCACTTTATCGTTATTCTGGTCAATTTTGCTTTGAGCTTCTTTCTTGACTGATTCCCAAATTTTACTACTTATAGATATAAAAGAAGCTTCATATTGCGGATAAAGAAGATTGTCATAATCAAGAATTTTCAACCCTGTCTTATTGTTCTGAAAGTTCCATTCTCTAATAACCTGCCACATAATGCATCCGGCTTGAAATCCGGTAATTCCACCCGCCGGAGAATTGTCAACCGCGTGCATGGCTGCTATTCCTGCTGCCGCAACTGCGTGGCAAATAGTCCCATAATCATGCGAATAGTCTTCTGTTAAATGTCTTACAAATTCCGGAAGTGTTTCCACAGTCTGTTTTTTCGCTTCTTTGTACCATTCATTCTGGATTTTCATTTCTTCGGTAATCTGCTGTTTCATCTTCTAAGCCCTCTCTTTCCTTTATTTCTCGCGTCTTTCTCGCAATACGGAAGAGAACAATGTCCGGCTCTTCCCCAGAACCCTTTACTTGCACTCTTCCAACGCTTGCACGACATACACCGTGCATCCGGCTGTATGATGTTGTTGCTTATTCCAACTCTTGACATTCGGCACCCTCGCTTTCTTTCAGTTCATCAAATAGCCAAAAGTGTTCTTTGTCTTGAATGCAGTTATAGTCAAACCACTGCTCGCAACTTATACTGTTCTGATGGAATCCAACCGCAATACAATTCGGTTCTTCATACAAACTTTCAAGCACATCTGCCTGCTCATTAAGATTTGTATTTCCCTCAAACTTGCGGAAAGCATCAATAACTTTGGGAATATCTTCTTTCTTAACAAGGTATTTATCGAATGTGGTAAACAGGACGATTTTTTCATCATACGTGACAGATTTATCATCCACAAGATTCCAAATTGCTTCCATCTGCCCCATGTCAAATAATGATGCCCCATGACCACAATACTTTTCCCCTAAAATGTTCCACACTCGCATTGAACCAAGCCATGCGTTACTTACCTCTCCATAACTTTCAGAATCTCCATTTTCATCAAACTTAAAAATTTCAATGTAACTCATCCTACACACCCTCCACTTTCAACTGCTTATCTTCGGAAACCGTCAGAAGAATTAGCTGGGTATCAACGACCGGCACATATTCGTCATTGATGCTCTCAGCACCATCAAGGAAAATCGGAACATACATATTAAAGAACTTCTGAAAACTGTTGCAAATATCAATCTTCGCTTCAATTTCCCTGCCAGTGTTTGTTGTGTCCCCGAATACCTTATAAATTCCGGTTTCTTCATCAAGCACCGTAGGAATACAAACTTCCTTATATTCTCCGTTCTTCTGGAAATCGAACAACTTCCAACGCACAATACCGAAATGCTGATTGATTTCCTCAACAAGCAACCCATTCTTTCGCTTTGAAACTTCTTTGAGCTGATAAAGAATCTTTTCTGCATCGGCCTTTGCTTGTCCATACTCGTTCTGTTTATGTTGCATATCTGCAATCTTGTCATCAATTTGAACATTGTTTTCAGCCTGTGCAATAATCTTATTTACTTCATCAAGCTGGCTATGCAGATCTGCTTTCTCGACTTTCAAATCAGTAACAATCTTGTCCGCACCATCAGATTCCAGCTTTTCAATATCGGCGAGAACCTTGTCACGCTCTGCTTTCAGTTTCACATAATCTTCATTCTGCGCGTAATCAGCTTCGCTCGGGATCTCGGATAACTGCTTCGAAAGTTCTTCTTTCTTTGCAATGGCATCCTGTTCCTGTTTCTTTAAAGCGTCAATTTCTGTATTCAGATCAGCATTTTTCTTTGTAAGTTCGGTAATAAGTTCTTTCTTCTCGGTGCCAATAGTATTCAACCGATTCAGTTCAACCTTTTTGTCAGTGTCAAACTTAAATCTTTTTGCTTTCAGTTTTTCTTCCGCATCCGCCTTGGCTTTTTCTTTCCGGCTTTCAAAATCAGCCTTTAACTGCTCGATTTTATCTTCTGGCAACTTCTGACCGCACAGTGAACAAACAGTGCTATTTTCATCAAATACCCACTTGGATTCGTCAAACAGGTAAGGCGCTTCATCAAATGCCTTGGCATATTCTGCATTGTACTTTTCTCCAATTTTCTTCCGTTCTGCATCCGCATCTGTGATAGCCTTTTCATTACCGACAATCTGATTTTCTTTCAAAGAAATCGTCTGCTCCAGATGTTTTAATTCATCTTCGCAACCGCACAGATCAGCATCAATTTCGTATCTACGATTGGATAATTCGCGGTTCATCGTCTGTGTAATTCCGGATATATCAAGTTGTAACCGCATTTCCTTATCGCGCAATTCGTCAAGCGAATGATCGGCACCGGCAATCTTCTTATCGCATTCAGCGATTCTTCTTGTCAGATCAGCCTTGGCAAGTTCCTGCTCTGCCACATCTACATCAACTTTTGCTTTCTCCAGACCGATAATCTGATTAGGAATCGCATCTAACTGTTCAACTGCTTTCTTCTTGGAAGCGTTATTCATGGCTTCAATTTCCTCGAATTTATAAGATTCAAGTAGTTTTGCAACATCGTCTGTATCTTTGCACATTTGCGCAATCTCTAAGTCCGTTTTTTTGCTTGCCATGGTGAATAAATATTTGCGCATTTCATCCTGTTTTTTCTTTAACGACAAATCCTTAGTGAACACATTCGGGTGCGAACAAATGAGGAATTTATCAAACTCAAACCCTAATTCTTCCAGATATGCCTTAAAATCACGTTCTGTCTTAGGCACAGAATTGATCTCATATGTATTTGTGATTGTAATTTTCGAAACTCCATTTTTATCCGGCTTTCCGACTTTTCGCTTCTGCATCTTGGAAAGAGTGATTTCTTTTCCACCTACATCGACAGTTGCAGTAACAGTCGGAATGCAATCTTCTACATTGTCCGGTCTAATGTTCGGGTTGCTTGTAAGTTCATAGTTCTTATCAGAAATCAGCCAGTACCATGCCGTCCCGATTGTGGTCTTTCCTTTCCGGTTCATGCCGGAAACCCTTGTTGTCTTTCCGAATTCGTATGTCTTATCCTTTACACCTTTGAAATTCTCAATATGTAACGATTTTAAAATCATTCGCATTTTTGTCTCACCCTTTCTTTAAATTCTCTTTTCAGTCTATCGAAATGCTTTTCGTTCTCTATGTATCCGCTCAAAGTTTCGATTGTCGGCATACCTGCTGTGCCCTGTTTGCATCCGTGCAATTTGATGTTAATCTCATGTTCTTTTGTAATGTATTCGTGCAACATATTTATGTGCAACTTGCACTCAATCAGTTCGTTGTACTCTTCCCTTGGAACACAGACGTAATTTTCCTTTTTCATATTACACCCACACGATTCCTTTTATTGACAACTCATATGTAACTTTTTCCACAACGTGACCATCTTTACACGTTTTCTTGTATCTCCGGCTCTGTAATCTGCCGTATGTGCTTACCCTATCGCCTAAAGCAAGTGAGTTCGCATATTCTGCACACTTTCCCCATGCAATGCAAGTGATTAAATCCTCTTTTCCGTTTTCTCTTACTGTTTTGAGTTTTACATCACAGATTTTACGGCCAAGTGGTGTTTCTCTAAGGCGTTTTTCCTCGATAATTCCGTCAAGACTTACTTCATTCAAAGGGCTATCATCCTCTGGTTTTGTGATTGTATCAGCCATGACATATGTAAGAATGGCTTTTCCAGATCCTGTTCTCACGCGTCTGGTAATTATCTTCCCAATGACACATACCGTTCCGCTGATTTCTGTATCGCTGATTTCTTTGTCAAACAGTACCGGAAGAATATCTGCAACACCGCTTCTTCTTTCAACTCCGATGAAAAATTTATAAAAAATCTTACCGTTTGATTTATGACTTTCCCTTGGTGCTGATACAACATCACCGATCAGTGTTATTTTGTTCTCCATTGCTTCTCCTTCCCATTTCTCTGTCAAGAACCTTTTCAAAATTTTCTTTATCATTCTGTTTCTTTCGTTTCCCTGCCAAAAGTTCAGCAAGCATACGCTTTTCTTCCGTGGAACATCTCGTGCCACTTATATACACAACGTCTACCATGCATCCTCTCTCATTCTGCGTTTTCTCTTAATTCGCTTGTCAAGTTCGTCTCTCTTTCGGTCTACTTCCGACCAGTAATACATGATTGCCGCAATTACTGCCCCGGCTACAAATTTAATAGCCGTCATATTCCCGGCTGTGCCCTCACTATCCATATAGCAAGCGGCAACCAAGGAATATTCCATTGCAACCGCACCTATGATGAATTGGATTACTTTTTTCATTCATGCTCCTTTCTGCCACTTTATAATTTAGTACCAGTCAGAAACAAACGTTCCGAGTAACGGACATACAACAACATCTATAAAACGCACAGAACCATCTTCCATGGAATATGTAAAAGCCATTGCAGGTGTGTAAGTCGAATCTCCTGTCTGTATCTGTGCATCTCTTACAGAAACCCCATATGTTGTTTCCTCGTCAACGAAAATGCTTGAAAAACTTTCCGCAGAGTCAACCTTTGCCAAATAGTTGTCACCGCTACGAATTACCCTTGAATTAACTTTCTGAAATTCAAAATTGTTCATTTTAATTCTCCTTTCCATTATGCGTTTCGTTTTTCTCGCCCTGCTCACTATGTTTCGAAGCAGAACTCTCTACCATTCCAAGAACATATCCTTTCTGAAAATCTGTCATATTCGGAATGGCATCACGAAGTTTTTCAACAACGCGCTTTTCCTTTTCACTCATTGAATTCACTTCCTTTCATGCGCAATATCTGATTTCGTACTCTGCTACGATTTTCGAAAAGATTTCACGCAATTTCTTATCATCCTCAATAATGTCCATTTTGTTCAATGCACTGATTTCTGTTTTCGTGCATCCGCTTTCTGCCATGCGCTCGCGTCTGTTTCTGATTCTTCTGCTCAAGTCGCATCCGGCACGGTGTTCAAGTTCTGAATACATTTCAGTCCTCAATACATTGAATTGACAATCTGCATTTCTCTGAATCCGGTTAAACTTGGCATTGATTTCATTTCTCCAATTATCAAATACCGGTTTCACCGCTTCTTTGATATGTTCAGTTGTCTCAATGGCTTTCTGTGCTGTGTCCTGTGCTTTGGCAATCTGCCTGTCTCTCTCCTTGTCAGCAAGTTCTTTTTGAACCATTTGATTAAGAAGTCCTTGCAATGCTTGCAATTCCGGAGATAACTGATCGTTGACACTTTGATGTACATTAAAATAGGAAGAAACTAATTTTCTTTGCACTTCCCATGCCAAATCATCCGTAAATGACTTGACCAACATCAAATAGCCCTGTTCGGTAATGAGTGCTTTGCTCATAAAATCCTTGTCAGATATAGGAAACATGCGGCTTGTACGAATTTCGTCCGCGCTTACAATGAAGTAATCTTCTCCCTCAACGAAGCGTGCTTTGTTCGTATTAAAATTCCTTTTCGCTGTTCCGTCTGGTCTTTCATGAACTATGTCAATGTCCTTGAATGTAACCACTCTTTTACCTTTGTACTCTTTGATGGAAATATCTGCATTTCCAATGTGTACTAAATTATCCATACTTTCACTTCCTTTCTGTGATATAATTCCCTTATCATCAAATAAGGGAGGTGATACAATTTGAAATACTTTTTGTTTTGCGATTTTTCTACAATATCCTGCGACCGAGAAAAGATGGCAGAGATATTAACTGAAAACGATATAACGTTCGCAAATATCAATAATTTTTGTTGGGAACTAAAAGTTCCGGATAAGTTTGGAATTCCAATCTGCGACACGACCGCAGAATCTATTCACTGCCTGTTTTATCAGTACACTCACAAGAACTCTCTTCTTCTTGTGGTAAAAGCAAATGAATATTTTCCAAACGGAGATTAGGGTATAATCTCTTTGTTTCTTCATATACGGTTTTGGTTTTCAGCCACTTCCGCATATGGAGAACCTGTTCCATGACATCCATATCGTGAATATCCACTTTGTTTAGAATCTTCTGCAATTCCTTTTCCATTCCATTAAAATAGGAAACCGGAACAACAATTATGTCATTTGCTGATTTAATCTCTTTCATGTTCTCACCTCTTTCCTTTAATTTTAAGGTTTTGTTGACCTTGTAAACAAAGTATAGTCCCCAAGAAACATTTTGTCAATACTTTTTTGTTGACTAGGGGACATTTTTGTTATATAGTATATATGAAAGGAGGATAAATAGTGAATGAAAGAATCAAAGAATTAAGAAGTCGATTAGGATTGACACAAGAAGAGTTTTCCTCAAAAATTGGTCTTTCGAGAAATTTTATAGCGCAAATTGAAACAGGAACAAAAAAACCGTCTGAAAGAACAATTTTTGATATATGTGAAAAATTTAATGTAAATCAAGATTGGCTTCGCACCGGAAACGGAGAAATGTTTGTTGAGTTATCAAAAGACGAACAGATTTCAGCAATGCTTGGAGAAATCCAAAGATTAGGTGATGAAAACTTTAAGTATCGACTTGTTTCTGCACTGTGCAAATTAAGCGAAAGCGATTGGACAGCCTTAGAAAATTTAGTAGATATGATTTCAGACAAAAAGTAAAAAAGAGCCAAGGGCAATGCGCAGACCCTTGGCTCTTTTCCTATTTTAATAAGTTACTTATGTATGCATATATGGTTTTTAACCAATGCAAATTTTCGCATTTTTCAATAAGTTTAATGATTTCATTTTTGTAGTACTCTTTTCCCAACCTAAAACCCCCAATCATGTGCCCTATGTAGCGATACAGATATTATAGAACGTGTGTTCGGCATAGTCAATCCCCAATTATGGGTGGAGCCATGCCAAACCCCACCCATGCCAGAACTTGAAGCGTCCTTTCGGACAAGTCCATAGTATCACTGCAATATGCATGATTTCAACATTTTTCGGTCGCAAGTTTCGACAGGAAATGTCATTGCAGAGAAGCGGAAAGCTGTTTCTCGATCTCTTCTTGCACTTTTGCGCGCCAACGCATCGGCACTTCATCAATCGTCATTTTCTTGTCTACCAGAATACGTCTTACATAGAATTTAACCATATCTTACACCTCACTTTCTGCGGTAATGCTTGCCAATTCTTCGATTGCTTCTGCGTTTGCTTCGTGTCCTGCTTTAAGCTCATCAATTGCCTTTTCCATTTCCGTCTTTGTTCTCAAGCTGACCGTTACGGTATATGTACCATTTTCTGTGCCATCTTCGCCCATGTTAGGCATATATGAGAATCCTTCATACTTAAGATTCTCATACTCTCCAGAAGTCTGATCATTGTGTGTAAATGTGACCTTTGAGATGTTCTCTTCCGAGAAGGCATCTGTGATTGTCTTGATTCCGTCAAAATCTTTCGAATGAATCTGAATATTGCCGAGACTCGCTCCTTCGGCGATCTCGAACTCTGTTTTGTTTTTCAAAATTATTTTGTCCATATTTTTATTCCTTTCTATGTGTAAATTTATGGGTTACTAAACTTATTTAAACGGCAGTTTAAACAAACAAGTCGGGTTTAAATACTACGGAGACGCAATCAACGGCACTGTTAAAGTCGATATCGGAGAAGGTTGCGCTTTTGTAATTATCAAGAATTTAGCCTATGCCGTTGGCGGAGTATATTTCATTCAATATAAACATGATGGAACTATTAAAGTTGATGAAATCGTTAAAGACAACTATGTAACGATTACAAACGAAGGAAACAATGTTGTGTTTACATGCGGTAATGCTACGTGCAAAATATACGCATGCACATTCTAAAACTAAACCGTTCTGTTATAACGATTTATATTCTCGATATTCCGACAAGTTTACCTTCAAAGACAGAACCATATAGTATTTCAGATCCTACGGCAGCATAAACAACTAATATAGTGGTATTAAACAAGGTAAGAGATTTACCCCATTCCACGTAACTTTAAATGTCGTACTTTTGAGATCGACAGATGAAAAGCTAATACGGTTCCCTCCTGTAAAAGTGTCACTAACTTTTGTATATTCAAAAAGATAGTCCGTAGAATTGATAAAATATATTGCTGCGCCTAATACTCCGTTTTGTTTGATAATAATAAACGCAACACCTTTATACTGAATAGTTATACCATCATTAGAAAAAGGGTATATAATTCTACCAATTTTATTACTTAAACTGCCGTTTAAATCACTTAACTGTTTCGCCAGCGTGCCGTCCAGATTCGGATTTGCTTGCCGCGCGTCCAACGCAAACCCTCCCACCGTCGTAATCTGGTTGTTTACGATACTTTCCGGTTGCAGTGCGCTTCCGATTTTATCTTTTAATGTGTCAGCCAGCTTTATGACGTTTTTCGCTTCGTCCAATGTAATTGTGGTGCCATCCAAGTTAATACTAAGCGTTCCACTTTCATCTACGCTCATGCTTTTTCCGTCCGGCTTTACAACTCCGGCATCCTCTGTTGTTGCAATCGCACTAGCACCGCCCACGATAGACTTAGACCAGTATTCCGTATTGCTCGTTGCTGTTCCTGCCGGAACTTCTTTTTTCGCAAAATACAATGTATTGTTATATGTCACTGCATCCAATCTCTTATATGTAGCATCTGCGCTCCACTCGCCTTTAGGCACGATTGCTACTCTACCTGCCACTGCCATATTAAGCCACCTCCCAATTCAAATTTCCGTTATTATCAACGGTAAAGTTATATGCCGCATTGTCCGTGTAAATCAACTCCCCATCCTCATTCACATCAAATTCTGCCATCGTGAGTTTTTTGTTAATTTCATTTTCGATTCCCTGCACCCTGTCTGCGCTGTCCTTAGCATCTGTGGCAGATTTTGCCGCGTTGGTTTCGGATGCTTTTGCATTAATTGCAGAATTTACAGCCTTGGCAGATTCGACTTTAATATCTGCAAGATAATCCGGGCGCAGATGCTTTTCTTCAATGCTGCCCTCTTTCACTATCGCCTTGACTTTTCCGTTAGATGTAAGTTCAAAAGCCACGGTGTCAGATTCCAGAAATTCGTACTGCGTAATCAGTGCGGACAGATCCACATACTGTTTCGTACCATCGTCAAGAGTAATGATTAACTGCTGTTTCTGCGAATCATAAGCAAAGTTTACCGCCAGTTTTTCCAGCTTGGTATCAATCATAGCCTGTGAACCGTTCATCTTTACTATGGTCAATGTTCCGTTTGATTCATCCCACAGAATTTCTTTCACAAGCTCATTTGCCTTTGTCAAATCAACCTTAGACGCATCCATAGCAACCACACGATCATCCAGATTGTCAACTGCCAAGTCCATCTTGTTAAGATTAGATTCATTTACCGCTGTTTTTTCGCTGGGAAGATTCTCCCAGTTGATACGACTATATATTTTCTGCATGGCTCACACTCCTTTCTAACGCTGATAATCTGCGTTCCAGATCTTCGTTTTTCTGCTGCAAAAGTTCGATTTCTTTCTGCTGCATCTGGATCATCTGTATGTGCATTGCATGGAGATTTTCCTTGTCAATTTTCCATGTCTTTGAATCTCCGTGAATTGCTTTTTCATCCTCTTCGGCATTTTCTTTTAGTACAAGTCCGCTATCGGACAATCCGGCATCCTGCAAAATCTTCTCTAAATCCTGCGCAATTAAACCAAACTGTAAGCCTGTGTGTTGCGTGATGTATCCGGGTTTCCATGTATATTCAACCGGGCACATTGCCATATAAACGCTTTTAATATCCCTTAATGATTGTATATTATTTTTCAGCCTTTTATCGGAACTCGGAATAGAAATCAAAAGACCCTCGATATCCAAGGTACTTTCCCTCGAGCCAAAATTATGCACTTTATTAAAGTGTCTGGGCGAATACTTGGTTGTAGAGCTATCATTAAGTGTATAATCTACATCTGTAAAATACCCACTTGGCAATTCGCTTTTGGTTGCGTAGTCGCTCAGCGAATTGTCAACATAACTTTCAGTTGCCAAGTTTTCCTCGTTTGAATCTGTTACAGTGCCTAGGTCAATGAGTATGTTTTGCAGCATGGGTCTGCCTCTTCCGTCAAGCCCAATAATTGTAAGGTCATCACCGAGCGCTGTCGAATTAAAGTTTAGCGAATCGATTATTGACACTCGCCCGTTTCCATCAAGCTGGAAGTTATTACTTTCAATTATGAGCCTGTTTCCCCGAAGCATAATCTGGTCAGCACTTGCGTTAATCATCGAAATAACTTGATCGTTCTCGTCTCTGCCTAACTTCAATTCCAATGATGCGTCTAATTGCCCTTCCGCCTTTTGCGCACGATTGACTTCTGCTGTAATTGTGTCTGCGGTCTGCTCAAACTTAGAGTTTGTCTGTTTTTCTAAATCCTCATACGTGGATTGAAGATGGTCTGCATTCCTCTCTAACTTTCCGGTACGTCTTTCCACGCTTTCAATCGTATCTCTAATAGAATTTACCTTTACAGAGTGCGTCTGCGTGCCCTGTGCCGAGATTGAATCTCTCTTGCTTTGCACTCCGGTTAGGGTACGCTGCAACAGATACGTTTCAACAATCTCTCTTGTGGTATTGAACCGGATGGGTTCGCCAAGTGTCAGACACGGATTTCCGACTGTAGTACAACTTTTAATCGGTGTGTATGCCGCCTGTGCCATAATAGGCAATAGGTTATTTGCAATCTGTTCCAGCTCCGCTCCGGTCTTGTCTGATACAAGGAAGTTTCCTGTAATAGAATAGTTGTTTCCGGCAGTTCCAACAATAGCACCGGCATTATCTTCACTTGTCTTGATTTCTAGCTGTGTAATTTCCTTGCTTTGAAAGTCCTCATAATCAAACGCGATGTAGTGTCCGGTCATAGACTCTGTGTTTGCATCAGACGGAAATAAATTGTCAGATGGAAATAAATCTTCTGCCGGATAAAGTGCGCTTGTGATTGCTTTCAGAAAGACATACTCAAACTTGCCCTCTCGGTTGATATTTCCAAAGCATCCATTGATCTCGCATATTGCCGTTACAACCGTTTTTCCGCTGATAGAGGACTCTTCTGTTACTGCGCTTGAATCGTCCGTCTGCGTGGCTACAATCGTCTTATTGACCGTCATGGAATCATTGACAAGGCTTGTTTCAACTTGCGCAATTCCAAGATTTGCAAAAAAGCTATCGCGGAACTGTTTAAGTGTCATTGGAAAGCTAAGTCCTGCATACCAAGACTTTACATCCGCATTAATAATGTCATACATAGCGTCATATGCCGTAATCTGCCGTTTTGTCCGGTCAGCCGTAGGAACATCGGATGCCACCTTAAAAACTCCGTATGGCATCGGATTTTGGCTATCTCCGTCAATCGTTTCTTCGATAGAGATTGTCTTTCCAATAATGTTTCCTGCAGTGTTCCGTGCTGTGAATTTTACGCAATTCGCTTCGCAAGCTCCAAACTTTAATTCAGACTCCGAACAAAGGCTTTCTTCAATCGCAAACGTACCGATTTCAAGCATCGAATTGTCTATTTTCTGATTTGTTCCAACAACAGATATAACCATCTGTTTATCTGTCGAGGAATCCCAATACTTTTCTTTCAAACTACTATTTATCATACACGCCGCCTATAAATGAAAACTTGATTGCGTCATACTTAATCTTCCCATTTGCCACAGAATAGAACGTAGGCTGAATATCAGCGATATATCCGTACTGTGTCACATATCCGCGTTTTTCCGGCACGTATGCCGTGATATAGCCACCGCGCTCCTTTGCCTTGGTATAGTTCTTCTCAATATTCTTCCAAAAATCATCAAACTGCTTTTCGGTCAGCATGGCTTTGGTTTCAAATTCGACCTTTAGGGCTTTCAGTTCCACGGCATCACGATGCTCATATCCGTTTTCGTCAGTCCAAGGGTCTTTGTCCTGCATATTTACATAGGAACTAAACGTGTCCTGCTTTATTAAATTGTTCGGTATGGTATAATTCCCAAACTTTACTAAATATCCGCCATATCCCATCGTTTACCTCCTAAAAATGGGTATAAAAATAGCACCTACTGTTTGGTAGATGCTATCCATTTGATTAAATTTTAAGCTACTACTGATTCCCATTCAGATTTCAGCTTTTCTACATCGTTTTCAAAAAGTTTGCAAGCGATTTCGTACAACTGCGGAATCATTCCCATTTCCCTGTCGATATAATCCATCTTGTTTCTTACTTTTGGCTTGAGTGTGCACCCTTCCATCCTTGATTTAAGGTTGCAGTGATATTTCCTTTCAAATTCTCCATAAAGCAACGAATAGCGTTCTTGATACTTTCCATCGGCACCAAAACGGACAATCTGTGTTATCCGCTGTCTCTTGGTTGCCAAGTCAATATCATCAACGAGTCCGATAATAACATCTTCCTTATGGATGATTTCTTTCTGCTGTCTTTTAATGGTTTCATTCTGCTCTCTAACAGTTTTTAATGTCTGCGAAAATATCAGCTTAGTGTTTTCATCTGCATATGGCAGGTAAGTGGAAATAAATAATTCATCATTATTGACATACCCACCTGTTTTACGGATTGTAGGGAGAACCTCGGATGTTACCCAACGTTTGAACTTATGAAGTTTCTCTTTTCTTTCGTTTATAAGGGAGTCGTTTTGTGACACACCCTTTGCTTTCTGCGGTTGCATTTGAAAAAGCAAGGAATATAAGCCGCTTTCATTAACAATCGTCATTTTTTGTTTTCCACCTGGAGTATCAATTTGTGACACACCCTTATCAGAATCATCAATATTTGAAAGGCTTCTTCTGTAATTCGTATCTCCGAATACTTCGCATATATCCTTTCCAACAAACCATGGTTCATCATCGACCATGACCATTCTGATCTGTCCGAATATTGGATTCTCAAATACCTCAATGCCGTTTTGAATCTTAAGCATAAGTTGTGATTTTTTCATTCGTGTTTACCTCCATACATTTTTATCTGAATAAAAAAGAGGAAACCGGTTGTGAAATCACATTGGTTTCCTCTTTCGTACAGTATGGCGTTCGAGTAAGTAATCCGCTTCTTCACGGATAAGGTTGTTTCCTTAGTAATAAGGATAGACTATTTTTGATTTTGTGTCAATCCGATTTTGGAATTAAAATAAGCCGTGTTTCCACGGCTTAAGTGTCATTCATTTTTTAATCTTTACTGCAACCAAGTATATGTATATGCTTCATCAACATATATCTTATAACTGCTCGGATAAATCGTATCGTAATTTGAATCGTACGGAAAACTAAACGAGAAATAATCGGTATCTCCATTCTTTTCACATTCTGCATAATGATAATCATATTTGATCAAGTTGCCAGATGCATCATACATTAAGCAAGAAATTTTCACAAATGAAAAATCTTTTCCGGAATCGTTTGTAGCTTCAACCGTAACATTATCTGCTCCAATGTCCGATTGAACCATTATATTGCGAACATCACAAACAGCATTTGTTGCTTCATCAACACTCAACGACATTTTATAGTTATCATAAGAAACATCGTTATAATCAGAATCGCTCGGTGCGTCAAAATAAAGAACACATTCCTTACCGGATTCAAAAGCTCTGTTACAATCGCTTTTGCTATCCAGCATTTTACCGTTTTTGTAGTATACAAGTTTTGCGTCCAGATCAACATTTACCTTGTTGTTGTTTTTCAAGATAGCAACAACTCCATGACCACTATCTTGGTATTCAATTGAGATGTTTTTCTTTACCTTGTTCGCATTAAAGGAAGAAGTGACGGTAACTTTGCAAGAAAGCGTTTTCTTTGAAATTTTTGCTTTTACGTACGTTGTTCCTTCTCCAACCGCCAGAACCTTTCCAGACTTGTTTACAGAAGCAACATATTTATTGCCACTACTCCATTTAGCAGTTTTCCTTATTCCGCTTATCTTTAATGTTGCGGATTCTCCAATTTTTAAATTAAGAGTCTTTCTGCTTAATTTGATAGTTGCCGCCTGTGCAACAATCTGTTTCCCATCTGCATTTTGGATTGGCATAGCCGAAATCAAAACGGCAAATGCCAACCCCATCGCTACTAATAATTTTTTTGTGCTTCTCATAATGACTCCTTTCTTGTGATATGATTTATTTAGAATTATATCACGTTCTATTATAGAAGTCACTAAAAAACATATACATTGTCTCCGGTTCGATTGTAATGTTCTCTACCATAATCCCTTGCAGCTTTTCCTATGTCGCTTGTAGTAATTCCGAAATTTTTCTGTAAAATAGCTTGCAATAACTGATTTTGCTGTCGCAATAAGGAAACCTCTTGCGCAGATGTTGAATTGATAGCATCTTTGATTCCAGTAATTTCTTGGCTTCCTGCGACCGCCGGCTTACCTCCGACCGTTCCCATAAGTTCCGGAAGCCCATTTTCTCCGACTGTTGCTATGCTATATTTATCCATAAAACCGCCCGTTGCATAAGCCTTTACTTTAGGTAGGCTCACTTTCGGCACAAGATCGACTCCGCTCCACTTTACCTTTGCTACTTTAGCCGCCGCAGAAACAACACTGTTGAACCCTCTCAAAACGGTATTCACTCCACCGATCAATGAATTTATTGCTGTTTCAATTCTTGAAATGACGGTGTTCATTGCCCCGGCAACACCACTTTTCACGCTATTCCATAATTTGCTGAATATTTTAGTTACACTTTCTTTCATCTTCGAGAAAGCATTTTTTATCGGGGTGGTTACATGTTCTTTAAACCAACTAGAAACACTATTCCACACACCGGTTACCGCTGTCTTTGCCGCGCTAAAAGCTTTCTGAATAGATTCTTTTGCTGAGCTAAAAGCATTCTTGATAGGTGTTGTAACATGCTCCTTAAACCAACCGGAAACCACCGCCCATACCGATTTCACAGTTGTCCATAGAACCTTGAATGCGGTTGATACTGCAGATTTCAATAATTCAAAATTCTTCTTTATTGGCTCTATTACCTTTGATTTAAACCAATCAGAAACAACAATCCATACAGCCTTGACAATGATCCACAATCCTTGAAAGATTTGACCAACTCTTTTCGAAAATCCTTGGAAAAATGAAACAATAGGATTTATAACATTAGTATTGAACCATCCAGAAACTGTTTTCCATACACCGGATATATCTTTCCATAAAGAAGAGAAAAAACCGGAAACGGATTTCCATAATCCCTCAAAAAATCCGCTTATTGGCTTAATCACATTAGTATTAAACCAATCTCCGGCTTTTGAGAAAATTTCTTTTATTTCTTTCCAATGATCCTTGACTACTACAGTTGCCGTTGCAACAGCAGCTACTATTCCTGCGATAATCGCTGCCGGTGCTGCCGCTACCCCTAAGATAACCGCTCCGACTGCCGTAATCGTAACTCCGACAAGCATAAGCGCTTCATTAAGCCAACTGAATCCGTTCTTTAACATGGTCACAAAGTTTGATATTGCAGTAAATGCACCAATCGCAACGGAGCCTATTCCGGTTATTGCTTTTGCAACAGGGCTTATAAATGCAAGCGCACCTTCTGCCGCTTTACTTCCAAACAAAGCCTTAAATCCTGCCGAAATGGTTGTTCCAACCGTCGCAAATGCCGTCGTTATTTTTCCGGATAATGCGGTAGACAAAGCTGCGCCAATTCCTTGGTTTGCCGCAATTCCAACACCTAATTTAGATGCAATAGAAGACGCTATTGCTTTCGAAATGGAAGTTCCGATTATATCAAGTGCGGTTTTTGCGAGATGCAATCCAATGATTTTTTTGATTGTCAACGCACCGATGATAATTGCAACCGTCTTTACATCTAAGTTACTTAAAAACTCCTTTGCTCCGTTCCAAACATCCTTCCAAGAAATTTTACTTAATGCTGTCGTAACTGTATCAAACGCGCCCTGCGCCCACGAATTAAGCGTTTTAGCCAATAATGCAAAGTCAAAGTTTTGGAAAAACTTGTTTATTCCGTCTGCGATTGAATTTCCAAATTGCTTCCAATTAAATGTCGTTCCAAACGAATCCAATCCATGAAGCACCGTGTTTAATGAATTTGCGATCAGTTTTCCGGTTTCTCCGAAAAGCGTTGTACCTTTCTGCCCCTCAAATAGTCCATTAAGGAATTTTGCAAGTCCACTACCGAAGCCGGATGCTTTGGCGTATACTTCATCCCACTTGATACCTTTCATCGCATTGATAAGGGAACCGGATATTGCTTTTCCAAGTCCTTCAAGGTCTTTGATGTCGCTTTTGAATTTCTTAAAAATCGTGTCGGTCTGAACTAGTTTTCCGGTATCCCCACCACCAGAACCACCGGAACCAGAACCGCCACCACTTCCACCACTTCCAGAACCGGAAGTGTTGTCTTTACTCTGCTTTGAAATAACCTTTAATTCATCAAATGCACGAGTTGCCTGTTGGATTTCCTTTTTTGCTTTCTTGGCATTCTTTGCGATACCACCCGTATTTTTCCCTGCGTTTCCTGCGGCATTGCTTAAATCGTCCATGCCGTCAGATGCGCTTCCAATATCATCAGCAAGACCGCTGATTCCTGCCCCTTTGCTTGCTTCATACTTCCATCCGAAGATAGAACCTAAAGCATTTGTTACCATCTCTGCGAAGGAAATAACCTTTTGCAGAACTGAATTAAGTACCTTGATAAATGGCTTGAATGCATTGATTAAACCACCACCAACAACCGCTCCAAGTGCTTTGAAGTTCTCTCTAAGCATGGTTATCTGATTGTGCCACGTATCTGCTGTACGTGCGAAATCTCCGGTGATATTGGTTGTATGTGCAAGTACATACTGATAACGTAACATGGCTTTTTCAGCCTGCGTCATTGAGGAAACATTCGCATCAAGTCCTTGCTTTAACGCCCATTCCTTTAATGTTGCCTGTGTCAAGTCGATACCATAACGCCGCATAGGTGCCGTAGTACCGGAAAATACAGATTGCAGACTCTTGGCAATATCTTCTTGACTCACATCATAGAATGAAGCCATATCTCCGGCTAATTCTGTCAACCGGATAGACATTTTTGCCATCTGCCCTTGCGGAATATCAAGGGCTGTTCCCATGGCTTGGAAACGGCTTGCAAACTGTTTCGCGGATAACTCGGACATACCGAATTTTTCAATTGATGTTTTTGCGAAATTGTTAATTAGGCTTTCGTACTGCCCGAATGTCTGCCTTACAACGTTCTCAACTTCTGTCAAACTTGATGATATGTCAATAGCATCTCCAAGTAGCCTAAATCCTCGGAATAAAGCCCAATACGTTGCATACACTTTTCCGATTGCAGACGCAAGGGAGAACGACTTCTTAGTAACCGCAGAAGCACCGGAACTAAATCCGCTAAATGAGCTTGTGATGCTTTTTGCCGCCGTTCCTGCCGCTCCACCGGTACGTGATAACTTTGCCAATGCGTTTGTCATGTCAATAATATTCCGGCTTACACTAGGTGCTTTCGACAGTTCAGACATAAGCTGTCGCATTGCCGTGGCAAGTTTCGGGATATTTTCAATCGCCTTGGTGGAACTCTGGTAGCCAAGCTGTTTGATTGCAGACGCAAGGTCGGTCAGACCCTTAACAGATGCCGACATTCCAGAAAGTCCTTTTACCGCATTGGAAATCTGACGCATAGAACCAGCCGCAGCATTAATCTGTTTGCTGTTGATGGAGCCTAATTTGCTTACGTTTCTTGCGACTGCGGAAAAAGTCCGTGTGTCAATTCCACGCATTGCCGTCATTGCCCCTGCAAGTCGGTTTACCCCTGTGGAAAGACTATTCAGATTCCCGGTACTAAGTCCAGAAAGCGCGGAAGATAATCTCCCAAGCCTTGTCACAAGCGCATCTATCTGACCGCTTGCCTGTTGTGCCTGTGCTTGGATTTTTATTTCAAGAGACTCTAATTCCATTTATCCACCAACTTTCTACATAAGAAAAAGACGGTAAGATTTGACCCTTACCGCCCTTGAATTACTTTTTCAGTTTTCCCTTTTTCAGAAGAGAAAGCATTTTTGAATTTCCCTCTGATGTAAACTTAAAATTGGAAAATCCGTTCTTTTTTGCGATTTCCGCACGATGTTCTTTCGACACATCATCTTCCCCAACCGCTTTTAATGCTTCAACGATTGATCCAGATTTTCCGGTATACATCGAATAATACTTGCTTGCGTTTTTCTTTGCTCCACTTACAACGATTGCAGTGTGACCTTTTGTACGCGTCACAAGAATGTCCCCGTTGTAAAGCAGTTCTCCGATTCGGTAAGAACCAGCATCGGTAAACAAGCCGGATTTCAAAAGAATGATTCTTTCGTTTGCAGTATTGAAATCTCCTACATCCTTCCCGAATGCATGGATAATACAAGCGCGTACAAGAGAAGAACAATCGCATTCCGTCTTGACCTTTGTGTTAATGCCATGCTTAATGACTCCGTAGCGTTCCGATTGGTCATAGCCGATATTTTTATTGTCAGATGCAATCTGCATAGCTTCAGCTAACTTCTCCGCAACCCTATCGTCCTTCGCCCTTAGCACGTACCATCCCTTAGAATGGTTATAAAACTTCTGCGTAGACACTTCCTGTCCGGTCTGGTCTCCGGCTTTTCCGCCAGAATAGCAGTTTCCGTGTTCATCGTGTCGCGCACTTCCGATAATTACTGCCATGGTAATACCTCTTTTCTTAAACTATCTTTGGCTTTGGCAAATGTGATTTCCTTGATTCAGCCGCCCATGCTTCTTCCGCCTTAAGCATTTCTCGTATCTCAGCATCGGGATCGTCCGTATTATGCTTTTCGATGGAATCATAGCAAGTTTCTTTCACGTACTTACTATTACCC
>CDYT01011536.1_pt1 | contig 56654 bp, 45 predicted proteins | sample 557541 | NCBI WGS metagenome assembly CDYT01 (sample SAMEA3182060, study PRJEB8094) | gut metagenome | biome: human; feature: gut; material: Stool; isolation source: human stools | place: Canada | collected 2013-01-15
GTATAGGTCTCCCCGCCGGCCTGCCGGGAGGCGAAGGAGAACACCGCGAAGTTCTGGCTCCCGCCGTCGATGGGGTCGTACATATTGCCGGAGGCCATGACCGTACCGCCGTTGAGGGTGATGCCCATGCTGGCGTCAAGGCCTGCGTCCCCGCTGGTGGAGCAGGCGGCAGCGGTGACATCGCCGCCGTTGATCACCAGCCAGCCGTTGGAGTCGATGCCGTCCCCCTCCCCGGTCTCGCCGGTGACCCGGATGTTCAGGCTGCCGCCGTTGATGGTGGTGACGGACACGTTGTCCTCATTGGTGTTGATGCCGTCGTTGCCGGAGGTGATGTTGATGGTGCCGCCGTTGATGGTGAGATGGAGCTCCGTGTCCAGGCCCTCGTTGTCGGCGGTGATGTTCAGCACACCGGTGCCGGCCTCGCCGCCGTCCACATTCATGCTCATCTTGGAGTAGAAGGCGCCGTCATACTTGTGGAGCTTCTTGCTGTCCACCACTTCTGTGCCGTCCTCACTGAGTTCCACGGTGTCCGGGTCGTAGATCCGGGCCACGTAGGAGCCGGTGACGTTGTTGATGGTGCCGTCGGCGATGAGAACGTTGGCGCCGGCGGCGGAGGTGTCCACGGTCTCGGAGGCGGTGTCCTCGTCATCGCTGCCGCACTCATAGACGTTGTAGAAGATCACCGCCGGGGCCACGCCGCAGGTGATGTCCACGCCGTCCAGGATCAGCGTCACCACCGCCGCTGGGTCCTCCTCCGCGTCCTCTCCCAGGTCCACGGCGATCTGCCCGGCGGAGAGGGTGCCGCTGAGGACGTAAGCACCGGGCTGGGTGATGTGGACCACTGTGTTGGCCGCCGCCTCGTCGGCGGTGTGGGCGTCGGCCTCGGTGCCCTCGCCGTAGGTGAAGTCGCGGCCCGCCTCATAGCAGACGATGTCATGGGCGGTATAGACGGCGGCCGTCTCGTCGTCGGAGACCGGCTCACCGTCCACGGTGACGCCGTCGTCCGACAGGACGATGGAGACGGCTTCCGGAAATTCCTGCCGGGCCGTGTCCTGGCGTTGGGCGCCGCAGCCGGAGAGGGAGGCCGCGGCCACTGTCAGGCCCAGAAAAAGGGAACAGATTCGTTTCATCACAATTGGGTCCTTTCCATCAAGATGGGGCCAGTTTAGCACGGGTTTCTGAATTTTTTCTGAAAAAACGGGGAAAGAAATTGACCTTTTTCCCGGATAGGAGTAAGCTGGATGCAGACAAATCATCAGGTGAGGAGACCACTGCACATGGATTATCAAAAACTCAAAGACACCCGCAACAGCACCAACCCCTTTGCCCAGCGGCTGGGGATTTTCGTGGAGGAGATCGGCCCCGGCTACGCCCGGGCGGTGAAGGACGTCACGCCAGAGGACTCCAACCCGGTGGGCGTGGCCCACGGGGGCTGCTACTTCTCCCTGGCGGACACCGCCTGCGGCTCCGCCATGGCGTCTCACGGGTATTACGCCGTGACGGTGAACGCCTCCTACAACTTCCTCCGCAGCGCCAAGCTGGGGGACCATCTGGTGGCCGAGGCCAGGGAGACCAAGGGCGGGCGGACCCTCTGCTTTTACCACGTGGAGATCCGGGACCAGGCCGGGACGCTGCTGGGCAGCGGGGACTTCACCTTCTACAAGCTGGACCGGGAGATCCCGCTGTGAGATCTGCCCGCCGGCGGGACATCCTGTCATACTATCTATAATAATATAATCATAATTTGATTTTGAGACTATGCTCCGGGCGGAGAGGCGCCGGAATCCGGGAGGCCAGAGAAATGGATATGACTGTCAGCTTCAGCATTTTAGCCGCCTGCGGGGCGCTGGCGGCCATTTTGGCCGCCCTGGCCGTGTACGCCCTGAAACGGGAGCCGGCGCATCTGAAGGAACGGGCGAAAAACGGGGAGATCCTGCTCCTGACTTTCGAGCAGGTGATGGCGCTGTACGATTCCGCTCCGGAGAAGTGGGAGCTGGAGGTCGACGGCCCCATCTATTACCCCCAGGGGAAGGAGCAGGAGGGGCTTCTGGTGTTCCTGCTGCCCCGGGAGCGGAAGCGCTACCGGGCCTGGTTTGACTGGCGGCTCTCCCACGGGGAGGAGGAGCGGCAGTCCCGGATGACGGCCCAGGCCCTGCTGTCCATGCAGGAGGATCTGGCCCGGCACCTGCGGGCCCTGCAGGAGACCAACGAGAAGGCCCTGGAGGAATCCGCCCGGGCCATTGAGCGGGTCCGGCGGGAAAACCGGCAGAAAGAGGCGTGATTTCCCTTGCAGAGATTCGACAAAATGTGATATGCTGAAGGCGGAGGAACAAGACCCAAAAAATTGAAGAAAGAAGGGGTAGCTCATGGATTTCCTGCTGCGGTATCTCCCAATCCTCATCGCGGTCCTCGTGGTGGTCGTGATCCTGCTGATCGGATACGTCAAGGCCCCGCCGGATCAGGCGTACATCATCTCCGGGCTCCGGAAGAACAGCCGCATCCTCATCGGCCAGGCGGGCATTCGCATCCCCTTCCTGGAACGGCTGGACAAGCTGTATCTGGGGCAGATGACGGTGGACATCAAGACGGAGCAGTCCGTCCCCACCAATGACTTCATCAACGTCTCCGTGGACGCGGTGGCCAAGGTCCGCATCTCCCCGGAGGAGAAGGGCATCCGGCTGGCGGCCAAGAACTTCCTGAACAAGAAGGGCGCCGACATTGCCCTGGACCTGCGGGACTCTCTCCAGGGCAATATGCGGGAGATCATCGGCACCCTGACCCTGGAGAAGATCAACACCGACCGGGACTCCTTCTCCGATCAGGTGATGCAGAAGGCCTCCAAGGACATGGAGAAGCTGGGCATCGAGATCCTCTCCTGCAACATCCAGAATGTCCAGGACGAGAACGGCCTGATCCAGGACCTGGGCGCGGAGAACACCTCCCTCATCAAGAAGAACGCCGCCATCGCCAAGGCCCAGGCGGAACGGGACATCGCCATCGCCCAGGCGGAGGCGGACAAGGCCGCCAACGACGCCAAGGTGGAGTCCCAGACCCAGATCGCCCAGAAGCAGAACCAGCTGGAGATCAAGCAGGCGGAGCTGAAGATCTCCGCCGACACCAAGCGGGCCGAGGCGGAGGCCGCCTATGAGATCCAGAACCAGGCCCAGCAGAAGATCATCGGCACCGCCACGGTGGACGCGGAGATCGCCAAGACCGAGCGGGAGGCCGAGCTGAAAAAGCAGGAGGTCGAAGTGGCCAAGCAGGCCCTGGACGCGGAGATCCGGGCCAAGGCCGACGCGGACCGCTACCGGAAGGAGCAGGAGGCCCAGGCCGTTCTGTTCCAGCGGCAGAAGGAGGCGGAGGCCAGGCGGTACGAACAGGAGCAGGAGGCGGAGGCCGTCAAGAAGCAGGCGGAGGCCGCCCGGTTCGCCAAGGAGCAGGAGGCCGCCGGCATCTCCGCCGTGGGCAAGGCGGAGGCCGCTGCCATCCAGGCCAAGGCCCTGGCGGAAGCGGAGGGCATTGACAAAAAGGCCGAGGCCATGAAGAAGTACGGTCAGGCCGCCGTCATCGAGATGGTGATGAACGCCCTGCCGGAGATCGCCAAAAACGTGGCGGAGCCCCTGTCCAAGGTGGATAAGATCACCATGTACGGCGACGGCAACAGCGCCAAGCTGCTGCAGGACATCATCAACGGCACCACCCAGATCACGGAGGGGATTTCCCAGGGAATGGGCCTCGACGTGAAGGCACTGCTCTCCGGGATGCTGGGCGGGAAGATCGCGGCGGAGCAGAGCGCCGAGGCCGCGGAACCGGTGCCGACCACCGCTGACAGCCCGAGTCCGGAGGAACCGAATCCCACAGAACCTTGACAGCAAGGCAGGCCGCCCCAAAGGCGGCCTGCTTTTTTGCGGCGGACCGGGTGGCGTCCGCGCCTTTTCCGGGAAGTGGGGAAATCCGGTGATTTTCCTTGTATTGAGGGTGGAATCCTGGTATAATAAACCTATCTTTAGGCTTTGCTGGGAGGTGTGACTGTGCTGCATTATCTACAGGGGCTGTTTCAGGCGCTGGACACGGTTTCGATCCTGGACGCCATTCAACGTGTTGCGGCTATCCTGCTCTGCATTTCCGTCCACGAGACCTGCCACGGCTTGGCGGCCCTGGCCCTGGGGGACCCCACCGCCAGGCAGCAGCACCGGCTAAGCCTGAACCCCCTGCGGCACATTGACTGGCTGGGCCTTGTCATGATGTTTGTGTTCTCCTTTGGCTGGGCGAAGCCCGTGCAGGTGAATCCGCGATATTTCAAAAATCCCAAGTGGGGCATGGCGCTGACCGCCCTGGCTGGGCCGGTGTCCAACCTGCTGCTGGCGATCGTGCTACTGTTTTTGGAAAAGTGGTATCTGATGCTGGGAATCCATACATGGATCGGGGAGATCCTGTTCAATTTCGCAATGGAGGCCTGCGCCCTCTCCCTGGGGCTGGGGATCTTCAACCTAATCCCCATCCCGCCCCTGGACGGCTCCAAGGTTCTGGCGGCGTTTCTGCCGGACCGGCAGTATGTGGCGCTGATGCGGTACGAGCGGTACGGCATCCTGGTGCTGCTGGCGCTGTCCTTTGCAGGCATCGGCAGCAATTTGATCGCCGACTGCATCATTGCGGTGTATGATGTGATGTATCGTTTGGTTTTTTGAGGTGAACGGTTTGGAAAACCCCGTATACAAACTGGAAAAGGTGGTCCGCAGCAAGTCGGAAGAGGAGATGCAGGACTTTGAGGGCCCCCTGGATCTGATTTTGTTTCTGCTGGGCAAGAACAAAATGGAGATCCAGGACATCTCCATCTCCCTGATCTGCGACCAGTACATGGCCTGGCTGGCCCGGCGGCAGGAACTGGACCTGGAGGTGGCCAGTGAGTTCGTCACCATGGCCTCCCAACTGGTGTACATCAAGACGAGAATGCTTCTCTCCATCGAGGACGAGGAGGCCCAGAGCGAGATGGACGCCCTGATCGCCTCCCTGGAGGAGCGGAAGCGCAACGAGAACTACGCCAAGGTCAAGACCATGGCCGCCCGGCTGGCACCCATGGGGGAGTTTGGCCGGAACATCCTGACCCGTCCGCCGGAGCCGGTGAAGCGGGGCAAGATCTACGAGTATGACCAGACGCCGGCGGACCTGATCCTGGCCATGGCGGAGATCCAGAGCCGGGCGGAGCGGTCCCTGCCGCCGCCCCGGTCCGCCTTCTCCGACATCGTCCAGCACGAGCCCTATCCCGTGGAGAGCAAGGCCCGGGAGATTTTGAACCGGCTGAAGCACCACGGCGTCACCCGGTTTCTGCTGCTGTTCCGGGGCAGCCGCAGCCGCAGCGAGGTGGTGGCCACCTTCCTGGCTGTGCTGGAGCTGTGCCGGGCCCGGATCCTGCATCTGGCGGGATCTGAGACGGACTGCACCGTCCGGCAGGAGCGGGAGCTGTCCGGCGACCTGAAACTGTGAGAGAGGACGTTCCAAGATGGAGATGAAAGAAATCGAGTCCGCGGTGGAGGGCATCCTGTTCGCCTCCGGGGAGCCGGTGCAGACCGACCGGATCTGCGTGGCCCTGGAGATGGACCGCCCCACGGTGGAGCAGGTGCTTCAGAAGCTGATGGACTATTACGCCTATGAGCGCCGGGGCATCCGGCTGCTGCACATGGAGGACACCTGGCAGATGTGCTCGGCCCCGGACTACGCGGATGTCATCCGAAAGGCCTTTGAGATCCGCAAGCCCGCAAAGCTCAGCCAGCCGGCGCTGGAGGTGCTGACCATCATCGCCTACTACCAGCCCACCACCCGGGCCTATGTGGACCAGATCCGGGGCGTGGACAGCGCCTACACCATCAGCCTGCTGCTGGACCGGAAACTCATCGAGGAGTGCGGCCGGCTCCAGGTGCCGGGGCGGCCCCACCTGTACCGGACCACAAAGCAGTTCCTCCGGGCCTTCCACCTGACCAGTCTGGACGACCTGCCGGAGCTGCCGGACCTGGGCGGCGAGGGCCAGATGCGGATCCGCGAGGACGGACAGATCGTGGACCCGGCGGAGACGGCGGCCATCACCGGCGCTGACACGCCGGAGACGGCGGACGACCCGGCGGAAGAGGACGGGGCCCCGGAGGCCTGACGGCCTTTGGAATCAGACACCGGGAGGTGACAGAGTTTGCGGTGGCTGTGGATCGCGCTGGCGGTACTGCTGGCGCTGGGAATCGTGATCTGGCGGCTGCGGCTGGGGCTGTATGTGGCCTTCGGCGGCGGGCAGGCGGCGGCGGACCTGACCATCGGGCCCTTCCGCATCCATCTAGCACCGTCCAAAACGCAAAAAAAACCGCCGCAAAAAACCGGGAAACCGGGAAAGCCTAAGAGAGAGCCGAAAGACCTGACAGAGACGGTCAAAAAGGTCCCGAAGCCCACGCTGTCGGACCTGCGGGACGCGGCGGAGACGCTGTGGCCCGCCTCGAAAAAGGCCCTGCGCCGCACCCGGCGGAGCATCCGGGTGAAGCCCCTGCGGCTGGCGGTGACCCTGGGCGGGGCGGCGGACCCGGCGGCTGCGGCGGAGCTGTACGGCGGTCTCCACGCCCTGATCTGGACCGGGATGCCGGCTCTGGAGCGGCTGGTGGTGATCCCGGACCCGGCCATTCATCTGGGGCTTGATTTTGACGCGGAAAAGACCCGGGCGGAGGGGGAGATCGGCCTCTCCATCCGGCTGGGGACGCTGATCGCCGTGGGGGTGCAGCTGGCGCTGCCCGCCATCGGCTGGATACGGCGGTTCCTGAGGCGGAAGCGGCAGACGCCCTCCCCCAAGACGGCAGATACGGCGGCGGGATCCCACGCCGCGTGACGAGAAAGGATGGTACCCATGGACGAGACAATGGACAAGAAGAGACCCCTCAGCGAGCTGATGCGCTCCACGATGGACAAGATCCGGGAGATGGCGGACACCAACACCATCGTGGGCCAGCCCATCACCACGGCGGACGGCGTGACGATGATCCCCATCTCCCGGGTGAGCATGGGCTTCGGCTGCGGCGGTGCCGACTACGGCAAGGTCCAGCCCAAGGACTTCGGCGGCGGCAGCGGTGCCGGCGTGAAGATCGAGCCGGTGGCCTTTCTGGTGATCCGGGAGGGCTCTACCCGGGTGCTGCCGGTGGCCATGCCGCCCATGACCACCCTGGACCGGGTGGTGGAGATGGTGCCGGATCTGGTGGACAAAGTGGAAAAATATTTCGACAGGAAGGAAGAAAAAGAACCCCAGTAAACGGGGTATACTACCATCACCAATGAAATGAGGTGATGGGAGTTGCAGCGACTGCTCCGGCGGCTGGCCGCCATTGGGATCGCATGGGCGGTTCTGTTCAGTTTTATTCCTTGTCAGGCACAGGCGGTCAGCACTTCCGCGTCCTCGGCCATTTTGGTGGACGTGGACAGCGGCCGGGTGCTGTATGAGCAGAACGCCGACGCGAAGATGCGGATCGCCAGCACCACCAAGATCCTGACGGCCCTGGTGGCCATCCGGGAGGGGGACCTGAGCGACGTGGTCACCGTCTCCCGGGAGGCGGCGTATACCGAGGGGTCCTCCATGTATCTGAAAGTGGGGGAGCAGCTGACGCTGGAGACGCTGCTGTACGGACTGCTGCTGTGCTCCGGCAACGACGCCGCCGTGGCCATTGCCGAGCACATCAGCGGAAGCCAGGAGAGATTCGCGGACCTGATGAATGAGACGGCCCGGGACATCGGCATGGAGCACTCCTCCTTCGCCAATCCCAATGGGCTGGATGATGAGGACCACTACTCCACGGCCCGGGATATGGCCCTTTTGGCCTGCGCGGCGGTGGAGAACGAGACGCTGGTGCGGATGGCCTCCACCCGCAGCGTCACCATCGGCGGCCGGACCATGACCAACCACAACAAGCTGCTGAGCCAGCTCGAGGGGTGCATCGGGCTCAAGACCGGCTACACCATGGCGGCGGGCCGGACCCTGGTGAGCTGCGTGGAGCGGAATGGCCAGCGGCTGGTGGCGGTGACCCTTCAGGACGGCAACGACTGGGCGGACCATGCGGCCCTGTATGACTACGGCTTTTCCACCTATCCGGCCCAGCTGGGGGCCTCTCTGGGCCAGACGATCCAGCGGGCGGACGTGGAGAACGGCATGAACGCCACGGTGCCTCTGGTGGCGGCGGACAGCTTTGCCTGGCCTCTGGCGGCGGGGGAGACCCTGGAACTGAACGTGGAGCTGGACGGCGCCCTGCGGGCCCCCATCCGGGCAGGAGACCGGGCCGGGGAGGCGGTGTTCTCCGTCAACGGAACGGAGGTGGGCCGGGTGGCGCTGCTGTGCGGCGCCGACGTGGCACCCCGGATGGAGAGCGCCCTGAGCATCCTGAAGCGGGGACTGCCGGGATAGAGAGGACAAGATGGAAGAACGACTGCAAAAGCTGCTGTCCGCCGCGGGGGTGTGCTCCCGGCGGGCGGCAGAGACATATCTCACCGCCGGACGGGTGACGGTGAACGGCGAACCGGCCCGGCTGGGCCAGAGGGCGGACCCGGACCGGGACGAGATCCTGGTGGACGGCCGGCCTCTGACACCCCGGGCAAAGCCGGTGTACATCCTGCTGAACAAGCCCCGGGGATACGTGACCACCCTCTCCGACGAGCGGGGGCGAAAGACGGTGGCAGAGCTGGTGGCGGACTGCGGCGCGCGGGTCTATCCCGTGGGGCGGCTGGACCTGGACTCCGAGGGATTGCTGCTGCTGACCAACGACGGAGACTGGGCCCAGCATCTGCTGCATCCCAGCCATGAGGTGGAAAAGACGTACCACGTCTCCGTGTTCGGCCCGGTGGCCGGAGCGGCGGCCCGGCTGGCCGCCATGACGGACCTGGAGGGAGAGCCCATCCGGCCCGCCCGGGTGGAGGTCCTGCGGCAGACCGCCCGGACGGCGGTGCTGGCGGTGACCATCCACGAGGGAAAGAACCGGCAGATCCGCCGGATGTGTGCCCGGTGCGGCCTGACGGTGAAACGGCTCCGCCGGGTCCAAGAGGGCCCTCTGAAGCTCGGAAACCTGCCGTCTGGCAAGTGGAGAGACTTGTCGGAAAATGAGGTGGAGGCCCTCCGGACAGAGGGATGACTCCCCGCGCAATGGCATGAAAAACAGGGAAGCAGCCCATTTCGGGCTGCTTCCTTTTTTGATGGGAAAGGCGCTCACTGCTGCCGCTCCGCCATCTGGCGGTACAGCCCCTCCCGGGCCAGCAGCTCCGCCGGGGTGCCCTCCTGGGCCACGCCGCCATCTGCCAGTACCACCACGTGGTCGGCTCCGGCCACGGTCCGCATCCGGTGGGCGATGATGAGGACGGTCTTGTCCTTCACCAACCGGGAGATGGCCTCCTGCACGGCAGTCTCGTTCTCCACGTCCAGGGAGGCGGTGGCCTCGTCCAGCAGGATCACCGGCGCGTCCTTCAAAAGGGCCCGGGCGATGGAGATCCGCTGCCGCTCGCCGCCGGAGAGGGTGGAGCCGTTCTCGCCCACCACGGTCTGGTAGCCGTCGGGCAGCTCCCGGATGAACTCATCGCACCGGGCGGCTTTGGCGGCGGCGTAGACCTCTTCGTCCGTGGCGCCCCTGCGGCCCAGGCGGATGTTCTCCAGGATGGTGTCCCGGAACAGCACCACGTCCTGGAACACGAAGGAGTAGTGCCGCAGCAGCGTCTCCGGGTCCACGGTGGAGATGTCGATGCCGCCCAGGGTGATCCTGCCGCCCTGGATGTCCCAGAACCGGGCCGCCAGCTTGCAGGCGGTGGACTTGCCTCCGCCGGAGGGGCCCACCAGTGCTGTCACCTGGCCCTGCCTGGCGGTGAAGGATACGTCCTCCAGCACGCTCTCCCCCTCCCGGTAGGCGAATTTCACGTGGTCGAACACGATGTCGAAGTTCTTTGGCGCACAGGTCTCCACGCCGGTCTGCACCGGCTGCTCCTGGATGGCCCGCATCCGCTCGATCTTCAGCTTGGCGCTGAAGGTGGCGGCGATGTTCTGCAGCACCAGGCCCAGGGGGTCATACAGCCGGGCGGCGGCGAAGAGGAACCCCAGGAAGTAGAGGAAGGACAGCTCACCGCCGGCCAGCAGGCCCGCTCCCACCAGTACCGTGGTGGCCAGCCCCACCCGCAGAAAGGCCTGGGCGGAGCAGACGAACACGCCGGTGGCCAGCTCCGACCGGATGGAGCTCTGTTCCGCCGCCTCCAGCCGCCGGTCCAGCTCTTTCAGGCAGGCCTCCTGCCGGTTGCAGGACTGGATGTCCCGGATGGCCTCGATGTCCTCCTGGATGGCGTCCGCCACCGCCCGCTTGGTGAGGATGTTCCGGGTGCCCAGGGCGTCCTGGAGCTTTTTGGACCCGGCGGTCAGCAGCACCGCCACCGGCAGCACCCACAGCACCGCCAGGGCCATCCGCCAGTCGAAGCAGAACATGCAGATGCCGATGAACACCGTGGAGAGGATGGAGGCGAACAGCTGGGGGATGTAGTGGGAGAACATCTGGTCCAGGGCCGAGCAGTCGGCGATCAGGGTGGAGGTCAGGTCGCTCAGGTCCCGGGTGCCGAAGAAGCTGAGGGGCAGCTTCCGCAGCGTCTCCGCCAGGGAGATCCGCCGGGCGGCGCTCTCCTGATAGGTGGCCAGGTACAGCGACGCGTACTGGAACCAGTGGAGCACGAACAGCAGCGCCAGCACCGCCGCGGCCCCGCCGGTGTACACCAGCACCTTCGCCGCCGGGTCGGCGCCGGTCTCCAGTGTCTCCAGCAGGTACTGAAGGGTGGCCATCACCACGCCCACCGGCAGCATCAGACTGACATTGCACAGGAAGCACCACGCCACGGCCTTTACAAAGTCCCGGGCGCCTTTCTCGCTGAGGGCGAACACATGCTGCAATTTCCGGATCATACCGCCGCCTCCTTTCCGACCTTCCAGGCAGCCGCCTGGAGGTAATCCCGCCACATCCTGGCGTAGAGACCGCCCTGGGCCGCCAGCTGGTCATGAGTGCCCCGCTCCCGGACGGCGCCCTTTTCGATCACCAGGATGTTGTCCGCGTCCTTCACCGTGGAGAGCCGGTGGGCGATCATCAGCACCGTCTTGCCCTCCATGAGCTTGGCAAAGGCCCGCTGGATCAGGGCCTCGTTCTCCGGGTCCGCGAAGGCGGTGGCCTCGTCCAGCACCACGATGGGGGCATCCTTCAGAATGGCCCGGGCCAGGGCGATCCGCTGGGCCTCGCCGCCGGAGAGATAGACCCCCTGGGCCCCCACCACCGTGTCGATGCCCTGGGGCAGCTTCTCCAGGATGTCGTCACACTGGGCGGCGCGGGCGGCGGCCCGGATCTCCTCCAGAGTGGCGGAGGGACGGGCCATACGGATGTTCTCCAGTACGCTGACCTTGAAGAGCCGGGTGTCCTGGAACACGAAGGCCACCTGCTCCATCAGCGCCCGGCGGTCCATGTCCCGGACGTCCACGCCGCCGATCTGCACGCTGCCGCTCTCCACGTCCCAGAACCGGGGGATCAGGGCCGCGGCGGTGGATTTGCCGCCGCCGGAGGGCCCCACCAGGCCCACCACGGCCCCCTCCGGCACGGTGAAGGACACATGGTCCAATGCGGGCCGGGCGGCGCCGGGGTACCGGAAGGTCACGTCCGTGAAGGTGATGGTATGGCCCCGGGGCCGCTTGGGCGCAGCTGCCTTGGGAAGGGGCTGGTTGCTTAGGATCTCATCCATTTTCATCACGGCCTCGTCCGCCTCCATGACGGACTCCGAGGCGTACATGATCCGGTTGATCATGCCGCCGCAGGCGGGGGCAAACAGGGCGTAGAAGATGAAGTCCGCCAGCACCCCCAGCCCATCCCCGCCGGAGGAGAGCAGCAGCGCCGCCGGGATCAGCAGGACGAAGGCCCCGTTGATGCAGGTGAGGAACCCGGTCTGACCCGCCCGGCAGCTCATGGCGTACTGGCTGGCCAGGTCGCTGTAGGACTGGATGGCGTTATAGAAGGCCTTGAAGGAGTACACCGTCTGCTGGAACACCTTCACCACCGGGATGCCCCGGACATACTCCACCGCCTCGCCGCTCATCTTCTCGATCTCCCGCTGATACCGGTGGAAGAACCCGGCGTTCTTGCCGCCCATCATGGCCATCATGCACCCCAGGGCCAGCACCATGGTGAGCAGGCATAAAAGGCCCATCCGCCAGTCAAAGACGAACAGCAGCACCACGGCGGCCACCGGCGTCACCACCGCCGCCGTCAGGTCCGGCAGCTTATGGGCCAGCAGGTCCTCCGTCAGAGCGGCGTTGTCGTCGAGGATCTTCCGCAGTTCCCCGGACCGGCTGCCGGTGAAGAAGCCCAGGGGCAGCTCCATCAGATGGGCCACTCCGGCGTAGCGCATGTTCCGGGCCGTCCGGAAGGCGGCGATGTGAGTGCACATCAGGGCGGCGAAGTACAGCAGGATGTTGGCCACGGCGAACCACACCGCCATCCAGCCCCAGCGGGCCAGGCCCTCCGCCGCTGTGACAGCGGGAAAGACCGCCAGCACCTGCCGGGCCACCAGCCATACGCAGACGTAGGGGAGGAGCCCCAGCACAGCGGCGATGCCGGACAGCGCGCAGCCCAGCACCGTCAGCGTCCGGTGGCCGCCGGCATAGGCCAGCAGCCTGGTGAGATTGGATCGTTTCTTCAAGAGAATCCCTCCTTCGGTGAGTTTCATTCAATAGTTAGCTTTAGCTAACTATTGATCAAAAAAGATGAGGGTCATTCCCCCATCAGTTTTTGCCACCCGGCCATGTAAAATTCCCGCAGCTGCCGGATATACTGCTTGGCCTGGTCATAGGGCATGTCGTGGACCACCACCTCGAACACGGCGTTGAACATGCCGCTGGCGATGATGTGGCACAGCTGATGATCCAGCACCGGCACCTCCCGGCCCAGGTTCCGCAGGACCTGGATGTAGTGCTCCGTATACTCCACTTCCACCTCCACCATGCGGTGGACAAAGTGCTCGTAGGAGGTGCCCTCGGCGCGGCCGATCAGCAGCTTCATGGGCTCCGGATGCTGGTACATGTAGTCCACCATCCAGTCCACGCAGGCGGAGGACTCCACCCCCATATGGCTGGGCTGTTCCGCCTCCGGCAGTTCGGCAAAGGTGGTCTGGGCCTCCATGAACCGGCCCATGAGGGCGGCGGCGTGGGGCTCCACGATGGAGGCGAACAGCGCCTCCTTGCTGGAGAAATAGCCGTAAAACGCCCCTGTGGTGACGCCGGCGTTCTTTACGATCTGCCGCAGAGAGGCCCCCTGAAAGCCCTTGTCCAGAAACTCCCGGACAGCAGCCCGCTGGATCTGATCCCGGGTGGTACGTGATTCCTGTCCCATATGCCCTCCAAATAACAATGTTATATAACGCTGCTATATTACAGCATCACTTGGTAAATGTCAAGAGAAATCTGCCGGCAGAGGAAGGTACCTCCGGCCGGGCAGGCGGGGAGAGGGTGCCCCCGGCTGATGCCGGCCCGCCGCCGGCGCGGCCTTCCTTCGATATTTTTCCCTTGCCGAACGAGAAAAGGCAACGTATAATAGAGGGCGACGCGTAAACAGCACAGATGATTTGGAAGACCCAAAAGGAGATGCGCCCACCGCTGAGGCGGGGGAACTGTGCCGCTGGACAGGAGAATCGTATGGAACAAAACACATCGCTTGCCAGCAGGATCCGTAAGGAGCTGCTCCAGGAACTGGTATCTGGGATTTATCAGGAGGCCACCCGCCTGCCGCCGGAGGTGGAGATCGCTGCCCGCCTGGGAGTCAGCCGCACGGCGCTGCGGGACGCGCTGGCCACATTGGAGCAGGAGGGATTCATCAGCCGGAGAAAGGGGGTCGGCACCATCGTCAACCGCCATGTACTGGCAGTCAAGACCCGGATGGATCTGGAGGAGGAGTTCCTCTCCATGGTGGAATCCGCGGGGAAAAAGGCCGCCCAGGACAACTGCACCTATCGGGAGACCACGGCATCCCCGCAGGAGGCGGCATGCCTGAAGCTGCCGGAGGGGGCACCGATCTTTGAAATCTCCCGTCTGATTACTGCGGACGGCGAGCCGGCCATCTACTGTGTGGACACCTTTTTCAAAGATCTGCTGCTCACCGAAGACTATGATCCCCAGGTGCTGTACCGGCCGGTGTTTGAGTTTTTGGAGACCTACTGTGGGATTGAGGTATATATGGATCTGACGGAGGTCCGGGCGGTGGAGGCCAGTCCGGAGGCCGCCCGCCAGCTGCAGGTGCCGGTGGGGTCCCCGCTGCTGCATATGGATGAGACAGGGTATGACTTCTGGGGCCGCCCGGTGCTGCACTCGATGGAGTACTACCGGGACCGGGCCTTGCGGCACACAGTCCTGCGCAAGAAAATCTGAAGCCGCATCTTATTCCAACGCTGTTCACCAGATGGTGAACAGCGTTGTTTTTTTGCGAGAATCACCAAAAATAAAATCGAAGTACAGATATTGTGCACAAAAGTGCTAAAGCAAAAAACGCAAATTTAACAGGATGGACAAAACTCGAGGGAAAACCTTGACAAAACGCCGTCAGATGATATTCTTTTAAGTAATTCCAGTTAGTAATACTTATTTTGAGCCACCTGTCCGCTGCAGACACAATGGGAAAAAGAGGAAAGGAAGTTGAAGATGATGAAGCTGAAAACACTCACCGCTCTTGGACTGACCCTGGCATTGACCGCAGGCTGCCTGGCAGGCTGCGGCGGGACCTCTGACACGGAAGAGGGTTCCGCCGGAGACGACGCCGGGGCGGAGACCGCCGAAAAGACCCGGATCGCCCTGGTGCTCCCCGGAAAAAAGGATGACGTCTCCTTCAACCAGGCCATGTACGAGGGCATGATGGAGTATGCGGATGCCCACGCTGACGAGGTGGAGGTCCGCGTGGTAGAGGGGATCTACGACGTCTCTGACATCGAGCCCACCCTCATCGAGTATGCCGACTCCGGCTATGATGTGGTGATCGGCCACGGCTACCAGTTCTCTGAACCGGTGAACACGGTGGCCCAGCAGTATCCCGACACCTATTTCCTGCTGGGCTGCGGCGTGGGCTACCAGACCAACTCTGCCTGTTATGACGTGCAGCTGGAGGCCGGCGGCTATCTGATGGGCGTCGTGGCCGCGCTGGCCACCGAGTCCGGCAAGATCGGCGTCATCGGCGGCGGCGAGGGCAGCGAGATCACCCGCGGCCACGAGGGCTTCAAGGCCGGTGCCCGCTCCATCAACCCCGATATCAACATTCAGGAGGTCTATACCGGCGACTGGAACGACACCACCGGCGCCTACGAGGCGGCCGTCAGTATGTATGACTCCGGCGTGGATGTGATCTGGCATTCCGGTGACGGCATCGGTCTGGGCGTAGTGCAGGCCGCGGTGGAGAAGGATCAATACGTCCTGGGCAATGTGGAAGATCAGTACACCCTCGGGCCCGAGAATGTCCTCTCCGGCCTGCAGTACGAGTGGGGCAGTGTGCTGGAGACCATCTTCGCGGACATCAAGTCCGGCGCGTTCCTGACCAACGAGGGCGATGCCAAGACCTATTGGATCAATGTGGCCAACAGCGGCCTGTCCATGACGGAGCTCAACGACGTCAAGGGACGCCTGACCGACGAGGAAAAGGCCACCATCGAGACGGTTTACGAACAGCTTCATAACGACGAGATCGACCTGCCTGAGGTCTGATCGAAGACGACTGACAGGCATGGCCGCCTACCCGAGGGGGTGGGCGGCCGTGCCGCTATCTGACGGGAGGATGATACATGGAAACCCTAGCAGTCAGTATGCGGAATATCACGAAGATCTTCAACGGCGTGAAGGCCAATGACAGCGTGGACTTTGATCTGCGCAAGGGCTCTATCCACGGGCTCCTGGGGGAGAACGGCGCCGGCAAGACCACACTGATGAATATTCTCTACGGGCTCTACCAGCAGGAGGAGGGCACCATCTCCATCAATGGCCGGGAGGAGGACATCTCCTCTCCGGTCAAGGCGATCCATCTGGGGATCGGCATGGTGCATCAGCACTTCATGCTGGCCAGGCCCCTCACCGTGACGGAGAACGTCATGCTGGGGCGGAAGTCCCGCCACGGGATCCTGCTGGACACCAAGGAGACCGCCGCTGAACTGGCGGAGCTGTCGGACCGCTACAAAATGGGGATCGATCCCAGCGCGAAGATCTGGCAGCTGTCCGTGGGCGAGCAGCAGCGGGTGGAGATCCTGACGGCCATCTATATGGGCGCGGAGATCCTGATTCTGGACGAGCCTACAGCTGTATTGACCCCCCAGGAGACAGAGGTGTTCTTTGAGACCCTGCGCCAGATGCGGGACGACGGCAAGTCCATCATCCTCATCACCCACAAGCTGGAGGAGATCCTGGAGATCGTGGATGAGGTGACTGTGCTCCGGGACGGCAAGATGGTGGGCTCCCGGCGGATGGACGGCAGTGTCACCCGGGACGAGCTGACCCGCATGATGGTGGGCCGCGATGTGCTCTTCCAGTTCCCGCCGGTGGAAAAGGCGCCTGGAGGGGTGAAGTTCGCCTTCCGGGGGCTCTGCGCCAAGAATGATAAGGGGCTGCCTGCCCTGAAGGACGTGACCCTGGAGATCCGGGAGGGGGAGGTCGTGGGTCTGGCCGGCGTGGACGGCAATGGTCAGAAGGAGCTGTGCGAGGTGCTGACCGGCCTGCGGAAGGCGGACAGCGGCTCCATTACCCTGAATGGAGAGGATGTGACCAATCTCCCGCCCTGGGCGTACATCGACCGCAAGGTCTCCCACATTCCGGAGGACCGGCACACCACCGGCTTGGCGCTGGACTGGAATCTGAAGCGGAATCTGGTGCTCAAGAGCTTCCGCCGGCCGCCCTATGTGAAGCATGGGATGATGCAGGTCAAGGCCATTGACGCTTTCTGGAAACGGGCGCAGCAGGAGTATCAGATCAAGGCCATCGATGGGGACGAGCCCGCCCGGGCCCTCTCCGGCGGCAACCAGCAGAAGGTGATTCTGGCTCGAGAGATCGACGGGAATCCAGCGGTGCTCATTGCCAACCAGCCCACCCGCGGCCTGGATGTGGGCGCGGCGGAGTATGTTCGGAGCAAGCTGCTGGACGCCCGGAATCAGGGGGCTGCGGTGCTGGTAGTCTCCGCCGATCTGGAGGAGCTGCTGCAGATTTCGGACCGGATCGCGGTGATCTACGACGGAGAGATCATGGGCGTTCTGCCCAGAGGCGCGGATACCTATGCCCTGGGCGCGCTGATGATGGGAAAACGACAGGAGGTGTCTGTCCATGAATAAGCGGCTGCGAAGCGCTGTGGGCCAGGTTTGCGGTACGATTCTCATGCTGATCGTGGCGCTGGCAGTGGGGGCTGTCCTGGTGGCCATTTCCGGAAACAGCCCGGCGGAGGCGTATCTCACCATGCTGAACGGCGCCTTCGGCTCCCCCCAGAAGATCAGCGAGGTGTTTGTCAAACTCATCCCCATCCTGCTGATGGCGTTTGGAACCTCCGTTGCCTTCCGGGCCAAGCTCTGGAACATCGGGGCCTCCGGGCAGTTCATCATGGGCTCCGTTGCCGCCACGGCAGTGGCCCTTTATGTGCAAGTGCCCATCGCTCTAAGAGTGCCTCTCTCGTTTGCGGCGGCGTTAGTGGCGGGCGCCCTGTGGGCCGGTATCGCCGGGCTGCTGAAGGTGAAGTTCAACGCCAATGAGGTGATCACCACCCTCATGCTCAACTACATCGCCACGTATTTTCTGCTGTATCTGGTGAATGGCCCCATGCAGGATCCCTCCAGCGACCTCTCCCAGTCGGCACTGGTGCCGGAGGAGATGAAACTCACCAGACTTTTCGGGACATACCGGCTCCACAGCGGCATTTTTCTGCTGCTGATCGTGGTGGTCATCATGCTCTTCTTCTGGCGCACCTCCCTGGGCTACCGCATCGATCTGGTGGGACAGGGGAGAAAGGTGGCCACCTATGCCGGACTTCCCGTGGACCGGACCATCATAATCACGATGCTGATCTCCGGGTTGCTGTCCGGCCTTGCGGGCTGGATCGAGACCTTCGGCATCCAGTACCGGATCCTGGACGGCATCGAAGCAAATTACGGCGACATCTCCAACATCATCGCCCTGCTGGGAGAATTGAACCCGGTGGGGATCATCGCCTCGGCACTGTTCTTCGCAGTGCTGCTGGTAGGCGGCGCCAGTATGCAGAGAATGACGGATGTGCCCTATTCCGTGGTAGACGTGGTCCAGGGCCTCATCATCATCTTTGTGGTGGCCAAGGTCATCTTCAAGTTCCGCCGGCCGTCCTGGTTCCGGAGGGCCGGCGCGAGAAAGGAGGCGGCGAAGAATGCTCAGTGACATTTTCTCCCTCAGCTTTCTGGTGAGCCTGCTGGCCAGCACCATCCGCCTGGCCACTCCCATCCTGGTGCCGGCACTGGGACAGATTTACACCCAGAGAGCCGGCGTTCTGAACCTGAGCACGGAGGGCACCATGCTGATGGGGGCCATCGGAGGCTTTACTGCCGTCTGCGCTACCGGCAACCTGTGGGTGGGCGTTCTGACGGGCATCCTCTCAGGGATCCTCTTCAGCCTGATTATGGCCTGGCTCAGTGTCACTGTCCGGGCCAACCAGGTGATTGCGGCCATTGGCCTGAATATCCTGGCGGCAGGACTTGCGGCCTACATTTACCGGGTGGTGTTCGGCATCCGGACGCTGCCCGCTCAGATCGAGAGCTTCTCCGCCATCCACATCCCGGTGCTGTCGGACCTGCCGGTGATCGGCCCAATCTTCTTCTCCCACAACATTCTGGTATACCTGGCGTTTTTGCTGGTGCCGGTCACTTGGTTCGTGTTGGAAAAGACCACTTTCGGCCTGAAAATTAAAGCGGTGGGAGAGCATCCTCGGGCGGCGGACTCCAAGGGCGTCAGCGTCAGCGGCATCCGCTACGCCGCGGTGCTGATTGGCGGCGCCCACGCGGGTCTGGGCGGTGCCTTTATGACGATTGCCTATCTGAACACCTTCACGGAGTCCGTCATCGGCGGCCGGGGGTACATCGCGGTATCCGTGGTGATCTTTGCCCGGTTCCTGCCCCGGCGGGCCATGTGGGGTGCGCTGCTGTTCGGCATGGCCTCGGCGCTGCAGCTGCGGCTCCAGGCACTGGGCGTGGCGGTCCCCAGCCAGCTGCTGCTGATGCTGCCCTATCTGGCCACCATCGTGGCGCTGATCTTTGCCTCCAAAAAGGCTGAGATGCCCAGCGCTTACACGGTGCCCTACTCCCGTATGGAGCGATGAGGCAGAGGTTCGTATTTCTGGTGGTTTCGGCGGCGGTCATCGGAGGGATGATCCTGTGGCTGCCGCTGGCTCACCGCACACAGGCGCGGGCTCTAGCGCGGGCGGAGGCCTATGCCCAGGCCATCGACCAGGACTATCAGACGCCAGAGAAGATATACCGCTTTCTCTGCGCGGATTTCCGCGCCCGGATGAGCGAGGCGGACTTCTGTGCCGCCTGGGAAAAGGAGCGGTCCTATCCCTACATCACGCCGCTCTATCTCTTCTGGCCGGAGGTGACGGCCTACAGCGGAGACACCGCCCAGGTCACGTTCCTCCGGGCGGCCCGCATTGAGGGCATGACGTATCCGGTGGAGCTGATATATGAGAACGGCGACTACTATGTGCAGGACTGGGCGTCCTTCCTGGACGGCAGTTATCTGGAGAAGTTTGAAGACATCCCTTATTCGCTGGACTGGTATTATGATACCTGATGCCAGCTTTTGAGAAAGGAGCACTTATGGGAATCGGTGTATCGGTCCGCCGGGTGGACGCGGAGGCGAAGGTCACCGGCGCGGCCAAGTATGTAGAAGACCTGATCCCACGGGACGCCTTATATGTAAAGGTGGTTCACAGTACGGTTGCCAACGGCATGGTGACCCGGGTAGACACTGCGGAGGCGGAGACGATGCCCGGTGTCGTGACGGTGCTGACTTGCTTCCAGGTGCCGGACCACCAGTTCACTACCGCAGGCCACCCCAAGGCGCTGGATCCCGCCCACGGAGATATCCAGGATCGATTGATCCTGACCCAGCGGGTCCGGTATTATGGGGATGATGTGGCGGCGGTGGTGGCGGATACCCCCCTCCACGCCGCTCAGGCGGCGGAGAAGGTCCGGGTGGAGTATGAGGCGTATCCTCCGGTGCTGACGCCGGAGGCGGCCATCGGCGCGGAGCCGCCCCTCCATGAGGAGTATCCCACCAATGAGCTCAGCCGGATGGATTTTACTGTGGACCAGGAGGGGCAGGTCCACTTCACCACGTTTCCCTTTGAGGTCGGGGACACAGTGGCGGGAATGAAAGGGACCACGTTCCATATGCCGCCGGTCCACGCCTGCCATCTGGAGAACACGGCCTGCTTTGCCTATATGGAGGGCCGGCAGATGGTGGTGGTCACCGGTACCCAGGCCCCCCACACCCTGCGGCGGAACCTGGCGGACGCCATTGGAATGCCGGTGGGGGATGTGCGGGTCATCAAGCCCTATCTGGGCGGCGGCTTCGGCAACAAGCAGGACATGGTGTACGAGCCGCTGGCGGCCTTCCTCTCCCGGAAGCTGGGCGGCCGTTGCGTGGCGGTGGTGCCCACCCGGGAGGAGACCTTTGTCAACACCCACACCCGCCACGCCATGGACATTACCACGGCCACGGAGGTGGACGAGACGGGGAAGATCACCGACAAGGCCCTGCGGATCAACTCCAACGGCGGCTCCTATGCGGGCCATGGCCATGCCATCACCGCCTACGCCATTACGGTGGGCTTTGCCACCTATCTGGCCTCCGGAAAGCAGGTAGGGCAGTCCTCCGTGGCCTATACCAACCTGCCCACGGCGGCGGCCCTGCGGGGCTACGGCATCCCGCAGCTGGTCTATGCCGTGGAATGCCAGATGGAGGACATCGCCCGGGCCCATGGCTGGGATCCCATCGCCTTCCGTCAGCAGAATGTCCAGAAGCTGGGTTTCTATGATCCCTTCGGCAAATTCACCGTCTGTTCCAACGGGCTGGAGGAGTGCCTGGCTCTGGGGCGCAAGGCCTCTGACTGGGACCGGAAACGGCGGGAGTACGAGGTGTTCAACCAGACTTCCCCTGCGCTGAAAAAGGGCATCGGCATGGCCCTCTTCGCATACAAGACCGGCGTGTATCCCACCAGCATGGAGACCTCCGCCTGCCGGATCATCATGAACGAGGACGGCTCCGCCCAGGTACAGGTGGGTGCCACGGAACTGGGCCAGGGGGCGGACACAGTCTGGACCCAGATCGCCTCTGAGATCCTGACCATCCCGGAGGACCGGATCCGAGTCCAGCCCTTCCAGGACACGGATGTCACCCCCTATGACAACGGCGCCTACGGCTCCCGGCAGACCTATGTCTGCGGCGGCGCGGTGAAGCAGACCGCGGAACTGCTGCGGGACAAGCTCCTGGCCAAGGCCGGGGAGCTCCACGGCCGGGACGCCGGGGATCTTGCCCTGCGGGAGGAGCAGGTGGTCCTGCGGGAGAGCGGGGAGCGCCTCTGCTCCATCGCCGAAGTATGCACCTACTTCAACTTCGTCAACGACCAGCACACCCACACCCAGCATCTGACGGCGGAGTCCACCTACACCGCCCTGAGTACCTGCTTCGTCTACGGGGCCAGCTTTGTGGACCTGGAGGTGGATGTGCCCATTGGCAAGGTGAAGGTGAACAAGGTCTGGGCCGTCCACGACAGCGGCAGAATCATCAATCCTCAGCTGGCGGCTGCTCAGGTCCACGGCGGCGTGGCCATGGGGATTGGATACGCCCTGGGGGAGCAGATGCTCTTTGACCAAAAGACGGGAGCTCCCCTGAACAACAACTTCCTGGACTATAAAATCCCAACCTCCATGGATGTGCCGGAGATTCAGGCGCTGTTTGTGGAGACGGAGGAGCCCACCGGCCCCTTCGGCAACAAGGGCTTGGCGGAACCGCCGATCCTGGCCCAGGCGCCCGCTGTGCGCAACGCGATCCTCCATGCCACCGGCGTGGCTACCTATGAGATCCCCATGACGCCCCAGCGCCTGGTCCACGCATTTTTGAAGGCCGGGCTGATTCCCGAGGAGGGAGGCGAGGACTGTGTATGATGTGAGAGAGACCTTCCAGGCCGCCTCTGCCGAAGAGGTCCTGGAGCTGCTGGAAGCCAGGCCCGGTGCCGTCCTGGTGGCCGGCGGGACAGATGTGATGATCCGCCTGAAGAAACGGAAGCTGAAGGACGCGGTGCTCATTGGCCTCCAGAAGGTGTCGGAGCTCCAGGGGGTGTCCCTGGAACCGGACGGCGCGCTGTGCATCGGTGCCGGCTGCACCTTTGCAGAGCTGGAGCAGCATGAGCTGCTGCTGAAGTGTGTGCCCATGCTGGCGGCGGCCTGCCATCAGGTGGGAAGTCCCCAGATTCGGGAGATGGCCACCATCGGAGGAAACCTCTGCAACGGCGCTGTCAGCGCCGACTCCGCCCCCGCCCTCTACGCCCTGGACGCGGAGCTGGAGGTGCTGAGCCGGAGCGGCGTCCGCCGGATCCCGGTGTGCGGCTTCCACACAGGCCCGGGCAAGACGGTGCTGGGTGCTGGGGATCTGCTGCTGCGGATCCGAATCCCCAGGGCATCTTACGAGGGCCACGGGGGCTGCTATCTGAAATTCGGCCAGCGCAACGCCATGGAGATCTCCACGCTGGGATGCGCGGTGAATGTGGCACTGACGGAGGACCGGACCCGGATCCGGCAGGCGGCGGTGGCCTATGGCGTGGCAGCCCCGGTGCCGGTGCGCTGCTATGAGACAGAGGCGCGTTTGGCAGGAATGGAGGCCGGCGGAGAGGCTCTTCGGGTCCTTCGGACTACAGTGCTCTCCCAGCTCTCCCCCCGGGACAGCTGGCGGGCCTCCAGAGAGCTGCGGGAACAGCTGGTTCGGGAACTGGGCTGCCGGGCGCTGCGGCAGGCCATTCAACAGGCGGGAGGAGAGATGGCATGAAGATCATCCATATGACGGTCAACGGCCAGCCCAGAGAGGTGGCTGTGGAAGAAGGAGAGAGCCTTACCGACACCCTGCGGGAGCGGCTGGGCCTCACCAGTGTGAAAAAGGGCTGTGAGGCAGGGGAGTGCGGCGCCTGCACTGTCCTGATCGACGGCAAGGCCGTCAACAGCTGCATCTATCTGACCGTGTGGGCCGATGGCAAGCGGATCCTGACAGTGGAGGGCCTACGGGATGACTGCGGGGAGCTCCATCCGGTCCAGAAGGCCTTTGTGGAGGAGGCGGCTGTCCAGTGCGGCTTCTGTACGCCGGGGCTGGTGCTCACCGGCGTGGAGCTGGTGAACTCCGGCCGGACCTATACCCGGGAGGAGCTGCGGGAGCGCATCTCCGGCCATCTGTGCCGCTGTACCGGATATGAGAATATTCTCAACGCCCTGGAGCGGGTCGTGGGAAAACACGACTCCTGATGGGGGATCCGGCTGCCGTTTCCCCGGCGACCTACCCCCAGACAAGAGAACGGAGGAGACAACTGATGAAGCATATCACCTATTTGCGCCGAGCCAATGAGGCGGCCAAGGCCGCCCGGGCCTCCGGCAACACCCCCTTTGGGGCCGTTCTGGTGAACGGAGATGGGGAGGTGGTGATGGTGCAGGGCAATGCCGAGCACGATCTGAACGACGCCACCGCTCATGCGGAGATGACGCTGGCCTCCCGGGCCAGCCGGACCTACCCAAAATCCTATCTGAAGGACTGCACGCTGTACACCACCTGTGAGCCCTGTCCCATGTGCACCGGCGGCATCTACTGGGCCGGGATCGGCCACATTGTCTACGGCATCACGGAAAAGCGGCTGCTGGAGCTGACGGGCAGCGACGAGAAGAACCCCACCTTCTCCATGGGGGCCGACAAGGTCATCGCCGCCGGACAGAAGGAGATCACCCTGGAGGGGCCCATTTCGGAGATGGAAGCGGAGATCGTAGAAGTCCACAAGGGCTTCTGGAATCAGTGAACAGAGAGGAAGGACACGATGCGGACGTTTGAGGAAATCAAGGACACCGTGGAGACCGGCCTGGGCAGGCACCCCTGCGACCTGAAGCTGACCAATGTACAGCTGGTGAATGTCTGGTCCTCGGAGATCTATCCCACGGACATCTATATCCGCCATGGGCGGGTGGTGTCCATCGATCCCCAGGCGGAGCTGGAGGCGCTGGAGACCGTGGACTGCGGCGGCCAGTACGCCGTCCCTGGACTGATCGACACCCACATGCACTTTGAGACCACCATGCTCTCGCCGGAGGCGCTGGCCAGCGTGGTGGTGCCGGCGGGCTCCACCACCCTCTGCGCGGACCTGATGGAGATCGCCAACGTGGCCGGGGCCGCCGGACTCAAGGCCATGCTGACCTCCATGGACCGGCTGCCCTACCGGATGCTGATCGAGGTGTCCTCCCGGGTGCCGACGGCCCCGGGGCTGGAGACCACCGGCGCTTATATGGGTGCCCAGGAGGTGGCGGAGATCATGGACTGGCCCGAGGCCGTCAGCCTGGGGGAGCTGGACCCCTCCAAGATCCTGCTGGTTGGGGAGGAGTATCTCCAAAAGGTGGCGGACACATTAGGCAGGCGGAAGATCGTCAACGGCCACGCCATCGGTCGTATGGGCCAGGAGCTGAATGTCTACGCTTCCGCGGGCATCTCGGACGACCATGAGTGCGTCACGGCGGAGGAACTGATTGCCCGCCTGCGGGTGGGCATGAGCGTCCTGGTCCGGGAGGGCAGCACGGAGAGGAATGTGGACGCTCTGATCACCGGCGCGGTCCGGGAGGGGCTGCCTCTGGACAACCTGATGTTCTGTACGGATGACAAGCACGCCACAGAGATCCGATCAGAGGGCCACATCAACTACAACGTGGCCCGGGCCATCGCACTGGGGGTCTCCCCGGTGGAGGCCATCAAGATGGGAACGCTGAACGCCGCCCGCCACTTCCGGCTGGAGGATGAGATCGGCTCCATCGCCCCAGGGCGGAAAGCAGATATCCTGCTGGTGCCGGACCTGACGGAGATGCGTCCTTCCCGGGTGTACTTCGACGGCCGGCTGGTGGCGGAGCAGGGGGCCCTGCTGGAGCCTTGCCAGGCGGCGGACTATCCGGAGTGGATCCTGCATACAGTCCATCTGAAGCGGCCCATCACCCCAGCGTCCTTCCGAAAGGAGACCGGCGCGGCGGGAGACCGGGTCCGGGTGAACGTCATCGACCTGATCGACCGGCAGATCATCAACCGTCGGCTGGTGACAGAACTGCCCTGCGCCAATGGGGAGATCCTGCCGGACATCAGCCGAGACATTGCCAAGCTGGCAGTAGTGGAGCGGTACGGAAAGACCGGCGGCGTGGGCATCGGCTTTGCCCGGGGTTTTGGCCTCAAAAAAGGCGCCCTGGCCTACTCTACCTCCCACGACCACCACAATATCGTCACCGTGGGCGCTGACGACGCCGATATGGCCCTGGCCGTCAACACCGTGGTGGAGATGCAGGGCGGCTTGGCTGTGGTCTGCGGCGGAGAGGTGCTGGCAAAAATGTGCCTGCCCATCGGCGGCCTGATGAGCACAAAGCCCGCGGAAGAGGTGATGGCGGAGCAGGACGCCATGAATGAGGCGGCCCGGCAGCTAGGCTGTGTGGGCAGCGCCCCTTTCATGACCCTCAGCTTTATCTCCCTGCCCACGGTGCCAGAGCTGGGCCTGACGGACCTAGGTCTCATCGATGTGCTGGAGCACAAGCTGATTCCTCTGGAGTGCTGAGCCGGATGGCGGCAGCTTAAGAACTGAAGAAGCTCCAAGAGTGTGCTACGTGCGCCGGGAAATTTCCCGGCGCACGTAGCACACTTGTTTGAGTCTCCCCAGCGCCTCTTGACAGCGGCGGACCGAATGCTGTAACGCAGATGAAGTCAGCACCGTGCCTGCTGACAGGGGCGATAGCCGCAGTCCCTTTCGGGCACCGGCCGCGCGTCGCGGCCGGTCGGCTGATTTCTGGCGTATATGCGCGCTGCGCAGGTGAGTCCGCTTGCGGTATTTCCACACACTGGGGGTGTGCAATCAGATACCGCGGCGCGGTTCCCCATACACAATTTGTATCGCTCCGCAGGCTGGAGAAGGGGGGGAGGGCACTTGATCGTCTATCGGGAGCGCTTCTCCCTTGTGCGGGATTTGGGCATCCCCTCCGGGACGCTGTACGCCGTCAGCAACACGCTGGACCGGCACTACCTCCGCAGGTGGATCCCCAAGTCCTCCGGCGGGGTACGGGAGCTTTCCGTCCCGGACCCGCTGCTGAAGCACATCCAGCGGCGGATCCTCCAGGTGCTGCTGGTCCATCTGCCTGCGTCCCCATACGCCACGGCCTACCGGTACGGCGGCAGCACCCTGCGCAATGCCGCGCCCCATGTAGGAAAGCCCTGTGTGCTGAAGCTGGACATCCGCCATTTTTTTGGCAGCATCCTGTGTTCCTCTGTAAAGGGAATTGCCTTTCCGGTGGAGATTTATGCGGAGGATCTGCAGATCCTGCTGGCTATGCTGTGCTACGACTGTGACCGGGCTGGTGGTCAACCGGGCCCTGAACGTGCCTGCCGAGGACCGCCGGAAGCTGCGGCAGGAGCTGCATTTCTACCGGAAATTCGGCATTTCCGGCCACATGGCCCGGGTGGGCATCCGGGAGCCGGAGGACCGCTATCTGGCCCGTCTGCTGGCCCAGCGCGCCGGGGAGTTAGGAAGAGCCGACCGCCCGGACACATAAATATACCGCCGGAACGTCTCCACAGAGACGTTCCGGCGGTTTTCATTTTCCGGCGAGGTTCCGACGCTGAGTTCTCGCCAGCCCGGGCCGGCGCCACAGCAGCAGGAGCCCGGCGGCCAGCAGCAGGACCTGCACCGTGAGGACCGATGCCGGCAGCACGAAGTCCGGGTCCAGAGTCCCCAGAGCCAGGGGAAACTCCGTAAAGAAGCGGCCGTTCCATACGCTCAGGGCATCCGGCAGGGGGAGGGCCAGCAGCGCGAGGGGCATCAGCATCCACACATATACCAGCCAGGGCCGCAGCCGACCCAACAGCCACCCGCTGCCCAGGGCGAACACCAGGGGCGGAACCAGGGCCAGCAGAGCCGGCAGGACCAGTTCCCCCCAGCTGTGCCAGCCGAAGTACCAGCCGTAGAACACGGCGGCCTCCGTCAGGACGGCCAGGGCCAGCAGGGCTGTCCCCGCCAGGGCGGCGGCGCACCGGACCAGGGCATACCGCCGGGACTCCATGGGAGCGGCGTCGGTGAGCACCGCCGCCCGCCGGGCCTTGCCCGAGGTGAAAAAGGTCAGGAAGAACAGGCTCCCGATCCACAGCAGGGGCACCATCCGGCTCAGATAGTCCCCAAAGCTCCAAGGGGAGAAGGGGGCGGTGTGAGACACCCCCAGGATGGTGGCGCCGGTGAGCACCTGCCAGCCGTAGAACAGCAGCACCAGCAGCAGTCCCGCGAAAAACTTGTTCCAAAGCAGCCGCTTGCACTCGTATCGAAAAATCTTACCCAAGGTCCAATTCCTCCTCCGTCAGATGGCAGGCATCCAAAAACTCCTGATAGGTCAGGTAGGGGTACATGGGGTCGATCTCCCGGTTGAACAGGTTGTGGAGGATCTGATCCATGGCCGCCTCCCCGCCCACCAGCTGCTCCGCCTTCAAAAGTTTCAGCGGCATCTCACTGTAGTGGCGCACGCCGGACAGGCTGCCCGCAATGTTCAGCCGCTCTGTCTCCGGCAGCTTCTCCAGGTACTCCGGGTGGCGGACATAGAAGTTCAGATAGTAGTCGTCCACGTCCCGCTGCCACTGGTCCACGTAGTATTTCTGGGCGTAGTCCGACCCGTAGAGCTCCTTGACGATACGGTAGGTGGTGTAGACCGTCAGGCCCTCGGAGGACCAGGGGCTGGTCTCGTCCCCCACGTCGAACATATTGCCCAGACCCCACCACTGGTGGACCAGCTCATGGATGAAGGTCTCTCCCGGGACGGCCCCCTTACTGCGGTCGTCCAGGTTGACGGTGGTGAAGTTATCCTCGTTCAGCAGGCTGGCCCCGTCTACGGCGTAGCCGCCGCCGGCCACCCGGCTCTGGATCAGCTTCAGGGTGTCGCCGGTGCCGAAGGACAGCGCGCCGTAGTGCTCCGTGCAGTAGTCCACCACCGCCCGCACCGCATCCGCCGCCCCGGCGGCCTCCATGACCGCCTGATGCTTGCGGCCGTAGTAGAATTCGATGGTGATGCCGCCGGCTTCAATATCCTGGCGGACATAGTCCCCGGCGTAGAGGATACCGCCGGTGCTGTTGGACGCATAGCGCCAGGTCCTGGTGCCGTCCGCGTGCTCCGCCACCACCTCCGCCTGGCTGGTCCCGAAGGGAATGGCCAGCATGGCGCCGGGCAGGGTGATCTCCACCGTGGTGGGGTATCCCTCCTCGCCGGGCAGCACGTTCAACAGGTAGGGAAACAGCCGCTGGTTTTCCAGGCACAGGTAGATCTCGCTGATCTCCGGGTCGCCCTGCATGGTGGAGGAGAGGTTCCAGTCCCTGGGAAAGCCCCCGTATTCCAGGGTCAGCTCGATCTCCTGGTCCGCCGGGAGGGCGATCTCCCACAGGGCCATATTGCTCTCCTCATAGCCGGTGCGGACGGCGGGGACCGCCGCCCCGTCCACGCTGGCCGTCAGATCATAGCCCGGGTCCACTCCAAAATAAACGGTCCACGCCTCACCGGAGGTATTCTGGAACCGATAGACGGCCCGGCCCTCTAGGGTCCCGGCCCTGGTGTCCGGGTACACCTGGACGGTGCGGTCCAGAAAGGTGACGCCCTCGGCATAGTCCAGCTCGTAGAGGTGCATGGCGCTGAGGTCCGGGTTGCTGTTGTCGAAAAAGGGCTGGGCGGCATAGGCGGTGCCGGAGCAGGCCAGCAGGGCCAGGGCGATGACGGGCCGCCAGACCCGCCGGACGCTCCGGGCCAGGGAGCCCAACGGCCCCTTTCCATACCGGCGGATGCACAGGTAGGACACGGCCCACACCCCGGCCAAAATGCCCAGCCAGGTCAATCGCACATAGGCCGCCGTGCGGAACAGCCGGAAGTTGGTGAAGTCGTCGGACATGGCCCACACGCAGGGGTTCAGCCAGCACAGCTGCCAGTCGTCCGCCCACACCGTCAGGCTCAGGCCGGCGAAGGCGGCGAACAGCACCAGGGACAGGTCTGTCCGCCGGGTAAACTGATAGGCGGCCCCGGCGGTCAGAATGGCCAGGGGCAGGGCCAGGCCCAGGAACAGGAGGTAGGCCAGTACGTAGTCCGTCCCAGTAAAGACGGCGCCGATCAGCCACCGACTGACGGGGAACCACACCAGCATGGTGAGGACCGTGGCCAGCCCCGCCGCCGTCAGCATCGCCAGCAGCCGCACCAGAGCCATGGCGTGGGGGGAGACCACCGCGTCCGTCAGTACCTCCGTCCGGCTGCGGCGGGCCCGGTCCAGCTCGAATACCGTCAGCAGGGCGAACAGGATGCCCCCCGCCGCGCCGCCGGCCAGGGCCGGGTTGGCCAGGTACATGGAGAGCATGGTGGCGGCGTCAGCGGGCTTGTAGAGGACCAGTCCCGCCGCCGGAGAGACCGCTGTCAGAAGCAGGACGAGCCAGGTCAGGCGGCCATGCAGCAGCCGTCCCAGCTCCAGAAAAAACAGGCGAAGGGTTTTCATTGGGCCGCCTCCTTGGTGTGGAGATGGATGAGATAGAGGTAGGCGTCCTCCAGAGACGGCTCCGCCGGCTGGACGTAGGCGGGCAGGGTGTCCGCCACCGCCCGGCACCGGACGCCCCGGCCGGTGTTCACCCGGGCGGTGATGTGAAGCCCCGCCTCCTGGCCGGCCTCCCGCTCCCAGAACACCCCCACGTGACCGGCGGCGGACTGGATCAGCGCCTCCGGCGTGCCGGTGAACAGGACCTGGCCGTGGTCCATCACCACCAGCTGATCGCACACGGACTGCACGTCCTCGATGATGTGGGTGGACAGCAGCACCAGCCGGTCCTGGGCGGCGCGGGAGAAGATGTTCCGGAAGTGGATGCGCTCCTCCGGGTCCAGGCCCACCGTGGGCTCGTCGAAGATCAGGAAGGGCGGGTCCCCCAGCAGTGCCTGGGCGATGCCCACCCGCTGCCGCTGGCCGCCGGACAGGGTACGGATGGGGGCTTTCGCCTTCTCCTCCAGATTGACGGCCTGGAGGACCTTTCGGATGGCTGCCTTCGGCTGCCGCAGCCCCTTCAGCGCGGCCATGTAGTCCAGAAATTCCGTGACGGTCAGCCCGTCAAAGAGCCCGAAGTCCTGGGGGAGATATCCCAGCTGGGCCTTCAGCTGCCGCTCCGCCTTGGCCAAGGGCCGCCCGTCCACCAGAATGGAGCCGGCGGTGGGTGTCAGGGCGGCCACCAGCAGCTTCATCAGGGTGGATTTCCCCGCCCCGTTGGGCCCCAGCAGGCCGATGAGGCTGGGGGATTTCAGTTCCAGGTCCAGATCCCGCAGCGCCTGCTTCCCGTTGGGATAGGTCATGCTGACGGATTGAATGTTGAGTTCCATATTGCCTTGTTCCTTTCTGCTTGGAATGAGAACAGGATACCAGGGCTGTGTGGAGACAGTTTGGAGGGAATGTGTGATTTGTGTGAAAGAGGAAAAGCGGCAGGCCTGATAGCCTGCCGCTTTTTCCATCCATTCGGAAAATCTATTGCTTGGAATTTCTGATTTTTTTGATATGATAATTCATCAAATGCCGACCAAAATTGCGATAAAGTAGCCCCTTTATTGCCGAGAGCTGCTGGCGATGCTGTCCGAAAAAATCATCCGGACAATCATAGATGCCAAAGTCCTGACAAATCGCCTCGCTCTGGATATAGGTGCTATTGCGGTTGAAATCAATCATAGGATTACGAAAATTCTTTACAGCTACGCCATATCCGCAAAACGCACCTGTGCAAGCTGGGTTTAGACGTTGCAGCTGTGACAGATAGGCCCGATCCAGGATGAACGCCTCCAGTTCATACCAAACGCCCTCTAAATAGACCTCGACCCAGCTGTGGACGATCTCTCTGGGAGCGCTTTTATAAACAATACCTGTCATAGCGCCCTTTTGCAGCTGCTTGTCAACTGTGAAGCCATGCATCCGGCACGGAATTCCTGTTCCGCGAAACAATGCCATCAGCAGGGTCCCTTTTGTATTACATTGTCCATATCCATCGGCCAATACAGCAGAGGCCGGAATACTGTCGTCTGCGTTATAGCCAAACAGAATTTCATCACGCACAAAGTCATAGATTCGCCGGATACGAAGATAAGGGTCTAAGGACTTCCAGTTTCTGGATTTTATTAACTGTTGTATAGATGAAACGGAAAAATCTAACAGAGGTGTTTCTCTTAAATACTGCTCCATCAACTGGCAACCACTCCAATGCAACGTTCAATCTATCACGCAGGGTCTCAAAATCCGTTGAGGCCTTTAACTGAAAACCACACCGCTGCCACCCGCAGCGGTGATAAATTCCCCCAGACAGCCCATCAGGCCGTCAGGAGTGCGCGGCGTAAAAGGCGTTCAGATGCTCCGCCAGCACCGCCGGGGCTTCTTCGTTCACCACATGCCCGGTATGCTGGAGGATTTGCAGTTCCGCGCCCGGGATGTTCTGGGCCAGGAAGCGGGCGGATTTCAGATTCGCGCCGTCCTTCTCTCCGCAGAGGAGCAGCGTCGGGCACTGGATGGCGCCCACCCGGCCGCTGAAGTCCAGATTTTTCATGGAGTTTCCCAGGGCGAAGGTGTCCTGCTTGTCAAAGGCCATAGACGCAAACGTGGATTTGGGCAGCAGCCGGAACACCACATTCTGAAGGGCAAAGGCGGCCCTGGGGACCTTGTGGGGCGTCCCGATCAGCACCAGGGTTTTCACCTTTTCCGGGAAATCCAGCGCGTAGTTCAGGGCCAAAATCCCGCCCAGGGAGAGGCCGCACAGATGGACCGGCCCGCCGGCGCGTCCGCAGTATGCGGAAAACCCGGCGTACAGGTTGGGATAGCTGGCCTCCTTTCCCGCCAGCAGGGCGGAGAGCTCCGGGCACAGGACGGACTCCCGGTTCACCAGGCGGGAAACGGTCTCCGCCCAGCTGTCCGCCTTGTGGCCGGAGCCGTGGATCAGAATGATTTTCTCCATGGACCCTCATCTCCAATCGGGCAATTCAGGCATATTGGGTTCATCATACCACACCGCCGGCCGGAAGTCCACCGATGGGATGGGGCGAAAACCGCACCGCCGCCCGGACCCCGTCCGCCGTGTTTTCGATGGTACACGCTGCCCCGTGCCGGTCCAGAATCATCTTCACAAGATACAGTCCCAGGCCGCTGCCGCCGGTGGCCCGGTTCCGGGAGCTCTCCGCCCGGTAGAAGGCCTCGAACAGGTGGGGCAGGGCCTCTTCGCGGATGTGGGTCCCCGTGTTCTCCACCGTCAGGGCGGGGCAGCCCGCCAGCAGGCCGCACCACACCCGGATCTCTGCCCCCTCCGGCGAGTAGAGGGAGGCATTGGACAGCAGGTTCCCCACGGCCTTCCCCAGCAGGGAGGTATCTCCGGTGACGGTGATCCCCGGCGCAAGATCGGCTACCAGCCGCTGGCCCCGCTGCTCCAGCAGCTCCCGGTCCAGCGCCAGCTGACGCTCCGCCAGGGCGGCCAAATCCACCGGCTCCCGCCGCACCGGAACGGAGCCGGTCTCCATCCGGGAGATGGCCAGCATCTCCTGGATCAGCGCCTCCATCCGCCCCGTCACCTGGAGGGAGCGCAGCAGGTACTTGTCCCGGTCCCGGTAGACGCCCACCCCCTCCAGCATCCCGGCCAGCTGTCCCTTCAGGATGGTGACCGGGGTTTTCAGCTCATGGGAGGCGGCATTGAAAAAGGCCATCCGCTGGCGGTCCAGCTCCCGCTCCCGCTCCACCTCACCCCGGAGGGACTGGTTGGCGGCCTCCAGCTCCCGCAGGGCCGTGTCCAGCCGCCGGGCCATGGCGTCCAGGCTCCGGCCCAGCTGGCCGATCTCGTCCCGGCGGGTCTCCCCGCAGGACCAGTGGAAGTCCAGCTCCGCCATCCTGCCGGCAATGCCGTTCAGCCGCACGATGGGCCGGGTGATGTACCGGGAGTACACCAGCGCGCACAGCAGGGAGAAGGCCAGCAGCACCAGGGCCAGCCAGGGGGCCATCTGGGCCAGGGCGCGGACTGCCAGGTTTTCCGCCTCCATCCGGGGGGTGACATAGAGGGTGCAGGGGGCCTCCTGGCCGGCGAACCACACCTCCGTGGAGATGGCTGCCTGCTCGGACATGGTGACGGCCACCGTGCTTCCCCCGTCCGGGGCGTCCACCGCGTCCGCCGCGTAGGTGACAGCGGAATCGCCCTCGGATGAGGTGATGACGACGGAATCGTCCTCATACACCGACTGGACGGCCAGCTGGGAGTTGGTGTCGGCCGTTTGGCCATCGGGGCCCACCAGCATGGCCGCCGCGCCGGATGAGAGGATGAAGTCGTCCAGTATGGGGCCGCAGTCCTCCAGCGCCGTTCCGGTCAGGTTCTCCACCAGAGTGTCCACCTGGGCCGTCAGATCGTCGGTGACCACGGCGGTGTAGGTGCTGGGGGTGGCCCAGGCGATAAGGCCGAAGGTGACCCCTCCGGCGCACAGCAGGATGCAGGCGGTGATGAGAAAAATACGGGCCGTCAAACTCTCAGCCAGTCTCTTTCGCAGCACGGTAGCCCACCCCTCTCACGGTCTCGATATAGTCCCGGCCCAGCTTGTGCCGGAGGTTTTTGATATGGCTGTCCACCACCCGCTCGTCCCCAAAAAAGTCGTAGCCCCACAGCCGGGAGAGCAGCATCTCCCGGGTGAACACCCGCCCCGGCGCGGCCAGGAAGGTGTGCAGCAGCTCGAACTCCCGGGCGGTCAGGTCCAGGGGGCGGCCCGCCAGAACCGCCTCCCGGGTGTCCAGGTCCACCACCAGATCCCGGTACCGCAGGCGGCTGTCCGACTCCCCGCCGCCGGCGCGGCGGAGGATCACCCGGAGCTTCTCCAGCAGGATCGGCATGGAGAAGGGCTTGGTCACGTAGTCGTCGATGTTCAGGCCGAAGCCCCGCAGCTGCTGGGCCTCCCCGTCCAGGGCCGTCAGCATCACCACCGGCACCTGGGAGGATTGGCGGATCCGGCGGCAGACCTCGAAGCCGTCGAGTTTGGGCAGCATGACGTCCAGCAGCACCAGGTCAAATGGGGCGTTTTCAAAGGCGGCCAGCGCCGCCGCCCCGTCCCCGGCCGCTGCGGTCTCATACCCCGCGTCCCGGAGATAGGTCCCCAGCAGCTCCTGGATGTCCGGCTCGTCCTCTACGATCAGAATGCGTTTCATGTGTCATCACCTGGAGGGAGTATACCACGGAATTGTGAATTTGGCATGGAGATTTTCTCGATTCTTCGGAGACCCGCTAGGCAGAAGCGGAAAAAGCGCCTGTGTTCCGAACGAACACAGGCGCTCTTCGCGGACAGAGAGCGAGAAGCAGAGGGAGGGAAAACGCTTCCGGTTGCGCAAGCTGCCCGTACATAAATCCGACCCTGCAAGATAAAATAAGTTGACATTACGGAGGAGGCGGAGATATGCACACGCGGAGCATCACGGAGGAATGGGTCACATCGTTTGGGCAATATCTGAGGCAGGAGGAGCGCAGCGCCGGCACCATCGAAAAATACCTGCGGGATGTGCGGGCCTTTGCCGCGTGGCTCGGCGGCACCCCACTGACAAAAGAGGCGGCGGCGCTCTGGAAGGGCGGCCTGCTGGACCAGGGCTGCACACCGGCCACGGTGAATTCCAAGCTGGCCGCCATCAACAAATTCTTCTCCTTTGCCGGCTGGGCGGAATTCCGGGTAAAGCCCCTGAAAATCCAGCGGCGGCTGTTCCGGGACGACAGCCGGGAACTGACGCGGGCGGAATACCTGCGCCTGCTGGAGACGGCCCGCGCCCTCGGCAGGGAGCGGCTGGCTCTGCTGATGGAGACCATCTGCGCCACCGGGATCCGGGTGTCCGAGGTGCAGAATATCACTGTGGAAGCAGCTAGGCGGGGCAAGACTGAGATCGCGCTGAAGGGCAAGATCCGCACCATTCTGCTGCCGGGAAAACTCTGTCGGAAGCTCCTAAAATACGCGCGAAAACGACAAATTGCTTCTGGTAAGATATTTCTGACCAAAGGCGGCAGGGGCATGTCCCGGGGCCAGATCTGGGCGGAGATGAAGGCCCTGTGCCAAGAGGCCGGCGTGGCCGCCAGCAAGGTGTTCCCGCACAATCTGCGGCATCTCTTCGCCAGGACCTTTTACAAGGCATACCGGGATGTGGCCAAGCTGGCGGACGTGCTGGGGCACAGCAGCCTGGAGACGACCCGGATCTATCTGATTTCCACCAGCGCGGAACACGCCGTCATGCTGGAGGGGCTTCACCTTTTGAACTAGACAAAATTCATATATTGTTCTACTCCCGCCGAAAAAAGAATGATCCAGCTTACATATTTCCCATATTTTATCACAGGGGGACCTGCTTTTCAAGGGAGAGACTGGCTGAAAGGGCGCGAAAAAGTGACCGTTCAAAACCTTTTTTGAGCGGTCTTTCTCTCATGCTGCCGTTTTTCGGATTTATCCGCGAAAAAGGCGGCAGGCCCGGGCAGAACGCCGGGGATTTGCCTCCTCGCGTCCGCGGGACAATCACAATATATGAATTTTGTCGATATGGGATTTCGAGGGGGGCAGAGATGGGAACGCAGAGAAACGGCGCGGCGCAGAGGCGGGCTGCCGCGGTGACACCGAATGCCATCCAGGCATATCTGGACCGGCTGACCGCAAAAGGCCGGGGGGCCAGCACGGTGAAAAACTACAGCAACAAGCTGACGATGTTCTATCAGGAACTGCCGGAGGGAAAACAGGTGACGGAGCAGGTCCTGCTGGACTGGCGGCAGTCCCTGCTGGAGCGGGGGTACTCGCCCAATACCGTCAATACATATCTGACTGCCGTCAACGGGCTGCTGGACCATATCGGCCGGCGGGATCTCCAGCTGGTGGACCGGCTGGAACTGGACCCGAGCGTCCAGCCGGAGCTGACCCGGGCGGAGTACCTGCGGCTGCTGGGCGCTGCCAAGGTGCTGGAGCGGGAACGAACGTACCTGCTGGTAAAACTCTTTGCCCTGACGGGAATCCGGGTGGGAGATGTGGCCGGCCTGAGCGCCTGGTCCGTAGAGCGCGGTCAGGTGCAGGGGACGGACAACAGCGGGCGGGCCCACGGCATCCCGCTTCCCGCCTGTCTGCAGGAAGAACTGCGGGACTATCTCCGCCGGACGGGGACCGCCGCGGGCCCGGTATTCGTCACCAGGAACGGCCGCCCGCTGCGCCGGACCCAGATTTCCAAGGAAATCCGGGATCTGAGCAAACCGGCGCAGGTGGCGGAGGGAAAGTGCAATCCCCGATGTCTCCGCAAGCTGTACCAGGCCACCCAGGAGCACATCGAGGCAAACGTCCGGCTGCTGGTGCGGCAGGCACAGGACCAGCTGCTGGAACAGGAACAGATGGCCATTGGCTGGGCGGGCATTGGACTCTCAGGCTGATGTAGTTGCAAGAGATTGCCGGAGGCGTCCGGCGTGAACTTCAAATGAAATTGACAACGGGGTGAGCAAAGTGAAAAAATCGAGAGTGTCAAAGAGGAGACGTTTTTGCAGTTTCCTGCTGGCCGTGCTGCTGACAGCGACCCTGCTGCCGGGGCAGGCGATCTCCGCCGCGGCGGAGGCGCTGCAAGAGGATGCGGATATTTCTGTCCGCTGGAGCTCGGACAAAGAGACCTATTCCCTTACTGAGACCGCCGATCTCCAGCTGCAGGTGGAGTTGAGCGAGTGGGCCAAGGCCTCCCTGGAATCCGTCACAGTGAAGGTTTCCCTGTCCCCGGAGGAATACGAGGCGGTGAGGGAACCCTCTGGTACAGAGCCGCAGCCGTCCTCCGGCGATGGGAACTATACTATGTCCTACACCTTCTCGAACACAGGGGAGGAAAACTGGACAAGGGAGCTGCAGATCCAGGCCCCGGCCAATGCCGGCGCAGATGGATTTGAATTCGACGTGGCAACAGGGGATATTGCGGTTTCTTACCAGTTAAAATCCAAAGAAGCGCAGATACCTCCGGAAAACGAATCGGAGACGCCGGATACGGAGGGGGAAGCGGATACGTCCCCGGCGGAGACACCGGATCCGAACGGGGATCCCTCGGAGGGCGGCACCTCTTCAGCGGATGGGGCTGTTCCGGAAGAAGAGCCGGTAACTGGCGGGGAGCCTGCCCCGGCGGAGCCCTCTGAAACGGAGGTGTCTCCCGACCAGACAGAGCCGGCGGATGGGCAGCTGGAGGCCCAGCTGGTCGTCAGCCAGGGGACAGAGGACCTTATCGTGGTGAAGGAGGGCGTCCATCTGACCTTCCGGAACGAGACGGAACCCGCCGGGGAGCAGACCTTTGCGCTGGCCCTCACCACAGAGCCAGCAACCCTCAAACCGGAGTCCCGGCAGCTGCCCGACTTTACTGTGACAGCGAAACTCACCGCCAATGCAGCCAAACAGGAAAGCGGCAGGACCACGGTCCGGCTGGGGATCACGCTGCCGGAGAAGCTCGCCTTCCCCGCCGGGAACAATACGATTTCTGAAAATCAAATCCTGGTGGGGGACCGGGTCCTGGCGGAAATCGAGGCGGATGCTCTGCCGGAGGGGACAAGCCTCACCTCCGTGAGCTGCGAAGGGAATACGCTTTACATAGAGATCGGGCAGAGCTGGGGGCCTGATACCGAGTCCCAGCCGCCGGAGGAGGACGCGGCGGAGGAGAGCACCCTTCTGGAGACAGCGGGAGAGGTCTTTTCCCAGCTGCTGCGCGGCACGCGGGAGCTCTCCTGGTCCTACCCCATCACCATTCACGGCGAACAGCTGGAGATGGAGGAGGACTTCCGCACCGGCACCATCACCGCCAGGGGAGAGGTCCTGTCCCAGGAGGCGGGGAGCGGCTCCCCTGCCGCGGCGGCGTCCGCGACCATTTCCATTGAGGAAGAGACGGTCGCGCCGCCGGAGGGCCTGAATGTCACAGAGAGGCTGGACTCCCTCCCCCAGACCATTTACTGGGTGGACAACCGCGATGAGGCGGGTAACCGCCCGGACACGTCGGCTTTTCAAGAGACCCCGCTGTATTACCAGCTGGACGGCACAGGGGAGTGGACGCTGCTGACCCCCGCCAACATGGCGGAATTGGGCTTTGCCGTGATGCCGGTGCCGGCCGTTTCGGACAATGGAAATGGCGTATACACAGTGACCTACAGGGATTTGCCGTCTAAGTTGGTTCAGAATGACCCGGAGTCGGATGTGGGAGAGCCCCTGTACACCCACACGGTCCAATGGAAATTCGCCGAGAACCCGCCGGCGGTGGACGGCTATGCTGAGGTGCCAGTCACAGAGGCGAACTGGGAACAGTATCCCTCCGCGGGCGGCAAACTGGGCTGGTACTATGTCCTGGAGACGGATTTCGTCTTTACCCTGCGGGTCCGTTGGGGGACCCTGGGCCGGGCGGACGGCCTGCGGGACCTGATCATGAAGAGCTTCGCCCTGTATATCTCCACCGCGGAGGAGGGAACCACGGAACAGGCACATTCCCTCCAGAAGCTGGAGGAGGACGGCGTTCTGCAGGTGGACTTCTCACAATCACCGGATCAGGATAACCCCACCATCGGCGTGGTGACCATCTCCGGCGGCTGGAAGTACAACCTGGACGGCACCCCCATCAACTTCTACGTGGATACCGCGGAAAAAGAGCAGACAGAGCTCCGCCCGGCGGAGGGCAGCCAGCTGGCGGAGCAGCTGGGGGAGGACTACTTCCTGGTGAGCTATGACAACACCAGCGCTCCCAATGTGGGCTCCATCACCACGGAGGTCTACGACGGCGGCACGGCCTATGTGACCCTCACCGGCACCACCACCTACCAGGCCAAAAAGGTCTGGGCGGATGATGACTCCAGCCGGCGGCCCGGGGTGGAGTTCCACCTGTGGCGCTACCGGGAGGGGGCGTCCTACACCACCGCCGCCCCGGTGACGGACAGCAGCGGGCGGCCCTATATCCTGAAATATACTTCCGGGGAAACAGAGGCTGCGGAAGATGACACACAGCAGATCGTGTTCCTGGTCCAGAGCACGGACGGCCCTGTCGACGCCGAACTGGAGAAATACGACCCGGAGGGCTACCGCTACATCTACGTGGTGCGGGAGTACATCAAAGCCGAGGCGGACGATGATCCCTATGAGCAGATTTTCGGCGCGGTGGACCCGGAGACCGGCGAAGTGCAGGACACGCTGGACAAGAGCATCTCCCAGCGGGCAGACGGCGACCGCTATGTCTACAACGGCGGCACCATCACCAACCATCGCTCGGACACCGTCACCACCGTGGTGCGGAAAATCTGGAACGCCTCCGCCTTCCAGAGCCAGCTGGAGGATGTGACGCTGGAATTCACCCTCCAGTCCCGGCCGCTGCTCCCGAAGGAAGAGGAACCTACGGGTGAAGAGGCGGACTGGGAGAACACCGGCATCGTTATGAGAGAGACCGGCTTTTCCGAGGAGGAACTGTCGCTCTGGTCCCACACGGAGAGCGTCTACGCCTACGGCGATGATGGAGAGCTTCTGGAGTACCGCTGGGTGGAGACCGGCGTGTATCAAGGGGACAGCGGCGAAAATCTCCTGAACGAGGATGGAACGGCCTTCACCCTGACGCAGGACGGCCGGAAAGTGACCTACCGCGTGGAGATCGATGAGGAAGAGGCTGGCACCTATCAGGCCACCATCATCAACTCCGTGGCGGAGGAGCTGGACTACCAGGTGGTCAAGGTTTGGGAGAAAGGAACGAATCTTCCAGAGGAGGGCGAATACCTGACCTTCAACCTGTACCAGATTCCCAGCGGCAGTGCGCTGACAGGAGATGCCAATCCCTACCTGACCTTCACCTGGAACGGTACGGTCGTGGCGGAGGGGAGCACTTGGCCCGACGGTATCACCCTGGACGAGATGGCTGTCATTGGAACAGATGAAAATGGGAACACCACCTGGACCGTGGATCTCCACAGCCTGCCGGAGTTTGACGAGAACGGCCAGGAGTACGAGTATCTGCTGTTGGAGGATACCACCGGGACAGCGTATTATCCCACCTATGAGACCACCCGGGACGAGGATGGCAACTATGTCACCAGAGTCATCAACGGCCCCGGCGAAGGAAACCGCATCACCGTGCGGAAGGTGTGGATCGACGGCGGCGACAGCGCCCACCGGGGCGATGTGACCATCGCGGTGTTTGAGCGGGGAACCAATGCGTTTATCAAGGAAGTCACTCTGGGAGCCGGCGTGTGGAGCGCGCAGGTTGGATTAGGCTTTTATGAAGATGGAACCCCACGCGATGTTGATGATGTCTACATTCTGGAGACGTCGGTGTCCGCCTCGCAGGGAGAACAGGCGGATGTCTACCAGATACCCGTGCGGCCTTATCAGATTGGAGCTGAGACAGACCCTCAATATGATGAGCCGACTCTGCCAAATTATGGAGCATCCGAATCCTATCAATACGAAACCCTGTACCACCGGTACGAGGCTACGTATCAGGAGCGATTCGAATTGGCGGGAGAGACCTTCTACACCGTCACCAACCGCCGCCTGGGCAGTGTGGACCTGACGGTCACCAAGACCTGGGACGACGGCGACGGCACCCTGCGGGAAGCTCTGGCGGGTGCAATTCAGCATTTGGAAGATGGCGCAAGACTTACCCCCTATATCCAGCTGGACTTTACCGAGGAGACCCGTGATGAGAACTATGCGATCAAGACAGACGGAATTGAGACAGAGAACGATTCCGACACCGTCAATCTGGGCGGCGCGGACACGCCGATTCTGAACGAGGAACGCGAACCCACCACGGCTCTCCAGGAGATCGACCTGGAAGAATCGAGCCAGACCTTCCATTTCTATGGCCTGCCCAAGTACGATGTGGACGGCAGCGTGGTCCGCTACACCGTGCGCGAGGTCTGGCTGGATGCGTCTGGTAAGCACGTGGAGAACCTTTCCGAATATTTCGACAATTATCTGCCGGAGAATTATGAGGCCAGAGAAACCCTCCTGCGCCTGCTGGACGAGTTCAGCAGTTCCGTGGTGGAGACAGCCTACGACGTCAACCCGGACACACCGGGCGAGGAGCCGGACGCTTTCCAGGACGATGTGCAGAAGATCACAGTCACCAATGCCCTCCGCGAGGTCAAGACCATCTACTGGCACAAGCTGTGGAAGGACACCTACACCCTGGAGAACAACCAGCGCCCGGACATCTATCTGGACATCTACCGGGTGTACCATGTGCCGGAAGAAGATGGCAAGGTTACAACCAAAGTGGAACCCTACATCGAGGACTATCGCTGGGAGTACAGCGCCGAGGGAAGCTCTCTGCCGGACGGACCGAATGATGCCAACACGTTCTACCACTGGCACGCGGTGATCACAGGAGTGCCCAAGTACGACGACCTGGGCTATGAGATCCAATACTATGCCGTGGAGCGCAGCAGTGTGGATACGGAGGACTTCGACTACCTGCCGGCGGCGTATTCCATGGACGGTGAGCACACCTTCGGCACGGCGGCGGAGGTTGATGAGGGGCTCCGATCTGAGGAGTATGTCTGGAACGTGTCGGAAACCCAGACGCCGGAATACGCGCTGAGAGAGGGCGGCTTCTTTACCAACAGCCTCTCCAGCACGGTCACCATCCAGGGCCAGAAGCTGTGGAACAACCTGCCCAGCGGCTACCCAAGCGAGGATCTGCCTACGGTGACTTTTAAGCTGGACCGGACGCATACGGTAACAAACCAATACGGGGATAAGACAGAATCAACGGAACCGGGCGTCGCCACCCTTGTGGTATCTGATTGGGCAGACCTCTATCGGAACGGCACCTATGTGTTTCGCATAGAATATGAGGGCGAAAACTTCATGGAGGTACAGCCTGACGGCACCATAGAGGTCAAACCTTCGGAGAATAATACGAGGGAGACGAAGCTGCCCCGGTATGACTCGAATGGCGGACTGTATACTTATACGCTTGTGGAAACCTCTATTGATTGGCCGGAGAGCGTAAAGCAGGGAGAAGCTGCTGCCACCGATTGGCGCAATGTCTACGAGAAACCATCCATCATGGCCAACACCTACATGGCCTCCAACTGCTACGACGGCGGAACCGGGACCCTGTCGGTGAAGAAGTTGCTGGCGCTGGACCCGCCCCAGACAGATGCAGGCGGGGATCCGGTATTCCCGGCGGTCCAAATGACGCTGACCCGGACATACACCAAGAACAATGGTGAACCATCTGAAGCAGAAACCGTTGACACCTTGCCCTGGTCCGCCGAGGACGTCAAGAAGGCTTATAAGCAGGCAACGGAAGAAGCCGGGGGAGACGACAGCGTCGTCCTGGAACACATCTTCACGTTTGAGGGCCTGGAGCTTTACGCCCCCAACGGTTCCCAATATATCTACACCGTCACCGAGGTAAAGGACAACTTCCTGGAGGGCTATGAGACTTCCTGGGGAAATGACGACTTGGAGATTGAAAGCCCAACATTCCAAAGTGGCAGCGAGGCCACACCGCTCTCCCCGACTCCTGTGGCGGAGGACCCCGGCGCCGGCGGCGGGGAGGACGTCCCGGATCCCGGCGAAGCGGCCCCCACGGACCCCGCAGAGGAGCCAGAGTATGTAATCGCCGCCACCTTCAAGAACGTGCCGGACACCCGGACGGTCGTTCTGGAGGGGAAGAAGACATGGAAGGACTTTGACAACAGCTTTGACCTGCGGCCGGAGGTAAATAATAATGGACAGTCTGTCGGCCTGATGCTGACCCTGTACCGCTCCGCGGACAGCCAGCCGGGCCAGGACAACGGAATTGCCAGCGTGCCGGTAGACGAAGAGACCTATAAAGTCACTTGGATCACAAACGATGACAGCAACACCTGGACCTACACCATCACCGGCGAGGACGGCAAGGGCCTGCCGGCCTATGCCCCCAACGGAATGCCCTGGAAGTATTCTGTCAAGGAGTCCCTCAGTGACGAATTGAAGCAGATCTACACCGCGAGCCCCTCCAGCGCGAACGAGACGGGCCGGAGAGAAACCGAAGGGGATGACTCTACCGCCTTCACCGGCACGATGGCGACCCTGACCAACAGCATGGCCAACAGCGTCTCCTATTCCAAGCGGTGGGAGGACAACAAGGGCCAGACGGTCACCGGGGACTACATCGGCGCGGAGCTGACGGTGGCGTTCCAGCTTCAGGTGCGGGAGACTGCTGCTGACGGAACGTCCTCCGAACCGGGGGAGTGGACTTCCGCGGAAACGTATTTCACACATGGGGATGGGGGAATCCTGACAGACGATCAATGGGATGCTATCTTCAAGAACTTTAATTTTGACATTGAGAAGCAAGGCCACATCGGGGATAGCGTCTGGAGCGGCACCATTGCCGATCTGCCCAAAGCCATCAGGAAGAATGGAGAAGAAATCACCTATCTGGAATACCGGGTGGTGGAGACCTCCGTGACCGTTGCGGAGCAGAAGCAAACCATTACCATACAGGATGACGGTACCTATACCGTAACCCCGGAGAGTGGCTTTGTGCTGGACGCACAGTTTACGTCCAGTGGAAATATCACCACCAACATCCTGGACGTCCAGAGCCTGACCATCACCAAGAACTGGGCGGGGGACAATAACAACGCCTACGGCATCCGCCCCGCGTCCGACAGTCCCAACAGCGACTGGAAAGCAGACTTCGTTATCCAGCGATCGACCGACGGCACCTCGTGGGAGAATGTCCAGGTCTACAGCACGGAGTACCAAGAGGGCCGTGACCTGGTGATCACCCTCACCGGAGGGAATACAGCGGACTCCGCATCCGCAACGATTTCCGGCCTGCCCAAGGGCCCCTACACCTACCGGGCCCGGGAACTCCAGCCGGAATGGACGCGGGATACTAATGGAAAGATTCCGGACAAATATATCTTGTCAGGAGATGGCTCTTACTATGAAGGCACGTATCAGGCCCAATATAAGGACAATGCGGACGGTACCACCGTCACCAACACCCTGCAGACCCGTAACGTAATTGCGGCCACAAAAAAATGGCTCCCGACGACCCCGCAGGGTGTGACCGTCACCCTGACCCTGGAATACCTGAGTCAAGAAAACAAATGGGTTCCGTTAAAGTCGGTCACTCTGGACGGGGCTGCGGACGAGGAGTCCACAGGCCCGGCCTACGAAGACACAGCCTGGCATGCCGTGTGGAAGGATCTGCCGCTCTATCACCCGAATGGCAAAAATGAGAACGGCTTCACGGAGTACCGCGTGACGGAGACCCACACCGGAGACTATGTGCAGGTGGAGAATCAACACGAAGGAAATTCCTACACCTTCACAAACGTGCCCGCCACTCAGCTGCGGGTGGTCAAGACCTGGTACGGCACCGACCTGAGCAATCAGAAAGCGGTGAAAGTCCTTCTGTATCGCACCACGGAGGGCGGCACCGAGGAACCGGTATACGAATCCGGAACAACGAACCAGCGGTATCTTCTCCTGAACGCGGACAACGGCTGGCAGGGCGTCTTTGCAAATCTCCCCGCTTACAGTGCGGCTGGTGCGGAATATCAATATTACGCAAGGGAGACCACCATCGGCGGCGTACCAGTGGAGAACACCGGGTTTGATGCGGAGCATCACGACGGTCAGGGAATCACCCACATCATCAACTATGGGGACGGAGAGCAGGAGGACTATGTCCAGGTGCGGGGCACCAAGACCTGGGTGGACCAGGACAAGACCGCCCGGGACCAGCTCCAGCTGTATCTCTACCGCACCACCACACCGGGGAACACGGACTCTTGGGAACTGGTGCCGGAGACGGAGGTCATCCTCCGGTGGTTTGGCAGAGACGGCGACCAGTGGTATTACTCCTTTGAAAACCTGCCCCGCTGTGACGCGGACGGAAGCGCCTATGCCTACTACGTGATGGAGGTCTCCCCTGACGGCTATGACGGCAGGGCGGAGGAGGGCGTCTCCCTGCTGGCCGGCGGCCTCTTCCTCTACAATTTTACCAACGTCCAGCGGGGCGGCCTATCGGTGGAGAAGTACGTGACCGGTGCGGGAGATACTGACAAGGAATTTTCCTTCACGGTCACGCTCTCCGGGGAATCTACCGCTGGGATCCCGGCGGCGGACATTGACGGGACCTATGGCGGGATGACGTTCAAAGACGGCGCTGCCGTATTCACCCTGAAACACGGTCAGAGCGTGACCGCCGAGAATCTGCCCGCCGGCCTCACCTACACGGTGACGGAGACAGAGGAGGCTGGCTATGAGACCAGCACAGCCCATGAGACAGGCACCATCCCGGCCGGCGGGACGGTGACAGCCACCTTCAACAACCACAAGGATCCCCCCGGCGGCGGGACCACCTATACCCATGTGTCTGTGCGGAAGGTCTGGCGGCTGGACGACGGCGGCACCGCCGCGGACTCCGTGACGGTCCACCTGCTGCGGGGCGGCACTGTGGCGGACACCGTGGTGCTGGATGCGGACAACAGCTGGACCTACACCTGGACCCGACTCGATGACCGGTACGTCTGGACGGTGGAGGAGGCGGATGTGCCGGACGGCTTCACCGCCGCCGTCACCCGATCCGGCTGGACCTTCACCATCATCAACGACGACACGGGAGAGCCGGAGGACCCGGAAGATCCCGACGAGCCGCCCAGCCCCGACATCCCGGAGGACCCGGATCAGCCGACGGAACCGGATCTCCCGGATACCCCGGACACCCCAGATACGCCGGACGTTCCGGAGAACCCGGATGTGCCAAGCACCGGCGATCCCACCTGGAACGGCCCGCTGGCGCTGCTGTGCCTGACCTCTCTGGCGGGCGCGGTGGTCCTGGGCATTCTGGGGCTGCGGAGGACCCGCGGCCGCGGAAAGCGGCTGCAGTAAATCCGCCGGAGGCCGCGGCGAGAAAAGAGGGGGCAAAAGCCCTCTCTTTTCTCCATTTCACAGAGCGAAAGAGAGGAGTGTGCGGTCATGGATAGATGCGGAAAGCACAGACGCCCTTCAGAAAACAGAGAGCCCGGAACGGCCCGGCGGCGGGGAAACTGGTATCTGCGGCTGGCCGCCCTTTGCCTGGGGATCTTCCTGCTCTCCGGAGGACTGCTGCTGCGGAATCGGCTGCGGGCCGGGCGGGAACAGGCGGCCCATGCGGCGCTGGCCCGGCAGGTGCACCGCGTGGAGGAGCAGATCGCCAGCCAGGGGGGCGGAGCCCTGCCCACCCAGGACGGGGTCCTGCCCCAGTATCAGGCCCTATGGGAGCAGAACCAGGACCTGGCGGGGTGGATTTCCATCCCGGGCACAGCCATTGACTACCCGGTGATGCACACGGCGCTGGACGAGGAATTCTACCTGCGCCGGGCCTTTGACGGCAGTCAGTCGGTCAGCGGCACGCCGTTTCTGGCGGCGGACTGCTTTGAGGGCTGTGGGAACTATATCGTATACGGGCACAATATGAGAGACGGCAGCATGTTTGCCGCGCTGCTCTCCTACGCGGACCCGTCGTTTCGGAGACAGCACCCCACCATCCGCTATGACACCCTGGGGGAGGCGGGGACGTATGAGGTCCTGGCCGCCTTCTACGCGGACGTCACTCTGGGGGATGCCGGAGTGGACTTTCCCTTCTACGCGTATACAGACCTGCGGGATCCCGGCATCTTCGCGGACTATCTGGACCAGGTCCGGGCAGCGGCCCTGTATGACACCGGCGTGACAGCGGAGCCGGGGGACCAGCTGCTGACCCTTGCCACCTGCAGCTACCACACCGCGGACGAGCGCTTTGTGGTGGTCGCCAGGCGCGTGGAATAGGGGGCAGCATCCGGCGTTTTTCCAAAACGCGCAAAGCAGGCCGGGCGGAGAATCACTCCGCCCGGCCTGCTTCATGGTGCCCGCCTGGGCCGTCCGTCAAAAGGGGAGATCCCTGCCGGAAATCTTGTGAAAAAAATACCAGGATTGTTTGTGAAATAACTGCCGAAATTTTTGGTTTTTTCTACATTTTTCAAACGAATTTCCTGGCAATATTGACGCAAAATATGTGAAATAAATATCTTTTGTTGACTTTCCGGGAATGGCGGCTACAATCGATTTTAGTTAACCGTAAAACTCGGGCGATCTGTGGGCCGCCCATTCCCCCGGCAGACTCAAATTTTGAACGATCTCAGGAGGACGACCATGAAAAAAATTCGTGTAGGTGTGGCCGGCTACGGCACCATTGGCCAACGGCTGGCGGACGGCGTTGCGTTTCAGGAGGACATGGAGCTGGTGGGTATCGCGGACCTGGCGCCCACGCTGTCATTGCAGGCGCTGCGGGAAAACGACATGATCGGCGCCAACGGCGTGGAGTACAAGCTCTATCTGGTGGAGGGGGCCGACCCCGCCGCCTTTGCCGCCATGGACATTCCCGTGGCGGGGAGCTTTGAGGACCTGTGCCGCAGCGTGGACATCATGCTGGACTCCTCACCCGCCGGCGTGGGGGCCAAGAACAAGGCCATCTACACGAAGCTGGGCGTCAAGGCCATCTTCCAGGGCGGCGAGAAAAACGACGTGGCGGACGTGTTCTTCCACGGCTATGCCAACTACGAGCAGGGCCTGGGGCAGGACCATCTGAAGCTGACCTCCTGCAACACCACGGGCCTGATCCGCTCCGTGGACTGCCTGGACCGGGCCTTCGGCATCGAGAAGGTGGCCATCACCATCATCCGCCGGGTGGCGGATCCCGGCGACTACCACCGGGGCCTCACCAATGCCCTCCAGATGGAGAAGGCGCCCTCTCACCAGGCCCTGGACCTGATGACCATCATGCCCCACATCAGCGCCACCGGCATCCTGGTCCACACGCCGGTGACCCACGGCCATATCATCACCGTGGTGGCCTCCGGCAAAAACGGCCGGAAGATCACCCGGGAGGAGGCCCTGGCCGCCTTCTCCGCCCATCCCCGGATCCGGGTGGTGACGGTGGACAGCGGCTTCAAGGGCAACACCTCCTTCTTCAAGTACGCCCGGGACCTGGGCAACCGCCGGGGCGATATGTATGAGATCGGCCTGTGGGCGGACTCCATTGTGGAGAGCGGCAATGACATCATGTACGCCATCAACGTCCCCCAGGAGAGCGTCACCATCCCGGAGACCATGGACGCCATCCGGGCGGCCCTCCGGATGCAGCTGACCCGAGAGGAGGGCACCGCCGCCACCAACCGCTATCTGAAGATCGGCCGCTTCAAGAACGCCGTGTAAAGGAGAGACAAGATGCGTTTTGGCATTTGTACCCTGGATGATTGGGATGTGTCCGGCAGGACGGTCCTCTGCCGGGTGGACATCAACCAGCCGGTGGACCGGACCACAGGGACCCTCCGCTCCACAAAGCGGATCGAGGCCTGTGTACCCACGGTCCGGGAGCTGGCGGACAAGGGGGCCAGGGTGGTCCTGCTGGCCCACCAGGGCAGCGACATCGAGTACCAGAACTACTGGTCCACAGAGCCCCACGCGGAGGTCCTGCGCCGCCTGCTGGGCCGGGAGGTGAAGTGGATCGACGACGTGTGCGGCCCCGCCGCCCGGGAAGCCATCCAATCCCTGGGGGAGGGGGAGATCCTCCTGCTGGACAACGTGCGCTTCCTGGCGGAGGAGCAGACCCTGTTTGAGAAGAGCCTGAAGCTGACCCATGAACAGCAGGCCCGGACGCTGCTGGTGCGCAAGCTGGCGCCCCTGGCGGACCTCTATGTGTGCGACGCCTTCGCCGCCGCCCACCGGGACCAGCCCTCCCTGTGCGGCTTTGAGCAGGTGCTGCCCTCCGCCATGGGACGGCTGTTCGAGGAGGAGTACTGCGTCATCTCCGGCCTGATGGAGCAGCCGGAGCGGCCCTGCGTCTTTGTGCTGGGCGGGGCCAAGGTGTCCGATGCCTTTCTGATGATGTCCAGCGTCCTGGAGAAGGGCGCGGCGGACACCATCCTCACCGGCGGACTGGTGGGCAACATCCTCCTGGCCGCCAGAGGGGAGGCCATCGGAGCGGGCAGCCTGGCCTTTATCGAGAAGTCCGGCTACAGCGGCCTCATCGACACGGCCCGGGACCTGCTGGCCCGGTATGGGGAGAAGATCTGCCTGCCCGCGGACGGCGCCTGGGTGGAGAACGGCCGCCGGGCGGAGGCGCCCCTGGGCAGCATCCCGCCGGAGGTGTCCCTGACGGACATCGGCGCCGCCACGGCGAAGCGGTACCAGGAGATCATCCGCGGCGCCAGGACCGTGTTTGTCAACGGCCCCATGGGGGTCTTTGAGCAGGCGGAGACAGAGCTGGGCACCAGCCGGGTGTGGGACGCGCTGGGAGACACGGCGGCCTACACCGTGGTGGGCGGCGGAGACAGCATCACCGCCACCGCGAAGTACGGCAAGACAGACCGGATCGACTATATCTGCACCGGCGGCGGGGCGCTGATCCGCTTCCTCACCGGCGAGGAGCTGCCGGTGGTGGCGGCCCTGCGGCAGGCTGCGGAGAAATGGGGGGCCGGACAATGAAAATCCAGCTTGGCATCGGCGCCGGCACCCAGACGGTGGAGGTGCCGGACCGCTGCGTCCAGCAGGTGCTGGAGCCCAATCCGGTGCCCCATGGCCTCACCGGGGAGGCGGAGGTCCGCCGGGCCCTGGCAGAGCCCATCGGCACGCCCCGGCTGCGGGAGATCGTCCGCCCCGGGGAGACCATCGCCATCATCACCAGCGACATCACCCGCCCCATGCCCACCTGGACGGTGATGCCGCCCCTGCTGGACGAGCTGTATGAGGCCGGTATCCGCCCGCGGGACATCACCCTGGTGTTCGCCCTGGGCAGCCACCGGCCCCACACGGCAGAGGAGATGCGAAAGCTGGCAGGGGAGCGGGCCTTTCAGGAGATCCGCTGCGTGGACGGCGACCCGGAGGACTGCGTCCGCCTGGGCGTCACCAGCCGGGGCACACCGGTGGACATCACCCGGGTGGTGGCGGAGGCGGACCGGCGCATCTGCCTGGGCAATATCGAGTACCACTACTTCGCCGGCTACTCCGGCGGGGCCAAGGCCATCATGCCCGGCGTGTCCACCCGGGCGGCCATCCAGGCCAACCACAGCATGATGGTACAGGAGGCAGCCTGCGCCGGGAACCTGGACACCAATCCCCTCCGGCAGGACATCGAGGAGGCCGCCGCCCTGTGCGGCGTGGACTTCCTCCTCAACGTGGTGCTGGACGAGCACAAGCAGATCCTCCGGGCGGTGGCGGGGGACATCACCGCCGCCCACCGGGCGGGCTGCGCCTTCCTGGACACCCTCTACCGCAAGGAGATCGACCGCCGGGCGGACATCGTCATCGTCTCCCAGGGGGGCGCCCCCAAGGACCTGAACCTGTACCAGACCCAGAAGGCTCTGGACAACGCCAAGCACGCCGTCCGGGACGGCGGCGTGGTGATCCTGGTGGGCTCCTGCAAGGAGGGCCTGGGGGAAAAGACCTTTGAGGCGTGGATGACCGCCGCCCCCACGCCCCACTCCCTGATCGAACGCATCCAGCGGGAGTTCCGCCTGGGGGGACACAAGGCGGCGGCCATTGCCATGGTGCTGGAGCACGCGGACATCTACCTGGTCTCCGACCTGGCGCCGGAGCTGGTGGCATCCCTGTTCATGCAGCCCTTTTCCACTGTCCAGGCCGCCTATGACGCGGCGGCGGAGAAGCTGGGAAAGGACGCCTCCGTCCTCATCATGCCCTATGGCGGCTCCACGCTGCCCCATGTCAGGGCGGAGACCGCCTCCGGCGCGTAAGAGCGGGCCCCACCTGCAAAAAAGGACTGTGTTCTTCTCAGAACACAGTCCTTTTTTTGCTGCTGCGGTGTCAGTCCAGAGCGTGGAGCAGATTCACCATCTCGATGGCCCCCTGGGCACACTCGGCGCCCTTGTTGCCGGCCTTGGAGCCTGCCCGCTCGATGGCCTGCTCGATGGTGTCGGTGGTGAGGACACCGAACAGCACCGGCACGCCGCTCTCCAGGGATGCGTGGGCGATGCCCTTGGACACCTCGGCGCACACGTAGTCGTAGTGGCTGGTGGAGCCCCGGATCACCGCCCCCAGGGCGATGACCGCGTCGTACTTCCCGCTCTTGGCCATTTTGGCGGCCACCAGCGGGATCTCAAAGGCGCCGGGGACCCAGGCCACATGGATGTCGTCTCCCCGGACGCCCCGGCGCAGCAGGCCGTCCTCACAGCCGGAGAGGAGCTTGGAGACAATGAACTCATTGAACCGGGCGCACACCACGCCCACCCGAATACCTTCCGCGACCAGATTGCCCTCATAGACCTTCATATTGCTAGTCCTCCTTAAATAGAAATAGTAAATTGGAAATGATTCGTGGTTCTGCCGACAGGAACGGAGCTCAGTACCGGACCAGATGCCCCATCCGCTGCTGCTTGGTCCGCAGGTAGTAGAGGTCCTCCGCCGTGGCGGGGATCTGAATGGGCACCCGCTCCACGATCTCCAGCCCGAAGTCCGACAGCTGGTAGATCTTGTCCGGGTTGTTGGTCAGCAGCCGCATGGTCCTGACTCCCAGGTCCCGAAGGATCTGGGCCCCGGTCCAGTACTCCCGCAGGTCCGGGGCAAAGCCCAGCTTCACATTGGCGTCCACGGTGTCCAGCCCCTGCTCCTGAAGGGCGTAGGCCTTCAGCTTGTTGATGAGACCGATGCCCCGGCCCTCCTGCCGCATGTACAGCACCACGCCCCGGCCCTCTGCCTCGATCTGGCGCATGGCCGCGGAGAGCTGCTCCCCGCAGTCGCAGCGGCGGGAGCCGAACACGTCCCCGGTGAGGCACTCGGAGTGGACCCGGCACAGCACATTCTCCCCGTCGCCGATGTCCCCTTTTACAAGGGCCACGTGGTGTTCGCCGGTCAGGTCGTTGACGTAGCCGTAGATCCGGAAGTCGCCGTATCGGGTGGGCATTTTGGCCGCAGCCTCCCGGACCACATGCTTGTCGTGGCGGCGGCAGTAGTCCTGGAGGGCCTGGATGGTCAGCACCTTCAGCCCCCACTCCTTTGCCTTTTCCAGCAGCTCCGTGGTGCGCATCATGGTGCCGTCGTCCCGCATGATCTCACAGCACAGTCCGCATTGGGCCAGCCCCGCCAGGCGGCACAGGTCCACGGTGGCCTCTGTGTGGCCGCTGCGCACCAGCACGCCGCCCCGGCGGGCCACTAGCGGGAACACATGACCGGGCCGGCGCAGGTCCTCTGGCCGGGTGGCCGGGTCCACGCACTTGCGGCAGGTGTAGCCCCGCTCCTCCGCGCTGATGCCGGTGGTGGTGTCCACGTGGTCGATGGACACCGTGAAGGCGGTGGAGTGGTTGTCAGTGTTCACCTTCACCATCTGCTCCAGGCCCAGCCGGTCTGCGACCTCGGCGCTCATGGGGGTGCAGATGAGACCCTTGGCGTGGACGGCCATAAAGTTGACGTTCTCCGTGGTGGCAAACTGGGCGGCGCAGATCAGGTCCCCCTCGTTCTCCCGGTCCGGGTCGTCGATGGTGATGATGAGATGGCCGGCGCGGAGCTCCTCCAGAGCCTCCTCCACCGTGCAGAATTGGGAATCCATGGGTCGTTGTTCCTCCTTACTTAAAATCCGTTTTCCATCAAAAATTCCAGGGAGATGCCGCCCTTGGGGGCGGTGTCCGCCGCCGGGCGCAGCAGCTTCTCCACATACTTGCCGATGATGTCCGTCTCCAGGTTGACGATGTCCCCCGGCCGTTTGCGGCCCAGCACCGTCACCGCCGCCGTGTGGGGGATGACGGACACGGAGAACCGGTCCGCCGCCACGGACGCCACCGTCAGGGAGATGCCGTCGATGGCGATGGAGCCCTTCTCCACGATGTAGCGCAGCAGGGAGGGGGCGGCGGAGACTGTGTACCACACGGCGTTGTCGTCCTGACGCCGGGCGGTGATGGTGCCGGTGCCGTCGATGTGCCCGGCCACCATGTGGCCGCCGAACCGGCCGTTCGCCGCCATGGCCCGCTCCAGGTTCACCGGGCTCCCCGGGACCAATGCCCCCAGGGAGGAGCGGTTCAGGGTCTCGTGCATCACATCGGCGGTGAAGCCGCCGGCGTCCACGGTGGTGGCGGTGAGACAGACCCCATTCACCGCCACGCTGTCGCCGATCTTCAGGTCCGACAGCACCGTCTCCGCCCCGATGGACAGCACCGCCGAGTGGGCGCCCCGCCGGACGGAGCGGAGGACGCCCATCTCCTCAACAATTCCTGTGAACATCCGCGTCCACCTCTCCTTCCAGCAAAAAGTCCTCTCCCAGCCGGGTGACGGTGGGGTTTTGCAGGTGCGCCGCCTGGGATGGGAGCGCCACCCCCAGGCCCTCCACCGGGGACTTGGCTTCCCCGCCGCCGAAGAGTTTGGGAGCGATGTAGGCCTGGACCCGCCGGACCAGCCCTGCCTCCAGCATGGACCAGTTCAGGGTGCCGCCGCCCTCCAGCAATACCCCGTCGATCTCCGCCGCCCCCAGGCGGTCCATCAGGGCAGGCAGATCCACATGGCCCTCCCGGGCCGGAAGCTGCCACACCCGGCATCCGGCGGCGGTGTAGGGGGCGATCCGCCCACCGTCTGTCTCGCAGGTAGCCAGGATGGTCTCCACCTCCCCGGCGGTGCGGACGATCCGGCTCTCCAGCGGGGTGCGCAGATGGGTGTCGCAGAGGATCCGCACCGGGTTCCGGCCGTTTTCCATCCGGCAGGTCAGCAGGGGATCGTCTGAGAGCACCGTGCCCACCCCTGCCAGGATGCCCCGGTACCGGTGCCGGTCCTGGTGGACCCGCCGTCGTGCCACCTCCCCGGTGATCCACTGGGAGGCCCCGGTGCGGGTGGCGATCTTGCCGTCCAGGGTCATGGCGTACTTCATCACCACATAGGGCCGCCTGGTGCGGATGTAGTGGAAGAACACCGGGTTCAGGGCGTCGCACTCCGCTTGCAGCACGCCGGTCTCCACCTCCACCCCGTGGGCGCGGAGGATCTCCACGCCCTTGCCCGACACCAGCGGGTTGGGATCCAGGCTGCCCACCACTACCCGCCGGATGCCGGCGGAGAGAATGGCGTCGGTGCAGGGGGGCTGGCGGCCGGTGTGGCAGCAGGGTTCCAGGGTCACATACAGGGTGGCCCCTGCCGGGTCCTCCCGACAGTCCGCCAGGGCGGCCCGCTCGGCGTGGAGCCCGCCGCACCGGGCGTGCCAGCCCTGGCCGATGATGCGCCCGTCCTTCACCAGCACGGCACCCACCAGGGGATTGGGGCTGACCCAGCCCACGCCCCGCTCCGCCAGCTCCGCCGCCAGGCGCAGATAGTCCTTGTCCTCCATGTCATCGCCTCCGAAAAAAAGATGCTCTGAACCAGCGGTTCAGAGCGTCGTGAAAAATACGGAAAATCCCCGTCCATGAAACAAAAACGCCCCGGAATGCACGCATTCCAGAGCGAACGTCCATGGACGCAGGAATCGATCCCTGCGGTCACGATCTTCTTTCATCCAGACTTTACTGTCGGCCTTGGAATTTCACCAAGTCATGCCTTTCGGCTCGCGGGCTGTACCGCCGGTGGGGAATTGCACCCCGCCCTGAAGACCCTGATTCGATTTTTGCCAATTATACCGCCCTGTCAGGGAAATGTCAATCCCCTTTGTGGAACGGACCTGATGATGCCGCCGGCGGGGTCCGCCCTGGCGAGCCCCGCGGATGCAAGGGGGAGGGTGCTGCCGATTCCGGCGGCGCCCTCCCGGATGTTGGACATGAAAGACGGCAGAGCTCAATAGAATTCTTTCAGATAGGCCTCCACATCGCCACGGGTGCCGGAGAAGGGGCCGGGCGTCTCCATCTTCAGGGAGACCAGGGCCGTTGCAAACCGGAGGGCCGTGGGGATGTCCGAGGTCAGCCGCTCGTTGATGTACCCGGCAAAGGTGGTGTCCCCCCGGCCGGTCCGGCCGGAGAGATTTCTGGCCTTGATGGGACAGGTGTAGATCTCTTGTCCGTCGTAGACCAGCACCTCGGTATTGTGGGTGATCAGGACCTCTTTGGCGCCCCAGGCATAGAGGAGCTTGGCGGCCTCCGCCCGGTCCGTGAGGCCGGTCAGGATCTCCGCCTCGGCGGCGTCGGTCTTGAGGAAGCGGACGTAGGGGAGCATCTCCCGTTTTTCCGCCCAGTCGTGGTAGACCATGCTGCCGTTCTCCACCCAGCGCAGCATGGTCTGCACATCAATGGCCACCATGGCGTGCTGGGCGGCATAGGGGATCATCTCGTTGGGAATATCCCCGCCCACCAGGCCGGCCAGATGCCAGATGGCGGCGTCGATCTCCGGCACCTCCTCCGGGCGGTAGGGCTCGATGACGCTGTCCACAGTGGAGGTCCGCCGCTCCCGGTCCGGGGTGTGATAGACATTTTTCGTCACAAAAGAAGCCTTGCTGTGGAGGGGATAGACCGTGACATTGGGCGCCGGCGCAAAGGCGGCGGCCAGATCCACCTGGGTGGTGTCCGCCTTGGGGAGCACCGCGGTCTTGTGGCCGATGTTGGCGGCAGCAAAGCCGGAGTAGTACACGGCGCCGCCCACCGCCTGGACGGTGGTGCCGTCGTAGTCCACATTGGTGTCCTGTGCCACCTCACCGATGATCAGAGAGTCGAACTGGCTCATTTCTGTTCCTCCTTCCGCATTTCCTCATCCGCGTCCACAAAGGACTGGAACTCCGGGCTCCAGAGGTGGAAGCGGTGCTGTTCGATCAGGGCCTTGTAGGCAAAGGAGTCGGCGGGCTTCTCCGGCAGGATCACGCCGGCCCGGGCCTCGTCCCCGCTCTGATGGGTGTCGGACCCTGCCAGGCGGTAGTACTCCGGATGACGGCGGGCCAGCTCCAGAGCCCGGTCATTGTAGTTGTCGTGCCGGGGGTTGCCGTTGATGATCTCCGTGCCGTGGACCGCGTCCTCAAACACCGTGGTGTTGCCGTCCCGGTAGGGGTGGGCGTGGATGATCAGCACCTGGTCGTGGAACTTCTGGAAGAACTCCCGGGCGCTCATGCAGCAGACGTAGGGATTGGACCGCAGCCACGCCTCGTCGATGCCGTACACCAGATAGTCGTTGTCGTTTTCCGGGAACCGCAGCTCCGCGCCGAGCAGCACCCGGAAGCCCACCTCGTCGCCCCGCTGTTTGGAGGCGCGGTAGCCGGAGAGGTAGTGGTCGCAGACAGCGTTCCAATCGTGGTCCGTGTCGATCCGGGAGAGGTACTCCGGGTGCAGGTGGTCCGTCACCACCAGGCCGGAGAAGCCGTGGCGCACATAGCGGTCCACCACCTCCGCCGCCGGCAGGTGGCCGCACTTGCTGGTCTCCGC
>CDYT01002564.1_pt1 | contig 56174 bp, 49 predicted proteins | sample 557541 | NCBI WGS metagenome assembly CDYT01 (sample SAMEA3182060, study PRJEB8094) | gut metagenome | biome: human; feature: gut; material: Stool; isolation source: human stools | place: Canada | collected 2013-01-15
TGAAGCGGGAACGCTATTACGGCAGACGGTTTACCAGCAAACGTGAACTTGTCCAGATGATTGAGACCTATGTCCATTATTACAACACCAGACGGGTGCAGCGTAATCTGGGCGTGTTGACCCCGATGGAAAAGCACGAACTCGGTCTCGCTGCATAAAAAGCGGCCAGCAGCGAATGGCTGCCGGCCGGAAAAACTTTATATTTTTTCTCTGTCTTCTTGACGGGGTGCAGTTCAGTACAACGTTCCGTTACTATTGTCTCATGCGTGTCTATGAGTGGTTGGGTTTGACGGTTACTATTCATGGCTCAGCCATCACGTTCGCGAAGCTACCGACACTAAAGCGGGTATCATGCAATATTGCGAAGTGTTCCACACCACTGCGTATCGGCAATGCCGGTCTGGACATTTACTCTGGGTATGATGCGAAACAGCCGAAAAATGTTAGTGGATATTCTTCGCCTATGCTGAACGATTTTACCGGTACGGATAAAGTCTACATCGTCCGCGGCTACACATATCTACATAAAGGCATAGATGGTCCCGCGTGGCTCACCTATCAGCAGTTTGAACTGGATTCATTTACCAACATGCTGTTTCTATTCTGCGGACGGCATCGAGGCCATATCAAAGGCTTATACTTGGAAAAGGATGGCATTATCATGCTGTACAAACGGCTGGGACAAGGGGTTGTACCAGTGGACGCGTTCGGAATCTGAGGTAAAGGCTTTAACACCGCAGCAGTACCGCTGGCTCATGGAGGGACTGCAAATCGAACAGCCGAAAGCCCACCGCCCGGTGACAGGATTGAGCACAGTCTGAGCAAGGAAGAATGTCCAAAAACCATTGAAAATACTGGCTTTTCTCTCTGCCTTGTGGTATAATTTCCTTATGGAAAACAGAGAGATGCAGACAAGCAACACGGAAGAAATGGTGACCATTTCCCGTGCGGAATATGAGCGTTTGCAGCAGGAAAAAGCACGGAATGCAAAGCTGGAAGCAAAGCTTGCCGCCCGCGAACAGGAACAGGCGCAGGTCATTACCAGCCTGACGCTGCAGAACGAGTGGCTGTTGGAGCAGCTGAAGCTGTCCAAAAAGGAGCTGTTTGGCCGTTCTTCAGAGCAGGCGGAGCAGATGGTCATGGAGCAGCTGAGCCTGACCTACAATGAGTTGGAGGCCTACGCCTTTGGCACCAAAGCCGCCACGGAGAAGCAGATCGCTGTGAAGGCTCACGAGCGCAAACGGCAGTCCGGCAATGTGCTGGATGTCGTTCCGGAGGGTACTCCCACCGAGGTAGTGGAGCACCGCCTGCCGGAGGATGAACGGATCTGCTCTGCCTGCGACAGCAAATTGGTGGAGATTGGCAAGGAAGTCCGCCGCAGCTTAATGATGAAACCGGCAAAGTTCTGGGTGCGCGAGGACGTGTACTACACCTACGCCTGCAAGAACTGCGAGCAGGAGACCAGTGAAGCCAACATTGTGAAGGCGGCGAAAGAGCCTGCGCTGCTGCCTGGCAGCTTTGCCTCTGCGGAGGCGGTGGCTTATCTGGCAACGCAAAAATTCGTCATGTACTCGCCGCTGTACCGTCTGGAGCAGGAGTTTAACCGCCAGGGCTTGAAGCTGTCCCGGCAGACCATGGCCAACTGGCTGCTGAACACTTCGGAGAAGTGGCTGCGGCCGGTCTACGATACGCTGCGCGAGCAGCTTTGCAGGGAGCCGGTGCTGCACGCCGACGAGACGACCTTGCAGGTGTTGAAAGAGTCGGGACATTCCTCCACCAGCAAGTCCTACATGCGGCTGTACCGCACCAGCGGCTGCGCGAAACAGGCGGTTGTGCTGTATGAGTACCAGCCCACCCGAAAAGCGGAGCATGCGGAGGCCTTCCTGCAAGGCTTCTCAGGATGGCTGCACGCAGACGGATACCAGGGATACCACAGACTGCCGGGGAACATCCGTGTGGTGGGCTGCTGGGCACATGCAAGGCGGAAATTTGATGAGGCTTTGCAAACGCTGCCCAAGGAGATGCAAAAGGACTCCCCGGCAGCGATTGGCGAATGCTATTGCTCCCGGCTTTTCAAGCTGGAGCAGGCGTTTGCAAAGCTGACGCCGGAGGAACGATATGAAAAGCGGCTGGAGCAGGAGAAACCTGTTTTAGACGCGTTGTTGTCATGGGCAAATGAGATGCAGGCGAAAACAGCGCTGAAATCCGCGTTGGGCAGGGCCATTCACTATCTGTTGGAGCAGTGGCCGTACCTGACGAGGTATCTGGAGGATGGCCGTCTGGAGCTGAGCAACAACCGTGCCGAGCGCAGCATTAAGCCCTTTGTGATGGGCAGGAAGAACTGGCTGTTTGCCAATACGCCGGGCGGCGCGCAGGCCAGCGCCGTGATCTACAGCCTGATTGAAACGGCGAAGGAGAATGCCCTTGATCCGTACCGTTATCTGCCGTGGGTTCTGCAAAACGCGCCGCAGCTGAGTGAAACTGGCAAAGCATGGGCTGAAAAGCTGCTTCCCGCGAGAGCCCCGAAAGAATGTTATGTGCCGCAAAAATAATTGACCGCCATCTCGGTGAGCAAAAGCTCCTTGAGATGGCGGCCTTTTTATACGCGGGGAGGTTTGACGCTTACCTCACATTAGTCTAACAAAGCCCTTTTTCGTATTCGTATGCTAAAAGCAGCTTAATTTGCAAAAAAAGCAGGGCGATAGTGAATAACGCGGATATAGGAATATGTCTCAAAATATTTACTCAGAGGATAGTTATAATGTTTTGAATTATGCGAATTCACAAAGATATTTTCGAATGAACTTCCTGCAGTTCGAACAATCACAGAATGCCGTATGTCATTTGCAGATCTACCTAGTTGGACAACATCTCCCCTCTGAATCGAACTCGCATCATAGTTACTATACAGAACTGCTGTAGTACTTCCAAGTCCAAATGGACCCAAACCGCTGCCCGTATTTCCTAAAGCAAAATTTCCATGTGATGTTGCACTTTCCCACGGGCTGCTACCACCGTTTTTGTGTGCAAACCAACTGGTCGTATACCAATCACTGTTATTGTGATGATACATGCGGTAGTGAGCTGCAATGTTTTGTGCATTGGCAGTCTCATCACCATTTACCCAACCGCCATATCCGGCCCATACACACTGTGACACAAAGTTTGTGCAATCCTTATCGGCTACATAAAAAAGTGAATTTTCTGTAAGCGCATAGCAATCGCTATAATTAACCGCTTTGTTTGCATCGTATGCCACAATTAAAGCATTACGCATGCTACTTGCTTTAGTATCTTCGACGGATGTATTGAGTACCTGCGTCTCCTTGGGATCTATAGGCGTTCCATAAAGCATTTTAGTATGAGGCAATGCTTTTGCTTTCGCAAGTTCTTCATTTAATAAGCGCTTCAATTCCGAAACTACAGTCGTTCCAGTTTTTTTCGCTGAAGAAGTCTTTGCATCTTCAATCCATTCTTCGTCGCCTTCGCGAGTTATAGCCGAGATTTTCCAATTATCATCGCTTGCTTTTAACGTAAATGTAAAATCAATTACCCCAAGTGTTTTCTCGCTCTTACCATCATGCCAAATATTTGCCTCATAACTCAATTTTACATCGGCAACGATTTCGTCATCAACTGCGCTGATATTACTAAATTCAGGATCAATCGAAATGTTACTATATCTGCTATCCCATAAGCTGTCATATTCAATTCGATAGTCAGTAAGTAGGGCAAAAACAGTTGTGCTCTCCGTATCCCAAAAAAAATCAGAATAGTCGAGCGGTGTTAACTCTACAAGAGATGTTGAATATGCATCAAGAAAGTCTACAATTAATTCCTCAGCAGCGGAATTTATTTTGATATTCTCTTTTTCGATAGCCATAGCATTGCAGAGCAAGACTGACATAATGATAATCGCAGAAAGGATATTTCGAATAGATGTCCTCATAATATACCTCCTTGTATAAAATTGCTTAGTAGACTGCCATTTGTAAAAGTGTGCTTGCGACAGGCTGTCTCCCCATCGCCGCTTATCAGGATAACTTATCCCCCATAGACATAAGTCCAATAGAAATGTTCCCAACATAGCCGCACCCCAAACAAGTAGCATTACTTCCGGGCGTTCTAGCATAATGCTGTGCCAAAACAAACTCACCACAGCCGCCATTACAAAGCCCTCTGTGATAAGTTGCATTATATTTCGTCCAAGAGTTGCCGCTATGAATGTGTAGTCTACTTAAACTGTTACTAGCAATCGTTCTCGCATTATATTCAACTCTCTTTCTATCGTTGTTATGAGAATTGATGAGGAAAGAATTGCCACCAGTTGCAACGCAAATAACAGAGTGTGATTGTGTTGCACCTCTCCCAAAAAAGCCAACATCTGCAACACAGAAAGAATCTGGGCTTGGATCAGTATCAAAAGTGGATGCATAATATGAAGAAAGTTCTTTTCTTAGTTCAGTTGATCTTCTCCACGCCTCTCCGCAAATATGCGTATTCGTACACGTATGACCAACTCTTGCGTCATGGGTACTATCTGTGCAAATACTGCCATTATTGTTATAATACCAGTTACTCGTTGTGCCAAGTCCGGCCGCTTTTAAGCACTGCGACACATAGTTCGCACAGTCGCCGCCCGATGCATTAAAGTTTTTATATTGTTTATTATAGTAAGTATAATCTGCAACATCCCCAGATGAAAACGAGTAGTTTCCAACATAGGCGTCTGCATAACTAACTGCTGCAGAACGAGAAAACGACGATGCTAACGCAGAGAATGTTGATACATTACCTCTTGTATCATAGTGTGGTAAAATTTCGTTGTCAAAATCATTCGCTTTACTAACGGTGTTGTTAAAGCCACTAATATCACTTTCGTCATAAATATCTTGGACAATTTGATAGCTAGTATCTCCAGCATTCGGAGCAAGTGTTAATGTATGCCACGTTCCAAATCCAGACGAAACCGGATCAGGAAAATCATCACTATACCATGTATACTCCACCCACTCGTATACTTTGCAAGACACAAGTCCGTTTTCCATTGTTGTAATGTCCTGAGGCTCCCCAGTAAAGGCTTCCCAGCTCAGCAAATGAAGCTTGCATGATTCAAAGTAATCCATCATGCCGCTTGTTCTTAAATCTGTGTTCGTCTTCGCCTCCATGGCCATCGCTGGAGCTTCAACATCATTACACACTAACGCAGGATAATCCATACTATCAGCAGTGTATCCTGCACCAAAGCTTGCTGTCATTAGCTTAGCATTTCTATAATCAAAATAGTTATCAACCGAGATCATCATCTCGCTGTTCGTATTCGCATCGTCGTTAGCCCTCGCTCCAATAGCAAAAAGGGGAAGTCCTGCAACAACAAGGCATACTGCGAGTATGATTTTGGTTATCTTCTTTTTCATATCTTTCTCCTTTACAAAAGCACTGATTCGAGCCGCTCAACAAAATCGAGGATTTGGTTGCAGTATGGATTCTGCGATGAAAAAATGGCATAATAGCTCAGTGTATATGGATAGTCTTCATTCAAAATTGTTTGTGCAGATGGATAAACCCCGTCAACTGTAACAACAGAACCATTAATACCAACTTCTCCGGTCAATAAGCTAAAATAGTATGGCCACACGCCCGTTCCATTTAGGTTTTTTTCTATAATGGCCTGTGCAGGGTTATCAGAATCGGCCGCCGAAACTATGTTTTTCGAAGTTGCAACGAGGTCAAAGCACATTGAAAGTTCCTGCCAAAGTTCAACTTCCAAGTCCAAATATCCCATTGACGGAATAATGGGTTCGCCCCCTGTTCTATCCCAATAAATCTGTGCATCTGTTGTATACGCATCCACAATCTGCGACTGATTCAGGTTATACAACTCACTGCTATTATTACGGACAAATACGATTGCATCTTTTTGAATCGGTATTGCTCGAAACTGTGAAAACCCTTCCAAGATTTCATCATTGCAGGGAATTAAAATGACGTCACTACTATTAGTTAAAAGAGATGTAATACACTCCTCCAGAGGCGCACGGTTACAAAAATCACTTAGAAGCATAGTCTTTTGATGCATCGAATTGGAATAAAACCAATCACAGATACCAGCCCATGTTGGTTGGTCGCAAACAAGCACGGAAAAATTGGGAATCATAGTCGTATTTGGTTTTTCTTCCTCGTTCGATTCGATTTCTTCGTAAGCCCCCAAGGATTTCTCACCGTATTCTTCAAGAGCATTTCTGGAAATAAAATCATCCAAGATGCCGTCCAGTTCATTTTGGCGGACGTTTTCCATAAAGCTATTTACCGTAGGATCTAAAGACTGTACATCACTTGGAAAGAGGACGCAGTAATATCCCCATTCATCTCTTGCAAACACATATTGACGACTTTCGCTCTGCAAGTATTCCTCGCAGTACTCGCTTTCAGTATATCTACAGATTGAAAAAATCCATCCTAGATTTTCCGCCGCAAAAGTATCAGCATGGAATACTGAAAAAACAGTCTGATCGGTGATGTAAAAACTTTCCGACGGATTAACGATTACTTGATTAGACAACTCACAAGGCAACGCAAGGGAAAATGCACCATTGGTGAAAACAGTCTCTTGAGGTTCAAATGCAGCGTTTCCTTGCTTATTAAAGCATCCACTAACCATTGAAATTAGCCAAAGTAACATCAAAGCAAAAAAGCATTTTCTATTCACGGAGTTCTCCTCCAAGATATTCACGTCACGCTAAATTAATAGCGTAATATGCATCTGCTGAGCTGAATTTTGAGTTATTACGATCATTCGTGTGTCCAGTATATCGATGCGAGACAGTATCATTCAAAGTGCAGAGCGTAATATGTCCTTCCCAGTAAACAATATTGCCAGCATTACAAGTCTTATATGTCACAGCATATCCGCCGACCTCATTACTCGTAATAAAATCGATTAACCTAGACGCACTTACCCATGTGAGTGATCCATAATACCAATCACTTGTAGGTAAGATTCCGCCGGCTACCATGCATTGAGACACAAAGCAAGCGCAATCATTATGGCAATGGCCAAGCGCCATACACGACGGATAATCTGTGGTGTTCCAAAAACTGCGGTCCACATAAACATACGTTTTGTTGCCATTCTTGTCATAGAATGTATGCCCGCATGTTGTCGAAGGTGTATAGCCGCCAAGATCAGGATCGTTCTGATGATAGCCATAGCCAGGGGCCGTGTGTTGCCATGCGTAATCTCTCGCAGCTACGCGATTATAATTATCAGCTGCGGCAAGAGGAACTACCGCCTGCAAGGAACTCAAATCAGATGCCAAACAAACATCAATTTCTTCCTCCGCAGATTTCTTCAAGTCCTCAAAGGAAAGCGGCTTGATTTCACTCTCTGATTCAACAGCGTAATCCCCATGACGTTGCTCAATTGTGACATTGCTAAATGTTCCGTCGCTATTGTACTTCGCTGCAAAGGAAATCTCGAGTGTTAATAACGTCGGTACTCCAATACACTCAGCTGCGTCAACGAAATTATTTGCTACCAAAGAGATGATATCTTCCGCCTGGGCTGAAGTAATATGCATCGAATTCTTCAAAGTATCGACTGCTCTCTTTGTAGTAAGCGCACTATTTCCTTTGCTGTCCATCGAAAGTTTGCTTGCTACTGCAGACGAACTGCTTGTCTCAACTCCATAGTCAACAGATTTACGAAGTTCAGCAACAGCCGCCTTACCATATTTTTGCGCAAAGTCTGCAGGGACGATCTCAGCAAGAGAAGATATATTTAGTTTTTCCTTAATTCCTAACATGTATGGCAAAGAATCAACACTTGTATATTTTAAGGTAGTATAAGCCCCCAAAGGCACTGTTGCTAAGATTTCATCCCCAGTAATTGTGAGTTCTGAGACAGATGAAGAATAATCTGACAAGATATAATGTTCTGAGAAATTTTCAAAAAACCATGATTTCACATATTCTTCGACAGCGTTTTCGATTACATCCACATTATCGGCAGAAAAGGTTGCCTGAGGTGTTGAAAAAGTGCTAAAAAGCATCAACAACGCCAAAAACATGCATAAACTCTTTTTCCATTTATACTGTCTCATTTTATCCTCCAAATCTATTGAAATATACGACAGAGTGAATTGGTATTGCCGTTAATAAATAATTAGCCCATTGTTATCACCTTCTTTACTCATTTTCCTATTTATACGATGAAATAAATTGATTTTGGACAAATAATTCATATTTTAGCAAAGGCATTTTTCTTACACTTATTAGATAGATAAATCTTATAAAAGGGATCATTTGTCCATTAACAGAAATTAAAGAAGATGGACGAGCTTTATCTCAATCAGTTAACTATTTTTTCTTGCCAATTTTTCTTTATCCTTGGCCCATATAGTTATAAATAGTGTAGCTATACCTGCTTTCGCGTCGTCGTAGTATTGCAGTGAGATGAGTGTTAAAACTTTTTTCAAGAAGGCGGTCTCCTCCCTATGAGGACACCACCGATATCACTTAGGAGCAATTTGAAAATATAGTCCTAAAGTAATCTCTTATAAAACAATCTCTTATATAGAATCTTATCGTAAATACTGATATACTTATAGGCAATAGCGGCATATGCGTTAGGAGGTAACCCAAATATGGCAGAATACATTCGTGAAGTCGAAAAAATTATTGATGCCTATCATAAACAAAATCCATTATTTTCTCTGAATAGAAAAACAGCATTATATAATGCACTAACCGTCTTTGAGGATGCTTGCCGCTTGGGTGGCACAACAAATCTTGCACTAATCGGTGATAGCTTGGAGTATTCAATGCTAATCCGAGAGCAGCTAGATTCATTAAATGTTCTAATTCAATGGGATATTCCAGGACTGTTCGCATAAAGACACAGATACTTTGGAAATGAAAATCATATTTGAGCGATATTTAGAAGCTGCACAGCTACTGGAGTTGCAAGCAAAGCCATACTCGCCGATTTGTAGTGCGTATATTAGTTATTCAAGAGGATATTTTTCTGCAACGGTCAATGAAACGCAAAAAAAGATAACTTTCTTGGATAATCCTGAAAATCGAAGTATCGTAATATCCGATATGGTTGAATCAATTTTAAGAGATCAATCAACGGGTCTTAAATTTCCTCCAGTCCAGGACTTGTCATTGGCAAACAGTAAACTCATAGCTTCTATTAAGTTTCAAGATGGATGCATTTCATATAGTACCGATGAAAGCATATGGGATTCTTTTTATGTTCTACGTAACGCAGATATAAGTCGCTGGATTTTTCAGCAGCTTTGCGTAGCTGCGCATCCGTGATCAAAATTCACCGCCTCCTTCTTTGTATAGTATCTCAAGTTGCTTTTTTGCTCTCTGATCAATTTTCTGTGCCCAAGATAATGTAATGCCTAGCATCTTTGAAATTTCCCGTAAACTGTAACCGTGATAGTACTTCAGCCAGATAACATGACGCTGTTGCTCCGGAAGCTTGAGGATAGCTTCTGTAAGCAAATCATCTGTGTGAAGTTCGGAACTCAGGCCGCTAAGAATTTCATCGTTGTATTCTGCGGCGGGATGCCGGCCATTCATTCGCAGCATATCAGTTACTCTGTTATCAACTATAGTTACGACGAACTGCTTTGTTTTTGGACTCACTGGATCAATAGCCGTAATATTTTCAGCTATTTTCATAAATGCATGATGTACTGCGTCCTCTGCGTCTTGTTCATGATGTAAGCGCTTGTAAGCGACATAATACATAAGGCCACGATATTTCTGGTATATGTCTTCAAACTTGTTTTTGTCTTCCTCTGTTTCGATTACTTGAAGATAAATCAGCATAGCCCTAACTCCTACTTATTATATTCGTATTATATCAAGGTACCAAAAATGTGTCCAGTGATTATGAATTGATTTTCATCAGCCTGACTAAAACCGGAATGCACTTGTCACATGATAAGGGATTGTTAGAGTTCGTTCAGCATAAATCTCTATTACCAAGCGATTTTTAATCCTTGCGTTTTTCTCAATCAATCTGCCCTAACAAAGGCAAATGATGCTTTATTTTTTTGAAAGGCAAGTTTAGAACTCTCATTTTTAAAGGAAAATTCAGATGGTTTTTAATGCTTGGACTTTAGAAGTAATGAAAGCTCGCATGTCTTCAATAGACTTTCGGAGTTGCGAATCATTAAATCTCGTATTATATGTGTTTTCAGAATGTGTCCAGCGATTATAAATTATTTTTCATTTACCAACGATTCTATCCCTTGCGTTTTTCAATTCATCCGCTCCGTCAAAGACAAATAGTGCTTTAATTTTCTGAAAGGCAATCCCTGTTCGGATTAGAATTCTCATCTTTATGGAAGTATTTAAGTGGTTTCCGGAGTTTGGGCTTTAGAAGTAACAAAAGCTCGCATGTCTTCAATAGACCTCCGGAGCTGCGAATCATTAAACCGCGCATTATATGTGTTTTCAGGATGATGAATTTGGTGTCGAATGTATTCTGTCATGCATATCTGCTGCTCTCGCGTTGTGCCATTGGCGCTGATTTTTTTATAAGGAACGGTTGTCTTACCTTGCTTATACTCGTTAAGCCATCCCTGTTCTTCGAGGTAGCCATATAATTCGTCGTGATACCCTTCAGATATCTCGGAAAATGCAAGATAATTGACTTCATTAAGTGAAGGAAAAGGTAACTGTCCCGAGCGCACAGCCTCAACACGTTTTTGAGATCCATCCGCACAAATCAGTCGGATATTTTTGAAGTCGAGCGCATTAACAAGTACCGCGCTATGAGTAGTGACGATTACTTGGACATTGCTTTCAGTGGAGAGTGCGATCAATGCATTGATAAGTTTTTTCTGGTTTTCTGAATGCTGTGACGTTTCCGGCTCCTCAATGGCGTAAATAATGCCGGGAGCATTTGCTTCATCCTTGCGACGCTCAACTTCTGCACGAAAGAAATTAAGCAATATCAGTCGCTTAGATCCGCTGCCACGTTTGTTAATAGGAATGCTCTCATCTCCGGAAATAGTGACTGATTTGAACACATCTGCCCATTTCAGGCTCGAAGCAGGTGGAATGACAGGACTCAATGTATTGGCTATATCAGGACTCATCTCTCGCAGCTTTTCAAGAGTACGCGTCGCAACCTCTTGCAGCTTTCCTTCTACAATTTCTGCGACATGATCTAAGGTTTGGCTGATACCTTCATCTTGTAATATCTCTTTTACGGCCGCATGCAAAGGATCTTGAACTTCACTGTCGCTATCACTGTTCTTTCGGTCGGCTTGAAATAAAGAGTAGACCGGAAGATATTTTTGGAGCTTCTCCCAAATGGGTTTGGCATCACCTTTAGTTACATCCAGTTCGACTGAATTAACCTGCAAATCATCACCGTAGTAGCTCCAAATTGCCGTTCGCATTGCAGCGTTTCTCGTCTTATCTTCACATGGGATATCTCTCGTCTCAATTATTTTTTTAAGATCACTATCTTTTTTAGAAAGTAGGTCTGCACATTCCGGATTCGTCGGATGCATCGCACAAATAAAAACTTTTGGTGTACCTGCATTAGGATAACGTTTGACAACTTCAAGCAAGCCGTCCGAATTAAGCAGATACTCTGCGCTAAGTGATGTCTCATTTGTTGCGTCGATAACAATCTTTTCAGGAAGATCTGTAAAGCAGATCCGGATTGAGATATCTGTTTCCTGACGCGCCTTACTTTCAACATTCAGATCTGCCTTGTCCAGTTTTGTTACGCCTTTCCCGTCATTAAAGAAAATGTCAAGTGCCTCTAAAATAGTTGATTTTCCAATATCATTTTTCCCAACGAATGCTGTTAAATCTTCAAAGTCGCTATTAATCTCATCGCTGTAGCCTCTAAAGTTTTTGATAGCCACGTTTTTGATTTTCATAAAAGTCCCTCCATTTTGAATTGCAGCCGTGAAACGACTTCCCGTATCTAGTGTGTGTTGCGTGTCGAAAAACGTTGCATATTGTCTACTATAAAATGCTTGCATATTGGAATCTCGCAGATTGCTGGATTCCAATATTGCGAGCATCGATAGTGGAGGGGTATACTTGCTATAATGATACCAGATCATAACGGTAAAATAGCAGCGCACTTTGAAAAGCCTGCTCAACATTGACGAAGGGGATGCAAAATGCGGAAAAGGTTTGTCAAATTATTACTTTTTAAGGTGGATACACAATACAGACTTCTCTATGGGTTCAGCAGTGAAACCGAGCAATCCTCATATCCGTGGAAGACCTTTCCTGCTGACAGGAAGGGGCAAAAGCTGATTGCAAAGGCGATTCTATCGCCAAGCGAAGCAGATAATTTCTTGATAAGTCTGACGGGCACCGAACCAATCATGTTATGCGAAAGGGTAACTCTCAAATCGCCGCAGTTGTATAAAAGAGAGCAGCTCCTATATTCCGATGATGAAGAACAGCAGGCTGTGCCCATATCCGAATTCTGTTATCTCTTTGAATTTTGGAACAGAGAAAAGCTTTCTCTTTTGAGTGAGATACAAAATGAATTCAGTGCAGATGGCAGAACGCGCTACGAGCAGACACTTGTACTTCTTGAATGGGCAAAATGCAACTGTGGAATTGACTTCTGTATAGATGGACGTCGTTTTGGCAACTACGAAGTTTATTATCGTACCCCTGAGAATAGCAGTTTTGAAATAGATATCCACAAGGATCAAGGCCTGCGGGTTACAACGATTCGTAAGTGCAAAGATTTTGCAGAAGATATCATTGTTAACTGTATTGGAAAGTATAAAGACTATGTGATCTGCAATCAGACACAAGTGTGGCCTGCAAATAAAAAGGAAATCTACTTCGAGGCTAATGAGCCAATGACATCGGTTGTGGTCCACGCATGGAATACCGCCACAGGAAAGCTAATCGTCTCCCAAAGCATTGCGCTGATGATGGGACTCTCCATCATCTCAAGTTGGGGCAGTACTCCATATCAAATCGGAGACTCTTGGACAAATAAATTATTACATTCTGTAGCAAAGAGCAGCGAACTGATTCGAACTCAACTCATGAAAGTCCAACGCATCACCACGGATCGTGCAATCAGCATCCGCAGCGAACATGAGTCCGTGTTAGATGAGGCGATGGAGAACGGCTACTCTCTTTTTAAAGATTATCAGGAAAAAAAGAAACTGGGGCATTTATTTCTAACACCCCCACAACCGGAGAGATCGATAGCTTTTTGCAGGTAAGAGCATATATTGAGCAATCCTCTGTTTGCAAGGCGGTAATTGCCGATCCATACTTCTCTGCACGGGCAGCAGAAAAGCTGTTGACAAGAATACAACGAACAGACCTTGAACTGGAGATCATTACCTCGCTTGGCTCGCTTGATCCGGACACAAATCAAAAAAGTAATGTTTGCGAGGAAACTCGCGCTTTTTTACAGCGGACAGCACCCCTTCTCCACAACAATCTGCTGGTAAGAAATCTGACACGTGGTGAAAAAGGCGTCTTTCACGACCGATATCTAATTCGGTATCACAAGGACGGTACGATCGATGGATTCCTTCTGAGTAATTCTCTCAACTCTATGGCGCAAAAGTTTCCGCTTGTCATAGCTCCGCTGGAGCATCGGGTATGCATGGAAGTTTGTGAGTACCTGAATAGTCTCTCTGATTCCGATATCCAACAGCAGAAGCCAAGAGCATTGAGGATCTCAAATGAGGTCCTTTTTTGCTCTGAGACATACCGGTGTCAGGTTCAAAGCGAAACTTCAGCAGAGTCAGCAGCGGAAAGGTATTTGCGGCAGTGGTATGATGAATCGTCAAAGCAGATATGTATTTGCAAAGATGATTTCTCTACAGTCCTTACGGCCGTAGCAGAGCGAGCACAAAGTGATCGAATAGATGCATGTAAAATGTTCTGTTATGCGCTGAGCAATATCTGCACGAGCCAAGTGGAACTGCTAACGGAAATGCTTCAATCCGCGGGTGGAGTTAAGGCTCTGTTCTTATCAGAGTTTCCAAATTTGGCAAAGGCTGCTGAGCAGCAGTGTGATTATCGGAAGTATGGAGCATCTTCTCCAGAATATACACTGTGGGCACTACTAAACGGAAAAGCCCGGCCAAGCCCACAGGGGTACCACTTGCTGATTGATCAGGCAGGACAAATCCATTTACGCGGACTCACATGGTTAACCTGCGGATACCATATGGCGCTCAAATTAGATATTACAGGATTCCTGACGCTGCTAAGTCAGCTGCGTTCTCCAATGATGTTTGATACCCTGGCCTTTCAAATGGCAATCTCGCCACTCGATAGAGAACTATATTGTGCAGCAGCTGGCTCGGAACTGCTATATGTCCGCTTATTGAGTGCAGAATGGCTTTTTAATGCTATTCGCGACGAAAGGTCACAGTTTGAAGTTGCCAGAGAGATTTGGAATCGCTTCGAACCGGATGTGAGAGCTTTACAGGAAGCTATCGTGCTATCTAACGTTGTATTTCACGTTAGGACACGGCGGTTAGAATCAGAGGCGCAGTGGCAAGCAATTCAAGAGGTACTGCTGTCCAAATTAGCATCCGACCTTCCTGCGTGCAGCGGTGAGGTAATAAATACCGCGTTAGATTGGCTGCATGATAGCAATGCCGTATCACGAGCAACTCTTCTTATGACACTTGCTGAAAGAATGGAAAACTCTCATCCGCAGAAGCAATTGCTGGCAAGGGCAGAACGAATCTTAAAACGAGAAATTCAAGACTGCCAAACCGCCTCGGATATTCCTAGGTCAATAGCACTCTATTTGAACTGCGTAGATGCGCTATACGGTGAAAATGCAGAAAATCACATTTTCAAGGATATTTTAGATTGGAACACATTTGAGGACGCCACAGAGCCAGAATTGCAAAACTACGATTATCATCGCTCGCGCAACGCCTTCATTTTAGCTCAGCGGCAGATTCAAATACTGGAAGGAATGTTAGTAAAGTGGCCTGAATCGGAAAAAGCAAAGGCTTGGCTGAATGCCTGGGCGTGTCGGTTAAAGCAAATACCCGAAAAACTCTGAACCGTCGTTGCATAGAATAAGCAAAGAGGCGCCGGGAGCGGTATACTCCCGGTGTCTCTTTGCTTATTCTTGGTCGATAGCAGGTCTGCAAAAGCAGATAGATTATCAAAACCGTATCGTTGCTATGCTTATCTTATTGATCGAATCATTTTTTGGATCAAGGGCTCCTTGTCAGGGAACTGCGCCTTCACCATATCCAAGCAGCGCTCCAGATTGCTTCTGACATCCTTTTTTGTCAGGCGATAGCGCTCGTTATGTATCTGGATATTGTCGCTCTGCACCTCTTCAACCTGCTGAGTGAGCTTTTGATAAATCGTTTGAAATACCATTCTACGATCAACACGAAAAACCGCTCTGTCTGGATATCGTAAAAGCTCGATGGCAGAGAGCCATTGCGGAGGCGACAGTTGGGGAGCAGCGTCCTCGTCAGCATTTTCAGGCAAGTGATCAAAGCGCTCTGTCACATTTGTTGCACAGAAGCTGGCAATGGCCGCATCTTTATAGTCATTGCAGCGGTCATGGTCCTGTTTTGCCTGTTCCAACAGAAGACGTCCCTTCCAGTAATGTCCCATCGCCAGCCCGCCGTTGATGGCAATGTTAAGTGAGGTCAACTGTGTGCTGCTCGATTCGGAGACGTAGCCCTTGAGCACAAGCTCAGCCTTCTTCATGTGAGAATACGGCTGGCTGCCGCGCTGAATGCCGCATACGCTTTGAAGCACACGGTAGGCAAGCGCATAGTTGTCGTTTAAAGGCCAACCATAAGGTGCGGCATGTTGCTGGACAAAGGTGTCGATATCAGGATGCCTCCTAAAAAAAGAAATCCTCTGGTCAGCTTCATACTGATTTGCCTGATTGATCAACATCTGTGCCAGCAGATTCAACGCACCGCCGCTTGTCCCAATCGCAGCCAAAACAAGGTATGCCTTGCTGACATAACCAAGGCGGGCGATCTCTTGATAGTTCTGATTGTTCTGATTAGCGGCGGAGACATATTTTTCATACGCCGCTCCAAGAATAATCTGAAAAATGTCGCAGCACGCCAGAACATTGCCCAAGCCGGGCTTCCATCGAGGGAATAAATTTCTCCTAAAAGTACGAACAGCTTCATCCCGTTTGTACATCGATCCCTCGTGATAGTCCCTGACAGCCTCTCGAACTGCATCGGCCAGCTGAGAGGAAAAAGGCAGCGTACCGTTCATCTTGGTATCCGTCACGTTGAGCATATCTTCCATACGGGCGTTGAGACATAAGGCCACCTGAAGGTAGCCGTCCGCTTTTGGAATATTTAATTTCTTTTCGCCGTTGATACACTGTTGGGCATATCCGGCACATTTGATCAGATCTCTTGTCCCCGCAACCCCCGTTCGATAGTCCCTCGCCAGCATTGATAGCGCAAGCGAGAAAAAGAGACAGTATTTTGTCTGCAGCGGATCACTCTCATCCAGTGCCTTAAAAGACAGCACAAACCTTTCGCAGAGTGTTGATCTAAGCTGACATAATTGGGAGTGCTCGTTCTTAGAAAGCTCACCGCGACGGATCACTGCATCAAGAAGGCGAATCAAGATGGCCGGCAAAGCAATCTGTGCGCAGGTGTCAGAGAGGTCGGTGGTGTCTTGCGCGCTGATATCATAGATAGAGAGGCCAAAGTATTGCCGTAAGATCGAAATAGCATCAAAGAGAATGCTGTTATCAAGAGTTTCGAGCTGTAACAGAAATACCTCCTGCGCATCAGGGGACAGCGCAGCAAGATCGATTCCACTGTAAAGGCCATAGACCACGTTTGCAATATGAAACGCAGCAAAGAAATCTCTATAGTTATCGTGACAGAAGCTGATATTTCTTCCGTGATGACAGAGCAGGCCGGATGGGAAAACAGTATAGGGAATAGCTGCTGTCAAATCAGAAATATCAGGATTACTATCCTGATAGAGTTTACGCAGAGTGTTCCAAGGTTTTTCCAGCGTCTCAGGGTTCTGATTCTTATATTCATTCCAAATGTCTATGGTCGGCAGATATGCAGAAAGGCACGCATATGTGCGGGCATAGGCATCACGCCTGAAGAAGTTAGGGCTCTTTATGGGTGTAAGCGCGGGATCTAAACGGGAACTGAGCGCCATTTGATACCCCAGATACGGTAGCACTTTTGTCAGGATAAAGCCGCGCAACTCACGCTCGGCAGAGGTAATATCGCTTCTTAGATTGTTAATCTCGCGCAGCAGCATTTGGAGCATCAATGTGGTCTTCTCCGGAGTACCATTATTCAGGTGGTCTCGAAAAGCATCTGTGATCCATCTTCCTGCATCCTTGCCGGACGGCTGCATAGCCTGGCGATAAAGCACCAAATAGAAGGGAGTATCCAGAATATTACGAGCGGCAGGAATCAAACAGCGCTGATTTGGCTCAATATAGTCATCAATCTGCTCCTGCGACAGTTCCTTAATGTAGCAGTTGTGGAAATAAAACTTTAATCTATCAATCTGGTCAGCGTCAAAACCGTTTTCATATTCCAGCAGATCCATGTAGGTATCCAGCGGATCACGATTGCTGAGGATAATGGCTGCCTCCGGGTATTTCTTATCTGAAATGTCAAGGATATCCTTAAGGCATCGGATTTGCATCGTTGTGGTCGGAATCTCATTGAAACCATCCAGCAGGAATATAAAGGAAGCGTTGCGATCAACCTCTGTGAGCTTATATTCCTCACGCATATATCCCAGCATTTTGCGAATGGTGTTGTAATCACTTAAAGAAATTGCCACAACAGGAAAGTCGTATTTCATCCGGTTATGAAAATCGTCCTTGCTCGGCAGATAAAGAGAAAAGGTGCAATCATAGTCAGTTTCAATCCCATGTTCTGATAGAAAATCCGTTACAAGTTCGTAATTGTCATCGGGCAGGTTTTCTTCGTCGTATACATCGTTATAACGAGAGGAAATCTGCACATCGTACATAGAACGTATATCAAGATAGCCGGAAGCCCATCCCACCAGAATGGTGGCTGCAATAAACATAAAAATTGCAAGCACTAAGGTTACACAGATCAGCGTCATAGTCTTGCTGGTAGTATTCAGTTTGGATGTAATCTGCCCAAAAAAGAACAGATTTTCGCCCTTGTACCTGTGTTCCGGGGCCTTTGCTTTCCATGCAACAATAAAGCTGCTGCTATCCCTATGTTTCAAGGCTTCTTCCACCTTGAAGTTTCTCGCATATTTTTCACGAGCCAAAGAAAAAACGGTCCCCCTCAGCAGTCTGGAATATTCTGCACCGCTGGCAGTCTACTTCTGTTTAAGATTTAAGAATAATGGTATCTGAAAGTAGGCAATACGTTCTTCCTCATTGATTCAAACAATATGATTGATGCTGTATTGCATTTAGGTTACTTCCTCTAGTGGTATGGATTTTGCGCAGCACTGCTAGGAACGGCCTATAGCCCCAAAACACTCAAAACTATTAGTTTACTATTCTGCATGAAAAGCCTCTTTACTAAGTGTTCCCGCAAAACCAGCCCGGTGTCAAACAGTTGGGTATCTGTTTGATATCGTTATACCCAAATGGTTGAATTGCATGGGGATAATTAAATAAAGGAGACTTTTAATTATGGCCAACTATAAAATCGTTTCGCACGGCGGGTCCGGTCTTCCGCTGAATGTCTATGGCTCTGGAACTATCACTTCGCGCCGTAACGTCTGCATTTGGACAGATACCGGCAGTACTGATCAGCAGTGGGCTATTGCCAGTCTAGGTTCCAATCAGCAGGTAAAATCCCTGAACAATCTCAACTATATGCTCAATGCAAACACCTCGACTTGGAACTGCGATGTCTACACCTCCAACGCTGATACCTATATCAATTTCATTCTGGTATCCACAGGTGTTTACCGTCTGCAGTTAGCGTCTGATACTACCAAGTATTTAACTGCTGAAGGTACTACCAGTGGTTCTAATGTGAAGTGGGCAGCCTTGAATAATACCACTTCTCAGCAGTGGAAAATCACTACAGTGACTACCACAACTGGAGACTACATCACAGCTGGCGTTGGCGGTTGGCTGAAATTATACAAGAAGCCGACTAGTTCTAAAACGGGTCGAACTGTCACAATCCCAACCGTTGCAAGTTATACTGGGATCGATGGCTATACCTATAAATTCACCAATAAAAGCTATTGGTATGCCTATGAAAATCCTTATAAGAATAAGTTGAACAAATATGCAATTGATCGCATCAAGGAAGTAACAGGCGCAAACCCCATTGTAAACGTTGGCAGCAATGGCGAATATACGGATGAAAACGGAAATTACTGGATGGCAGTCGGGCCGAAGGTTCCTAATCCTTCCCAGGCATCCAACGCAAATATCTCGGCTGAGCAAGTATATGCGCTTGGAAAACTTGACGTTGTTGTAAAAAGCAGCAATGGAACCTTATATTATATCCCTGGAGTTATCGGAGATATCAAAGCTCACACTTGGAATAACGGGGTTATTCAAACCTATAAAGCGTACCCGGATGGTAAATTTGCATCCGCTGGACGAAATTTCAACGGTACTGTTTGTGCGGAATTCATCGGCGATCTGGATGGAAAACTCACTGGCTTGGGCAGCTACTCGGTTGAAAAGATTATCTTCTACGCAGACTAATATACGAACACAAGGCAAGCGTCTTTGGGGTGTCAAACACCCCAAAGACGCTTGCCTTGTGTTTATTCACTAGCTAGTTCAAGGTAATACATAATACTTCTTTCGGTATAGCTTGTTTCATCTTGTACGCTTTGCAGAAACTCATAGAAGAACTGGCCCTTGAAAGATTGACAATAACTTCAGATTCGGAATCACCGTCTATATCAGATACCAAGTAGCGCGGCATATACTGAAAGTCTCTAATCACGAGGCTCCCGTTCATGTTGCTGAATATAGGGAATTCTGTTGCGGTCCCAGAGCTATCATATTGGATCGCAGAAATAAACTGCATGTATTGACTGTAATTGTTATCCCATGGCATATAGGAAATACCGATTTCAGAGTATTCCTCTTGTTCTTTTAAGATTTCACAGTACTGATTAACCAATTCTATAGGCGTATTTCCCTGAGTAAAAAGCGCCGAAATTATATAAATAGAAGGGGTGGAATTTTCCGGTGACATGGCAGTTTGGCAATCATCTTGATTGGCCCAAGAATCACCATCGTCGCCTGAGATTATCACATTGCTTGCGGTCACAATTGCGGATTCAATACCATCCCATTGAAAAGTCACAGATTCTTGAATGATAATTGGCCCATCATAATTGGATGCTGAAAGCCGTTCTTTAAAATACTCAATCCAATCTGATTCATTGGGCTGGTTATCAAAAGAGTATGTTTGATAAGTGGCCTTATCAGGGAAGAAGTCCCATGTACCATTTGAGGCTATCGGACCAAGCCCAGCTGCGTCTGTATCAATGTCCGGTAAGTCAATTTTATTGAGACCACTTGCAGGCGGAGCTTCTTTGAGCAGACTTTCTGCAAAGGCGGAGTAAGGGCCAACATCCCCCGAAAGTAGTTGTTCTCCATGATTAACATAGGAGATAGGGAAATAAACTCCGTCAATGTCGATATAAGTAACAGAATTCAAAATTTCTTGATTTTCATGGTCTTGATCAGAGACGGAAGAGTCGCTGGTTTTATTCTGGGTAATAGCCGCCAAATCGGAGTCTTCCTGACTAGCTTGACAGGATACCAGACTGCCGCAAAGCAGGATGAACAAGGTCGGCAATAGGATAAGCATTACCGGCGGGCGTTTCTTTTGGAAAATAGGTTGAATGCTTACATCTGTTCCTTTTGCTGAATCGGATAAATGTGTGGCAAAAAGCCTATTGAGAATCGTTTGTTTCATTAGCGTCTCCTTTCTATTATCCCAAGTTGTGCGTTTCTTCCTTTCCATTCATAATGCTTCAATGATGTTCCCGCCTCTACTATTATAAGTGTTGCGATAGAAAACCATCGCCTTTTTCGTTCCTCTCAACCGTCCAGGACCGTTTTCTGCCGGTAGCACTCCGCAATATAATCGCGGGGCTGATAATAGAAGGCAGCATTATAGTCCGAAAGCAGACTGTCGATCCAGGAGGTAAAGACCTGCAAGATGGTTTCTACGATGTTGTCCTCATCGGACACATCCTCGATGAGCCTTGCATAGACCTTTCCCATCGTCCACACATCGGGGACTGTATATCTTGCCTCGGCAAGATTGTCAAAATTCCCGCCTTGCAGTGAAAATTCCGTGATCACATCGTCCGCGACCTTTTCGATCGGCTCACAGTGCAGAATGTCTGCATTGCGGTAGAGCGTCTGAATGCCGGCCTCGCCCAGTTCCGCAGCCACCTTACCGCGCCGCATGTGAAGGGAGCGGCCAAGCTGTTCGATCAGAGAACAGGTGAAAAAGAGCGCGTCATTGTTTCTCTTGCACATTGGCGACATAGCTCCTTTCAAATTTCAGTGCAGCGAGAGCACGTGCAGTGTGGAAGCTGATCTGATGGGTGGGATACTTGAATTTTGCCAATTCCCAGAAAGCAGCTCTGGAGATCTCACCATCCAAAAAGCTCTGCACATAATTGAAGATGGTATCGTCCGCCATCGGGCCTTCCACCACATCATAGTCATGGGGAACTCCATTCCGGCATGCCGCAATAAAATCCAACCATTCATCGCTCATTTCCGGAAAGCGCTTGATCTTGAGCTCGGTCTGGTCATCGAAGGAATAGACATTGACAACCCCGGCTTTTCCAAAGCGCGTTGCCCAGCGCAGCGCCTGCTGTTCATAGGAGGTGCAGTAAAAGCCCCAGTAAAAATCCTTATGGAATTTTTGAATGCGGATCTCGGGTTGTTCCACAACCACTCTGCTTCCATGGTAAAGAGTCTGCATAACCGTCCTCCTTCATCTTTATATTTCATAATATTATAGCCTGTTTCCTTTCTGTGCGCAACCAATATCATACGCGATCCAGTACAATTTCCCCGACGATCTGATCCCCGGTCAGTTCACTGGTACGGTAAATATTCTGGCAAAAGGGTTTCAGGCTGAAATCCATGCCGGCGTTTCCCTCATCCAGCAGAATCCCTGTGACGGTGAAGCGAAGCTCTGATTGCGCCTTTTGCAGCATCTCCACACAGGTTTCTGGCAGTGAACACTCACCGTCCGTAATAAACGCGATGTCAGCATTTTCAAAGCCGCCCTCCCGCATAAGGCGTTCCGCCTCCGCAAGCGGCGTTTGAAAATCCGTGCCGCCGCCCAAGAAGGTTTCCGCCGCGTGCAGCTTCTCTTCAAGAGAAGACTGCCCGGGAAGAAATACATCCGTTTGAAAGCGGCCGGGGCCGGAGAAATGAACAAGAGCGAATTTCCGCCCCTCGCTCTGCGCGATCTCCAGCAGCGTCAGGGCAACAGCTTTTCCCCACGCGGCCAGATCTCCCGCAGTAGAGCCGGATTCATCCAGGCAGCATATGATATCACCTGCGCCCTTATAGACCGGCTCCCGCCGGCGGTATTGCTTGATCTGCCGGTGCTGATACTTCCGCAGGAACAACGGCAGCGTTTCCGGCACAGCAAGCATGGCAAGCTCGGAGGTTAGTGCGCGAGATAGATCATTTCCCAGCTCCAATGCATATTTTTCTCCGCGGCCATAGGCATAGCCATTGCGCTTGCCCTGCGCAAAAATTTCCCGGAAACGCCCCAGATAGCGGGAAATGTCCTGCAGCGTTTTACTATCGCGCACACGCTCTAAAAGCGCCGCATTTGCGTCTGTCTTCCGCATATCACCGGGGGCGTCGCTCCATGCGCCGAGGATCGTCTGTACTTCTTCCGCCCTTTCCGCGGCAGCAGACACCGCGCGGGCGATCAGCGCACCGGCTTCTGCCTGATTCTGCGCAAGGCCAGCGTCAACGAGCTTATTGACCGCATCTGCCTGCCGCCGTTTGCTCTCGGCGTCATTGGCGGCTTTTACCACAGCGGCACTCAGAGCCGGATCGTCCTGCGGAGCCCCACGAAGCTGCTCCAGCAGTGCCGCGAGCTTGTCCTCTGCGGTTTTCTCTGCCTGCTCCAGCTTTTCCAGCGTCTGCACAGCGCCAGGTTTTCCGCCCAATTGGGAAAGTAAGTTATCCAATTCTCCCGAGGTCTGGGCAGTAAACTCTGCCGCCGCTTCATAGGCCGGAAGCTCCCGCCCTTCACACACCGCCTTGAGCGTAGGATAGTCGTCGCTTTGGGTGATGTGCTCCAGAATCGGCACGTTGATCTTCCGCGCCGCTACTGAGAGGTCATCGTCCGCGTTGCGCCGGGGCATCAGGGAATAAAAGGACTGGAAAATATCCCGTGAGAGCGCCGGAAAAGAGCGCAGCTTTTCGCCTGCGCTGTTCTCGATCTCGTCCATACCCGTATCCTCCATGCGCAGATCCCGGTAAATGCTATCCTCCAGTTTGGTCGAGCGCAAAACGCGGTCTGTCTGTTGCGGACTACGTTTCACTCTCTGCATCTGCGCCCACGGAGAGGAAAGAACATCCTGAACTGTCCGGTAGGGCTTCAGCATTTTGTATCCGCCTCCTTCTCTCGAAATGTGCCGAACCACGCCAACAGAATTTTTCTTGCCCGTTCCGGCGAATATCGCAGCTCCGGAAATTCTTCCTGCAAGTATGGTACGGCTCCGTACATATTTGTTTCGCCGCTTTGACGCAGCCGTTCCAGATAGTCAAAATACTTCTGGCATTCATTCTTGGAATAGGTGCTAAGAATACTCATTTCCATATAAAACGCTCCCCAATCAATGCGAGTTTGTCACTTACCATCCGCAAGATCGTCTTTGGTGAGTTCAAAGTCATCCAGCCAGTCTACATCGTCCCGTTCGACAAAAGTAGATCCGTCCTCGTCTGAGAGTGCGCGATCATACGCGCGCATCAGGGCGAAGTGGTTTTCGTCACCCAATTCTTCTCCCTGTTTGCCGCCCCGGAAACGATACTGCTGGACGGCGATCCTTGCGTCGCTGCCTACTGCGTCCCACATATCGCGGAAGGGCTGGTCGTGCTTCAAAAGCTCGCGGATATCAAGTTCATCCAAACAACCGCCCTCCATAAAGGAAAGCTCTACGCCATCACAGTCTTCGATCCGTACTTCCGTAAAAACAATGCTCATTTTGTTTTCTCCTCTTATCCTTTATATGAGGGAGGGCTGATGCCCTCCCTCGCTTATTTGGTGCTCTTAAAAGGGCATTTCCCCGGATTCACCGCCAAAGTCTGGTGTAAAGCCGTCCGGCACGGCAAAGCTGTCGGGTGCTCCGGTATAGGCAGGAATATCATCCTCCTCACCGCCGTCTTTCGGCTTGGAGTCTCCGAAGTAGACATTGTCTGCAATGACTTCGGCACTGCGGCGCTTGCCGCCTTCCTTGTCCGTCCAGTCGCGGATCTGGAGCCGGCCCTCCACAACGGCCATGCGGCCTTTTGTGAAATACTTGCTCACAAACTCCGCTGTGGCGCGCCAAGCAACGATATCAATAAAGTCCGTCTCCTTTTCCCCGTTTTTGGACTTGAAGTCCCGATCCACCGCGATTGAAAACGAACAAACGGCGGTACCGCTCTCCGTCCTGCGCAGTTCAGGATCGCGCGTGAGTCTTCCCATAAGAATGATCTTGTTCAGCATCGTGATTCCTCCAATATTCTTTAATTTAACGCTGTAATCTCTTCCAGCGTCGTATAAGTAAAATGTGTCTGCTCGTGGGCCTTGCGGCTGATCTTCTCCAAATCGGCCAAGAGGTCATCCACCAGCGCTGTCTCGCTGTCAGACTGCGCCGCCGTGCGAAGGCTGCACTGCATCTGATAAAGATGCGTCAATTCACCGCGCAGCTTGATAAATGCCTTGCGCGCAGTATCGGCCTTGCTGCCATCCCCCAGCGCAGCGTCAAACTCCTCCTGGGATTCCAACGCCATACCGCGGATATCGTTGACCTTATCCTGCATGGGGTTGACACACAGGCGGGTGAGCACCGCTTCCACCTTTTCACGGTCTGAGGGCAGGCGCCAGAGATAATTCTTCAGCGCCAGAAGGTCACAGGATTCTACCTTGTCATGGCCGGAAAGCCATGCCTTGGCCTGCGCGATGGGATAATAGCCCAGATACTTTCGGTCCGACACCGCCATATCTTTACGAAGCTCGCAGAGGATATCGTCAGCCAACTCGTTGATGGCGTCGGGAACGGGGATCGACGCGACCTCCTGCTGCATTTGCCGCAACTCCTCCAACGTGATCGTGGCGGAGATCTGTCCGAAGGCGCCGGTTTGCTTATTCTTCAAAACGGCAAGGCGCGTGCCCCGATCCTCTATATTGGCCGTCACGACCTTCAGCTCCAGGCGGTCGTACAGTGCCTCCAGGATCTTTTCCTGCGGGTCATTGAAATTAGGGATCTCATTGGAGGCCGCAAAAAAAGAAATGACCGGAATGGGATAGGTACGTCCCTCGTTGGTGTATTTCCGCTCATTGAGGGCGGTGAGCAGTGAGTTCAGCACGCCGTCGTTGCACTTGAAGATCTCATCCAGCAATACGATATCGGCCTCTGGAATTTTGCCGACTGTCTGCACCGTGGGCTCGCTTTTGTGAAGCGCCGAGAGCGCTGCACGATAAAGCTCCAACTTTTCGGTGCCGCTCTTGAGCTTTTCCCATGTTGCGGGCTCGTCCTTCATGGAGCCGATGCCCTCGACGAGGACACGCAGGTTGAAGCGCTGGTTTTGATAGGTTGCGTCCTGCTCCAGCACGGTCGGCGGCACAGAGCCCGGCAGCAGACTCGCAAGATCAACACGGCCGAAAAGCTGTTCTTCATCGCTCTGCTTGGAAAGAAGCCGCTCAAACTGCCGCGCACCGGTGATGTGCCGACGGAACAGGTTGATGGCATAGCTCTTGGCCTGTCCCGGCTCACCCAGAACAAACAGGTTTTTTCGCGTCAGCAGGGCAATGGCGATCATCTCCACCAATTCCTCCCGCTCAGCTACGCTATCATTGGTATCCGCAATGACCGCCAGCATCTTATCTCTCAGCGTCATTTCCGTGCCTCCTTACGCCGCCAGCGCCTCTTCATAGAGGCTGCTGTCCTCAGAGAGCGCGTCGATGGAAATGATATGGCTCTTTCGGAACGAGTGCGGTGTGCCGGTCATACCGCAGAGCCGGTAGGCCGATCTGCAGCTAAGAAGCTCATACTTGAGCTGGGCGAAAATGTGCTGCTCCAGGCGTCCCTTTTCCGGGTCATAGCCCGCCACAGCCTTGATAAGCCGCAGGGCAAGCTGCTGGTACACATCGTCATATTCCAGCCGAGCCGCTCTCATGAGCGGGCGATTCTGACGGATCACGCTGTCGATGCACCAAAGATTTGCTTCCACAATGGCATTGCGCTGAGCGATTGAGTAATTATTTTTCATTGTCGTTTCCTTCCTCTGGTATGGACGCCCAAAAGCGGCAGTGGCCTTGGTCCCAGTCCTCCAGCAACATTTTGGTGGTATAGTTCACGGAATTATAGTTCTTGTTTCTACAGTACTGCGTTTTTGTCATCGGTCCGCGATTGCTCGGCAGATCATAGGAATATCGGCAGTTGCTGCAGCTTTTTACAGTTTCCTTCAATCAATTTCCTCCCTGATATTCTTCTTGGCAGTCTTGGCATCAAACGAGAATAAAAGCTCATAGCCATGCTCCGTTTTGTAGAAAAAGGCAGGCTTGATACCGTCGTCGATTTCCACAACATCGTAGTGCTGGACTGCTGCACCCAAAATCTCATCATCCGATTTTACATTGCAGCACTCGAAAAACTCATACGGTGCCAGATCGGTATGTCCTTCATAGCGCACCGCATAGCGGAATGCAGATGGAGAAGTATCCTCGCCCAGATACGCGCGCATACTGCGGTGCATCCTCCATTCACGCTGATTCTTGAAGCCATAGATCCGCAGCTCACAGGGAGCCTTGAGCCTGGGACACCAGCTTGGCACATAGGTTTTGGGATCACTGCGTTTGAATTTCCTCGCGCGCTTTCCCGCAACACAGAAACGCTCCCCCAAGTGCATGGTGACGCCCTTTTTCTTGATTGGCAATCTTTCCATGTATTGGAGATTATGTGGGCAATCAGCGCAGGTCGGTTTTCGCAGCATCATCAGCCGCATCTCCTTTTTCTTCGATATTTTCTGCGTACAGCGGACTTTCGATGATCTCATAGCGGGTAAACCATCCGGCGGCATAGCCGTCCCGGTAAGCCTCCCAGAAATCCTCGCCGTACTCCTCACAGTATTCTTCTGTCGGAAACGGGATCGTCCGATTTTCCTTTTCCTCCGTCACAAGGCGCGCAAGCTCCTTGCGGGCCTCCTCCTTCACAGTGAAGGCTGCCATACCTTCCGGAGCAGGAAAATTGCCCTGATCCGCATCCGCCCAGGAGTGGACGATGGTATAGACTCTCTTCGCATTTCCGCAGATCATGGCATGGATCGACTGGTTTTCCGGCATGCTCAGCCAGTCCTCAACAGCGGCGCGATCCTCCTTACGGAACATCTCTACAAACTTTGTGCGAAACGCCGCACGAGGCAAGTCCTGACCGATGGAGCGGTGAAAATGGTATAAATGCCGGTATACCGCAGCAAGGAAACCGTCAGTGCTATCCGCCTCAACGGGCCTTTGCTCCATGCACAGCCGCCCGCCGCAGATCCTGCATTTCCCGACCAGACACAGCTGATAGGGCTTTATGTCCTTCAGGCTGTTGTAGGTCAGGCTCCATTGGACTTGCTCCATGTTCTCCGCCAAATGCGCGGCCATTCCAAGGGCATCCCTGCAAGTGACCGGCGGACACGAGCAAAGTCTCTCATGCTCATGCCGGCAATATGTTCTCTCACACATTTATGCTGTCTCCTTCTTTTTCTCTTTGTTTCGTTCCTTTTCGCATAGCCGGATCAGCTTCTGGCACCGATCCATCTCAAAGCCTCCGATGTGGGCAAGCTCTTCAGAGAGTCTCAGCTTCTTTGCCATCCACTTATAGCCCTGCGTTCTGCTCATGCCCCGCTCCTTCCAGAAGCTGTCAAAGATCTGATGGGTCTCCATCCGCTTCATGCGAAGGGCTTCGTTGGCAAGATTGCCCAGCGGCCGCGTGCTGCCCTTATGACAGCCCACACGGGCATTGCAGTTCTGACATTGATAAAATTTCTCGCGTTCCAAGCCCAGTCTTTTTGCCGCCGCGGGGCCATACACCTTTGCTGCGGGAACAAGATGGACTGCGCCGCCGCAATAGCGGCAGATCATCGGAATCTCTACCAAAGGCATCCCTCCTTACGCCGCTTTCGCAGCAGCCGGCTGCGCGGCTTTTTGAGTTTTCTTCTGTGCTTCCGGCCGCATGGCGTTTTGCAGATAGTAAGCATCCTGCGTGGCAAGCGTCAGCATTCCGCCCTGCGCGATCCCCAGCGTGACCGTGCCGCTCAAGGCTTTCAGGCAGGTGACAAGTTGCTTTGCGTTGAACCAGTAATCTCCCGCAGGGGTGCCGGTCAATGCAATTACCTCAATGGGTGCCGATGCGCTGACGCAATCGCCTGCGCATTGGAATACAAGGCGCTGATCCTGAAAGTTCAGCTTCACCCGGTTTCCGGTGCCAATGCTTAGGACGGACGAGAGCGCCGCTCTCATGTCGTGAATATCCGTCAGCACGGTAAACGCATTCCGGATGCTGCCTACCAACTGATCCGTATCGATGTAGCCGCCCTCCATGAGCCGCGCGCTGAAAAGGAAGTTCTCGCGGAAAAAGACGATGCTCTTTCCCGTGGTGCCGACACGGAATTCATCCTTGTCCTGGCACATATTCGAGAGCTTTCCAAGCGAGGCGGCGGGGATGAGCAGGCTCACATCACCCGTGCTCTGATTGTCACCTCTGGCCGTCACGATACAGTTTCCGTTGCTGCCGGCCGCGCGCAGTCCCGTGCTGGTAAACATGAGATTGACGCACTTGAGAAGCGGCTTGCTGTTATCCTGTGCGGTTGCAAATACGGTGTGCTGCGCCATAGCGGGAATCCCGCTGAGTTTGACGGTATCCTCCGGAAAAGGAAGATCCGGCTTTGGAAAAGCGCCTCGCTCCCATACATCCACTTCATAGCAGGCGTCTCCGCTTCTGAGCGTCATGCGTCCCTGATTTTCTGCCCGACAGAGCTGCACGGTATCCTGCGGCAGCCGTGAGAGCATTTCTGCAAGCATCTTCGCGCCAAATACCAGCGCCCCATCCTCCTGAACGGTACAGGGGAGCTTTTCCTCCAGCGCCGCCTCCAAGTTGGTCGAGGTGACGGTGAGCTTTCCTGCGGCGGCATCTGCCTCCAGCAAAACGCCCCGGAGCACGTCCAACGGCGAATCCGCCGGTGCGATGGCTGATGCACGCTTGATGGCGCTCAGCATTTCCGCCCGATTGATCGTTACATTCAAATAATCTCCTCCTTTACGCAGCAAAGTCGAAGATCGACAGCTGGTTTTCATCCACCTCTGCCTTCTTCGACTTCCGTTTCTTCTGTTCTTCCGCAGTTCTGGCAAGCAGCCCTTCATAGAGTGCCTGACGCACTTGCGCCTGCGCCGTGCGCACGCCGAAGGAATCCTTTGCTGCGGGTGCTTTTTGTTCTTCTGCCGCAGTCTCTTTCAGCTGCGCAGCTGCGATGTTCTTTTTCCGCTCCGGGTTCATGACCGCCATTTTCCGAAAGGCCGCCGCAATATCCTCCACATTATCCCGGATCCCCAGCGCCAGTTCCTTTGCCATCTGTGAGGTCAGGTCCTTTACATCACTCATGGCCGCAAGGCCCTCTTCAGAAAATGTCCCCTCGATGATGCCCGCTACCGCCAACTTGGATGCCATCAGCTTCATAGCCTTTGCCTGCATGGTATCGGCGTAGTAGAGCATATATACCTCCACTCTGGGGGCGGTCTGATTAATCCGCCACGACCGGCGGGATGCCTGCCGCAGCGTAAAGAGGTTATAGCCCATGGAGTAGAAGATAATGGTGGTAAAGGCATTGAGGTCAAGGCCGGTTTCCACGCAGCGCGGGTTGGTGATGAGCACCTGCAAACCGCCCTTTACACGCTTGTTGACCCAGTCCTCCCGCTTATCCGTAGCGATCTGCGGCGTCAGAATCTCTGTCCGATAACCTTCCGAGCAAAGAAGCTTCTGGAGCTTTTTCTGTGAATCCGTGCGCGTCCAACTGGTATAGATGAGCACGCGCTCTCCGTTTGCCGCCTTCTGCCGCACCAGCTCCAATACCCGTTCCTCTTTGGGAAGCAGACGGGAAAAATCGCCGCAGTTCTTCGGCGTTACAATGGGCATTCCGTTTATGGGATGCACTACCTCCGGCTGATCGTAGGGCTGATCCGGGTAGACCGTCAGCAGATTGAGATAGGTGGACAGGATCTTCTGCGCCGCCTTCCGGTCTGTGCGCAGGACTTTCTGCAATTCGTGTTCCGCCTCTTTATAGGCCGTGCGTACATCCTCCGGCATCTCCAGCGGTACGGGGATCTCTTCGTAGTCCGGCAGGTCTTTGCCCATGTCGGAGAGGGAGAGAAATGCCGTGTATTCCAGCAGGAAACGGGAAAATACCAGCGGCGATACGCCGGGCAGCTGCTTTGACTTTGTTCTGCGCTTACTGGTACGCCGGTTGGAATTGTACTCCGCATCATGTATCTCATAGGTATTTTCCACCACGCCGTACTCCGCATCGAAATCACCGGGGCTTTTGTAGCGTTTGCCATCCTTGAGCATCAGCCCGGGGACGATACGGTAGAGCAGGTGAAAAATGCCGGAGGAATAGCCGTTGATAAGCGTTGCCGTCATTCCGACAAAACACCTGGACGCGCCGTACAGCTCTGCCATGGCATCGCCCTGCCCGCTATTGTTGTTGTACTCGTGCAGCTCATCGCAGAGGAAGCCGTCGATGCGCCCGTGCAGCTTCTTCTTGATGTAGGTACTCAGGGGAAACCGCCGGTGCGCTCCGCGGATCGGGTAGAATGCATCCGGATTTTTGGCGATCTCAGTGAGCTGATCGAGAACACGCTCGTTTTTGGTACGATGCAGATGTGCCTGCGCGCCGTAGCGGTAGACCCATCCGTATTCTCCGATCTTCACCCAGTCGATCCGTTTGTCCGGATTGACCGCGGACCATAGCGGCGTACCGCAATGGGGACAGGTGTGATTTTTCTTGTGCTCCTTCTGAAAAAAGAACTGGTCGGCCGGCACCGTATAGCGGCTGCCGTCCTCGCTGATCTCCATTTCGATCACACCGTCACAGTCTGGGCAGAGAAAAGCGCGTCTGCGTCGATTCCAACGCACGGCGGGGTAACGCATATAGCCATCCCGCGCCTGCTCCTTGGAAAAAACAGCAAATACACTTTTGTCACCCTCCTCGTACATCGCATACAGACGGTTGAGATCCTGAATCGTGCGCACCACCATGCCGTAGGTATCCGGGAGCGTTTCTCCAATCTCCCGCACCCACTTTTGTGTGACATGGGAGGGACACATGACGATGCCAAAGGATTTCCTGCCGTCTTTCCGCTTCTGATCGGCCCACAGCCCGTGCAAAGCGCCAAGAGCAGTCGAACCGATCTTCGTTTTGCCACTACCGCATTCTGCGATAATGAGCGCCACACGCTTACGCGCAAGCTGCCGCTTGACGGCTTCTGCCACCGCAAGCTGCGCATCGTAGAGAGAATATCCCACACGGCTCATGATGCAGTCGTTGATAGCGAGCACTTCATCGGAAAGCGGTTCCTTGGCAGGATCAAAAAGGGGCATGAACTGATTGCGGATACGGTCAGCTACGGTAACGCCAAAGGTATTGAGATAGCCTGTGACATTTTCCACATTCTCAAAAACGTCTGGCATATTGGGGACTGCCCCGGGGATCTGGATATCTCCGCTCTGCAAGCCCTGCTCCAGCACCTCCACCACATTCTGATCCTGCGGCTTCAGATCCAGCACCCATGCGTCCATCCGCTCTTTCAGGGAAATGACCTCCAGTTGCCGGAGATCTCCCCGTTGGCGCAAACTGCTGAGCACATAGTCCTGAAATTCCGGGATCAGCGGCGCTGCCGTTTTGTGATCCAGTTCCTCAAAGAGCCGCTTTTGATCCCTGGCAGGACAGAAGATGTAGCACCTGCGGGGCTGCAGCTCCATCTGCTCCGTATCTACGAGGTTTGTATCCTCGTCTTTTTCATGCTTGCCGCTTCTGTCATCCTCCTGTACGGTGTCCGCAGCCATCAATGTTGCCACGGCGTAGATCCCATCGTGCGTGATCTGCCGCTGATAACTTTTGAGGCTGCTTTGGAGCATTCGGGTCGTGTCGTTTTGGGCGGCTTCTATCGTCGCGCCGCCGTAGATGGCATCTGCCATTGCCCGCACCATTTCGGGGTAACCGCCGAAGCGGATGGCACTGATGATGCTGCCGTTTTGATCGTGGTCGAGCACTATCGTATCCGCATAGGCCGACAAGCGCACCTGTGCGGATGGGTCGTAGTAACTCAGTTCGATCAGCTTGCTATTGGACATTCATTGCCTGACTCCTTTCTTTTGACGAAACAAAAAAAGACCGCAATCACTCCTATGAGCAATTACGGTTTCATTCTCGTCCTTATTACATTTCAAGTCGTTTGAGTTCGACGGTACTCGCAAGGAGCATGCCACATCTCTATGCGGTAAAACCGCCATGAGCTGTGCAAAGGGCATACTACCTCCTTTCCACTCTTTCTTTCCTAACTTACTCCGCCCTAACTTACTTCGCCCTGAAATACAGCTTCATTGTAGCATCACAGGGGAAGGCTGTATAGTTGGAGTTTTTCCACAATTCTGAGTTTTCACACATAACTCCTTATGGCATAAGTAAATAGCGCTCACACGTTTACAATCCGTTGCACTGCCTCTCTTTTGATATAGGATAAGTTCGAAAGGAGAACAGCTTATATGAATAACGAAAAAAAACTGCTTGAATTTTTTATGGGAACAGAAAACGCGGACCATCTGTACATTTTGATTTTACTAGTAATCTTGGACTACATAACCGGCATTTGTGTAGCAATACATCAAAAGCGCCTATCGAGCAAAATAGGATTTAAAGGGATATCATTAAAAGTCATGATTTTTGTCGTTTTATCGATGTGTCATGTACTCGATGGATATCTGCTCGGTGATGGATCAACAATCCAGGCAATGACAATTTTGTTCTATTGTGCAAACGAAGTCGTAAGCATATTAGAAAACTCTGTGGCAATAGGGCTGCCGCTACCGCAGAAGTTGAAAGAGGTTCTTTTAAGCTTTAAGGCGAAGGACAAGGGTAAAGACTAGCTAAATTATATATCCACAACCGATATCGAACTACAAATACTCCAAAGGAAAATATAGTATGAGCTTTTTCAGGTGAAGTTGAAACTTCTATGTTTACATCAGAAAAATTGTGGTCTCTTTAATAAGTAACTCAGAACTACCTGGCGAAAAAGCCTTGGACAAGCTTTTTCACCATTATGTCCAAATGGTAATCTGGGAACAAAAAATGGAGGTTTTTACTATGGCTACTTATAAAATTGTTTCGCACGGTGGGACCGGTCTCCCGTTGAATGTCTACGGCACCGGCACCATCACTTCGCGCCGTAACGTTTGCATTTGGACGGACACTGGCAGTGTTGATCAGCAGTGGGCCATTGACAGTCTGGGTTCCAATCAGACTGTTAGATCCGTGAACAACCAGAGCTATATGCTTAATGCAAACCGTTCTGGTTCCACTTGGAACTGTGATGTCTATACTCTCAATGCTGACTGCTATGTGAATTTCATCTCACTTGGTAATAATGTGTATCGAATTCAGCTCAAGAGTGACACCACTAAATACCTCAAGGCACTTGGCACTTCGAGCAATTCTGATGTCAGATGGGCTGTTTTGGATACTGCTTCTAACGCGCAGAGCTGGAAGATCACCGAAGTGTCCGGTGGTTCTGTTAATCCTGGTACGGGTTCTGTCACGACGCTAATCGCCGCGGCAAACGCTTGTATTGGGAAGAATTTAGCACAGTGTGCCAAATACTTCGGCGTTTCGAACCCTAACTGTGAGTGGTGTGCATGGTTCGTTCGTCAGTGCGGTATCAAAGCAAATATGAACTTCGGTACTTCAAATATTGCCTCTCAGGTCAGGGGTGTAAATGGTAACGTAAGTTTTTCTGCTACAACCCCAAAGGTTGGCGATCTGGCACTTATCGATACGCACGGCGGGAGCAGTGTTGGACACGTAGGCATTATCACAGCCATTACAGGCAATAACATTACTACTGTTGAGGGAAATATGAGTGGTTCGGTAACGACCAGTATCGTGAAGAATGCCTCCTATGATGCCTCTGGATACAGTTCTACTTTTGGACGGATTGTTTATATTGGCAAAAATAGCTAATAATACAACATAAAAATCTCAAAGAAGACTCGGGGAATCCCCCCGAGTCTTCTCTACTTTTGTTTGATACGCAGTACGAGCAGCGATATGCAAGGTAAGTAGTCACTATAAAATTGACAGGAAATCATTTCGCCGCTATTCATCGTGGGATAACTTTTAAGCGAGCTCAAGCCAGTGGAAATCTCTATCCAAAATGTGCCCCAACAGTCAAGTAAGCGCCTGCAGTGGGACATATATGGAATGGGAGTTTCGCTGGCAAACGTCAAAGTAAGTAGGTATTCTTCCCTGAAAAATCGCCTTTAGAATATAACATTTCGAGACGATGTTTCACCTTGCTTTGCGCTGTGTAGAAAGTCAAATTAACAGATGGCCTTTATGTGAGCAATAATAAAATCTTGCTGCGCAGCAAGGGCTTGGTAGGCTTCTGCCAACGCAGAATCGGACTCACTGTATTCGACATCGCTCGGTGTTCTGAGCAGATATGTATAGTCTTCCGTTTGCGCAACAACAACACTATGGCCTGCTATGACCGGCGGGTTGTCTTCACTCCATTCGCCAGGATAGCAGTCGATAAAGAAAAGAATTCCACCCTCGCCGTTGTCGTGGGTCGGTTTGTGATAAAAGGTAATGCAATTCCCGCCATTTTGGTGATGAAGGCCATATTCCTCTTTGATTTCAACTTGCCCTATCCAGTCGAGAGGCAACTCTGCGGAAAAGCCTAGGCGTTGATTCACATAAAGGATTGCTGATGAGTTCTCAGGGAACGTTAGCTGAGCCTTTGCAGCATCTGACATATATGTTTGATACTGCGTTTTCTGATTTTCCGAACACGAGCTCAAGCACAACGTAAGTGTTAGCAACACTGCAATTCCTATAAAGAAACGGTTGGATTTCTCTTGCTTTAGCGTTTTCAAATTATCTTTCATTTCCTGTCTCCGTGTTAATAAACTTTTCTTGCTTTGCTTGCAAATCGATAGTAATTTGATGTAATTGCAAGGATGATAGCCCTTAACTTGACGTCTTGCGCCTGAGTTTTTAGTGCGCTTCTGTTGCTATTGGCACTTTTTTGTTACGCTTTGCTCAGGCTGGGCAACGCCATTGACGCTATAGTTCAGTTTCAGTGTATAGCTCTTCCCTCGGGTTACGCTGTGTTGTCCAGAGGCAATCGCTCTGTATGTTCCTTCGCTGCTCCACGAGTCTATATAGGTGCGCGTGTACTCATAGCTTGTTTCCAGCCGCTTGTCGCGCTCATCATCGGTTTCGTCCCAGCGTGGATAGGGATATGCCTGGCCCGCACTATACGACACCGCGTCAGGGAGATGAGGCATTACCATAAAAGTCGATTTCTTCTATACCGTCCCACTCGCCGAGAAGTTGCATATCTGCCTGATTCGGCGTGGTAAAGGCATCAAAACGCCAGCCTGCATCAGTATAGATCAGAGTGACCGGATAGGTGCGCGTGTACTCATAGCTCGTTTCCAGCCGCTCGTCGCGCTCGGCCTCGGTTTCGTCCCGGCGCGGATAGGGATAAGAGTAGTGCGCCGTCACCGTGAAGTCGATCCGATCATCCGTCTGTGCAGTCAGAGTAAATTCGTCGGGAATGTTGCTGTTGTAATACTGGTCGCCGTAGGCGCAGTCGAGGATAAAAAGGCGACCGTCATGCTCAATGTAGATCGGCGCGTTGCCGTCGTCATTGCAGGCAGGCCAGAACGTATCGGTGAACAGAGCGTATGCATCACCAAAAAGAAGAGGGCCATCTGCTGCTGCGTAGACGAGCGAAGTTGCAGCTGCAACTGCCGCTAAAATAACTGCGCTTGGCACACCGAGCGCAGTTAATCTACGCTCAATATTTTTTGTGGGATCATTCGCTCGAGCCCCAACTCTGAATATCCCATTTGAGCCACACATTGCTTGATCCGCTGAAAAAGTTGGGTCGATTTCTTCAACATAATAGCTAAGTAAATCGGGATTGCTTGCAATAACTTGTAATGCTTTTTCTTTCGCTTCAGGAGCAAGGTTGGCATATATTTCTCGGAGCACATCTTCAGATGTTTCTTCTTGCTCCACCACAAAAAAGTCGATTTCTTCAAGGGCGTCAATGGTTCCAACCTCATTGTTCAGTTCATTGGTGCCGGAATACTCTGCCGCAAAAGCGGGGGCGCTGAGGGACAGGGCCAAGGCAAATACCAGCATAAAGCTGACAAAACGATTTGTCAAGTTTTTCATAGACTATCGCTCCTAAAATATTATTTGGTCGGCCAACCAGCTTCATTATCACTGACAAATCTTAAATTTGGAATATATTGAATCTTAAAAATGCTTAACTTTGGCGGTGGCCCCATGTTATAGTCTGAAGTAACGTAGCGCATAGAAAAAATGCGTCTCACCGTGGGTGTGTTGACAAAGTCCGATCTTCTAAAAATCGCCTGATTATTTGCAGGAAACTGTGTGAATAACCATTGAGTTTTCTTCAAATTTCAAACTATTTACAAAGAGTAAGAGAATATGGTAACAAAAATCAAACTGTAATATATCTGTATGAGTACCATGATGATTCTCCTTGTTTATGCCGGATGGTGCTTATTAGCAAGAAATGTTCTTGAAATTGGCGATGTATGTTATCTCTTCTTTACTCCAACTTGTAACTGCACCTACATGTGTAACTGCACCTACATGTCCAACACAGCCTCCACCATTCGTATCAATAAGTGCCAGATCACCAACCTTCAGAGGGTAGAAGGAAATGCCACATTGTCGTTTACGCCTCTAACCTGAGGCGCAACATTTGAGGTAAGTCTGCTCACTCTTCATCTTTATTCCTTGCTTTAAAATTTAAAAGGACTTCTTTCAGCTTTTGCGGCAATGGCAACCCTACCGCTACAGAATTTTCTAATATGCTTACAACCTCATTTGCGCAATAGAAGAAAATCGACATTGCTTGGATTGTCGATCCCTTACCGAGAAGATACCCATCAAGTACATGACACATTGATATAATGACAAAAATCATGACTTTTAATGATATTCCCTTAAATCCTATTTTGCTTGACAGCTGCTTTTGGTGTACTGCTACACAAATGCCTGTTATATAGTCCAAAACCACTAATAGAATCAGAATATATAGCTGATTTACATTTTCCTCCCCCATTAAAAATTCAAATAGATTTTTGCTTTCACCCATACAAGTTACTTTCCTTTCGAACTTAGGTTATGATGAAAGAGCTTCTATTCCGCCTAATTGTAAACATCTCAATTTTGTAATTCATCATATCTGGAATACTTGCGCAAAAGCATATCCCGCTAAATATGTACTTCCAAGTTAGGAACCGGCCAAAAGTCCGTTTTCTCAACTTCCTAATTTTTATTTCTACTTAATTATCTTTGTTCCGCTGTCTCTGAAAACGGTTAATAGCCGAACGCTTAAAATATAAGTTTACATTTCTTAGCAAAGAGCCTCTTTACTAAGTGTTCCCGCAAAACCAACCCGGTGTCAAACAGTTGAGTATCTGTTTGATACCGTTATACCCAAATGGTTGAGTTGCAAGGGGACAATTAAATAAAGGAGGCTTTTAATTATGGCCAACTATAAAATCGTTTCCCATGCCGGTGCAGGACTGCCGCTCAATGTTGCAACGACTACTACGATCAGCAGACGAACGAATGTTAACATTTGGTCGGATACTGGAAGTAATGACCAGAAGTGGTCCATTACTAGCTTGGGGACTAATCAGCAGGTAAAATCTCTGAACAATCTCAGCTATATGCTCAATGCAAATACCTCGACTTGGAACTGTGATGTCTACACCTCCAATGCTGATACCTATATCAATTTCATTCTGGTATCCACAGGTGTTTACCGTCTGCAGCTAGCATCTGATACTACCAAGTATTTAACTGCTGAAGGTACTACCAGCGGATCTAATGTGAAGTGGGCAGCCTTGAATAACACCACTGCTCAGCAGTGGAAAATCACTACAGTAAGCACTAACGATTCTGGAAGCAGTGTGGCCACTGATGCAGACCAACTTCGGAAAGAATTTCAGAAAGTGGGGGACTATGACGGCGCGTATGGGCTTCAGTGTGTTGACATCGTAAGATGGTATGTTGATACGTATACCACTCTGAATTCCACTTCTGGCCATGGCAAAGATTTGGTTGCCAACCTTGCAAATAAATATGGCCTTACCATTTCCAGTACTCCCAAGGCTCCTGGCATTTTCAGTGTAGCCGGTGGATACCATACTTGGGGCTGTTCCGGATCTACTTACGGGCATACCGGCGTTGTCGTTTCTGTAAATACCACCAAAAAGACTGCCACGGTTATCCATACAGGCAGTTCGTTAGCCGATGAAAACCCGAATTCTTGGAAGTCCGATTACTCTTACCCTGCATCCGGTGTTACCTTCGTGTACTTGGGCAATTATATGAAGTAATAGTTAAGTCTTACCTTTCATAGCAAAGCCGCCATCTCAGTATCTGCATACTGAGATGGCGGCCAGTATTTATTATAGACATTTAATCTATATTGGCAAGCTTCCCGCCGCCACCTTATGTTGGAGGCGGGAAGTCTATTAGGATTGCAGCAAATCATTGTGTTCTCATAACGCAAATCAATCAAACATAACCGTTTCCGCTAAATCTTGGTTTGCCTTGAATCGTTCCGGGTCTACAATAGAGGCTGGAGCATTCCGCTTCACGATTTCTTCACCTGTAAAATCCCATCCGCCGCCAGCTGTAGGCTCGTTCGTATTCACCATTACTTCCATATCATTATATGTAAATCTTAACCAGCCCTCTGCGGTTATCACGTCCTTTCCAAAGTACTCGTAATCTTCAACACCAATCAAGGCAAAAAATTCTTCAAAGGGCATGTCCTCATCCATCTCTGGGAAAAGTATGCCTGCTGTGGTAAGAAAACCGGCGCATTTTAGCTCGTCTTCATATTCGTTCATAGCCTTTTCCGCATCGCCGCTCTGTGTTCCAAAAAAGTAGTAAAGATATTCCGACTCGGGATCTCCAAAGCATATAGCGGCACAATCAGGAAACCCATCCAGACTTACGACCGTTATGCCTTCCGGGTATTCCTCTCTCAATTCGCCAAGCGTCTTTCCCATTTCACTAAAAAATGCGGGTGTGATCGTATTAGGATGATCCGAGGCTTCCGTTGATGTACTGTCCCCCTTACCGGCGCTGTCTGCTGCCTGGTCAATAGTGGTTATAGGTGTACAGGCAGAAAAAGTGAATGATGCAAGCAAAGCGGTTATCGCAATGGCTACATACGGTTTATAATCTCTCAAGAAAAACACCTCCATATATTCATACATTATCTTGGTATGTGATAAATAGACAGGCGAAGAGGCTTCCAGCGTTCCGATATATGTCATCAATTATTAGGCTATTGAGTAAAGAGCACCTTTTGCATAATTGACCTACAAGAAATATGGAAATACGGAAATGAAATGTACTGCATTTTGCCTTCGTATTCCTAAAATCTCTATGTGGATTGCTTCTTCGAAAGGACCATATTTCTATGAGGGGCGACGGAAAAAACGCACGCCTAATGACGCTGGATAATCTCACAGAAAATCCATCACACCGGATGTCCATAGCTTTCCTAAAACTGAAGGTTTATCCGTCTGTTTTGCGCGGGACAGATCATAAAATTCCATATAATTGTCATTAATTAGAGAAAAAATCTCTCCTAAGCTGCCTGTGGCGTTAGCCGCCGAAAAGCGCGTGACTTCGGAAACCAGTGTTGCCAGATAGTCATACAAGTGTTCCGTATAACGGATGGCGGAAATCTCCTGCAACACTCCAGAGTGTGCAATCTCATTGCGAACCCGATAGAGTCGGTTCAAATGCCATCGCACTGTGGTATGATGTTTTTCAACTTTATCGATTAATGTCTGTGGATCGGTAAGAATCTGGAACATTTCCTGATATCGCTGATGAAGCAACGAATTACATCGGCATTTTTCCTCTAACTCTGGCTGTAGTGTCGTATCGCGAAAGACCGCAATCGTTTCCGTCACTAAGCGGTCCTTGTCCCCCATCTTCATGTCAATGGACTTTGTTGAAAACACAAACTCCACATCACATCGGCTACAATCCTCCACAAAATTTCGAACTAAACGGTAGAGGTATCGCAGGCACAGTGCATTCGGGACCAGTGTCAGTATGCTATCAATAATTGTCTCCTGTGCATCACTTCGGCATAGGGACTCGATTGCAATCCATATATTCATATATTTTTCTTCAAGCGCCATAGATGCCCGGCTCAGATTTGCATAGCTAAAGGAGGACAGTAACTTCTGCCGCAGCGGATGACCGCAATGGCCTTTTGGGGAAATGATACGCTCGGCTCGCTCATATACTTTTGAGGAACTGTCTAAATATTCATAAGTTCTGTACACATCGGTTGCTTTCAGACTCTTCGTATAGGGTGATTGAGTATTGTACACGATTAGGCTGATGTCACTAACCGACCAGGATTCAATTGCCGTGAAAAAGCTTAGCGTGTTCAGAACCTCGGATAACCCAATAATCGAGAAGTGAGCCGCACTAAAAACGTCGTACGCCTGTGTCTGTACAACCATATATTGTTGCGTATCCTTTAATTCTGCCTTCTCTATGCCAACACAGAACCCTTCTATTTCGATACCCGTCTTCACCTCAATTCCAAAGCTTGACAGATGCCGAATTACTGCCTCTCGATACTCTTCCTTTGACTTGCCGTCCTTCGGGACAACCTTTAGCCGAAATGGAGCAAAGACCGAGAAGTTTTGCTTTTGAGCCTTTATCAGCTTGAAAAGGAAGGAATCTATTCCCTTACTCCTTGCGGGTTCCTGCTTCAATGTGTCTGCCTTAGTGGACAAGGCCTTTACAAACCAGCCCATGTCTACGCATCGGCTGATGTACTGTGCTGTTAGCTGGTACTGCGTATCTGCTCCCGTCTCGATGGCTTCCACCAGTTTTTTTGTGAGCGCTTCATCGTATGCGCTCTCTAATTTTGAATAGACATATTTTAATTGATACCACAATCCTTTTAGCCGACTAGTCGAATCCAATTTCTTGGACAAGCTCTGCAGAAGGCGGTTTCGCAGAGAAGGAAATTCACCTACCATAACGGAATCACGCTTTATTAAAGCCAACAACTCCTCACGCATGGCATCAATCGTGTGCATCGTGTGGGTGTTGCCGTCCAAATAGGATTCTATGTCATGTACTAACTCACAGATTCCATTCAGGATATTTACAGATTTGTACTGGTATGTATCGAAGGTCTTGCTTTCCGTAAGTTCCTTCCAGATTTGATAAAATAGGAGATGCTCTTCTTTTAACCCGCTGCCAATCAGCTTTTCGTTATTTGTTCCCTTTAACATAGCGGAATCTCCTTGACTTTTTTTTGAAAGTGCAGTATCATTCAAATATATAAAGCATATACTTTGGATATAAGAGACACGTTTGGCTCTGTTTTGAGACGCAAGTCCGCAGATCCTCACCTGTCTCTTTTTTTACAGTATAGCATCGTAGTTTAAATTCGTCGAGGAAAAGTTAGTCCCGAACTATGGTCGCCGATCCAAAAGACTTGATTGAAAACGTTCTGTCTTTATTTGTCTCGTAGACTCCAGCCACTCTACGCGGAAAAAATACGCATCGCTCGGCTATGGAAAACCTCCAACTATGCAGGGGAAATATAGGGTAGTAGAATAAACGTAAGCTTCAATAATTCTAACAGCGTAAAAAATCTCCATCTTGGCGCGAATGCACTGAGGTGGAGATTAACCATTATTGAGGAACATGGCATTCTTGTGGGGTGTTGGCTGGAAGAAGTTTTTCAGCCCAGAACTAGTCAGCTTGGCTCAGCACCGGTGTACTCGGCAAAACCCAAAGTAGGTATCTGTGCGGATCAAGTTTGTTCTCATTTGCCGTTTCAATCAAGCTGTAGATTACCGCGATAGATTGTGCGTCTGCCGGCGTATTGGCAAAGAGCCAGTTCTTCCGGCACATCACGAACGGTTTTATGCCGCGCTCAGCACGGTTATTGCTCAACTCCAGACGGCCATCCTCCAGATAACATACTAGGTATGTCTACTGCTCCAGCGTGTTATGGATCGTCCTGCCCATCGCGGATTTCGGCGCTATTTTTGCCTGCATCTCATTATCGCAAATCACTGGGAGATTTGGCGCTTACTTATCTTGCGCATTTTTCATTGATTAAACGCATTGAAAGGTAGTATATATGAAAAGGGCTTGCAGTAAATGGAACGGCAAGCCCTTTTCACGGGACACAATATCCCCCGATTTCATGTGAGTAAACACAGTTGGATAACACAGCGGTCGAGGAACCGATAACAAATTGGCAATTTGGCTTTTATATTGTGGAATTAGTCTGAGCCATTACCATCGAGCAGCTCTTAGCTGGTGCCGTTTTTTACCACTCGGACTTTGGGCATAACGATAGCTCCGACGCAAAACAGGGTAGAGTCTTTTAGCCTTTTTTGAAGAGCCCTTAGTTGTTGCCTCTTCTCTATTACTCGACCTACGATGTTATGCTAAAGGCGATTTCTAAGCTTTTTCAGCGCCCGATTCTTGCATTGATTTACTGCCTGCTTTGTAATTCCCAATTTCTCTGACACCTCCGTCGCTGTATGTCCTTGTAGTACGATTAACTGGACGCAGAACCATTCTTTGTTTGTCAATTCTCTTCTCAAGAAATCCATCATTTCAATGTCGTTGGAAAACTTCGGTATGGTAGGGTCATAGCTGGCCCGTTCGAGTTCAGCATCATCTTCGTATGATGCCTCACAATTGACAACCGCACATCTTTTCTGGGATACGTAAATGTATTTGTGGTACAGGGATCTACCGATATAGCTTATTAGCACATAATCGTTCGGGGCATCCAGCTTGTCCAATCGAATGTTATGTACCAACTCTATGAGTGCAAGTACAAGCTCCGAAGCGATGTCCTCATCATGATTCATCATTCTGGAGTACTTACGCACAACAGGTTGAAACATATCTACGATTTCAAGCATTGCAACGTCATCATAGTTCTTTGCCTTCTTGATTAAATCCTCCAATTTTCCCAACTGAAGCAACTCCTTTTTTGGAAAGGAGCTGTCTTCAGTTAGAAAGTAAACATGTCAAGGGATTTTTTATATTTTAGAGTTTCTCCCTGACAACAAATTGCAACATAGCAGTCCTATTATCAAGGTGGAAACTATACCAAAAAGTCTTTTGGACTTCAACGTATCACCGCCTATTCGCAATCTTTATGTCACAGAACAGCCATTAGTCACACGGGGTATACCCCGTGTGACTTGCATATGCAAGTCACACGGGGTATACCCCGTGTGACTTGCATATGCAAGTCACATTTTCTTTCGTTACCTATACGTCTTTGTAAGGCTCACAGGAGTTATCTCTACATTGTTGATCTCAGCATACACTTTAAGCGTATAGGTGTTACCTTTTGCCACGCTTGCAGTTTTACTAAAATCGATGAATCCTTCTCCGCTAACTGTCCAGTCTTCAATTTTTACACTACCACGCCACAGTTCAATTTCTAGATATATATCATCCATATAATTGTCGGCAGTAACTAACACCTCACAAGTAGCTTTCGTTCCAGAAAAGGACAAGCTCGGAAGTACGGCAGGTGCCCGACTCTGTACAGCATACGCAGGAATAGTGAGCATGAGGATTAGAACACTCACCATAGCAAGAATGCGTTTCTTCATAAAATCACCTCCTTTCTATCTCGTACACTAATACGATGAAAGGAGGCGATTTTGGACTCTCAACTCAAAAATGTTTCAAATCATTTTTCATAAAGACTTTCAGCAAGGTTCACCAAGTCTTCTTTTTCCAAATATGCAGAGATATAGAAAGCACAGTTGTTCGAATCTATCCACATAAGAACATTGGCAGCTCTCTCATCTCCAGAGATTATAAAATCTGCTGCATATCCATTGACAACAGCATCATCAACCGTAGCCGTCGGCGCAATTACATAAATGTCTGTCTCATTGGGATCATAAACGCAATTAAATTGGAGCATTTGCCCCGCTTCATTTTTATAAAGCCTAGTTATCCGAGACCCCGTATCTTTCTCGTACAACTTCACATATCCATTTGGCAACCATGTGAATTCGTACTCATAGGGTTCATTCTGAATATCAGTCTCATCATTAAACCGATAAACAAAGAACTCTTCATAGACTTCCTTTACCCAGCCAACGAAAGCTGCTCTTGCCTCCGCGTCAACAGCAATCCATACACCTCCTGTAATGAGGATTGCAAGCACAATTGATGCTATGCGCTTCGTGGCGTGATAAAAAACAGGATGATCCGCTTTTCGCTTTAGTTTTTTTATCTTCTTTTCAAATTGTAGAGAGAATTCATGTTGGTTCTCAGGAGTATATCCACGTTCAAGATAGGACACATAAATTTCACAGGATCTGGCGGCAGCTGCACACAGCATTTCTTCCGTAATCATAAAATACCACCGCCTTCCAAATAAAGTTCCTCTAGCTTTTTCTTCGCACGCTGATCGATTTTTTGTGCCCACACTAATGATATGTCGAGTGCCTTCGCAATTTCTCGTAGGGAGTAGCCTTGCTTATACTTCATCCAAATCACCATGCGCTGCTGCTCAGGCAGCTTTAAAATACACTCCGTCAGCAAATCCTCACGTTCATTTTCTGTGACAGGACTGTTTTTCAACTCGTCATCGTACATCACAACAGGATGCTTGCCTCTGACACGGAATACATCCGTCACCCTGTTGTCAAACATAGTTACGATAAGCTGCTTGGTTTTTGGACTCACAGGCTCAATGTTTTTAATATTTTCAGCAATCTTAACAAATACATGGTGGACTACATCCTCAGCATCTTGTTCATGCTGCATTCGTTTGTAAGCCACATAGTACATTAGGTTCCTATATTCCTGATATATTTCTTCGAACTTGGACTTGTCCTCGTCCGTCTCAATCATTTGCAGATACACTATCATAGAACTATTCACCGCCCTCAAGTCGATTTCTCTGTTATAATAGCAGATACTGCAAATTAATTCCACATTTTATAGGGGAATGCTCATGCAGAGAGGACAGCGCAGAAAAAAATATTGAGGGCCTGTCCAAATTCACCTGCGTTCATCGTATAATTAAGGTGAATGCCCGCTGAGATGTCATATTGCGTGCAACCTTTCAGTGCTGGCTCAGACATGACTTTGTTGCTTTTACCAATCATTGAAACCGATAGATTGATACGATAGATGCAAACAAGAAGAATAAAGGAGTGTAGCAGATGAAACAAATGCAAAAAAGAACTTGTATGGGTATAGTATTGCTCATACTTACACTAACAATGACTGCATGCTCCACAGAAACGATTGAGCTATCTACTAGTAAATTTTCTACCAGAAGTGACGATGCGGACACTACACCAACTGAAGATTTAGAAACCTCGCTTTTGCCAAACGAGGCCTTTGAAAATGTACTACTTAATCAAAGGCGGTTTTCTTATACTGATTCTAACAGCAATCCCATCTATCAGAGCAATGTATACCTCTCTGAGATTGCAGCGGAAGATCAAAGTACGATGTCCCTTCCAAAGTTTGCTGTTGTAGATATGGATGGAGATGAGTTGCCTGAAGTTGTTTATCAGCGGGGTGACTATATGGGGTTTATAGTCTTACGCTATAAAGATGGCGATATTTATGGTTATGATGTCAATTACAGGGGGCTTACGGGTCTCAAAAAAGATGGCTCTTATTCGATGTCCGGAGGCAGCAGTAACACTTCTGTTGGGAAGATGCGTTTTTTAGGCAAATTGTTTGATACCGATATAAAGTTTTCTTCAGTTGAACAGGAGTCGGTAAGTTACTACTTAAATGGTAAGGAAATAGACGAAGTTACATTTAATCAGCTGCGGGACGAATATAAAAAGCTACCTGATGTGGATTGGCATGAATACACAGAAAGCGCAGTAAAAGAATGTCTGCCATCTTATTTTGAGGCACAGGAAGTGGCGATATCATATGAGCACCATTCTACTCCAATGCAGGATTACCTGGATTCTTTGTCTGATTTGTTGTATAACGACCATTCAATCCATGGAGACAATACTGAAGATGAGTATGATGCCATTTTTCAAAGTTCCTATAACGGATGGGAGCACGCAATGGTAACAATCTACACTCTATGTCAAAGCAAGCTTACTGGATCAGCTAAGGATGTACTTGAGACTGAACAGCAGCAATGGCTTGATATGCGTGAACAGGCGGCCTTGGACACTCCAATCTTTTTAGTCACTGACATGACAAAAATGCGTACTTATGATTTAATTTCTTTCTACTTTGATGATCACTTTTACGATTGACACTTTTTCTGAACTAAACCGAGAAGTCAGACTATAAAAGTTATCGTAATAGTTTATATCAATTGCACATGGATATTTACAATAAAGGCGGTACATCAATTTTGGTGTACCGCCTTATATGCAAATTCACAGGGAATTGATCACGAGGATAGTAGCTTCTTCGCGCAGAACAGGAAATCCTTCCGCTCCATCACAGAGAGCTTAATGTAGAACAGGGTCGCTGCCGATTTAGACGCAGGCTATCCTCCCATAAAGGTGTCAAAATATTTTTAATGTTGGGTTTACTTTTTTGCCGGAAAAAGCTTTTTATTGTTTAGATTTGCAAATCTAAACAGAAATTAAAGGAGACTTTTTTATGGCAAAAACTGTGCGATATGTCAATACTAGCAGCGGTGTGAATGTGCGAGATGCCGCTGCCGGTAACAAAGTCCGTTCTCTGCTTCAAGGTACCCTGATGATCTATGACACCGCGAATGCGCCTGTCAAAAAGGCTTTGAACGGAACCACCTACACCTGGATCAAGGTCACCTATTACTATAAGGGCTCCAATGATCAGTACCTCATGGCCACCGAAGCGACGGGGTGGGTGACCCAGAACAACACTACTGAAGTTTCCACCACTATTCCGGATAAGTCTTCTATCTATTCCGGCAATCAGTCGTATAAGCAGAATGAGCGTCTGGTAAATGCGCGGTACATCTTCGACTATCTGCGCTCTCTTTCCTCCAGCAAGCGTTGGAGCGTCAATGCCATCTGTGCTACGCTGGGTAACATGGAGGCTGAAAGCGGCATTACTCCTGGCAAGTGGGAGGTGCTGAATGACACCAGTAGTGGCTTCGGTTTGGTGCAGTGGACTCCTGCCAGCAAATTCATCAATGCGCTAGGAACTAGCGAAAGCAAGACTGACATTGACGTTCAGCTGAAACGCATTCAGGCCGAGGTGGATGGTACCTATACGCAGTGGACCTCAAGTTCTCACAGCCCTGCGATGACCTTCTCTGAGTACACTAAGAGCACAAAGACCGTCGCTACTCTGGCGGAGTATTTCTTGCGGTGCTATGAGCGGCCGGAGATTACCACCGGTATGGTGTCGGAGCGAAAGCGTTGTGCGGAAAAGTGGTATAACATTCTGTCTGCGGTGGGCGATATCTAATCGCTCAATAAAAGAGTGACGCCGTTGCTCCTCCGAAATAAGGTTCCAAACAATAAAAGTGCCAGGACAAGTTACCTTGTTCCTGGCACTTTCCATTTATCAATTATCAACATTTGCGAGAATATTGTAATTAAACTAAGCAAAGTGCAAAGGAGACAAGATGGATATTTCTACATTTGGAATTACTGGGGTATACTATCACCGAATACCCACCACCTAAAGTAGTAATTCAACAACATTATAATAGATTTGACAAATTAAGTCCAGCGGCTTAGTGAAATCGCTCGTTTTTTACAAATACAATTATTGTTTCACATATCAAACAGAGGATCATAGCGGAAATGGCGCAAAGAGAACAGCACAACCGCAAATTATATAAAACACAAGATAAAACAGAAATATTGTCGGTTTTGGTGTCCAAAATCGGCACTCTGTATCGTATATATTAGCAAATTAGAGATGAGCAAAACACGGAAAGAGTAACGAAGGAAAAGCGGGTCAACAAGGCAAAACCGCTGGATGTCTTGAAAAAGGCGCACAAAAACCAGTCCCCGCACAGAAAGCTGAGCCTGAGAAAGGCAATATTGTGGGTTGTCAGGCAGACCGCCTGAATGATTTTGCAGCGCGAAGTCCAGACTGCTGAAGATCTTGTTGTAGAAGTTTGCGGCTCGTTGGGATGTGAACAGCACGACATCCTGAATGATTTCCTGATGGTAGATAGCGGCCAGCCCCTTTCTGGTTGGTTTTCTTTGCAAGCTGATTTTACCCAAAAGAGGCTCCGCTTTCTATATCATTTGAGTGATTCCAGCCTTTAGCCATGGCTGGGAACCATTGCAATTACTGCGTTTCTTACGTTTTGCTCATGGCTGGAGGAATAAATGAAAGAAGGTGATGAAGTCGAGATTCCTATTTTAAAGACAACAATAATCACATGGAGGTATTACCGCCGAAAAGTCCAGGAACTTACTGTACAGTGCTTGGACGACAGTACTGGTGTCTATTTGCGTGCAGATATGTAAAGGCTTATGTGTATGAATCTGAAAGGAGATTATTATGAAAAAGTTAACCGCTCTTTGTTTGACCTTCGTCCTCGCTTTTGCGTTGAGTGTTCCTGCATTTGCCACATCGTCTGACACTGTTGTCAACGCAGATATTATCAACTTCACTCCCGAGGAAATTGCCGAACAGAAGGCAATTGATGCTAGACTTCGTGAGGAATTCTCCTCGGCTCCTGAGACTCGGGGAGTTGTTGATAGAGTCATCTATAATGCCCCTATTGTATCTCATCAGCAAATTAACACATATTATTGCGGCCCAGCAAGTACTCAAATGGTATATGAAGGCATTACCGGTGATACATCTCATAACCAGCAGTGGTTTGCAAATCAGCTCGGTACCACATCTGCCGGCACTTCTTCGTCTCAGATTGCCACTACGTTGGCCTCTTTGACTGGGGAAGACTATTCAGTTGCCAACATCAAAACATCTAACCAGACGGAAGCAGATCTGTATAACAACATCGCAAATAGCTTGAGACTTGGATGTGCGGTTGTCGTCAACGTAAAAACTGTTCCCGGACGGTACACCTCTTCTTCTGGCCATTTTATGGTCGTTCATGGTTCGTTTATTGATATGGCATATCCGGATTCCTCGGTCTATTTCACGTATACTGATCCTCACTACAATGATAACTATTATGGCACCTTTACGCTTTCTGGCGCTAGTATGTACGATGCCATTGACTCGAACGCTGGCAATTATGTTCGCGTAGCTTAAATCGGCAATTAGGAAAATGAGGATAGTAATGAAGAAATTTTTACTCATTTGCTGTATGTTGTTGTTCTTGTGTAGCTGTACACAAGGGCCTGTTACGGAGGATAACATTCCTCCAAATAATAGCTATGAGAAAGATAGTGCTTCTGCAGATGCTGAAGAAATAAATATCACCTCCATGCTATCTCTGCAGCAGGATCAGTCTTATGTCGTTTGTGATTACTTTGAGGGTAATGTCTTAATTCTTATTTCAGACTCCTCAAAGCAAAACAGCAATGATATAACTGATCAGGCGACTACAGTATTTTTTGAAGAATTCGTTGTATTGAATATCCAAACACAATCCATAATTAACCGATATCCAATTCAGGAATTCGGCATTTGCCCAAGTGCAATTCAAGCATTTGGTGGCGTAGTGTATCCTTTCTTTAGCGTGGGAACGAATCAGATGGACTCATCAATTATATTTATCGATAGTAGCGGAAAGACAGTCATATATCATGGTGAGTTTACTCCGTTTTCAACAGGCCCTGTACTCCATCGCTATCAAGACTGTCTCCTTTTTAGCTTTTTCAATTACAAGAACAACACCTTTGGAATAAGTAGAATTGACTCCAAGTTCGATGTCGCTCCAGTTCTTACCTTTGAAGCCTCTGATTGTGACTATATATCAGATGATTTCTCGGTATCAAATGACCATTATGTCTATGCGGTTGGTGAAAAATCTTCTGTCACATTTTATATAGGAAATGACCTCGATGATTTAAGCACCACCAAAGTATCCTTGCCCCAGAATGAAAAAATTCACGGTTTTTCTTTAACAGACGACACATTATTTGTTTCTGTTGCTGCCAAAACAAGCGAAGAAGATCAACAAAATCCTTATATCGAATCATTTGATTTGGAAACAGGGAAGTCTATAAAGAAACGCTCTCTTAGTGCTCCGTTATATTCCATCACTACAAACGATAGTGATCAATTGTGTGGATTTTCTGTCTCAATTTTTAAAATGTACAGTATAAAGGAGCCTCTGGAAGAGATTCGGTTAGGCGATACACTGATTCATGGAGAATTTTATAAGATTTTCCCAGACAAAGACTCTTTCCTCATCGTGATTTACGGTTTTGATGATCCCCCTGAGTTTTGGAAAGTTATCGCAAAATAGCCATCCATTATAAATAACAGAGCGGCGTCTTATATGGCGTCGCTCTGTTATTTAATGTGCGCTGAATAATAGAAAAAGCCTTATATTTCAATCCATAGAAGCCAATCCGTGGCATAATTGGAGCAAGGAAAATGACAAGCACCCAGCAAAAACCTTGCACCTGCCACGGCGGTCTTTCACGCTGGTAACCCGATTCAGAGCATCATAGGTATAGGTCACGGTGCCGGTGGCATGAAATTAGCGTTTCGGCAAATAGTATGGGAGGGTGCAATTTCTGCACCCTCCCATAGGGCGCGTCCGGGGCAACATCGGAAAAAGAACTGTCCGCCGCAAACGTTGGAACGGTCATCAGCAGGGGCAGTAGGAATGTCGTGCAAAGTACAGATAGTTTTTTTCGCATAAAGTTCTCCCTTCAAAGTGATAGCCGGTGCTGCTGCACCGGCTATCGGATAAATAAATGTTTCTTTGCGGGGGGCAAACTATAAGGAAATTTATGTCGCTTTCAAGATCCAAGACGTTTACGAAAGATCACCACTTGCTCATGATCTTGCCGTACATCTGGAGCTTTTCCTGATCGTAGCGCTGCACCATCAGCATGACGTGCTCGCCCACCATGAAGTCCGCATCCTCGTGCTGATAGGAGTAGTTGCACATGCAGGTCACGCCATCAGGGAGGTTGCAGAACACGCCGCCGCCATATTTTCCGGAGATCATCGCAAAGCGGCGGGAGCCTACTGGGTGACGCTCCTCCGCACCAAAGAAGGGGTTGACTTCCGTTTCTTTCGCGGAAACAATCAGTTCACCAGTACGGGGGTGATACTCCTTTACAATGCAGTCGATCTCCGAACCCGGGTGGAACTCCGTGCGAAGATCCGGGATGGCCGCGTAGCGGATCTCTTTCTGCGTCATATCAAGGTCGTAACCATAGCAGTCCACAAGGCAACGGCGGGGGCCGACCGCCAGCATCCTGCAGGTAATGCGGGAACCGACAGCATGAAGATCCTCACGGGCAGCAAAAAAGCGGCGCTGGCTGCGACTGGCCTGACGGCGGGACGCCTGTGCACGGTTAGCGGTACGCTCCACCTTGGTGACGATTACATCGATGCTGGCCCCCACCATATTTCGAAGCACGAAGTCGGGTCGCTCCTCTCCCAGTTCCCACATTTCGGACTCGCGGATCAGAATGGGGATGCGATACGGCACCACAACGGCACAGAGTTCCCGCTTATTTTCAAGCATTCTTGCCTCGCTGCGCGGAAGGTATCTTGCGTAGAGATCCACACCGATGATCGTTCCGGTAATGGCGCTGCGGCCGCGGAAAGAGGCATAGATGGAGTTCCATTCTTTCCGTTCCTCTTCGCTCAGCCCCCGATCCAGTTCATTGAAGTCCAGCTCGTAGAAGAGCGTGCGCTCGCTCTTTTCATCCGACGCATCAAGCGTTTCGGCGTTATCTGCTGCCAGGTATTCATCCTCCGCAGGTTCTGCAGCGGCTTCTTCCGTGACCGGCTCCTCAAAGCCCCAGTCCGCTTCATCGGCCTCAGAAACCTGTGGAACAGAAGTGGGCAAATCTGAAATCAAATTCTCCTCTGAATCCGGAAATTCCGACATCTCTTCGTGCAGCTCCGCTTCTTCCGCTCTCTCCTCTGCGGTATCGCTTTCGTCTTGGGATGTAGTTTTCTCTTCTGTGGAAAGCCCAAGCGGTTTCGCCTCGGCTGCCTCCATTGCAGGAAGCGTTTCCGACTGCTCTGCCGTTTCCTCCGCAGGCAAATCCCCCTCCGGCAACTCTGCGGGAAAGTCTCCGCTATCTGCGCCTGTCTCATCAGGCGGCGCGGTATCCGCAGGGACGCTCCCCAGGGCAGTTTCTTCACCGACAGCATTTACGATCTTTTCTTCCGGGGCAACTTTTTTCCTTGCCATATAATGTTCCTCCTAAGTGTTATATTTTTTCCGGCTCATTGGAGCCAAAAAAGCGATGGGTGCCGTTCTCCTGACGGGCGGCAAAAAAGTGGTGCCGGGGCAGATCGATTTCTCCAAAGGAACCGATCTCAGAAATCCAGATGATCCGCTCGCCCTTCATACGGGGAACGGTTGCAATGTGAGTAGCGGCGTCCAGCCATGCCACGCTGAAAAGGTATCCGGCCCCCTTTCCGTTTCCGGTAAAGCGCAGGAGAAATGGTTCATGCAGTCCGTCTTTCGAGTAAAATCCGGGCTGCACCCTTGTAAGCTCCAGCATAACGTCCAGTGCTTCCAATAGCCGAGGGTCTATCCTGCGGTCTCCGTAAGAAACCACATCACCCCGCAGCCAGACATAATTGGTGCCTGTGCGCATCTGGCGAAGCATGATCTCCATGCGCCTTTCGTCAATTTTGATTCCCTGTGTACGGTAATGGGCCTGCACCAGAGCATGGAGCTGGCGGACACGCAGGTACTTAAACTCCTTGAGTATTTCGAGAATATACTTTTGCTGATTGGATAGCAGCATTGATCTTCCTCCCTTCAAACTGCTGCGCAGATGGCGTTGAGATATGGGTCGATCATAAGATCGCTCTCACTTTCGGCAATGCAGTTGAACAGCACTGCCATGGTGTAGGCCGTGCTGTTTTTTACATTCCGCTCCTGATTGGCGCGGAGCTTACTCTCTGCCTCCCGCAGGATCATGCCGTCCAGCCGTCTGAGCTTTGCCCGCACGCGGCTTTGCGGAAGCGTGGCATTGCCAATACGGAAGCTGTCGGCATAAAAAAGCCGCTCAATGGCGTTTTCAAACACCAGAGCGGTTTCCGGTGCGAAGCATTCAAGCTCGCAGCCGTCCAAAATATCCAAAAGTTCTTCTTCTGCGTCCCCATCGGTCCGTCCGTCCTGCGCTGGGGCTCTGACAGACGGACGGACTTCCATATGACTTTGATCAATCTTTCTTTTTTCTTTCTTACTTGGCGTCAATTTCTGCGGTTCTGGGAACGCGGATTTTGCAGTTCTTGAAGCGCGATCTTCACGATTCTTGGACAGCAGATTCTGCGGTTCTTGGCATGCTGCTGAGGGTTTCCCGTCAGCAAGACCCTCCAGATCCGAGGTTCTTGAACCGCGTACTTCCGATTCATCCTCCGTGATAAACGGCGCACAGGAATAGTCCGGATCTTCGATCGGTGTGACACGGGCAAGATAGATCTGATTGGCATCACCTCGCCCGCAGCGTTTTTCCCATACCAGCTTGAGCTCCACCAACTTCTTAAAAGCTGCCGTGACCCGCTGCTCACAGATGCGCAGCTCTTTGGCAAGCGCTTTGCGAGGAAAGATCACAAAGACCTCGCCGCGGTCATTGACCCAACCGTTTTTGCGGGAAAGCTGGAACCGGTTTAAGAGAAAGGTGTAGGTCACCTTGGCATCCAGGCTCATCTCGCAGTAACGTGGATCAGAAAATAACCAGCGCGGCATCTGCATATGATAAATACTCTGCACATCTGTCTGGCACATCAGTTGGAAAGTTGGACGCTCCTTCATTTTCGCTGCCCTCATAATGGGCACCTCCTCTTTCTTTTTCGATATAGGCAATGGGTCGTTTCTATTGACGCCATAAAGCGAGAGTACGGTCAGACAGCACGCTGACAATGGAATATCTTCTTTAAAAGAGGCCGATTGCTCGACCTCTTTTTCATATTCCGCGCCCGGGTGGAATGCGCGTTGGATCGTCCATCTCTTCCAGTTCCGGGTCATCGCCTTCCAGAATAGCTTCGCAGGTCATCTCCACAAGACCAATTTCCTCCGGCGTCATGTTGTCATTTCCGCAGGAGCTTCCGCTGGCTGCGGCTTCTTCGGTGGGAGAAGTCTGGGGCTGCATATCCGGCCGTTTCCCCGATGCAGGCGACGGCTGTGGTGCGGGCGGAGCGGCCGATGTGCGATTTCCTGCCGTGCGACGCTTTGCACCATCTTCTTCTCTCTTTTTCCATTCCGGCACATAGTCAAAGACGCTGCATTTTTTCAGCTTTTTGTATTCCGGCAGTTCCTCCAGCATGATCTTATAGAGCTGGGCGGGCTTATAGTGGTTGAACATCACAATGCAGAGAAACTTATTGAGCCGCAGGAATTCATCGGGCTGGAGGAGGTCTCGCTGGGTGTTGCTTCGCGTCTGGGAATAGGGGCGGGTGGTACTGTAGATGGGAGAAAACAGCGGTGCCAAGGGAAACTGATTGTTGGTGACGGAGATCGTAACCTTGCCGCACTTTTTAGCAAAGTATTCCGCACTCGTCATATCGTTGCAGCCCATGTAGAGAGTCATATCAAAAGAACCGAGCTGATTTTCCCATTCCTTCCCCGGATATTTTTCCTGCCATTGGGAGAGGGACTGCACCGCCACCTGCACCGACATATTGAAGCCGCGGATGGAATTGAAAACATCGGAGATGCCCTCCATGTAGCCGATGTTGAGATATTCTTCCAAGCAGAAGTTTGTCAGTACGGGAAGCCGCCCGCCATGGAGACGGGCGTAATTGGAGAGCTGCGGGAAGGTCAGGGAGAAAAAGAGGGAGCTTAAAAATCGATAGGCGCTATCTTGGGCGGAGATGATGACAAAGTACGCACAGGGCTTTTGCCCGGGAAGAAGCAGGTCTACATCGTGGTTTCGGGTGATCTTGTCCACCAGCGGATTTTGAAAGACCGCAAGACGGTTGCCAAGGCCGATGATGATGTTGCCCCAGAGGTTTTCTCTTGCTTTCAGAAAGAGGCCGTGGGGGCCTTTGGCGGGATGCTCCGGCGGCAGCTCCGCAAGGATGCGGTTGATCTCGTTGACGCTTTTATAGGCGAGGATCTTATAGACGTCTCCGAGGCTGCGCTGCTCCAACGGAAGAAGATTGCCGCGGGCATCCTTCAGATTGCAGACATAGTGGATAAGTGCCATCAGGAGGTTCAATTCCGCACGGCTCCAGAAGTCATCAGCCTCCTTGGGGCCGGAGGTATTTTGAATGATGGTGTTGGCCACGGTGGTTACAAGGTCAGGATTTGCTTCCAGTCCCGCAAGGCAGTTCCAACCGTCAGAGTGCGCCATATCGAGGAAATTGACCGCCTTGACATAGAAGCCATGCTCCCGAAAATACGGCGCAAGGTTTTCAAAGAGTTTTTGCGATAGGTAATCCTTTGAAGTTATCTCCAGATTTTCCCCCGCTTAGCACCGTGCGCGAACCTTTCGATTCACACGGCGCCCCATCAATGTTTACC
>CDYT01030694.1_pt1 | contig 52482 bp, 39 predicted proteins | sample 557541 | NCBI WGS metagenome assembly CDYT01 (sample SAMEA3182060, study PRJEB8094) | gut metagenome | biome: human; feature: gut; material: Stool; isolation source: human stools | place: Canada | collected 2013-01-15
CTCTCTGCAAAAGCGGAAAACAGAGCACTTCACCGCATCGGCCAACGATGCCTTTGCTGTGATCCGTATTACTGCCAGGGACAACACAGAGGAATGCTGCCACGAAGTGCTGGACTACCTGTGTGAGATTCTGGAGCAGGAGGACTTTCCCCGCAGCTATGCGGTGGAGTTCAAAGGGCCGGAAAAGAGCTATCTTCCTATCACAGGACTGCCCAAAAAGGGAGTAAACCAGCTCTTTGCCTGTGCCGTGCAGTACCCTGGCCTCCACCCCCTGATGGAACGGTACGCCCGGCTTGCCATGCGGCAATATGAGCAGTACACCAATCTCAGCGATGAGCAGTGCGCGCTCCCCGGAAGTTTTGCCGTGTTCGCCCTGGGAATGCTGGGGCAAGAGTGGCGGCAGCTGGTATGGGATTATCTCGATCTCTGCGATGATGAGCACTCCCACTTACAGGAAAAATTCCTCCGGGAGTATGTGAAACAGTTCGGATTTACCGCTGATACCGTCCCTGTATTTGTCCGTGGGGTGCTGTCCATGCAGAACATGAAGTATTCCAAGGACTATGCTGCGTGGATGGCAAACGCAGAAAGCCTGGACGCTCTGCTGGAGGCAAAAATCCACCTGTCCGAGATCGTTCCAAGCGGTTTTTCCTCCGACGAGGATGACGATGATGACGAGGACGAGAAACCCGCCGAGGAAACAGAAGCCAGCCCGGAGGAAGTGCTGCAATACGCATGGGAAACGGTCTGCTATGTGATCTGGGGAAAGGGCAGCGCCAAGGGTGGTCAAAAAGTGGTGGAAGCAGCTTCGGAGGAACTGAAAGAGCGTTGCCGGCAGATTTTTATTCCAATCACGGAGAGCCTGGAAGAAAGAGGTGGCCTGCTATGAGTTTACCGAAACGAGACGGCGTGCATGGCCGTTATTATCTGATCCATAAACCGGACACGGACCCCGAAGTGCTGGAACAAGCCGATCAGTGCATTCAGGATGTGTTGGATGGAACCGCAAAAGAAAACCATTCCGGCTACCCGGTGGTTGTTCGGAATCAAAACGGAACACCCTTTCTTCCCAGCCAGCTGCTGGAGCGGTACCTGTCCAAACTGCCTTTGAAGGGATTTCCCTATGCGGATGCGGTCGCCTTCTGCGATGCCCTGCGGCGGCTGGCGGGCTGGAAAGAGATTGACCACACACTGGGACAATACATCGAACATCAGGTGCAGGAGCGGTATTTTGAGGTTGGAGAGAAAGAGGATTACTTTTCCGCTTACCCGCCCTGCACCGTGTGGCCCGAACTGAGGCCGGAGGATGTGGATGACGGCCTGCTGCGCTTTGCCTGCTATGTGGCGGTCTGTTATACGGTATATGGAGCCAGCTACAACTCCCTCACCACCGAGCACATTCTCGGCCTGGTTTCCCAGATTCGCCCGGACATGGTGAAGCAGCTGAAAACGGGCGGCAGCGGCAAATTGCCAAAGGACATCCAGCGGCGTAAGACGGAGCATTTCACCGCATCGGCCAACGATGCGTTTGCCACCATCCGCATCACCGCCAGGGACTCCACCGAGGAGTGCTATGGGGAAATCCTGGACTACCTGTGCGCGGTGCTGGAGCAGGAGGAATTTCCCCGCAGTTACTCGGTGGAGTTCCGGGGGCCGGAGAAGATTTACCTGCCCATTCCCGGCCTGCCCAAAAAGGGAGTCAATCAGCTCTTTGCCTGCGCTGTGCAGCACCCCAATCTGCACTCGGCTATGGCGCGGTACGCTCGCCTGGCTATGCGGGAGTTTGAGTGGTACCAAAACCTCGCGGATGAAGCCTGTGCGATGCCCGGCACCTTCGCCGTGTTTGCCCTGGGGCTGGAGGGAGAACCGTGGGCACCGCTGGTGACGGAGTATCTGGATCTCTGCGATGACGAGCACTCCTCCCTGCAAGGGAAATTCCTTCATGCCTTGATCCGAAAGTTTGGGTTCCAACCATGGACGCTGGGGGTATTGGTGCGGGGCGCATTATCTATGCAGTGGCTGGAGCCTGCCAGAGAATTCCGCAGCCTGATAGCCAATGGGGAAAGCCTGGATGCACTGCTGGCAGTCAAGCGCCGCTTTTCCGCTTATCTCCTGCCGGAAGAAAACGAAGACCCGAAATTCCGGGCCATCGCTTGGCAGAGCCTGCTCTGGGCCATCTGGGGGCAAGCCTCTGAAAACGGCGGCAGCAAGGTCATTAAGACGGCTCCGAAGGAACTGAGAGAAAGGTATCAGGAAATTTTTCAATAGACTATAAGGAGGACTCGGATGAGTGAAGTAAGCTATTCAAATGTACCTCCCATGATGGCTACCATCAAAAGTGGTGACATAGAGGCGATTCGTTCCCTGCTTCACGCAGGGCATTCTCCCAATGAGCCACAATGCTATCATGTAATGATTGGAGATTGGCCGCGGGATGACGAAGCCTCTCCGCTGGAATTGGCTGTACTGGAAAATCGGATGGACATGGTACAGCTCCTGATCGAATGCGGAGCAGATTTGACCCATAACCCGGAAGAATTGCTTTGTGGTTCCCTGCGCAGTCAAGACCTGACCCTGTTTTCCTTTTTGGTAGATGTGGGAGTCAGAATCCCCGCAACGCAAAGGGATATATGCAGGCTGTTTCTCCACTTGGTGGATCGGGATGAGCCTAATGTACTCCCCATTTTGAAAAGGATGGGCATGGATTTGAAACAATACGGCGGTGAAGCCCTGCGCAGTATGGCGAGCCATGGAAATCAGCTGCTGGTGGAGTATCTGATTCAAAACGGGGCGGACATCAACTATCACAAGCCAGATATGGTGTTTCCCTACGCTTCGACTCCTGTCACTGAAGCTGCACGGCACAACGATTTTTCTATGGTGCGCTGGCTTGTGGAACAGGGTGCAGACATCACCATCCCGGATAAATACGGTGACCGGCCCTACACCGTGGCAGTACAGAACAAAAATCAGGAAATGGCCGCCTACTTAAAAGCTCTGGAGCCGGAGGAATGGCATAACGAACAGGAAAAGGCGCGTCAACTCACGCCTTACAAGCTGCCTGCCAAGCTGGTGGAATACTTAAAGACCGGCCCCTTGCGTCTGGAATTTCCAGAGCGGGAACTGGTGAAATGGGCGGAACTGTACCCCTACATGGATGTACAGGAGATGACCTGGAAATGGAAAAAGTTGCTCTCCCTTATGGCGAAAATGGACAATTACAGCGACTATTTGCTGCTGTGGAGTCCCAGAGATAAGAAACTCTGGTATCTGGACATTGAGCATAAGGAGTTTCATCCGTTAGCCAAATGGGAGGAATTTATTGCTGATCCCGGAAAATATCTTAATGGAATGATTGAGGGAGAGTTTGAGGAATAAGGAGAGAACACAAATGACAAAAGATCAACTCTTATCTTTATGGAATGCGGATAACTGGGAGGTAATGAGTTGCGGGGTCTACTTCACGGCTCACCGGGCAGATGCAGATAAGGAACTGCATATCAACTGCAATGATTATACCGAGGCAGAGATTCTGGCCATGCCCTTCTGGGAACGATTAGCTCAGGAACTGGATGAGCTGGACCGGCAGGCCCATGAAATCTTACAGAAAGAATTCCCCGATGATGAGGACATCCCTGGTCTGGCCCTGACCGACATTACGATAGACAAATCCGGCTGTTACGGGACATTTTCCCTCTGCTATGATACTGGGGACTCTCCGGCTGGGGAACTCTATCTCAATGTGTCCTTTGACGAGCAGTTCGTGCCAAGTCCGAAGGTTGGCTACGACACCTTTTAATACAGGGAGGCTCCCCTATGGCATTAAAATTGAACTTTCGTGAAGTCACCCCGGAAGATACCGAAATTCTTCGTATGATAGCGTTGAGAAACGGGAAAGCAGAAGATTACCTCTGCTGCGATGTTACCAATGAGGATGGTGTAACACAGACTACCTGGTATAGTAAGGCGGATGTGGCCCTCTGGGGGGAGGATTATATCCGGGCGAATACCACAATGAAGTACAGCGATTATAGCGGATGGATCATCATTCTGGATATGGAGCCGTTGAACGATGCACAGGCATCACCACGAAAAAAGAAGAAACGGGATTCCTTTCCCCAAATCCCTACCTGGCTGGAGGGCCATGTCAAAGAACGGAAACAAAAGCGCCTGCCCACCGTGACCCTCTGCTCCTCTGCCGGAAATGAACTGCTGGAAGTGTGGTATTACGGAGATTTGCTCACAGTGAAGGGAGAGTCCCAATTCTATATCATAGATAGAGGCGAGACCCCCGGACTGGTGGCAGCCCGCGACCCAGAGAGCGGCGAGGAGTTCGTCATCTTCGACGGTGGGCAGCATGGTTATGATAATATGTTCTGCGATGAACACAATCCAGCCCAGCTGGCGCATCGCCCCCTCCAGCGGTATGAGATCCCTGCCTCCAAGTTGGTGCTGGAACTGGGCTACAATATCGACTATGAGGATGAAAAAGAGAGCTTCGAGGTAGACGAGGCTGATACCGTGGAACTGGTTAGCGGTGAGCGGATGCCTTGGGAGCAGGTCAAACGGGACGGCATTGACTACATTGCACTTTACTATGTGAATGAAAAAGGGCAACAGGTACAGATTCTGGATGCGGAACTGGCATGAGTACAACAGGACTGTTTTGGCAGCAGAATAAGGAGAGAACGCAGCATGGAACAGACATATTGCACCGCAGTTTTCTGGCGCGGCGGAGAAAAAATTGAGCTGAATGGGCTGGAACCGGATGCGGTACGGTGTCTGTCTGTGACGGGAGAGCGGAAGGTGAATCTGTCCTTCCTGCGAGATTATCCCAATCTGGAGGAACTGATCTTAATGGAAAAGTGTGAGGGTGTGGAAGTTCTCTCCGAGCTAAAGCAGCTTCATACACTGTCCCTATGGCTGTCGGCCCCTGTTTCCTGGGACAATGTTTCTCTCCCCGGCCTGCGTGTCCTCCACCTGCGTGGGGAAAAGAATGGCGACATTACCCCGCTTCTCTCCAGCATTACCGATCTCCATTTGGAGGAAATGCGGAAAACGGAAGATCTCACCCCTTTCCTGACTCCGGCGACCCGGCTTCAGAAACTCTATCTCCAGTCACTCCCATCTGTGCAGAAACTACCGGCTCTGGATGGGCTGCCTTCCCTTTATGCCCTGAAACTCTATGAGTTGCATAAGCTCAGCGATTTGTCCACCCTCTCTCACAGCCATTTGCGCTACTTTGCCGCCACTCTGATTGCGGATAAACTCTCCGCCCAGGCGCTGGCAGATGCTGTGATGGCGATTCCCGATCTGGAGGCAGCCGCGCTCCAGCTGGTAGACCGCTCCGGGCGGCGCTATGGCGGTATCCAAAAAGCCTTTGCCGCCACTGGGAAATCCGCATTGCTGCGGGAGGAAATCAGTGCTTTGACCACATGGCTGTCGCTGTAACACAACGGAAAGGAGGCGACCAGATTGTGTGAGAATGCGAAAATTCTTTGTCCTTACTGTTTGACGAGAGAAATTGATCCGGCACAGGCGATATGCTCTGTTTGTTATTCAAAAGAGGATAAATTGGAACGAGGCAGTTGGGATGATCTGCGGAAGCGCAAGAATACCGATGAAATCCAGATGTTTACCATAGCCAAGAAAGTAGATGAAGCGTTCCAGGTACCAGAAAATAAAGCCTATGCCTGTAGAGAGAAACACGAAATGATTCAGGCCGAGGCTTTGGAGCGGGAAATGGAGGATTTTCACCGGCGGCGCATTCTCTGTATGGCGGAGATGTTTTCCAAGATTGATTGCAGCAGCCTCTTTCCCAGCTACATAGAATTGGATACCTATTTCAAGAATGTGCAGGATTATGCCCATCAGCACATTGCCACAGAACAGCTCAGAGAGGTTCAGGAGTATCTGCGGTCACAGATTCCATGGAAATCCCTATCCAGTCAGCAGATGGATCTGGGTGCAGAACTTCTCAACTTTTGGTGCGGAGAGGATGAGTTGGATTGGGGCTATTCTCAATATTTTGAGATTGCAGCAGGTAATCTCAAGCCGTTTCTTGCAATGACCTTATTCACAGAGATTCTGTGTAAGCATTTTCCAGATGTAATGTCTGCGCCAGTCAAGCGGCTGAGCAACAAACTTTGAGGCACTAAAAAGGGGGTACTTTCATGCCAGACTGGGCACAAATCATATCCGATGCGCTGGACATTCTAAAATTTGACGGAGCCGTACAGGACACTCTGGCGGAACTTCGAGGGAAATGGGGCGCACAGGTCCCGGCGCTGCTGGATGAACGCTTTGATGCCGTTGGCGTCCAGTATATGAAACTGCCCCATGACAAAGGGGCAGCAGCGTTGGGGCAGGAACTCTCTGCCTTCGGCTGGGCGTTGTATAACCTGGACGATGAGGACGAGTATCTGTTTGCCTTGATCCCGGAAGAAGAACGCAACGAATGGGAACGCTACTGCAAAAATCAGGGGCAATATTGCCACCTGATGAAACAGCAAGGACGGAAATGGGGCGACCATGCCAAGGAGCAGGACCCTGGGAAGCTGATGCCCTGCGAGGAATACATACTTCAGGATGAGTACGATTATTTCTTCAATTCTCTGGCGGGTGATTTTGCGGCGGGCAAATGGAAAAACCAGGATGCAGAAGGATGGAAAAGCGGCTGTGTGGCCGATCTGCGCCACCGTCCGCCGCAAGTAATCCGCTCCCACAGCTTGCCGCACCTTGGGTGCCTTACCTATTCCCCGGAACATGAACTATATGCTGCATCGAGGGCCGCTGGCAGCGGGAGTACTGGCCGGGCATTACTGAGCAAGAATCCAGCCACCCTCAACTGGGCCGAACCGTCCCCCATTGGATATGATGGTCCGCCCCAGACCCTGTGCTGGGCTGACCATTCCCTCTGGGTGGGCGATCCCACCAACGCCACACGGATTGAACTCACCGACCGGGGCACCTGTCAGGATGTGAAAAACTGGCCCCTGCCGGAAGATGGATGGAGCACCAAATACCATTGCGGCATTACGACAGACGGTCTGGGTCGGGTCTACTTTTCCAACGAGTGGTACAAGGGGCAGATTTACCGATGGGAAAACGGCAAGGTAACAAAGCACACCTTCTCTCTTGATGGATACGACCATCTCTCCGAGGCCATTCCCGTTCCCGGCACAGGCCGCATTACCATGATCCACGCAGTCAGTGGCAAAGGGCGGATGGAAGAATGCCTGCTGGAACTGGACATGGACACCGGGCGGTGCCGAATTGCCCCCCTGCCTGGAATGGGCGAGGGGCTGAAACTTTGCTGGTTTACCGGAGACTGGCTGCTGGTGCAGGGAAACGGCGAAATCCTCTCCGATGACTTTGCCCAGCTCATCAATAGGAACACCCGTGAAGTGCTGCGTATCCGTCCGGGAATGTTCGGCGGGGAGAAAATGCAGCACATTGGAATACTCACCGATGGCACGGTGGTCATCGTCACCCGGCGGGATAGGGTTGGGCCGGTATTTCGTTATCCCATCGACTTCTGGGGCTTCCTGCGGACGGCAAACAAGCCCAAAAAGCTGGAATGGCGGGACTACAAAGAAGTGTACCCGAATCTGCCCATCTTTCTACCGCCCAAGGCCATAGAGCGAAAAATCATTCTCAAAAAAGACAGCCTGACTATCCTGGGGTCGGTATTTACGCCGCCGTTTACCCTTTCGCAGCTTGCGGAAAAGCTGGGACCCGCCCGCATTGTCCTGCAAAATGGAACACGGAAAAGCCCCATGACTGGCCGAGAGAGTTCCTATACCCAGGCACTTGCTTTGTGGGACGAGCTTGGACTCCAGGGCTGGTTGGATGAAAATGAGCAGACCATCAAAACCCTTGGTGTCCGGGTGGCGGCACAGGGAGAGTATGCGGTCCGGCAGACATTTGACGGAGCGGTTTGGATCGGGTCCAAGGACTACCGGGAGGCCAGCTGGAAGGATTTCGCCGGATTTGCCCATACCCTCAAATTAGGCGGCTTTACCGTTTATACCCGCTTGCCGGGTCCTGTTCCAGAGGATCAGTCAGCGCAGAAAGCAAAGCTGGAGGCCCTCTCCGCTATGGTACAGATCAGCTGGAAAGAGCCAGAGAATAAGGCGGCGAAAGTGCAGAAATACAAGTTATCCAAGCCGACTGAACCAGTGCTCACCTTTACCAGCTTCAACTTCAAGCTGGCGGTTATGGAAGTCCTGATGTACGAGAAAGGCTTACTGGCTCCTAAACTGGATGCACATGAGTTTGCCAGAGAGTATAGCCGACGCAAGATCGACATTGACGCGGAAGGGTATGAACCCATCCCAGAGATTCGGAAGTGGCTGGAGAAATACCCTGTCCCGGAGCGGCTGGCCCCGGAGGTCACAGAAATTGAGATGGATGGCGGCAGCGAGATTTATACCCAACTCTGTCCGTTCTGGGATGGCGAGGATGGAGCCTTTGATCTTAATACCATTACGGAGGCGGAACTGCGCCAGTTCCCCAATCTCAAACATATTACTCTCATGTCCTCCAAGCCGGAACAGGTACTGCCGGTTCTGGAACGGTGCAGTATCAAGGTAGAATTGGCGTGAGGGGAAATGATTCATTTTTTGTTTTAGGGAAGCGTGTGGGTGTATGAGCCGGATTGTTGATGAACCTTATTTTACCCATAGTGTTTACAGCGCCCTCACCACCGGCATCCAAGTGAAATGTCCCAAGTGCCACGGCGCAGGCGTTGTAACAGCGGATGATGATAACGCTTATTTCCGGTGCCTGAATTGCGGTTACCAAGCAATCAGTACGCGGACGATCTACCGCTATGATGTCCATAACCAGTGTGAAAACTGCGGAAAGTACTACCGGGTTGATATTGAAGATACGGCAAAGCATCATTTTCCGGTTCTCCATGTGGCCTGCCCCTATTGCGGGGCAACCATGCCGGGAGAGGTCCACAAAACGGCTCAGGCTTTCTCTTACGCTGCTGAGATCAGGAATGGAAAGGACCCTTGGTTCGGCCTGGAACTGTGGTTTTTGGCTTCCTTCCAGGGCAAACCGGTCTGGGCGCTCAACCGGGAACATCTTGCCTATCTCATTGATTATCTTAGCGCCGACCTGCGGGAAAAACCCCTGGGCAGCCCACAAAGGACCCAGGCCGACCACCTTCCCACTTTTATGAAAACAGCAAAGAACCGAGAGCGGATCGTAAAGCTGCTAAGAAAACTACAAGAGAAATAAGGGAGAACGATATGGCATTGCAGGAAAAGGAAATCATGCCTCCCCCTTGGCTGGCCCACCGGGAGATCGAGCGATACTCTATTGGTTGGCGCATGGGCTATGGGGAGGATTACATATACCGATTTGGCGATTGGCTGGACACCCTCTCCCCGGAGGAGCAGACGGAATACCGCGCCCTCTTTCCCGAACCGGTGACCTGGAAGGGCTGGTGGGAGGACGAGGACAGGGTTGAGGTACTGGAGCATGGCGACTTTTTTGTGGAGGTGTGGCAGCCGGAAGGAAGCCCTAAGTACACTCGCCAGTGGCTCCAGCAGGAATTTTCCATGGGAAGAAAGCAGGAACTGTGCCTGTTCTGGGGCCATCAGCCATCCGAGGACGGCCAGCTGACAAAAAGCTGTCTCAGCCAGTGGTGGATGGAGGATTTCTGGTCCGTTGCCAATACCTATCTTTGTATGGAGCAGTATATGATGGCAGGCAAGGCGGAACTGTTCGGTGATCACGAGATTCGGGAGCAAATTTTGAAATGCAGCGACCCGAAACAGATCAAGGCCCTGGGCCGCAAGGTGCGGGGGTTTGACCAGATGGTATGGGACAAGTTCAAATACGCCATTGTATTGAATGGCAACTGGTGCAAATTCAGCCAGAACCGCAACCTGCGGGAATTTCTCCTCTCCACCGGAGATAGTGTGCTGGCGGAGGCCAGTCCCTACGATAACATCTGGGGCATTCGGCTTTCAGCCAACTCCCTGGAGGCACAGGACCCGATGAAGTGGCGGGGGCAAAATCTGCTGGGCTTTGCTCTAATGGAGATACGGGACGAACTGCGCCGGGTCACGCAGAATGAAATGTTATGCGACTGGAACGCAGTCTGAGGTAAAATGATGGAATTATTTGCAAAAAGAAGATATGCTGCAAGTGGAATATCCGAACTGCTTTCTGCTGGATATGGGCTGGTATCAGGACAGATACATCATTTCTGTCATTCATAACTTCGATTGGGCGAATCCAGTCCAGCAGTATGAAACGACAGAAACAAATCAGCTTCCCAAGCTGTTGACGGAGGCGGTTCGCCTTGTGGAAAGGGAATCACAGTCTGCCGGAGCAAATTGAAAGAGGTCTTGTTATGAACGAGAATTTATTTCGCCCACAATTTGATACATTAAAACTGTCAGATAAGCTCTGGCTGATGCAGACGCTGGCGACTCGTTATAATTTGACATTCAAAGAACTATACGCCTTTTCCCGCTGGGGACAAAGCTGCACCACCGGCCTGTTTGAAAAAGGTGGCCGGGAGTTTGTCTTTGTCCCAGGTGATACCGTGATTCTTGGCTGGGAGAGCTTTGTCCAAGGGATGGACAAGGCCAACCAAGAGGAACTGGCGGATATTTTTGCGGAAATCGAATATGAGGGCTCTGTGGAGGAATTTCTCCGGCAGGGCATGACCCCAGTACGCCAGGTGACCATCGGCCCCATGTTCGTAGGCAGAAAACTGGAGGAGATCGGCTGGGAAAGCGTACCTATGAACGACCCTCGCATCACCGCCCACCCCGACTGGCTGGAGAACTTGCAGAAGTGGGCGGGCCAGAACAGCCAGAGTTTTGAGATACACGAAACTGTCCGCTTTGAACGCAATGGTGATAGCTGGCGAGCGTGGCTGTGCCATCCGATGACCTACCCGGAGTTTCAGCGATTCCTGTTGTGGGAGGTGGCAGCCAGCCTTCCCACGCCGGATGAGTGGGCCTATCTGTGCGGAGGCGGATGCCGCACCCTGTTTCCCTGGGGGGATGGACTGGACCACAAGATGAAACTGCATCACTTTGAAAGCGAGGAAGATCAGGGCAAGCCATACGACATGGAGCAGCCCAACTTCTTTGGCCTGTCTATCGCTTACGACCCATATAAGCGGGAGTTGGTAGAGGGGAAAACATTGACCACCTGCGGCGGTGACGGCGGCTGCAATATCTGCGGAGGCATGGGCCCTTTGCTTGGATATTTACCCTGTTCCCCTCACTGTAAACCGGAGGTTCGGGAAGATAATGAGATTCACAATGACTATGACTTTTTCCGTCCTGTGATCCGGGTGCAGACATCCGGGTGGAGAATGGTAATAGATAGAGAGCAAGAGTAAGGAGGTAAACTATGGAATGGCCAAAACGGACACGAACAGCGGATTGGGAAAACGGTGTCCTAACTTTAGATGGAGAAAAGAAATTTGATATTCCAGAGCTGACCACAGAGATCATGGAACGGCTGGCCGGTTACACCCTGGTGGGCTTCCATGTGAAAGGGTATCCGGTGACGGATGAACTGCTTGCCCCCTTTGCCGGGCATAAAAGTATGGTCAACTTCGGCGTGGAAAACGGCACCCTCACCGACGCCTGTTTCCCCGTTTTTTCCGCCATGCCCAAGCTGCGCATCCTGCTGCTGACCGGGAACGCCGGGATCGACGGCAGCGGCCTGTCCGCCCTGCAAGGCTGTAAGCTGGACCTGCTGACCCTTGACCACACTGGGCTGGATGATGCCGGTCTGCTCCAGGCAGCCTCCATCCCCAAGCTCTCTCATATCTGGATCGACCACACTGCTGTTACTTATGATGGACTGCTGGCTGTCGCCGGCAACAACTACATCAAGCCGGTGGCCCATGTGCAATTTACCAAGGAGCAGATGGAACACTTCTCCCAGCTCCAGCGGGAAAAGGCCAAAAAGCCCGTCCAGCTGGATGAGCAGGCAGCGTCGGAATGCCGCAGTGTGTTGTCCGCTTTCTTTGCCGAAATGACAGAATGGGAGCAGTACATGGAGCAGGTTGGGTTTGAAGATGCCGAGGCTGTGCCCCGCCTGCTGGCGATCTGGGAGAAGTATGTGAGCGAAAAGCCCCGTCCGGGCTACCGTCCTCTGGGCCTCTCATATAGTGCCCAGGGCACCTACAACGGGGAAGAATTCCTTGACGCGGAGCAGATCACCAAAAACAAACTCTACATCTACACCAGAGAGAAAAATACCGGCTTTGACCGCCGCTTTCTCATGAAGCGCGTGGGCGAGGGTTGGATGATTGACGCGGTGCAGGAGCGGCTGAACGGCTGGCAGCGGACAGGATTGTAAGGGAGGCATAATGGATGATATATAGGTTTACGGAAGTATTAAACGATCTTGTTAATTATTTTCTCCTTGGTGACATTTTGTTGCTGGAGGACTGGAAGCAGGCAAATCATCTTTCAGATGATTTAGCGATGGAGTTTACCACAAACGAAAGCGGCGACAGGGTATTTGACGAAGGAATTGTAATCCCAATGGCCGGTATTGAAAACTATCCCTATACCATATTGTTCAATCTCTCTGGTGATAGACCGGAGCTGTGCAAAGAAAGAAACCGATTGCAACTTAGAAAAAGTGGCTATTCCCTCAAAGTAGATCATAATATGCTGATGCTTTTTACATGGCCAATATTGGAACAGTTTACGCCTGAAAAGGTGAAAGATCTGATTTCTTACTATAGAGTGCATAAGAAGCCGATGATTGAGCTTGCAAATGGCTGGTATCATATCGAGATTTTGGGTGGAGAAACCTTGCAGGATGGGGACTATGAACCTACATTTGAGTTTGTGATACAACCAGCCACAAATGAAGAAGTCACCATAAATGCAGATATGAATTTTAGCTTTGAAATTACAAGCTCTGCTTATTAGTGAAACCTATCCCTACCGAAGATGGAAAAGGAGATTATGATATGGATTTATTGAAACAATGCCAGCAATGGTTTGAACAGGATGAAGCGCAGAAGGTAATCGACACCCTGGAAGCGATTCCTGCCGAGGAGCGCACCCCGGAACTGGACAGTGAGCTGGCCAAGGCATATATTGCCGTTGCACATATAGGAGAACGGGAGCCTTTTGAAAAGGCGCTGGAACTTCTGGCTCCCCATGAGGAGTATTTTGCCGAAGATCACTGCTGGAATTATCGAATCGCTTTGGCCTATTACTGTCTGGATGAGGAAGGCCCCGCCCTGCGTTACTTTGAAAAGGCCCTGAAAGCCTGCCCCGGAGACAAAGATACCCAGGAGTACATAGACGATTGCCGCCGTCGTTTGTCCCTGCCCCGCTTTGAAAAGAACTTCCGTGAAAGGACGCAGGAAGCATGGGCAGCCTTTTCTCAGATTGAGGCAGAACTGCGTCAAATCATAGATACGGACGAAACACATCAGCGCGGCGAAGAACTGGTTGAAAAATGCGGGAATGCACTCAAGACGGCCCTGCGTGATACTTCTTTTGAACTGGGCTTCAATGGCGAAAAGTATGAATTGATCCTCAGTCCAGAGGGCCTTCGCTCCCGCCTGTTCCCGTTGGTGTACTTCCAGAAGCAGGCCCCAGAATCGGTGCTTGAGCATTGGAATATCTGGGTAGGCCGCCAGCCCTGTGAGGGGTTCGAGCTGCGGGCTGGAGAGATCGAAGTTCGGGCTGATGATGTGCAGATGTGGGCAGAGGAAACAGAGGATCATCAGGTAAGTCTGGTCCTTTACTGTGAAAAGCTGACGCCGATCTTGAAAGAGGACACAGACAAGGTCTGGTGGGCACTCTCTATGCTGGTAGATCAAACCATCGGAGAAGTTTCCGCTATCGCCTTTGTTGCTGGGTTTGATGTTTATGCTCAGCCGAAAGACGAACCGGCCAAGCTCCTTTCCCAGCTGCCGGAGCTGCTGCAAAGCATGGGACTCTCCCTCTGGCGGGATGGCAGCGACTACCTGGAAAACAGCTACCTTGCCTATGAACTGAAACCGGTGGAGGACCCGGAGGCTGACTGGCGGCTGGATGTCTATACTGGAAGCTGCCGCCTGCCAGTGCTCATCAACGACTACCTGACTGCCCGCAGTGATATGGTGGATGAGTACCACAAGGATGGCATTGCCGCTGGATTCCTCCTGTACCCGCTGTCCGGTTTTACCGGTGAGGAACGAGTTAAAGCCATTCTGGATTTCCGGGATAACCTGCGGGATGCCATCCTGCGGGATGCAGGAGAGGAAGCCGTGACCTTCCTGGGTGGGGCCACTGGTCTATATTGCGGGTATCTGGATTTTATCGCCTGGGATCTGCCCGCTGTACTAACAGCGGCACAGGCATTTTTTGAGGGAAGCGACCTGCCCTATGCTCACTTCCACGCATTCCGGCGGGATGTGGGCGGTGTGCCGCTGCTGGACGAGAAAGAACCGGAGCCTGATATTTATGAGGAAACTGGCTCCCTGCTCTCGGCAGAGGATATTGAAACACTGGAATCCTTTGATGAAGGAACCACCGGTTACTTTGAGAAAATGCTCGGCTGGCTGGAGGATTTTATCAAAAGCGGCGTAGAAGAAGGACGATTCAGCGAAAAACAGGCTCACCAGGATTTGCAGATTGCCCTCTGGTATGCCTTTGCCTGCCTTAACCTGGACGATTACATCCACTACTACCGCGCTGCGGAATGGATGAAGGATTCGGAGAAAAACGCCACGGGCTGCGCTACCTGGTACTACCGGTATTCTGTGGCGTTGATGTATTGCGGCAGGCTGGAAGAAGCACTGGAATATGCGGAGCAGGGCGCTCAGGAGGAGCCGGACTACCCCTGGATCTGGCTCCATCTGGGCAAGCTGCGGGCGCATTTTGGCGATAAATCCGGTGCGCTGGATGCCGTCAAGCAAGGATTAAAACTGGAACCGGGAGATTATGAGTTCCTGACCTTAAAAAAAGAGATCAAAGCCGGAGCCACCCTGGAGCAGATGGAATATCATTGGATCAATCCCGATGCTGATCAAACGCTCCAGCGGGGACTGGACGAAGATGCGGATGATAAACAATGCGCCATAGCCTGCATTCGGGTGGACGAAGCAGGACTTGCCGAATTTTATGAGCTGTTCCACCCAGAGCGGTATAGCTATAAGAAAAATTCCCCCTGCTGTGAATTCCAATACCCGGTGAAGGAACATCTTGTGGAGCTTTCCTTCCGTATGAACGAAGCTGGACTCTCCAAGATGGGAACCGACTGGCTGTGGCAGCTAAAGGAACGGCTGGACAGCGGTGAATGGCTGACCCACACACCTGAAGGAGAACCAGAGGGCATTCTAACAGGTGTGTTTGTGGATCAGCTGCGACGCATTGGCCTTGTCTATCAACAGCCTGGAGAGGATCAATATTTTCAGATTTTCCTGAACCCGGACGGCACGAAGGCGGATGCCTTCTGGTCCTCAAGAAAAAACAGTGAGCCAGAGGTTTATTCGGAGGATGAGATGTCTGCGATAGAGCAGCACATCAAAAACACCTTTGGTGAGTTTGAGAATGTGTTCCATGAGCTGGTTTCCCCTGACATCCATGTGGACATCTGCGTTGTTCCTCCCTCTGATGAACGGGACTATTACACACTGGTGACGATGGGCATGGGTGCTCACCGAATGAATGTGCCGGAGGAACTGGCGGAATACAAGCTGGAGCGAGCAGAACTGGCCATCGCTCTGCCGTCGGATTGGAAACTGGATGAGGAATCCCTGAAGGATGAGCGGTGGTACTGGCCTATTGGCCTCTTGAAAGTGTTGGCCCGCCTGCCCATTTCCAACGATACCTGGCTGGGCTTTGGCCACACAATGGGCAAGCAATCGCCGTTTGCGGAGAACACGAAACTCTGCGGCGCACTTCTGGTGGGTCCGCAGGATGTTGTTTGGACCGGAGGCGAAGTCTGCACCTTGCCAAGCGGCGAGGAGGTCAATTTCTATCAGGTGATCCCGCTCTATCATAATGAGATGGAGTATAAGATGGAGTATGACGCGGACGCTCTGCTTGAAAAGATGGCAGGCATCAGTTTTGTGGTCAATCCCACCCGCCAGAATGCCATCACCAGAGGAACGCTTGCAGAGGAGGAGTTCACCGGCGATATGGACGATGCTGCCTGGCGCTTGGAATCCATTCAGGAAAAGGGCCTGCCGGTGGACGAGATGAATGCCTACAACCACATGGCAATCTATCTACGCTGGTGCATGGAGCATGATCTGATGAGCGAGGAATTCATGGAGCGGTACTGGGAGCAGGTGCAGCCGTTTATGGCAGATCTGAGCCGCGCCGATCTGCGTGGCTTTATCCGGGACCAGCTGAAAGGACAGCTCTTTGGGGCGCTGTTCAACAAGGAGGGCGCAGCCTTTGCTGGATATTACTATGGCGAGGCGGACAGCCCGTACTTCCCCAGCGACATTGATAACTATGCTTTGGAATATTTCGGTTCAGAGCAATATTATTCCGATAAGTTCCAGGATGAAGCCTATCTATTCATCCCATTTGATGAAAACTATTATCAGGCTATGGCAAAAGTCATGGAAAAGCGGTTCGTCAACTGGCAGGGACAGAGTTTCGATGAGGCCACTCTGGAGCCTTCAGACCTTGCGAAAGCCATGATGGAATATCTGGACTGTGAATGTACCTATTTCCCCTCAATGACGGATGATGACCCCATCATGTCGGCATACAACTATGCCAAACGAGAAAGTGTCAAAGAGGGCTTTGTGCCGGTTCTGATTAAGGCGGATGACGAAATCCTGTGGGAATGCCTGATTATGAATTCTGACCCGGACAGCGATGGCGAGGACGACTATGCTTTCGACCCGGACAAAGTTGCCGCATACCGGAAGAAAATGCTCTCCGCCCCCATCAAGAACAGTAAAGCAGTTCTGGAGGAAATGATTGGGCAGCGCAAGGAAGAAGCCGAGGATGACGATATGGACTGGGATGAGGAGATCCTTGGCGAGATGGAGGGCGGATATGATAACCGTCGTTTTTCAAGCTACTGGAACTCCGATAATAATATGACCTATCCTCTCATTCTGGCTAAAATCCCCGTGAAGAACCCTTGGGAGATTTTTGCCTATCTGCCCTTTGGTGGCTGGAATGAATGTCCTAACACGCCGGAGTTAATGGCAGTTGCAAAATACTGGTTTGAACAGTATGGCGCTGTACCCGCAGTTATGACTCATGATGAGCTGGAGTTCTTGCTTCCGGTTCCTGTCTCCGAGAAAGAGGCTGTAGATGTGGCGGTGGAGCTGTACGGCTTCTGCCCTGATGTGATTGACCAGGGTCCGGAGGAAGCCACCGTTGGTGCTTTGGCCGATGTACTGCGGCAGTCCACTGTTTGGTACTTCTGGTGGGATTGAAAGGAGGATTTTTGTGGGATACGATGTGAGTTTTCACCCGATTTCACCAGAGGAAATGCGGGAATGGTATTTTACTCCCTTAACCTGGATACAGCAGGGACAGGAGGAAAAAGTGCTGGCCCTTGCCGCGCAGCATGGAATGGAGGATTTCTATGCCGAAAAATATCTGAATACCTTGCGCGTTGGGGCTGAAACGGAATCTAACGAGCTGTTTGACAAAAGCCACGGCTTCTATATTGCAGTAATCCAAGGTTTTTTCCGAGATTATTATTACACCAGAGGTAGTGCCTTTTCGTTCCTGGTGGAACAAAAGCCAGAATATGCGCGGTACTTCACCTCATGGGAACAAATCACTCCTGTTTCCTTTCCAAACCCCATGCAGAACCGAATCATCGAAAACTATTGCTCCGGTGTATATCTGTCTCCAGATCAAGTTATACAACTTCTCAAAGACATGGAGCAGGACCCAAAAGTCCTTGAAGATCTGGAGGGGCTTTGGAGCAATGGACAGATTGCTGTGCTGAAAAAAGCACTTTCTGCTGCTGCAAAGTCAGGAGTCGGTCTGTTGGAGGCCACTGAAGTGGTAGAGCCCAACCCCATCAGCCCGAATGAGAGCACAAGCTACTCTAACCTGTACCACTGTGATCGGGACGGGGTATATCTCTACATAGATGCCGTCAGTGGTCAATTAGCGGATGCGATTGGGAAAAACGAAGGATAGATTCTCTCTATGAAAATGTGTGGGCATCTGTGGGAAGAACCAAAATAGGCAGCTACCCACAATATTGATTATCGCAGAAAAGCTCACCGTTTCGGTGAGCTTTTCTGCAATATTTCATAATTTTTTTATTGCTACCACTGGTTGCCGAATTGACATAGGTGGGGTGGTAGAGTGGCTACCACAGAAAAAATAGAATGAAAGTGAGGAGGTTCACTATGAAGTTACCCGAAAAGATTCAAAGGGAACGAAAAAAGATGGGACTGTCCCAGGAGAAACTCGCAGAAAAAATAGGAGTATCAAGGCAGGCCATCACAAAATGGGAGAACGGCTTGGCATCCCCTGAACTGGAAAAAATCGTCTCATTAAGTGAATGTTTTAAGGTATCTACTGACTATTTGTTAAAGGACAATATTACCGAGCCGACCCCACCACAAGAATCTGCATTGAAAGGAAACAAGCGAATGTCATGGAGAACGTGGCTTGGAGGAAGTTTGTTTGGAATATCGGCGCTGATTATATTTGTATTATGGCGACTTTCTGTTCGTTTTCCTATTTCGGGAATGACCGGAAACGGTGTCCATTTAACCGGATTTAGTGGCTTTCTTGGCTTTCATGGAATTTTACATGAAAGCTATGTAATAGTTGCGATTGGAATAATCGGTTTGATACTTCTGATTACTGACTTTATCCGCATAAAAAAGAATAATCGCTGATGACCGGACAATGCAGAGTTGATCTTAAACTGAATAGGTTTATTTCGGCTCGGCAGCATTGACCTGTCGGTAGAAATACATATATTTGAATTAAGAAAGGGAGTGATGCTGCCGGTGTGCCGTCCGTTTGTATGGACAGGAGTCTGATGCACTATGCAATACCTCAAGAAGCGCATTATGCTGTTCCGCTGTCTTTACGCACCACGACACACGGCTTACAAGACAAAGAAAATCATCTTTATATGGAAGTATGGTGGCCGGGAGTATTGTTCTAAAAGCGAAAAGCCTCCACCTGCCAAAAGATGCTTTTTCTGCGGACTTTTTAATAAACGACTTGGAGCGGTCGAATTTGTACTGAGTTACAGATTCGGCCGCTTTTTGATTTGTTCTCGACTACTTGGTCACTGGTGTCGAGCACCACCACTTCCGATTTGTTTTCCACAAAAAACAAATCGGAGGTAACAGAGGTGCAAAATTATCGCAAAAGCGACTATGCGATAAACAAAAACAGCCCAAATATCGTTTATCGCTTTCATAACGAAATCATAGAAATCACACTGGAGGATTATCTGAAGGAGAATCCTGACAAAACGGAACATGACTTTGCAGAGCTGAAAGCCCTGTCCGATCAAATTTACTATGAGCAGGATCGGGCAGAGAGCGCCCAGACCCGCAAGGATGTTTCGATCCACGGTTTGGAGGAAACGGAGCATTGTGCCACTCGCGCTCTGGATGAAGAATGGGAAGAACGAGTTGTTGACATACAGAACCGCAAGTATGCCTGGAAAGCCCTGGAGCAGCTTTTTACAGTGGGCGCTTTGACCGAGGTTCAGAAACGGCGATTCCGGCTTCATGTTTTTCAGGGACTCTCTACCCGGCAGATCGGTCGCATGGAAGGGACAAGCCATCAAGCCGTTGCCAAGTCCATAAACCTGGCGATTGCCAAACTTAAAAAATATTTTGCGGCACAGGGTTGACACCCCTGCGGTTTCAGGACGATAGGTGAAAGGCATTCTTTCGAGTGTTCTTCTTTCACCTGTACCTTGACAACCGCATACTCATTCATCAGTAACATCCCCCCTTTCCAGCTCGAAGAGCTAAAGCCGATTCAGGGGCCGCGCCATGATATACGGACATGATGAGCAGATCCCACCTGATTATCATAATTGGTCTTGCATACAATCCTGTCCTGTATGAGCGAGTAACGGCAGCCTGTAAAAACCGGGCAGCACCCGGCGCGGCCATGACCGGAAAGGGGCATAATGGTACTCCTGTCCAGCCACAGCCCTGCTTAAGATCAGAGTAGTCCATAACATTTGGAAACCATCTGGTTGCAGGATCACGCAATGGGGGCAGCTCGGAGAGATCCTCGGAGGGGTGAGATTCCCGTGGGCCGGTTCGCTGCCGGTCACTGATGACTTCCCAATATGTGCGGGGTGTCAAGGACAAATGGCACATAACAAGAAAACAAATCGGATTTTGTATTTCGCCGGAAATGGGGCAGGTCTTATGGCCTGCCCCGTTTTCCGGCTTACTTAATATTCAGGAGGTCAGTTTATGCGAAAGGCTATCCGGCGTGGCGATCTGTTCTATGCAGACCTGAACCCGGTGGTCGGCTCCGAGCAAGGCGGCATCCGCCCTGTCCTTGTTATCCAAAATGATGTGGGGAATCACTTTAGTCCTACCGTTGTTGCAGCAGCCATCACCAGCAGAAAAGCGAAGAACAGTCTGCCTACCCATATCCTACTTGAGAATGTGCCGGGGCTTGCGCCTACCTCTCTGCTTCTGTTGGAACAACTGCGGACAATAGACCGGAAGCGGCTCCGTGGTTACATTGGGCGTATCAGTAAAGAAAAAATGCTGGAGGTAGATGCAGCCCTAGCAATCAGCATCGGCATAGGATACCCCAACGAAAGGAGGACTCACAATGTATGAAAATGACGGCGGCCTACTCTCTCCCAGAGATGCCTACCGATTGATGTTAAAAGACTACCCGGATGTGATGGACATTGGTCAAATGTGTGAGGCGCTTGGCGTCAGTACAAAAACCGGGTACAAGTTACTTAAAGATGGGAAAATTGAGTACCTTAAAATTGGACGGGCTTACCGCATCCCCAAAGCCCACATTCTTCGTTATTTGAAAATCACCTGCTCCACTTTTGCGGAGTAGCAGGCTATGGTGTCGATCTTCACCGGATAGACGCAGAAAGTTAACAATTCTGACGCGGATTTACCTGGAGTTTTGTTCTGTCCGATGATACAATAAAGGTGTCATTGGTAGGTGAACTCAATACCGCAAAAGGAGGAACAGATCAGTATGCCAGCGGTACACCTGCAAGAAAACAGCAAACTAATCTCCGGCCATGTGGCCGAGAAAAAAGGGTATCTCTATTGGGTTCTAAACCTTACCGATGAGAACGGTAAGAGAAAGCCCAAATGGATTCCCACCCATAAGAAAGTCAAGGGCAATAAGACCTGGGCAAACAATATGCTTCCCACCATCCGAAAAGAATGGACGGAAAAGCTGCTTCAGGAGGCTACGGCCTCACAGCAGTCGGCTTCTCCGTCTGGCCCGTCATCCGCAGCGATTTCCTTTGTGGATTTCCTGTACCAGTGGCTTGAGTACAAGTACAAGTCTGCTACCGGACGGGTGATGGACAGCAAGCCCATTGAACTCTCGACCTATTCGGGATACGAACAACAGCTTAACAACCCCATCGCCCCGTATTTCCGAGAGCATCCTGTCGCCCTTTGTGACCTTACCAAACAAGATATTCTCGCTTTTTATGAGAAAGAATTGGAACGGGTCAAGCCGACCACCGTTAAACATTACCACGCTCTGATTCATGGGGCGTTGAATTATGCGGTTGACAAAAATCTGATTCCAAGCAATCCGGCTGACCGGATTATCATTTCCAAGCCTGAACCCTTCAAGGGTGACTACTACCTGGATTCGGAAGTCCTGAATCTGTTTGAAGTTATCAAGGGGCATAAGATCGAGCTGGTAGTTCTACTGACTGCTTTTTACGGCCTGCGCCGCAGTGAGGTTATCGGTTTGAAATGGAGTGCCTTTGACTTCAACCATAACTGCTTCTCCATTCGGCATACGGTAACAACCTGCAATGTAAAGGGAGAGCGGGTCACGATTAAGAAGGACAAGGCAAAGAACAAATCCAGTCTGCGGACTTATCCATTGATTCCTTTTTTGAAAGAACGGTTGCTGGAGGCCAAGAAACAGCAGGAAGAAAATCGCAAGCTGTGCGGGCGCGCCTACAACAAAGAATATCTGGGATATGTCTGTGTCGATGTGATTGGCAATCTCATTAAACCCAACTATGTGTCCTCGACCTTTGGGAAGTTGCTTGCCAAGAACAATTTACGGCACATTCGTTTCCACGATCTTCGCCACCCGTATGTCAAGCACACGACAAAAATTTTTAGCTTGCGCTCGATGGCTTTTCAAGCGCAGGCTTATCCTGATGCTCGGCGAAAAACTCGCGGAGCTTGTCAGCTTCATCGGGGAGGACAAAGCCAAAGCCCTGTCCGTCCACTCTGCAATAGAAAGCGATTTTCATGACTGCCACCTCAATCAAAAATGTCCTGGATTTTGTATGCGATCTCGATGCGCTTATCGGGATATACCAGCACCCGGTCGATCAACAGCTCGGCCAGCTCGGTGGTCAGCGTGTCCGCATCGAAAATCGCCTTGGACGCTTCCTTGCGGCTGTCCTGCCGTGCCTGTTCGTCCTGCTTCTGTTTCGCCTGTGCCAATACTGCGGCATAGGCGTTTTTTGTTTTCAGCAGCAGCTCGTTACACGCGGCCTTTTCCGCCTTGTAGGTGTTCAGGTCAATCTCGCCCATAAGATAGTGTTCGTAAAGTGTGCGCTTGCCGTCTTGCAGCGTCTCGATCTGCTGCTCATATTCGGCGCGTTCCGGTACGGAGGCATCCACCCGGAGCGAACCGTCCGGGGCAAACGGTGCGGCGGCTTCCATCTGCTTTTTCAGCGTCAGGAATACCGCTTGTTCCAGCTCTGCGGCGTTCAGACGCATCTTGTGGCAGCGGCTTTCTACGTCCGCCTCGGAATGGCGGCAGTGATAATACGAGGTTTTCTGCATGGTGCGGGACAGCGCATGACCGCAGCAGCCACAGAAGGCTTTGCCTTTCAGCGGGTAGTCCCGCTTCTTTTTGTTGGGCTGGGAAAAGCGGAGCTGGCTGGCCTGCACGGTATCAAACACGGCTTTCTCTACGATGGCCGGGTGATGGTCAGGGATGATGTACCATGATTCTCTGTCCTTCAGGCGGCTTCTGGTGCCGCCTACTTCGAGAACCGCCCGCTTGCCGATCACATACACGCCGGTGTAGCGTTCATCCTCCAAAATGCGGAGAATAGTGGATGTACTCCAAATCCCGTGACAGCGGGAAATATCATGGGTGTGATTGCCGTGCGCGGCTTTGTACTGGCCGGGAGTGGGGATGCTTCTGCGAAACAGCTCCCGCGTGATGGCGGTGGCGTTGATGCCCTCGGCGGCAAGCTGGAAGATGAGCTGCACAACGGCAGCGGCCTCCGGGTCAGGCTCCATTCTGCCATCGGCGCTTTTGCGGTAGCCGTAAGGACAAATCTTGCTCTGATACTCGCCTCGCTGCATCTTGGCGTACTTTGCGCTCTTGGTCTTGATGGACATATCGCGGCTGTAATACTCACTGATGAGATACTTGAACGCCACATCCATGCCGCCGGTGTCGCCCTTGAATTTGCTGCTGTCAAAATCGTCGCTGATGGAAATGAAGCGGGTATGGAACAGTGGGAACACACGCTCGATGAAGTATCCAGTTTCAATGCTGTTGCGCCCGAAACGGGAAAAATCCTTGACAATGATGCAGTCGATCTGATTGGCCCGCACCAGCTCAATGAGCTTCTGCACCTGCGGACGCTCAAAATTTGTACCGCTGTATCCGTTGTCGATGAACTCCATGATCTCCGCGTTCAGAGCTTCCGGCATGGAAGCTGCATACTCATGGAGGACAAGGCTCTGATTTTCAATACTCAGACTGTCGTACTTGTAGTCCTCAATGGAGAGGCGTATGTAGAGGGCAATCACATATTTCTGCATTGTTCCAGCACCTCCGCATAGGTTTCAAACTCGCTCTGGAAGCGATAGCGCACCGTGATCTGCTTATTGTGGGATACCTCAATGCGGTCGATCAGCCGCTCAATGAGCGCACCGGTCAGCGCACGGTCGGTCTTGATCTGTGCAGCATCCTGTTTCAGCGCCCGGTGCCGCTTGGTTTGGGCATCCATTGTCCGCAGGCCGTCCTCCAACTGTTCCATTTCCACGGCAAGATCGGCAATGCGGCTTTCGTACTTTTCCTTGTAGTCGAAATATTCATCCTTGGTGAGAACGCCTTGAACAAGGTTTTCATACAGGCTCCGCACGATACCGCGAAGCCGCTGGATTTCCTGTTTGCGGCTGGTGATCTTCTCCCGCAGCTCAGCGCGGTCAGCGGCCTGCCGGGGCAGTTCTGCAAGGGAGAGGGTGTATTGCCCCAGCGCCGTATCAAGCGCGTCCTGAAGCATATCTGCCAACATATCCAGCAACGCATCCTCGCGGATGGTCACGCCGGGGCAGGCATCCTTGCTGATTCGGCTCCTGCTCAGACAATGGTAGAAGTACACATCGTCGGACTTCTTACGGATGTTTCTCTGCCGGTGCAGGCTGCCGCCGCAATGGGCGCAGAACACCTTGCCTTTGAGCAAATTCGGTGTGTATGCGTTGATCTCCCGCGCCTTGGCGCGGCTGGCGGTCTGATTGAGAATTTCCTGCACCGCCGCGAACTGTTCCCGGCTGATGATGGCCTCATGGGTGTCCCGCACCACCGTCCATTCCTCGGCATCAGCCTTGACCTGCCGGTGATCCACGGTTTTGGTCTGCCCCTGAACGAGATCTCCGGTGTAGACCTCGGAGCGGAGAATGACGCCGACCGTTCGGGTCTGCCACTTGCCGCTGCCGAGCAAATTTTTGTGGGTGATCTTTCCCTGCATCTTCTTGTAGTGGCTGGGGGTGAGGATGCCAGCCTCGTTCAGCCGCACGGCGATGGTATTGAGGCCAGCGCCCTCGGAAGCCCAGCGGAACATCCGCTGCACCACAACGGCGGCAACAGGGTCGATGATAAGCTGGTGGCAATCGTCCTCCGCTTTCAAATAGCCGTAGGGAGTACGCGCACCGATGAACTTGCCGTCCTTCATGGCCTGCCGCTGCTGCGCCCTGATCTTGCGCCCGATGTCCAAAGCGTAGGCTTCGTTTATCATGTTCCGCAGCGGAATGATGATACCGGAATGGGCATCCTCTGGGGCGGCGGTGTCGAAGTTTTCATTGACCGCAATAAAGCGGATATTACGGATGCGGAAATACTGTTCGATGTAGTAGCCGGTGTCGATGGTGTTCCGCCCCAAACGGGAGAGGTCTTTCACAATGACGCAGTTGACGTGACCAGCCTCAATATCTGAGAGCATCTGCTGAAAGCCCGGACGGTGGAAGTTTGTCCCGGTCGCGCCGTTGTCAATGTAGGTATCGTACACGCTGATCTCCGGGTACTGCTCCAGATAGCGGGCAATAATCATCTGCTGGGTTTCAATGGATACGCTGTGCGTGTGGGTATCCTCCACCGAAAGGCGGACATAGATCGCGGCGCGGCAAGCGGCGTCAGCCTCCTGCACGGCCACCGCAGCCGTTTCTTTTCTGCTTTTCCTTGCCATGCTCAGCCCACCTTTCTCTGTTCGTAATCTTTCTGCTGCGCTGCCAGCGCCAGAAGCTGCAACGCCTTTTTGTATTCGTCCTCATGGGTAAAGGTAATATCCAGCTCCTTCTTCCCACGGACGCGGATGCTCTGTACCATGTGAATGAGCGCCCTGCGGTCTAAGGTTTCCAGCGTGGAGAACTGCGTAAACTGTGAAATCCAGCGGTTGCGCTCACTCCGGTTTTCCAGCACCTCCGTGAGTTTTTCCTTGAGAACGCGGACGCTCTCGCGGATGTCCTCGGCCTGCTTGGTGTACTTTGCCTTATAGGAAGCGTATTCTTCCTTGGTAAGCATACCCCCCACAAGACTCTCATAAAGCCGTGCCTTGAACTCCAGCACCTGCTCCAACCGGCGTTCATTGTCGGTGATGTGGTCGCTGTATTCCTTGGCAAGCGCCTGATTGATGCTGGTCTGGTCAATGCCGGTCAGCAGCGCCTCCAGCGAAGCGATGTTGCCGATATAGGCTTTCAGGCTGTCCCGCACACAGTCGATCAGGCTGCTTTCTTTCAGCATGACCGGATGGGCGCAGCCCTTTTTCTTGCCGGTTGGACAATAATAGTAGTGGTACTCCTTGCCGCTTGCACGGTTGGTCTTGCGGGTCATGCGGCTTCCGCAGCACCCGCAGATCAGAATACCGGAGAACAGGTACACCGTATCCTCGTTGGGAGAAGTCCGGGTATCCAGCCCCTTGATGCGCTGCACCAGCTCAAAATCCTGACGGGCGATCAGCGCTTCGTGGGCATCCGGGACACGCACCCACTCGGAGGCGGGGCGCTGCTCCATCTGCTTGATCTTGTAATGCGGCGTACCCTGTTTGCCCTGCACCAGCGTTCCGGTATAGGTTTCGTCCTGCAAGATGCGGATGATGGTGGTTGCCGACCATTTGCAGTCAGCCTTGTCTGCGTATCCCTTTTTCGCGTAGGGCAGGCCGTTGTTCTTCTTGTATGCCAGCGGAGAGAGAATGCCCAGCTGGTTCAGCTCTGATGCGATCTTAGAGGCGCTTGCGCCCTCCAGCCGCATACGGAAGATGTCGCAGACAACGCGGGCGGCGTAGGGGTCAGGGACGAGCAAATTCTTGTTGTCCTCGGCTTTCATGTAGCCGTACACCGGGAACGCGCCGACGAAATCGCCGTTGCGCCGCTTCACGTCCAGAGAAGAACGGGTCTTGATGGAAATGTCCCGGCAGTAGGCTTCGTTCATAATGTTCTTGACCGATACGGCCAGATCATCGCCGCTGTCGTGGGCGGTGTCGATGCTGTCGGTGATGGCGATGAAGCGCACCCCATAGGCCGGGAATACCCGGCGCAGATACCGGCCGGTTTCAATGTACTCGCGCCCCAGCCGGGAGAGGTCTTTTACAATGACGCAGTTGATATTTCCATCGGTGACATCCTGCATCATTTCCTTGAATGCGGGACGGTCGAAGATGATGCCGCTGTATCCATCGTCGATCTTTTCGGAAACGACCTCAATATCCGGGTTGTGCTCCACAAAGTTTTCAATGAGCTTGCGCTGATTGGAAACGCTGTCACTCTCGCTGGAATGATCGTCGGTGTAGGACAGGCGGATATAAGCGGTGGCTTTGAATTTAGGCATGAAAAAGCACTCCTTTCTCCCGGACTGCTCCCGCATGAAAAGAGTGGTTATCTGGCTATTAGGTTTTCATCCTTTTCCACACCGATCATAGCACTCTCTGCGGAAAAAAGCGAGGATGTCGCTCAGCGCAAAATGCCTTGCAGACATTCCTCCAACGTAACACCGTTCCCGGCGAAGCAGGCGTTTACCACGAAATCGCCGCAGCGGAAGCGGTAAGGATTTTTGATCTGGCGAATAAAGGCGGCAATGCGTTCTTCCTTGGGAAGATTTTTGTCTACGGATACTTCCCGGATGTCCACCAGTTCATCCGTGTGGATTTGGGTTTCGTTTGGTGTCGGCTGCATCATGGCGATCTCCTTTCTCGGTTTGGTGGGTTTCCTCAAGGTCACATGAATGCGCTGACGGGAAAGGCCATCAGCGCATGGTATCTGACTTTGAGAGGCGGCTGCGCGGGCAGAATTGGAGCCACATAACATAATGGCGAATACCGGCGCAGCCGCTCTGCTTGTCCATTTGAGAAGATCCATCCTATTTGCCACGCGCCCCGGATAGTGGGCATGATGCAGGCCGCCCTTGGCAGGGCTGTCATAACTCCACGATACCGCTGCCTCAAAGAGCTGGCGCATACCGCAGGGTTCCCCCTCAAGTCTGTGGGAGGGCGTGAGCAAGTTTCATTATCCGCCGCGCTGTCATCGCGCCCGATTTGCCGAATCGGGTCTAAGGCTGCGTAGATCGCTCGGATGGCTTTTCCGGAATCACCTCCTTGAAGCCATCGTCGTGGCGGCGCACCTTATGCCGCTATCACGCGGGTTTTGTGCCTGCATCATGGTCTATTCAGTTTTCAACGTTCGGTGAAAGGCTTCGTGGAGAATGTCCCTTCACCTATCGCCGATTTTGGGCCACTTTTGCACCCTGTTTTCAGCAATCAGGGAAAAGTTTTTTCATTTTCTTCATCCCCGCGCCGATGCTCTTGGAAATATTCTGATGGCTGACACCCTCGGCTGCGCCAATCTCATCAACCGTCATCCCATCCACGAAATACATCCACACCCTGCGGAACTGCGTATCCGTCAGGTGCTTCCGAATCTGCGTGACCTTTCTGACGCTGCGGTGGATTGCCTCTGCCCGGTCATGCTCCTGCTCCATGCAGACATCCACGGCAGGAATGGAGGCCGCTTCCTCGGATAGCTCATCCAACGCAAGCGTGTGATTGGCATAGACGTGAGCTTCCTTTTCGGAGGCGTGATAGTCCTCGTCCGACAGGGCTTTCCATTTCAGAAATTCTTTCTCGCTGGCAAAGTCCTCGCGGGTCAGGCGGACGATGACTTCATTGGCGTCCATATAAACGATGGCATCGGGGTCTTTCTTATTCAGCGCATAGATGCTTTTTCTATTAAACATTTTGTTCCTCCGTTCAGATCCGAGTGGGTAAAAAGGTCTGAACGAAGGGCGGCGGGGAGCGGCAGCCCACGGCGAAAAAGTGCCGGGAACGACAAAAAGCGCCCACACAGGCATAAAAGCCTGCATGGGCGCTTCGGTGCGGTTCAGTATGGAAATTGTCGGCGGCTGTCGGAGGGCATAGGTATCCTACGGTGTCCGGGTATCGTCCGGCTATGCTCCCGGCGCGGCTTGTTGCCGCAGCATTAGCGGCACCTCCTGTGCTCTCCTGTCATACGCATAGGTCCCTTTCATCTGAAAAATGTTGGGACAGCAAAAACAACGGCCGCCCCGTACAGAGCAGCCGCCGTTTTCCCTATACCATACGCTGCTTTTCAGTACCGCAAGGATGGGTGTCCTGTTATCGTCGTATTCTGATTTCTTTTAGGGCATTTCAGGACTATCCACAAGGGATACGCTGAACTCCTGCGCGGTTGCCCCCTCCGGCAGCAGCTTTGCCATGACCACCAGCCGCTGATTGCCGCTGTTGGCCTTGTCATACTTCCGGCAGCAGGTGGAGAGGGTCAGAACGGTATCTTCCTCAGAGAAGGTCACGCCATCAAAGTCAAGCCAGTTTTTCCGCGCAATCGTCTCAAAGAAGCTGGTCAGATCATCTCCCGTGGGATCAGGCGCAATATAGTCAAAGCCAATATCCGTGACGAATAGCGCAGTGATCTGGAAAATCATGTCCTCGCCATCCACAGAGAGATAGATATACGGATGCTCCTTTACAAAGTCTGCGTCCATATAACGGTAGAGCTTGGTGAACCGCACACCGTCCGGGTCGCAGTTGCTGGCGGAGTGGCCGAAAATGGTGGTGTTTTTGTCCAGCTTATCCCTGCCGCCAATTTCGTTTTCACAATGGGCATAATAGCAGCCCCACATGGCATACTCGCCGTTTTCATCCAGCTTCAGGTAATAGCCGTTGTCCTCCGCCTGCATCACGGGATCGTCTACCTCCGCACCGGGAATATACAGCCATGCCACGGTGTCGGGATTCTTCGCTCTGGCTTCCGCCAACTCTGCCTGCCTGTCCACCGAGGGGATAACTTCGCCCGCGGGAGTCGCTGATGGCTGAGACGCAGATGTGCCGGAAGGCGTTCTGTCGGGAATGTCGATAGGCTCCGTCCCTTTCTGATAGCAGCCCATGACTGCCGTGGTCATGGCAAAGAGAAGGACGGCCATGCAGATGATCGGACGAATGATTCTTGTGATTCTTTTCATAATGCTGTCTCCTTGCCGCGCTGGGATAGCGGCGCAGCTCAAAATGTCATTGATTTGTTTCTTGTAGCGAAAAGAGAACAGCGCAGCTTCAGGGCGAGATGCCCGTCCGCTGCGCTGTCCGATGTTCGCTTATGGGGTCATGCCAGCGGCTTTGATGTTTAGCCGTATGTCAGCCGGTCACTTCTTGCAGCGCCAGAGGAAGGTCACGATCTGCGCTCTGGTGCAATCCGCATTGGGGCTGAATGTCGTGCTGGTGGTTCCCTTGGTGATGTTCTCCTTGACCGCCCACAATACCGCATCAGCATAGTAGGCGGTGGACTTCACATCAGCAAAGGGATTGGCTGTACCCGCTGCCGGGGACTTCTCAGAACGCCACAGGAATGTGACGATCTGGGCACGGGAGCAGGTCATGTTGGGGCTGAACGTGGTGTCGCTGGTGCCCTTGGTGATGCCGTTTTCTACTGCCCACAGCACAGCGTCGTAGTAGTAGCTGCCCACAGGAACGTCGGTGAAGGGCATGGTGCTGGTTTTAGAGGCGGGGCTTCCAGCGGTGCGCCACAGGAAGGTCACGGCCTGCGCACGGGTGCAGATGCCGTCCGGGGAGAAATGGGTATCATCGGTTCCCTTGGTAATGCCGTTCTCCACTGCCCAATCCACAGCATCCTCATAATAGCTGCCGGTGGCTACATCCACAAACACGCCGGTCTGGGGGTTGCCGTTGGCTTTCATAAAGATGACCTCGATGGTATGGGTTCTGCTGACATTCTCAAAGGTGTAGGACTTCACCGCGCCGATGCTCTTGCCGTCGATCTTGACGTTGGCGACAGCATAGCCCTTATCCGGGGTGATGGTGAAGGTCTGATCCCGGCCCTCACGGACGCTGACATTGCCGGAGGGAGAAATGGAGCCGCCAGCCCCGGCAGTTGCCTTGATGGTGTAATAGCTGTAAGAATGGCCGCTGCCATTATAACGCCAGTGTGCCGTATAGGTTCGGTTGCCAGTGCTGCCCGTTGGGATGGTGACGGTCATATTGTTCTCGCCGTCAAGCCCCGTGCCGCTCCAGCCGGTGAAGGTATAGCCGGATTTGGTAGGATTCTTGAGGGTGAAAGTCCTCGTCTCGATGGTGTAGGTGTCGGGATTGCCCTCCGCAGTGCCGCCGGCCAGATCATAGGTGATCGTGTACTCGGTGGGTGCAGGCGCGTCCTTTTCGAAGATGGCCTTGACCTCCACGTTGTCGTTCGGCATGAGGAACTTGTCGTCCTTGATGGTCACGCCGCCGCTGATGACCTCCCACTCCTTGAAGTGATAGCCGGTTTTGGGCGTAGCGGTCAGGGTGATTGTCGTACCAGCCGCAGCGGTGGAAGGACTTGCGGTGCCAGTGCCGTTTCCGTCATTACCGACGGTGACGGTGTAAGTGGTGGGGGTAATAACGCTGTTTTCCCACAGCGCCTTGATTTCGGTATCCCTGTCCACTGTGTAGGAATCGCCTACCTTGTACTCCGCGCCGCCGATCTCCCAAGCCTTGAACTCCTGATCGGCGGGAGCGGTGAAGCCGCAGGCGGGCAGGATGTAATTTGTCCCTGCCTTGACGGTAACAGGCTCCATGCTGCCGCTGCCGCCGTTGCCGTTGAAGGTGATAGTAAAGTCTGCGAGCGGCTTTCCTTCACCCACCGTGACCTCCGCATCGGGGCTGGCAAAGTGGTTGTGATCCTCCGCATAGCGAACGAAGTAATTACCAGCGGACAGGTTTTCAATCTCGATACCGGTGCAGGCGGTGTAGATAGTTTCGCTCTCCGCACGGTATTCCATCGTTGCATCCACGCCGGTGATCTTGCCGTCGCTGCCGCCCTCGGTAGTGGGCGCGACACCGATCAAGCCGTTAGGCGCTTCCTGCGTGGCTTTGCCGATGCTCCACGCCGCGGTCACGGCATCGGTGCTGCCGTCCGCCCATTTGCCGGTCTTGGATGTGACGCGAACGGTGTAATCGCCCGCATCCGTGGCGGTGTTGCCTGTGATGTCCATTGTGGCAGAATCATAACCAATCACGGTCGCGGTATGCTCGGAGCCATTGTAAGTATAGGTTCCGATGACGCTGATGCTGGGTTTGGCGGGATCGGTAGGCGCAGGCGCGTCCTTCTCGAAGATAGCCTTGACCTCCACATTGCCGTCCGGCATGGTGAACTTGTTGTTGGTGATTACAAGCCCTGCCGGAGATTCGACCTGCCACTTCTTAAAGTGGTATTCCTCGCTGGGCATTGCGGTCAGGGTGATCTCCGTACCGGCCGCAGCGGTGGAAGGGGTTGCGGTGCCGATGCCGTTTCCGTCATTGGTGACGGTAACGATGTACTCAGTAGGGGCGGGAGGTGCGTCCTCCCACAGCGCCTTGACTGTGATGTCAGCGGTGACGGTCACGGGGGCGTTCACCGGATACTCCGTACCGTCTATCTGCCATGCCTTGAACTGCTTTCCTTCGGGCGCAACAAACTCGCACTCCGGCAGATAATACGCGCTGCCGTGCAATACCTTCTTGGCGGGCATTGCGGTGGTGACCTCCTCGGGCAGATCCTCAGGCTCGGAGCCGCCGTTCGCGTCAAACGTGACGGTATGCTCGTTGCGCTTTTCAAACGTTGCGGTTATGGTGACGTTTTCCTCCGGCTGGGCGAAGGTATAGGTATCGTCTCCAACCGCAACGGTGGCGGGGATACCGTTAACGGACAGCGCGCTAAGCATATAGCCCTCGTCGGGGGCGATGGAGAGCATAACAAGCTCGTCCTTAAAGAACAGCGGCTTGCCGTCCTCGGCGGTTTCTGTGGCATTTACCACCGTTATACTGCCGTTTGCGCTATCCGCTATCGTCAGCGTGTAGCGCGGCGCGCCCGCAATCGTCACGGATATCTGGGCTTTTCCAAGCTCCGTCTTATCCGGATGCAGCACGATATCCGTACCAGACAGGTCAAGCGTTCCGTTCACGGTAAAGCTCTGCTCCCGCTTTGACGCCTGCTCATACGTCTCTGGTATTTCCCATATCACAGGGATATTGGTAAACATAGAGCTGTCTCTTGCCGTGAGAATCCGAACCGTCTTCGGGAGACTTTCCTCCAGATTCGCGCCGTTCGGTAGATTCAGGGCAGAGGGATTATCCCTGCGGTCAAGCGTGTTCATACGTATCTCGTTGATATACGCAGTTCTATTGTTGCCGGCGTCCATGATAACGATCTCGTGCTTTATGCCCTCGTCCATGTCCGCTTTTATCGTATAGACGCCATTCTCATCCGGCTCCAGAGGCGTACTCCCGTCCTTTACGGTGAACTCCGATTCATCAACCACGGTGAATTGCAGATCGCCCCAGTATGTACCGCTCTCGGTTTGCCTATACTTGCCGGTAAGTTCCTTGCCGGAGGGATATTCCAGCGCCACCGCCGGGTCGGCGTCTATGATGATGTTCGGCGTTGAAACGTATCTTGTCCCCACCTCGTTTGTCGCTTTCGCATAGTAGTACCAGCTTCCGTTATATTCCTCATAGGAAATCACATCGAATGTCAGGAGCGAGGTCGTGTCGAACTGCGTCCACTTGATTTTGCCCTCTACATCCAGTGCTTTCAGCTGCTCCTGCGTGTAGCGTACCGGCGATCCGAAGTAGTAGCCGATTTTGTTTGATGTGACGCGGATATCCATAAGATAGCCTTCCTCAGTCTTTGACGGCATATCCGCGTAGCAGAAATCGCTCTCCGAGTCTGCGTGATAGCCCCAGAAGCGCCTGCTCCTGAGCCCTAACTCCAGCGTTGGCAGTTCAGTCTCCGGAATCACCTGAAGGAACGTCCGGTTCGAGTTGATGATGCCGAAGTTATAGTCATTATTCTCCCCGCGGCTTATTTTGATGTCCTCGTTATCCCAGTCGACAAAATACGCTTCCTTCGGCAGATTATCGAACGGCAGTTCCAGTTCAAACCCGTGCGGCACGCCAAGGTGGAGGATCGCGCTGCTCGGGTCGTTTCTGTCACTCAGGATCAGGACCCGGTGTCTTCTGTACAGAGTTATCTTTGTTGTGGTGCTGTTGCCCGCATTGTCCGTAACGACGACCTCATACACAAGTCCTTCGTCATTGTTGCCGCCGTCCGGCGCGGTCAGCTGATAAGCCTGTCCGGTCTGCACGGTCTGCTCCTCACCGTTGATCGTCACAGACTTGACGCCGGAGGACACCTCCTTGTCTCTCACCGGGTCGCTGACTGTGAAGCTGATCGTGCCTGGCTGCCCGTCATCGGTGTCGTCGGCGGTATACTCCATTCCATTCGTAATTCCCTCGATCACCGGCGGGGTCGTGTCCTTCATCAGCTTATGCCCGCACACAGTGCACTTCTTTTCCTGGCTTTCCCATTCTCCGGGAATATGTTCACCATCCGGAGCAGGTCCACTCTTTAGTGGATCCCGAGCCGGGCAGCGTGTGCATCCCCAGACATGACAGCCATTCCAGTCTTTCCAGCCATAGACATGATTCCCTTCGCAGGAGGTCTCCATCATTTTCATATCAAGATCAGTTATCGCCCATCCGTAGTTCTGCGTGTATGGCAAAGTCAGCAGCGACAGGTCAATCATTCCGTCGCTGTCCGGAATCAGGAAATCAGTGAGATGCATGAAGTAGCTCGGTTTCCCATCCGTTCTGAGCGCGTGACCGTTAGCCGTCAGCATGACGATCTTTCCATTCTTTGAGCCGACCTTTATCCGGTCATTCGTCGCGATTGACGGATCCGCCACGAGCTGCTCCGGTTTGTAAACAATGTCGCCGTAGCCGACAGCCGCCGCGTTCGAGCCGTTGCTGCGGTAATTGGTCGACAGATTCAGAGTGGCGTCGGTAAGGGTTATGTCCATTCCGTGGCACCAGCGACCGCCGCCTATCGCCGCTCCGTAGTGTCCTGTCGCCGTCACAACGCCGCCCGTCACCGTGATATTACGGGCGGGGACATACTGCCCGCCGCCGATACCAGCGCCGTTGTAGCCGCCTTTGGCCGTGACCGTGCCGCCGGAGATGTAGATATCGTGAGCGGCGTTGATGCCATTCATGTCCTGCTCCGTTTTCCAACAGCCGCCGCCGATACCAGCGCCACCTTCGCCGCCTTGAGCGCTGACTGTGCCACCATAAATATAGATCTCACTGCCGCGACCCTCATAGCTGCCGCCAATACCGGAAGCAAATCTGTCGCTAGTGGCTTGTATCGTACCGGAGTAGAAATACAGCTTTTCACCGGCACCTCCCTGGCCGCCGCCGATGCCTGCGCCGCCATTGCCGCCGATGGCCGCTATGATGCCGCCCCAGTAGTCAGGATTGCTCTGAGAGCCGAAGTGCATATTCACGCCGTGGCCGTACATATCTCCGTTGTAATAACCGTTGGAAATATTGCGGGTCGCGTAGCTTCCTCCTATGCCCGCCGCTTTGTCGCCGCCCTTGCAGGTCACCGTGGTGCCTGTGCGCGCCAGAACATAAAGCTGACCCTCGCTGCGGTTTTTCTGTATTGCCGCGCGGCCGTCGGCGCCTTGCAGGGAGCTGTTCTTGCCGATGAAATAGATATATGCCGAAGCCTTTTTGTTCAACTCTATGGCCGGCCCCTTGGAACTGGGACTCATCTCGATATTTACGCCGTCAATAAATACGTGCGGCGCGGTTTTATCTCCCTTGATGAATATCTTCTTATCCCATGCCCATGTGTCCCTGAGCTTATCGGGAACGGACGAGTAGATGTAGTAGCTCCGACTGTCCTTAATGGATATGTCCGATGTCCGGTTGTACACGTCAATGCTCACGTCGTACTTTGGTATGGTATCCATCGGCCCGTCCGCTGCCAATACTGTTGTCGGCAGCAGCGTCAGCACCATGCAGCACAGCAGCAGGATGCTAAGTATTCGTTTCTTCATTGGCTTTTCTCCTCCTGTTCGTGTCGGTTCGGTTTGTCCGCCCCGCCTTTTTTCCGGTTTTCTCTGATTCTGAGCCGGAAACACAGCGCGGTGATCGCCACCGCCGCGGCAAAGGAGACGACGGCTACCAGCACATAGCCGCCCGCGTCCTCCCGCAGCAACATCGCGCCGAACACGCCCCATGCGGATGTCTGCCCCGGCCCGACGACCGTGCCCGCTGTCTGCATCAGCGCCGCGCACAGCAGTATACACGCTGCGGAGAGGCTTATTACCTCGCGCCGCTGCCTCCGGCGGGTGTTTTCCCGCACCCGCTGCTTGACGAGTGCGACCCGTCTTGCGGTATCGTACATTTCGTTTGAACCTCCTCTCTGGATTTTTTGAAATGTGGCTTAAAAAACCCTTCACTTATATAGGTACAAAAAATCGAAAAAACTCTCACCCAAAACGCAAAATTTTTCAAAAAATTTTGAGAATCGCGCCGAATACGCCCCACGTGGCGGTCTGTCCCTGCACTGCAAATGCGTCCGCCGCCTGCATCAGCGCCGCGAACAGCAGCATACACGCTGCGGAGAGGCTTATTGCCTCGCGCCGCTGCCTTTGGCGGGCGTTTTCCCGCACCCGCTGCTTGACGAGTGCGACCCGTCTTGCGGTATCGTACATTTCGTTTGAACCTCCTCTCTGGATTTTTTGAAATGTGGCTTAAAAAACCCTTCACTTATATAGGTACAAAAAATCGAAAAAACTCTCACCCAAAACGCAAAATTTTTCAAAAAAATTTGAGAGCCGCCAAAAAGCAGCTCTCAGGGAGTGGCTATTCGGTTATTTCCTCTGCCCGAGGCGGAAAGCGGACAGCTTTCCCGCCGCCACCAGCAGCGCCGGCAGGGCGTAGGCCACATACTGCGCCGCGCCGCCGTAGGCGATGAGCAGATTATAGATGGCGTGGAGGGTGATGGCCGCGCCCAAGAGGCCGCAGGTGCCTGCGATCTTCAGCCACGTCCGCTGCCATGTGTATGCCAGCCCGCCGCCAACGATCAGGCCGCAGAGAACGTGCATGGCTCCCGTGCCGAAGCCTCGGAAGAAGATGAAGGAAAAGCGGTCCGCGCCGTTCTGGATGAGATAGCACACATTTTCAAAGGTGGCGAAGGCGAGGGCGACCGTGATGGCGGCGGGCTTGATCTTATCCCCCTCCGGCTCGAACACCAGAAGATAGAACACCAGCGGCAGCAGCTTCATCAGTTCCTCCACCACCGGCGCGATCTCCGCCGTGGCGGCAAGGGCGTCCGCCTGACACATCGCCGCGAGGAAGGTGTTGATATAAGCCGAAAGCAGGCACACCCCCATCCCCGCAATGCAGAACAGGAAAAAGCGGAGCTGCCGCCTGCCCATGCACAATGCGGCCACCAGCAGCGGGGACACCATGCACAGAAAAATATTTTCGATGTAGGTCATGCTTCCACCGCCTTTCTCGTGGCGGGCAGCAGCCCCAATATGGCAAGGGTCAGCAGCATATCGCACCAGAAGGTGGGGCTTGCCGGGGAGGTGTTGGGCCAGAAGCAGCCCGCCGTCCAGAGCAGATACTCCGCGAACGCAAAGCAGAGCACGCCGATATGGAAATACCGTATATTCCGCGCCGCGCCCGTCTGCGTTTTCGCATAGACAAGCCCGCGAATGGCGCAGTAAGAGAGCGCGATCATCATGCCGCACCAGATCAGGTTGGAGAGAATGTCCCCGAAGATGCAGTAGAACGCCAGCAGCGGCACGCCGAACGCAGGCGCAAGCCATGCCCTGCGGCAGCGGAAACTGCGTTCCTCCGGTGTGGAGAGCGTCGCCTGCAAAATGCGCAGGAAAATTACGCTCGCCACCCAGCCGAACTCCGACACATAAAAGACGCGCGGCGTGGTATCGAACAGCAGCAGATACAGCGTCCAGTAGAGCGCGCCGAGGGCAAAGCAGCCGTAGAAGCACAGCAGCAGAAAATACGCCTGTCGCCCACTTTTCCGGTAGGAGATACCCGAGAGCAGCGCGCCCACGAACGTGACCAGCAGTTGCAGCAGGTTCTCAATCAGCTCCATGCGCATCCTCGCTTTCCTCGTTCTGCCCGTCCTCCCGGTTCATCTGCCGCAGCCGGAAGCACAGAACGGTCACGCACACGCCGAGTAAAAACGCCAGCAGCCCGATGACGATGTATCCCAAGGCAGCGCCGCCGCCGTACATACTGGCCGCCGTTTCAAAGCCGGAGTAGTCGCCTGTCTGGATGTTTGCGGCAATGCCGGGCATGGCGAGGGACGCACCGATGAGCAGCGCAAGGCACGCCGCCACAGCGGAGATCATCGTGATCTTATCGCGCCGCAGCCGTTTCTCTCGCTCAATTTTGGCGATGCGCCGCTTCGTCTCCGCAACGCGCTCCTCATGACTCCGCATTTGTGATCCCCTCCCGTTCTAAGAGCCTTCGCAGGCTCTCTTTTCCGCGATACACCATGTTGGTGATCTGTTTTACCGTTTTTCCCGTGACCTCCGCCGCCTGCGCGTAGCTCATATCCTCAAAATAGGTGAGATAGAGGACTTCCCGATAGTCCGGGTTCATTTCATCCATGCAGAAATGCAGGATGCGGTTTCGCTCCCCCGTCCGGATGACCTCCTCCGCCAGCAGCCGTCCGTCCGGCTCGTCTGCAAGCGCATCAAGGCTGAACAGGGGCTTTCGCTTGCTCTTATGGCGCAGCGCCATATTCCGCGCGGCCTTATAGAGATACGCCTTGAAGCCGCCGTCCCGGATCTTCGGCTTTTTGGTGAACAGATAGGCAAAGACGTCGAGCATCAGCTCCTCCGCCTCGTGAACGTCATGCAGATAGCCGTCAATATACAGGGTCAGGGGGTCACCGTATTTTTTCATCAGGGCATTAAGCCCTTCGTCATCGCCGCTCAGATATTGGCGGTACAAGCTCTCATCGCAGGTCATAGCGTTCACTTCCTTTTTGCGGATGCTAAAGTGCAGAGGGGTATCCGTCAGGTGCTTGTCCTGTCGGGATCGCGGTGCTGTTCCTGAAAGCGCGGGTCGGACGGCTTTTCCGCATTTTCCGGGATCGCCCATGAGCGCCCGAACCGGGACGCGCCGGGGATCCGCCCCTCGGCGCAATATTGGTTGACCCGCCGCTCTGACACGCCCCAACGGTAGGACGCCTCCCGAATGGAGATATAGCCCTTGATCCCGTTCATACCGCACCTCCGCATGGATAATACTCAACACGATACATTATATACGAATATCCGAAGAAACACAAGGCATCCGGCGAAGTGTTCAGAGAAATGTTACGGATAAAAGCGGTATTTTTTGAAAAAATACTCCGAAATCTGGCCAAAACGCCCTGTTCGGATTGTAGTATGGGTAGAGGGGGGAATACGGGGGTACGGACGGGGGCAAGAAAGCGGCAAGCAATGCAAAGCGGTACCCACTTTGCGAAAACAGGCGGATTCCGTTTACACGGAGCCCGCCTGTTTCATGCTTGTTGGGGCGTTGCCCCAATCCCCTCAGAACACAAAAACTGTGTTCTGGAACGATGGATAAATCCATCGGCTGCGCGATTTTGCAAATCGCTTATGGGCGGGCAGCTCAGCGCTGCTCTGCCTCTTTTTCCCGTCGTTCATTCGCTTCCTCCTGCTCCTTGTCCAACTCCAGAATACGGTCGATATTGGCCTTGGCCGTCAGCAGCTCTTTCATTTCCTCACGGGCTTTTCGGTAGTCGGCGTAGGCCGCTTTCTTCTCCGCCAGCAGCTCGGCGTACTCGGTATTCAGCGCCTTGATGGTGGGCAGCTTCTTGAAGCCCAGTCCATCAAAATAGTTCTTTGCGGCCTTGTGGATCGTGATCTCGCTTTCATGCTCTGCAAGAAATTTCTTGGAGTACCCAGCCTTGCGATAGGCAACGTAGGTATCGCGGGTCTTGGCGTAATTGACAATATGCTCCCGCAGCACCGCAATCTCGGCCATGCGTGTTTCCGCAGCCTTGATCCTTGCGGAAAGCTCATTGAAGTGAGCGGACGCTGCCGCCGCTTTCTCTGAGAGAACGGCGTAATCTAAAAGCTCATGGTCTTGCAGATAGGCCACCGTCTGTGCCATCTGTTTCAGGTTGAACAACGTCGCCCAACGCGCATAACCGGCACCCTTGCCCGCGCGTAACTTGGCCTGAATGTCCACCAGCAGATTCCCGCTGCGCTTTTCCGGTTTGACCGGCGCGGCGACGTTCTTTTGCGGCGTATGCGCCTTTTCACCTGCAATCACCGCGCGGAGATCTGCGGGAGTATAACCGTCGCCGAGGGTATCCATGCGAATGGATTTTTTCTGTTCGCCGCCTAACAGGGACGGGACTTTCTTGCCCTTGACCTCATACCCGGCCCGCCGCAGCAGCTCCAGCAGCGTTTCAAAGCTGTCGGGCTTTTGCGCCAGCGCATCGTCAATGGCCGCGCATATCCGCTCCCGGTGGGAGGGCTTCTTTTTGTCGCCCAGCCACTTGTTGTAGCTCTTGCCGTGGCGCTTCGGATTCTCCACGATGGAGTAGCCGTTCTCGATGCAGATGGTATCGTTGAGCCGCCGCACGGCGCGGCTGCTGCCCCAAAAGTTTCTGAATTTCCGGGTCTGGCTGAGTGCGGTGGAGTTCCAGATCACATGATTGTGAATATGGGCTTTGTCGATATGGGTGCAGACGATATAGGCGTGATTGCCCTTGGTGAAGCGCTTGGCCAGCTCACAGCCCAAACGGTTCGCGTCCTCCGGTGTGATCTCTCCGGGAACAAAGGATTGCCGTAGATGGTAGGCGATCACATCATCCTCGCCGCGCACTCTGCCGGTCTTTTGGGTGTATTGATTTTTGGCGAAAAGGAACTCGGCGTCGGCGATCCTGCTGTCGCACTGCCAGCTTGTTATGAGCCTGCCGCCGTCCGTCTTTTGCGGATTTTCGGTGTAGTCGATGATAGCGCTGATGGCCTGTCCCACCGTGCGGCCTTTGCCGGTGTGCAGAGGCATCAGGCGCGTGGTTGCCATGTTGGACACCTCCTTGAAAAGTCAAACGGCCTGCCGTAGCAGACCGCTTTACACTACCCCTTTATCTATCATGTGCATCAGATTATTCGGCGCATACAGCTTCCATTCCTCGTGCCAGATGAAGCCTTGGCTCTCGCTTGATAAATAGGATTTTATAGCACGGAGGGGTAGTTTTTACAATCTCTTTGAGTAAAATCAAAAACAGAATTTATGAAAAAGCAAGCCGAGGCGTTCGCCCCGGCTTGCGCTTTAACTATGGATGAAGTTTTTCATGGCAGCGTTCACGTCTTGCAGCTTGCCAAGTCCCTGCACCGCCAGCAGCGGAAGTCCCATCGGGCTGATTAGAAACGCCAGCACAAGGAGGATAATGCCGTTTTTTACAGAGTAGGTAATCATCACGGCGATGGCCAACAGGGAGAGCAGGCCGCTTGCCAGCTTGAACACGAAGCCGGAGCAAGACAGCAGCCCCGCGCACAGCCAGACGAACAGGGACAGGATAAGCGATAGCGGCACAAGGATAATTTTCAGAATAGACATTTGACGGCCTCCTTTTCAAAGACGTTATGCTTTTCTAATATCAGAATACCATGACAGCGCGCGCTTTGCAACAATGCGAGGCTTTTGCTTTGTGTGAACAGGGGCGGCGGAGTGACCGCCGCCCCTGCGACTTATTTCAGCGCCGCCAGCGAGGAAACGATTTTCTCTGCCTCCGTCCATATCCGTTCCTGACTTTGCTGAATGTCCTCCAAATCGGCCTCATAGATGCGGCCTGTTTCGTGAGCGCGGCGGGTAAGCTGGTTGAGGTTGTTGCTGGAATACCGAAGCAGGGACACCAGCTCCCGCAGCTCCGGAAGGTCGAGCTTCACCACATATCCGTCAATCGCCATCTTGCGGAGATACGCCGCCATGTTGGTGGTGCCGAACTGCGCCATCTTCGTTTCAATCATTTCCCGCTCCTGCGGCGTGACGCGGAATTTGAGCTGAATATCCCGTTTGCGCTTTGCCATCGCTCAGCGCTCCGGGGCTTTGGACTTCGCCGAAATTTTCGGCGAAGTTGTTTCAGGCGGCTTTTTCAGCTTATCCCGGACAGAGGTTTTCTGCCGCTCCTGTGCGTAGGCTTTGCGGGTCTGGCTGAGAAACAGATCCACCAGACCGGGATGGCTGTTGACGGCCAGATAGCAGTTGCGGTCAGTACCCCATGTGTCGGGATTGGCGGGGATGGACATGGCGTTTGCCCATGCCCGGTTGTCGGGTGAATACCGTCTGTCCCAATCCGCTTGACAGACGGTAATGGCAAGGACATGGAACGTGCGGTCATAGCCGAACTGCTGCACTACCTGATCGACCGCTGCTGTATCCAGCCGGTTATCCCGGTAGTGGTCGCGGATGGCGGCTTCGATAGCTTCCTTGCAGGCTGCGTTCGCCTGATTGGAGGCGCGGTAGGCAGCAAGCTCGTCATGCTCTCTGGCATAGGATGCCGGGTGCTTGTAAACGGGGAGATTTTTCATTATCGTGCCTCCATTTCTTTTTTGTGGGGCTTTTCCGGTGCGCCATGAACAGGCGACGCTTTCAGCCTGTCCAGAACGGAAGGCCGAGCCGATTTTGCAATCGCCTGCTCAGGCTGCGGCTGTCCCTTGCCGTCCAGATTCAGCTCCATATCCAACTCAATGAGCCGCGCAGTTTTTGCGGCCAGCTCCTGCTCCTGCGGGAACGGCTTACCGACCTCGGCCTTTGCCGCCGCCTGCTGGTTATAGAGGTTTTCAAGCTGCTCCTGAACGCTGCGCAGACGCTCCGGCATTTTATCCAGCGCGTTCTCGATGCGGACAAGGTTGCCTCTGGCATCCGAACCGAGTTCAACACGATGGGTCATCTGGCCTTTCAGCGTCAGCGTGTACGTTTTCCACATGGAATCAAAAGCAACGGACATGGTAAAGCCGCGATAGCTGCCGATCTGTACCGGGTCTTTGCCCTTGACCTCCTTGCAGGTGTCCAGCAGCGCGGCACCGGCGTTTTCCTTATCGGTGAGCCGGTCGCCGCGAATCTCCATGCCGACAAAGCCCTCTGCCGGGAGCGGATGCGCCGCGAGGGTCTGCATATCCGCCTCCAGCCCACGAACAAAGCCCTTGTGTTCTTCTATCTTTTCCGGGAAGTATTTCAGCAGACTGTCCTCCAATCGGAATTGCTTGCTGTTGTGGTCTGCCTTCATAATTTTGAGCTTAGACACCTCAATGTCCAAATCCATGCGCTCTTTGATGCGGGGATCACCGGCACACAGCGCCTTGATCTCCGCAAAGGACAGCGCTGTAGCGTCCACATCCTCGCAGGAGCGAACCGGAGATTTTGAGGTCATGATCTGAGAGATGAATTTCTGTTTATTTTCCACCGTTTGCCAGAGGTAGGCGTCAAACGTCCCTTCGGTCACATAGCGGCAGACATGAACGAGCTTGTTCTGATTGCCCTGACGCTCGATACGGCCTTTTCTCTGCGTGAGATCACGGGGACGCCACGGGCAATCCAAATCGTGAAGTGCGACCAAACGATCCTGCACGTTGGTGCCCGCGCCCATTTTGGCCGTGCTGCCCATCAGGACGCGCACTTGACCGCTGCGTACCTTTGCGAACAGTTCCCGCTTTTTGACCTCCGTATTGGCATCGTGGATGAACGCGATCTGTTCCGGGGGCATACCGGCGTCAATGAGCTTTTGGCGCACATCCTCATAGACCGTGAACGGCGTTTCCGTGCTTTCCTCCAATGAAATCGCGCTCTCCAGCGCATGGATTTCCGGGCTGTCCAGCGTACCGGGGGAAGCCTTTGCCGCCCGCTGCGAGGGCGTGGACTTTGGCGTAGAAATGTCGCAAAACACAAGCTGTGTCAGTTTTTCCTCCTCGCCGTCGCGCCAGTATTGGAGAATGTTCGCCACGCACTGATTGACCTTGGTGGTTTCCTCGTCGGGGAGCATGGGATTGATGATGCGCTGGTCAAGCCCCAGCTTGCGTCCGTCCGAGGTGATTTTGAGCATATTGTCCACATCCGGGCTGACCGCACCGCTGTGTACCTTGGACGCTCGTTCCGAGAGGGCTTTCACCATGTCCTGCTGGATCTGCGTGGGTTTGGTGGCGATGGTGTGATACGCAACCTCCGGCGTGGGTAAGTGGAGCTGATCCGCCGTTTTGATGTCGGCGACCTCTTTGAACAGATTCATCAATTCGGGCAAGTTGAAAAATTTTGCAAAGCGCGTCCTTGCCCGGTAGCCGGTTCCCTCCGGGGCAAGCTCCAGCGCGGTGGTGGTTTCACCAAAGCGGCTTGCCCAGCAATCAAAGTGGCCCATACCCATCTCTTGCAGCCGGTCATGCTGCAAATAGCGCTGGATGGTGTAAAGCTCTGTCATGGAGTTGGAAACCGGGGTGCCGGTGGCAAATACCACGCCACGCCCGCCGGTCAGCTCATCCATGTAGCGGCACTTTGAGAACATATCCGAGGATTTCTGCGCATCGGTGGTGGAAAGCCCTGCCACGTTGCGCATCTTTGTATAGAGGAAAAGATTTTTATAATTGTCCGACTCGTCCACAAACATCCTGTCTACGCCGAGCTGTTCAAAGTAAATCACATCATCCTTGCGGTCGCTGGCTTGCAGCTTTTTCAGCCGCGCCTCCAGCCCCTTTTTCGTGCGCTCCAAGCTCTTGATGGTAAAGCTGTTGCCGCCTGCGAGCTTGGTATCCTGAATACCATCGGTGATTTCCTCAATCTGCTGGTGAAGGAGCTGTTCCTGCCGCTCCGGACTGATGGGGATACGCTCAAACTGGCTGTGGCCGATGATAACGGCGTCATAGTCGCCGGTGGCGATACGGGCGCAGAATTTCTTGCGGTTGTGGGTTTCAAAGTCCTTCTTGGTAGTGACAAGGATGTTGGCCGAAGGGTAGAGCCGCAAAAACTCGGACGCCCACTGTTCCGTCAGATGGTTCGGCACGACAAAAATGGATTTCTGGCACAGTCCCAACCTCTTGGATTCCATCGCAGAGGCTACCATTTCAAAGGTTTTTCCCGCGCCAACTTCGTGTGCCAGCAGCGTATTCCCGCCGTACAGCACATGGGCGATGGCGTTTTTCTGATGCTCTCGGAGGGTGATTTCCGGGTTCATACCGGAGAAAACGATGTGGCTGCCGTCATACTCGCGGGGACGAGTGCTGTTCATTTCCTCGTTGTATTGCCGTACCAGCGTTTCGCGCCGCTCCGGGTCTTTCCAAATCCAGTCCTTGAACGCATCCCGGATAAGCTGCTGCTTCTGCGCGGCAAGGGTGGTTTCCTTGGCGTTGAGGACACGGCGCTCCCGTCCGTCTGCGTCCACAATGGTATCGTAGATGCGAATATCGCGGAGATTCAGCGCATCCTCCAGCAACCGGTAGGCGCTGGCGCGGTCTGTGCCGTAGGTGGTGAATGCCGCCACGTCGTTGTAGCGCACCATGCTCTTGCGGGAAACCTGCCATTCTGCGGTGTACGGGACATAGCTGATCTCGATCTGTCCGCGCAGATAGCGGGGCGTTTCAAAGGTTTCGTACATGAATTGCTCGATGTACTTCTTATCAAACCATGTCGCACCCAGCCGCACCTCAATCTCACTGGCTTCAAGGTCTTTCGGCTGGGCAGCAATCAGGGCGTCCACATTCCCAGCGAAGAATGGGTCGCGCGCTGCCACGCGCTGCGCGGTACGGAGCTTCTGCCGGACGTTGCCGGAGAGATATTCGTCCGCCGTCTGCCAGCCCTTCGCCCAATGCTCGCCGCCGTCCTCCAAGTCAAACGGGCCACTGTTTGGTTCCTTGTAAATGACGCCCTTCAAATCCTCAACGATCTGCGGGATTTTCTCGCTGCCGCCCATGAGGGTGGCCATAAAGCTGAGATCGACGCAGGCTTTTTCTCCGATGCAGACAGCAAGGGCTTCACTGGCGGTATCCACAGAATCTACGCTGCGCTGCTGCTTGATGGTGCGCTTATGGAACATATCCGCCTTGCGCTCCAGCTTTCCGTCGTCATCCAGCACTTCCAGCGAACACAGGAGGTAGTAAGAGGAATCGTCAGAGAACGCAAGACGGTTCGCACGCTCATTGATTAGGCCGTGTTTTGCGGAGAACGCATCATAGAGGCGGTTTAGCTCGGTCTGCGCTTCCTGAATCCGGCTTTCTGCGCTGTACTCGTCCATTTGCAGGGCAATCAGCTCATTCACACAATCCCGCAGCGCGACCATGCCTTTAATGCGCTCGGCGGCGGTGGCGTTCAGCTCCGGTTTGACCATGCGGCTGTTTTCCCGGTAGTACACCTCGCCGTCCACCACGGTGTAGGAGTAGTTTTTCACATTGGGGTCTGCGGGGATGGACGTGTCGATCTGTTCGCCCTCGCCCAGCTCTGGCAGCTCCGCTTCCTGATAGGCGCCGCGAATGTTTTTCACGGCATCATGGAGCTGATCTGCAAGCTCCAGCCCCTCGATGGGGACAACGGTGAAATCCTGCTTGCCGTATTGGGTGCTTTCGGAGGTCTGCCTGCCTAAAATCATCTCCGGGTGGTCAACAAAATAGCGGTTGATGGCAAAGCCATCCTCGTTCTGGCCGAGGAGTACCCAATCCGGTTCGATCTCAATGGGACGGTCACGCTTTTGGAGAAAGAGAATGTCCGAAACCACATCCGTACCGGCGTTGGCGCGGAACGCATTGTTGGGAAGCCGAATGGCACCCAGCAGCTCCGCCCGCTGCGCGATGTACCTGCGGACTTCGGGCGATTGCTTGTCCATCGTGTAGCGGGAGGTCACAAACGCGATCACGCCGCCCGGACGCACTTGGTCGAGGGTTTTGGCAAAGAAGTAGTCGTGAATGGAAAAACCGAGCTTGTTATAAGCCCGGTCATCTACCTGATATTGTCCGAACGGGACGTTGCCCACGGCAAGGTCGTAAAAGTCTTTCCTGTCCGTTGTTTCAAAGCCCGCGATGGTAATGTCCGCCTTGGGATAAAGCTGCTTGGCAATACGTCCGGTGATGCTGTCCAGCTCCACGCCGTAGAGCTTGCTGCCCTGCATCTGCTCCGGCAGCAGGCCAAAAAAGTTGCCAACGCCCATAGACGGCTCCAGAATGTTACCGCTCTGGAAGCCCATATTGCCGACCGCTTCATAGATTGCCTTGATGACGGTGGGGCTGGTGTAGTGGGCGTTCAGCGTGGACGCTCTGGCCGCAGCGTATTCCTCCGGGGAGAGTGTGGCGTACAGCTCTGCAAACTCGTCCGACCAGTTTGGCTTATTCTCGTCGAAGGCATCCGCAAGACCGCCCCAGCCCACATAGCGGGAGAGGATTTCCTGCTGCTCCGGGCTGGCCTGTAAGCCCTCAAACTCCAGCTCTTGCAGGAGGCGGATCGCCGCCATATTTGCCCGAAACTTTGCTTTTGCGCCGCCGACGCCGAGGGCATCATCGGTGATGTGGAAATTCTGCGCGTCGCGGTGGCTTGCCGCCTTGAAGTCAGCGTAAGCGGCCTGCTCCGCAGCGGCAACGCTGGGAAAGCCCTGCCACTCGCCGTCAATGGGGATGGATACCGCAGGCCGGTGTGCGGGAGGCTCGTCGATCTCAGCCTGTGAGATGGCATCATCAAAATCAGGCACAAACTCGCCCATTTCCGAGAGTGCCGCGCGCCCTTCCTGCTCCAGAATCAGCCTTTCTTCATCGCTCATGGCGGGCGGTTCAGGCTCGGCGGGTTCCGCAGAGGGCGGGTCATGCTCCGGTTCCGGGATGTGCAGCGTTTGGATTTCTATGTCGTGGGGCAAGTGCGTTTTCTCGGCAGGATAGAACGCGACGGGTTTGGTGACAGGCTGCGGCTGCTCCTGTTCCTGTTCTTCAACAAACGAGCGTACAAACGCAATGTGTTCAGCGCGGAAGATGGGAAAGCTCTGCCTGTTTTGAAAAGTCACATCGCGCAGAGATACTTCATCTGCGCCGAAATTCACGCTGTCAATGACAAACTTCCGTCCGTCAATCTCCAGCTCCATGCCAATGGGGATATACTCCTTGGCATCGGCCTCGTTGATAACATCATAGCCGTCGGTTTCATTTGGTTGCGCAAACACGAAGCTGTGTCCATGCTCCAGCAGCCGCTTTGCGGCGCTTGCCCATTGTCCAAAATCATAGCCGGTCACAGCGGTTTCGCCCATACCGGGAATATCGCGTTGCAGCAGGCGGCGATTCAAAGCGCTGGCGGCTCGTTCTGCATCCGCGCCATAAAAAAGCAGCCGTTCTCCGACACGGACACCGATGAGCTTTTCGGGATGCTCTGCACGAAGTGCCTGATATGCCGAAATATTCGGCGCAAGCTCACGACCCTGATCTGCAATTCGTGTGAGGACAGCAGAAACCGGTTCGGTTCTGTGTTCCGGATCGTGATTGCTCTCGCTGGAGGATGAAACGACGCTGAGATGCGCGACAGTTTCATCTGCGGAATCAACATTATAGAGCTTACCATCAATTTCCACGCGCTGCCCCATAAGGTTTTGAACCGCTTGCGGCGTCTCCGGGGTTGGCTGTTCTGTGTGCTGCGCCGCAATGACGCGCTGCGGCTCCGGTTCAGAAACCTCGAAATATCTGGTGTCGAGGTAGCGTTCAAAGGAATTGCGGTCGATGCTGACAGGTTCCTGTCCGGGTACGTTCGGTAACGTGTGCCAGACGTGATCTTCATCTACACGCGCGATAACGCCGACTGCTGCTATGTGGTCTAACTCTATGGATGAAATGCGATCTCCAATATGATAGGTATAGCCAAGCGGTGTTGTAAACGCCGGAGGGGATAGCTCAATTCCCATATCCCGTTTGATGCCATCCAAGTAAGCAATGGCGTTATTCTGTTCTGCAAAGCGGAGCGTTTGTTCCCCATCTCCGCAGAACCGTTCCAACACCTCATCCCAAATGCCGGTAATTCCGCCCTCGCCGGGATGCAGACGAATGGAGTATCGGTCAGGTGAAAATAACCGCAGTCGCTCATTCTCATCGTAAAATTTATTCTCTCGGATGAGCTGTGCCAACCGCCGCTGTACCTGCGCCCATGTGAGCGTCACCGGCTCGGCGTTTCCTACATGGATATACATGGGAGTTTTGCTATCTTCCCAGCCATATTTTGCAGCCAGCCATGCGGCAGTGCTGCGTTCTCGCCCATGCGCCTGCATATATAGTGCGACTTCCTGCTTGCCCTTTAGGTTGTTGTGCCAATCCAGAAGCGCGTTGTCAATGTCCTCCTGTGTGATCTGATAGGGAGAGGGTGCGACCGTCGCTGCCAGCGTGGGATACAGTTCCTCCAAAAGCTCCTGATGCAGCCGGTTATGGAATGCGGGCATATCAAAGTACAGGCGGACAAGCTGGAGATCATCAGATGCCGTGACAATACGACGGATAGCGTCCGCACCCTCCAGATAAGCGTTCTGGCGGTCTGAATTGCGGCAGGCATTGACAAAAGCCGTATCTTTGGAAAGCGAGTTGCCGACGGTCAGCTTGTACCCGTCAAACAGCTCTCGCACGGTAGGCTGTGGTGGCAGCTCGGCGGCGGGGTCGCGGAACACCCGCGTCCCATCCGCGCCGAACTCCGCTTCATAGGCATTGATGGCCTGTTCTGCCTCGTGGTCGATGGACGGAAGCGTATATGCCGTGTGTTCATGGCTGGAATCGCCAATGCGCGAAATTGTTACATCATGCTTTTCCCGCAGCTTTTCAACGTATTTCTCCAAATCCTTTGCAGGGAAGCCGCACATGGTAACACGGCCTACTCCCTCCAAATTGCGGCGCGTCAGCTCAAGGCTGAGATCATCTGCAACTGCCCGCGCATCCTCGCCATACAGCTCGAAGAAGTCCCCAACCTGATACAGCACAATTTCATCGGGGTGCGCCGCCTTTACGTCGTTATAGTCGTTATAAACCGCGTTCCGCATGGCGTCCTGCGCCATTTCCTTGTCATAGGCTGCCTGCTCATCCGGCGTAAGGTAGCGGTTCAACCGAACCAGCTCCGAGATGCGCGAAGCGACCTTGTTCCAATTCATCTGAATGTCTGCACAGCCGTTCTTTTTCAGCACAATGCCTTTGCTGCCGTGATCTTCATAGCTGCCGCTTTCTCTGGATACAGCATGGGTGCGTCCTCCGATGCCGTATTCCTTTTTCAGAAAATCAGCGCTCTCTTTTGTCGTGTGCGGAGTCTGGAAAAACTCATGGATGCGGGTCTTTCCACCCTCAAAGCCGCTTCCATTTGCAAGAGAAGCCGCAATTTCATCTTCAGTGATAAACCGGCCCGTCTTCGGAACAGCCGCCATATCGGAGTGATATTCTTTGCGCGGCAATGACAGATCTTCCATACGTGTAAGAAGCGCCTGCGGACGGTGGAAATGGAAACGCAGAAGCTCCCGGTTCTCACGGTATGCGTCAAGAAATACTCTGTGTTCTGCCAGAAGCCTTTCCCGAAACTCCGGATTCAGCAGATCATCCGTCAGGCGCTCCGTTTCCTCTGGAAAGCTGGTGCTATGGATATTGCCCAAGCAGGACAGATACCCCAGCGATTTTGCTTCATCCGAGAAATCGTGATAAAGATTCCAGACATCCACAGCAATACCCAGCCGCTCATAGCGCGGGGCTTCTGTGACTTCAAGATTGGTGGCAAATGTGCCGCCGTCCAGAAGTTCCTCAATACGCTCCGCCGCATCTGCCCAGCCTATCACTTGTGCAGAGCGAAGATAGCGAGAGGTATCTCCGGTTGCAATATGGATACCATCGTCCCCGTACCATGCGGAAAACCTGCCGTTATCCGTAATCAGGCCGTTGCCGCCATGGTAAAGAGCTTTCAGAAATGCCGCGCGATCCTCTAAAGGTTTTTGCTTGGAGAATTCCGCAGCAATTTTCATCCGCGTTGCATCCGCATTACCGCCCGCGCGCAGGATGTGGTCAATATCATTCTGAGAAATGAACATAGAAAAAGCGGAGGGTGTTACACTCTCCGCTTCTGCGATGGATTGAATTTGTTCTGCCTCTGAGGGGAAGAAGGACATCTGCGCCCCAGCAGGGGCATCGAACATGGTTAGCTGAACACCAACTCCGTGAGGATCGTTTCCTCGGCCTGCGCTTTCAGCGTGTTCATCAGCCCTACCCACTTCATCGGGTCGCTGGCTTTCAGCGCTTCCGTCACGCCTGCCGACTTCATCAGCTCCGGCATCATCTGTTCCAGCCGGTTGTTCGCTGCCTCGTCGATCTCCCGCAGATGGGGGTACAGCTTCTCGGACAGCAGCAGGCTGTTCCACAGCACCGGACGATGCTCCTTCAGGTAATCCTTCCGCATCCTGCCGTACTTGCCCAGCGGGGCTTGCGGCTGCTCTGTCAGGCTCAGGTCGGGAATCAGATAATCCCCGCTGCGGGTGTAGGTCAGTTCGCTCATGGCTTTCGCTCCTTTCCGCGATTTTCTCGCGCTCATAATTCTTGATGGTGACTTCGATCTGCCGCAGCACCAGCTCGCTGGACTGGCTGATGGCCGTTCCAAGAGCGGCGACGGTCTGAGGGGTGTTGAAATCAAAGACGTTCAAAAAATCCTCATGCTCGAAGTAATCTCCCGGCTGCATCCCGCAGCGGGACAGCAGCGCATAGGTGGTGCTGACAACGGCGGCGTTCCGAAAAGCGGCTCCGATGTTGAACTCATCATAGTCCTCCAAAAAGGAACCGTCAACGATGCCGACAATATCGCGCCAGTTGTCGTGCCAGTATTCATCTACAAGCTGCGCCGCCACACGCTCCAACTGATCGGCAAGCCCGCTTTCACCGGAAACGACAAAGCGCTGTTCCAGCGCCGCAGATACCACCTCACGATGCTCCTGCCGGTATTCCCAAAGATAAGGGCGGCGAGAGTTCTCGCCGCCGCTGGTATCGGAAACATCGAATACATATCGGAGTTTGGGTTGGTCGCTGCTGGTATCCACAAGGGCGATGCCCTTGCTGCCTCGCCGCACATAGCGGCGCATCTGCTTATTCCAAAGGTCGTATTCCGCGCAGGCCGTGGCTTCCGGGCGCTGGGCGAAAATCATGAGCTGTTCATTGTAGGGGTACTTATACAGCCTTGCGGCGGTGGTCAGAAATGCCGTCCACTTCTGGTAGCTTCCCGTGATCTGCTCCGCCGTGCGGTCTGCCATCTGCGCATAGAGCTGTACTTTACTCGGCATCCATATCCTCCTTTTCAAAATCGGGGAACAGGTCGAGCGCGTCATATTCCGCGTCGCTCATCCTGCGCAGCTTTGCGATGGCGCTGTCCGTCAGCTCCCGCAGCTCCGTTTCATCCGCAGCGAGGTAGCCGCGCATTTCCTCCAGCGCCGCGATCAAGCCCGTGCGGGTGCCGGTGTTGTAGAGGCTCATAAGCTGGCGTTCTTCAAAGGTGATGTTCATATCAAAGCTCCTTTTCCGCGCTCTTTTTGGGCGCTGTTTTGTGTGGACGTTCTTGGGCCGGTTGGCTTTTGAGCTGCTCCAGCACAGATTTCTTCTTTTCCCGGTGTGCCGCCTCTGCCAAATCCATCAAGGAGATGGACATACCGGCCTTGACCTGTGCTTCAAGGTCGGCGACGGTGGGCTGTTTGGGGCCGTTGTTGATAATGCCGTCGATCATGCCGTAATC
>CDYT01002578.1_pt1 | contig 51640 bp, 36 predicted proteins | sample 557541 | NCBI WGS metagenome assembly CDYT01 (sample SAMEA3182060, study PRJEB8094) | gut metagenome | biome: human; feature: gut; material: Stool; isolation source: human stools | place: Canada | collected 2013-01-15
TTGGCTAATTTTATAGTATTTACTGAATGTCCCTAAATAATTTTTGTGCACCGATCCTGAAAAAAATATAAAATTATTTTGTATCTCCCAAAAAAAGTATTTACTTTGCTCTATGAATTCTGAAGCAAACTGCAAAAAAATGAAATAGTTGCAAATAAAGAAAACGAACGTTTAATTTGTGTAATCATATAACCATCCCGGGAAGGGGTGGTTTTTTTATTTGCATATAAGGTAATTTTTTGATTCTCAAACACTAACACATAATTCATCATAATTTATTTTTTTATAAAAATCATCCAATAAAAAACGTTCGCTTTTGTTGGATATCTATAAAGTTTTCAATATAGAAATCAGATCTGATTTACATGGGAATTTTCCTATTTTATGTCATTGATATGTTAATCTTATATTTATACAAACCAATAAAAAACTGATTGTACATAGCTAATAAAAAATTAAATAGACAAACAATTAACTTTTAGAAACTAATCACTTTTAAATTTATTTCAGATGAGACAAACAACTAAATTTTTACGCATTTTGATGTGTATGGTATTGGGATTGTCGATGTCATTTCAAAGTTGTAAAGACTATGATGATGATATCGATAAGTTAAACAATCGGATCGATGGGGTAATCACAGACCTGACGACTTTAAAAGAGACAGTAAAGGGCCTGATTAAGGAGGTTACTTACGATGCAGCCACAGGAAAACTAACCGTAACACCGGTAAACGGTGATAGCAAGACTTACGCTATCGGTCAATCTCTTCCGACGTATGAACTGAAAGTAAGCGGAGCCTCATGCTGGCTGGAGAAAGATGGTCAACAATCAGGAGATAAACTGGAAATCGCTATACCAGACGCTCCGGCAGGATTCGATGAGACCAAACTGACAGTAAAAACGGAAAACGGGAAATATTGTATTTATTATAACGAGAAAAAAACAAATGTTGAAATTGCTGTACCGACAGAAAATTCTATACAAAAAACCGGAAACACCGTAACTATTGTACTTGGTGACAAAACAGTCAGTTTTACCTTATCGGCCGGAGACGTACTGAAGAGTCTGGTATTCGAACCCCAGGCTTATCTGAATGGTGTAGAAGCCATGAAAGCCCGTGGTATTCTTACTGACTTATGGGAAATTGTCACTTCTGACAAAACCCCGACTACAACCGGTGAAATTTGGAAAGAAAATACAACCAAAACAGTGAAAATAGGAGCTAAAGTAGTTGCTTATTATCATGTAAATCCAAGCACTGTAGATCCTGCAACGATCAAAGGCCTCACTTTCATTACGAAAAACAGAGAAAAAATCGTTACCCGGACAGCAGCAAACGACCTGAATGCAAAACTGATTTCTTACAAAATCGTGAAAGGAGAAGAGAGCGACAGTCCTATGTTACAGGTAATTTTCACGGTAGATGTAGAAAAAATTGCAGCTTTCGATGCCGATGCACTGTCTACTATTGCTGTTCAGGCCAGTGTACAGGAAGTAGCAGAAGAAGGGGAAACCGTTCCCACCGCTCAGATCATCACCTCCGATTACGCAGCTGTATATAATACGACCATTACCGATTTCCGTCTGGCATCGAAAGATATAACCCAATATGCCGGAATGGATAGCGACGGTCACCTCTATGGAACCGTAAGCGGTAAAGCCGAAGACGCTATCAACGCTTCCGATCCGACAGCTGTGGTACCGGAAGTCATTACAGTGGTATACGACAACTCTGAGAAAGTGAAACTAGAAAACTATGTAGTTTCTCATTATACTGAAAAGGATTACCAAGGGAATATTCTGGTAAACTGCGATCCGAAGGAATCGCTTTCCAGAGCCGGTCTGAAGGCATTAGGTCTGGATTTCCGTTTTGCCGCTTCTAATTACGTTACCGGAAATAACCAAACTCCGCAGAATGAATTCTTCAGTGTAGATCCGACAACCGGTGAAATTACGGTAAAGGTATATCAGACATCAGGAACAGCAGCCATCGGACGTATGCCGCTGGTACGCGTAGAACTGTTCGACACCCTGACTAACAAGGTAGTCAATGTGGGATGGATCAAATTATTGATTATCAGGGACAATACTCCAGGCATCGAAAAAACTAAAGATTTCAGCACAATCAAGTGGGGCTGCTCAGCCGTCATCAAGCAAGTAGATGTCGAATTTATGAATACCCAAATTTACAATGCCTTAGGCCTGAGTAAAGATGATTTCCACGCCATCTATAAACTGAATACCATAGAATCCGAAGGTGACGGAACGATTGCAGAAAAACCGGATCATATTCAGGATGAAACTTATGTGATCGAATGGACAATTTCCGACGCAGAACTCAAAGCTGCTACAAACGGTAAAGAATTTACACACAAGGTTGTTTATAGTGCCAAAGGACGTCAGGACGTAGTCATTACTTTGAAAGCCACCGTCGAGCATCCAAAAGCTGCTACTGTAGGTGAAGGGATCAAAGAATACTGGGATGCAGCCATGACTTATGTCCGCCTGAATGTAGAAGTAGTAGACACCGATAATAAGTGCGATTTCATCGCAGACTTGTTGAGTACTTTCAATGGTAACAAATTGGAATTGAACGGAAAAGATAACACATTCACCGAGTTCACTACTTTGAATTATTCATTTATTTTCTCTGATAAAAACGTAAACCGGGAAGTAACCGGTCTGGATGGAACCAAATACAACCTGAATGTACAAGACAATGGAAAATCCCTGTATGCCAATAATACTAAAATCGCTTCTCTGAGCGATGCTAGCAATGCCATGGCAACAGCTTCTGTTGTAACCTATGAAAATAACGAGGTGGCTAAAAACTTACTGAACAAGGCAGGACACCTGGAATTAGGCGAAGGGGCGACTTTCTACGCCTGGATGAATGTAAAAGCGATCAATGGTTGTGGTCTCGAATATCCGTTATCCAATGGTGAATTCAAAGCTTACTTCCTGCGTCCGGTAGATGTGTTGAAACAAGAAAAAGCAGCCACCTTAAGAGATGCACAGACCAACGGATCTACGATCAATTTAATGGATCTGATCGAACTGAAAGACTGGAGAGAAGAGGCATTCCAATTTACACCTGTAAACTTCTATGACTACTACAAAGTTGAACAAATCGTAGCTTTAGCCGGTGACCATGCTGACAGAAAGTATCCGATCTATACCACTTTGAACGGTAAGAAACTGGAAGACAAAGTTGAGCTGGGTAGTGTTACAAAAAACCTAGTTCTGACAGCTAGCGAAGGAATACCAGCTGCTTTTCCAGCCAGTGAGGCAGATCTGGCCAATTACGGTACTCTGACCCTGAAGAATAATGGAGCTGCCGTAGGAGCCTTTAAACTAAATGTTCCTGTCAAAGTCGTATATAAATGGGGTGAAGTAATCGAATATATCGTAGTAGATGTATTAGCTACTCAAGGTAACTGATTATTCCCTACGAAATTCTGTTAACTTTTAAGTAGTAAAATGAATGAGGCGGTGAGGAAGCTCACCGCCTCTGTTTATCCTCATAAAATTCTATTATGAAACAAACAATTTTAGCCGCCTTGCTTTTAGCAAGCACCACTTCTCTTTTCGCCCAAAAGGAGACAGAGAAAATTGAGTTCCGCCCGCATTGGTATATGCAGGTTCAGGGAGGTATCGGTCATACGATCGGAGAAGGTAAGTTTTCCGACCTGGTGTCGCCGGCAGCAGCCCTGTCGGCAGGCTACCGTTTTACGCCCGTGTGGGGATTGCGCGGAGGATTCAGCGGATGGCAGGGGAAAGGCTGTTGGGTGAATCCCCGACAGGAGTATAAGTTCAATTATGCACAGCTGAACGCAGAGGCCACTTTCGACATCGCCAACTGCCTCGGAGGATTCAATCACAAGCGTTTCTTCAACCCTTATCTGTTTGCAGGTATCGGGGTCAACATGGCTTTCAACAATGACGACGCTGTTGCCCTCAATGAGGCTGGAAACAAACTGCAATATCTATGGGACGACACCAAGGCTTTCGTGGCAGGCCGTCTGGGAGTAGGGATGGATTTCAGAATTTGTGATGCCGTAGCGTTTAACCTCGAAGGGAATGCCAATACCCTATCCGACCATTTCAACTCGAAGAAAGCAGGAAATGCCGACTGGCAATTCAACATTCTTGCCGGCGTGAGCATCCGCTTCGGCAAGGGATATACCAGGAAAACACAAAAGGCTGCCCCGACTTCTATCCCACCCCGGAACGTACCGAAGGAAGAGCCGAAAGAGGACCCGAAACCGGTTGTCGTGCCTGAAAAAAAGACAGAAAAACTTCAGCCGATACAGGTAAATGTGTTCTTCAAAATCAACTCAGCTGTGATCCGCCCGGAGGAAGCCGGCAAAGTGGATGAACTTGCCGCTCATCTGCAAAAAAATCCGGCAGCGCAAGTTACCCTGACAGGATATGCCGATGTGCAGACCGGCAATCACCGTCTCAACAAGACGCTTTCCGCCAGACGTGCACAGGCCGTAGCCGATGCACTCACGGCAAAAGGCATTGCCGCCGACCGCATCACCGCCGACTCCCAAGGCGATACCGTCCAGCCATTCGCCACTCCGGAAGAAAACCGGGTCACCATCTGCATCACAGCAGACGCTCCGGGCATGTAACGACAAAGACATCCCCTAAAAGAAAATTGCCCTCTGAAAGCCGTTCAAAACTTTCAAAGGGCATTTCCTAACTTCGTCATCCAGAATCAGCAAAACAATGCCTTTTCCGTAAACTCCCCGACTTTCAGGTATTTCCGATAGATTTCCTCATACAGCTTCGCATTGGCAGCATTGGGAGTATATTCCATAGCAAACCCGGAGCTCATGGCTTTCTGAGCATCTTCAACACGGTTATATACCCCGGCCGCGGTAGCCGCAAACATAGCAGCTCCCAGGGCACAGGCCTGATCAGTCTTACAGACTTTGATCGGCATATTCAAAACATCACTCAGCGTCTGCATAACAAACGGAGATTTCAAAGCAATTCCTCCGATTCCGATCACGCTATCGATCTGAACCCCCTCATTCCGGAAACGATCGACGATCGCCTTCGAACCGAAAGCGGTAGCCTCTACCAAAGCCCGGAAAATACGGGGAGCGGTACTTCCCAAAGTCAATCCGGTAATCGTTCCCTTCAACAACTGATTGGCATCCGGGGTGCGCCGTCCGTTCATCCAATCGGTAGCAATAACCGTACTTTCTTCCGCCGGTATCTTTTCAGCCTCGGCCGTCAAAGCAGGAATAATCCGGTTGCAAGCTTCTGCCACAAGCCGCTCTTTCATCTCCTCATCCAGCAAATCGCTCTTTCCGACTATCTCTTTCAACGGGAATTCCAACACCCGTTTAAACCAGGCATAAATATCCCCGAATCCCGATTGTCCGGCTTCCAAACCGACCATACCGGGAATAACCGACCCATCTACCTGCCCGCAAATGCCTTTGATCAGTTTATGTCCGATCTCCTCATAAGTAGCCACCATGACATCACAAGTCGATGTACCGATCACCCGCACAAAAGTATGCGGAGTGACCCCGGCTCCGACAGCTCCCATATGGCAATCGAAAGCACCTCCCGCAACCACGACTTCTGTAGTCAACCCCAGGCGTTCAGCCCATTCCGGTGATAACTTACCTACCGGTTTATCGGCAGTCTCCGTCTTTTCAAACAAGCGTGAACGAAAACCGGCCAACAAAGGATCTAAAGTGGTCAGAAACTCCTCACTGGGTAATCCTCCCCATTGTTCGTGCCACATCGCTTTATGGCCACAGGCACAACGGCTGCGGACGATATCGTCACTCTTGGTCACTCCGGTGATCAAAGCCGGCAACCATTCACAATATTCTACGATCGAATATGCTTTCGCCCTGACATGCTCATCTTCGCGAAGTACATGTAAAGCTTTTGCCCAAAACCATTCCGACGAATAGATTCCTCCTTCATAAGCCGAATAATCGATATTCCATTCTCCGCAAAGTTTATTGATCTCGGCAGCTTCCCGGATTGCCGTGTGATCTTTCCAAAGTACAAACATCGCGTTCGGATTCTCAGCGAATTCCGGCAAGAGCGCCAGAGGAGTCCCCGTGGCATCGGTAAAAGCAGGGGTACTCCCGGTTGTATCGAAAGCGATCCCCACCACTTTTTCAGCCGTACCGGCAGGACAAGCCGCCAAAGCCTCTTTCACCGAAGCTTCCAACACATCGATATAATCCTGCGGATGCTGACGATATTGATTGATCGCCGGATTACAGTATTTCCCCTCTTTCCAGCGGGGATAATATTTCACAGCAGTAGCCAGTGTCTCCCCTGTCAGCGCATTCACAACGATCGCCCGGGCCGAATCACTACCATAATCTAAACCTATAACGTATTTTTCCATATCTTCTCTAATTGAAAACTGAAAATTGACAGAAATAATTGTCAATTATCAATTAACAGAGTGCTTTATTCAGCATATAATAAACTTCGTTCATACGGAGTTCTTTCTTGAATTCCGGAATGGTGGTGTTTTTGTCGATCACAACCATTTCTATCCCTGCTATCTCGGCATAATCTTCCCAATATTCGGTAGTCAGGTCATACGAAAAACTGGTATGATGCGTACCTCCTGCCAAAATCCAGGCACCTGCACCGACTTCCAGATTCGGTTGCGGTATCCACAAAGCCGAAGCAACGGGAAGTTTAGGTAATTTTTTACTCTTGATACAATCCACCACATTGACAATGAGACGGAAACGGTTACCCAAATCCACGACAGTAGCAGCAACTCCTTCTCCTTGTTTGCTGGTGAAAACCAAACGGGCGGTTTCGCTGTCGATACCGATACTCAGCCGGTGTACTTCCAGCCGTGGTTTCTGCTCTGCAATCAACGGGCATACTTCCAGCATATGAGCCTGTAAAATGGCACTCTTTTCCCCATCGAAATGCAAGGTATAATCTTCGAGGAAAGAACATCCTTTAGGTAATCCCTGACTCATAAACCAGGTAGTCCGGTAAAGAGCCGCCGTTTTCCAGTCACCTTCCGCCCCGAAGCCATATCCTTCAGCCATCAGACGCTGTGATGCCAAACCCGGAATCTGATCGAACAATCCCAGATCGTTGAAATTGGTTGTAAATCCTTTTGCTCCGGTATCTTTCAACAAACGGCGCAAGGCAATTTCGGCTTTTGCAGAGTTCCAGACTTTGGTATAAGCTTCCGTACCGGTCTGTTCCAGAGCAGCATCATGCTCGTATTCTTTAAAATAAGTAGCCACTAAAGCCTGTACCTCCTTATCCTCGACAGCCTGATAATAAACCATCAGATCATTCACCGGGCAATAGTCGACATGATACCCCAATGCCTGTTCTGCAGTCACTTTATCCCCGTCGGTCACAGCCACATTATTCATCTGGTCACCGAAACGAAGGATCAGCATATCCTGAGCATCGGCCCAGGCAGCAGCGACACGCATCCAAACTGCAATTTTTTTCTGAGCGGCCTCATCCTGCCAGTGCCCCACCACCACCTTGCGGGGTTTACGCATACGGGTCACGATGTGACCGAACTCCCGGTCACCGTGAGCACTCTGATTCAGGTTCATAAAATCCATATCTATGGTATCCCAGGGGATTTCTTTATTAAACTGAGTATGGAAATGCAACAACGGTTTCTTCAGTTCCTGCAATCCATGAATCCACATCTTAGCCGGAGAAAAAGTATGCATCCAGGTAATTACCCCGATACATTTAGCATCATGATTAGCAGCCTTGAATGCTTCCGTGATTTCTTTCGCCGAATTCACCGTACCTTTATATACTACTTTCACCGGCAAATTTCCGGATTCATTCAATCCTTTTACCATCTCATTGGAGTGAGCATCTACAGCCACAACAGCATCTCCTCCGTACAGCAGCTGAGCTCCTGTCACAAACCATACTTCAAAATTTTCGAAAGCCATAATTATTTTAAATTGATAATCGACAATTGATAATGCTATCCATTTTCAACAGTCAATCTGAATTATTACTTATTTTACCTATTATATTCCGGCAATGCACCCGACAGTAAAGGTCAACTGTGCATTGTCAATTCAATTTATTGTCCGTAATAAGCATTCGGACCGTGTTTACGGAAGAAATGCTTCTGAATCAGATAAGGATTCATAGATAAACGGGGGTTAACCGTAAATGCCACAAAAGCCATCTTAGCCACTTGTTCCATCACCACAGCATGGTGTACCGCTTCGTGAGCATCTTTTCCCCAGGAAAAAGGACCATGGTTTTTGACCAGTACTCCGGGGATATATTCCGGGTTCAACTTCCGGAAACGTTCCACAATCACATTCCCGGTTTCCTCCTCGTAGGCTCCTTCGACTTCCGCCTGAGACATATCCCGGGTACAAGGAATCGGCCCACTGAAATAATCCGCATGTGTGGTGCCGATATTCGGTAGATCGATACCGGCCTGAGCCCATGACGTAGCATACGTAGAATGGGTATGCACCACTCCTCCGATCGCCGGGAAAGCCTTGTACAACACCAGATGGGTCGGAGTATCCGAAGAAGGTTTCAAACTCCCCTCTACGATATGCCCGTCTAAATCCACTACTACCATATCTTCCGGTTTCATCTGTTCATAAGCTACACCGGAAGGTTTGATCACCACCAGGCCCGATGTCCGGTCGATAGCACTGACATTCCCCCAGGTAAAAATAACCAGGCCATGCTTCACCAATTCCAGATTCGCCTCACAAACCTCTTTTTTCAATGCTTCTAACATAACTACTATTTTAATTTATTACCAGAAATACCAATAGAACACAACGGTAATCAGTATAATGATAGCGGAATGGATGACATCCCATTTGTTCCAGCTAGCACGGGTAACCGCCTTTTGTTCGTCTGTCGTCGAACCGAATGTCAGGCCGACGATCTGTTCTGCAGGTGCCGGTGTTGTGAAACGGCTAACAACCACAATCACCAGCATACAGAACAATAACATACCTCCACAAAAGAACAACCAGTTCGTATCGTAAAACAGATATTTAAACCAGGAATCGCTGAAAGTCGCTCCCGAGGTATAATACACTTTAGCCCCCAAACGGGTGATACCGATAATAAATCCGGCGATCAAGCCCCACATACCACCCTTCGGAGTTGCTTTTTTCGAGCAAATACCCAATAAGAAAGCCGCTGCAATACCCGGTGCCAGTACAGATTGTACATCCTGCAAATAGTTATACAACACCGATCCTACACTTTTCATTACCGGAATCCAAAGAATACCTAACACGACTACCACTACCGTAGCGACACGTCCGACATAAAGCAAAGTCTTTTCGGAAGCCTTCGGTCTGTATTTTTTATAGAAATCGATTGTAAATAACATAGCGGAAGAGTTGAATAAAGAAGCCAGCGAACTCATCAAGGCTGCCAAAATACCGCATACGACCAACCCCTTAAAACCGGCAGGCAATAATTTAGCTACCAAAGTCGGGAATGCAGCATCGGCGGAACTCATCGTAAATGTTTCCCCATTCACGGTAATACCGTGTTTTTGCATAGCAAAAGCAACCATTCCCGGAATCAGGAATAAAAAGACAGGCGTCAGTTTCAGATAAGCACCGAATATAGCCCCCCGCCGAGCCTGAGTTTCATCTTTACCCGACAATACACGCTGTACGATAAACTGGTCGGTACACCAATACCAGAAACCGATAACAGAAGACCCGATGAACACCCCTAGCCAAGGAAAATTGGTATCCCGGTTACTCCGGATCAGATTGATCATCGAATCACCATATTCATTTACCGGAGTCACCCGACAAGCTTCCAACACCTGATCCCAGCCACCGACAGCTTTCAAACTCAACACCAGAATCACCAAAGAACCGATCAGCAAAATCGGAGTTTGAAGCACAGAAGTATAAAGCACCGATTTCATACCACCGATCACCGTATACAAAGCAGTCAACAGCACCAATCCGATCGCAGCGATCCAGAAGAAATCGATTCCCCATAGTTCCTGAATACCGAACACTTCTTTGAAAACCAAACCTCCGGCATATACCGTCACGGCTACTTTAGTCAAGACATAACTGACCAAAGAGATTACCGATAAAATCGTCCGGGATTCTTTATTATAACGTCTTTCAAGGAATTCGGGCATCGTAAGCACCATACTTCTGGAATAAAAAGGCACGAACACCCAACCGAGAATCAGGATCATCCAGCCCTGAATTTCCCAATGTGCCATAGCCATTCCACTCGAAGCACCGGCACCGGCTAAACCGATCAAGTGCTCGGAACCGATATTCGAGGCAAAAATCGAGGCCCCGATAGCCAACCAGGTTGCATCACGTCCGGCCAGAAAAAAGTCGCCGGAACTTTTCTGTTTTTGTTTGAAAACCCAGACAACGATTCCAATCATGGCAATCGCAAAAAGGGCAATTACGATATAATCTAATGTTCCCACAATAATGATATTTAAAAATGAATATTTAGCGATACACTTTATTTCTCTACAGAAAATTTATAGATACAACGACTGGAATAAGTCTGCCCCGGTTCCAGGTAAACAGACGGCCATCGGGGTTTGTTCGGAGAATCGGGAAAATGTTGTGTTTCCAGGCAAACAGAAGCCCGTTGGTTATAAACGACCCCTTTTTTCCCTTTCACAGTTCCATCCAGGAAGTTGCCGGTATACACCTGAATACCGGGCTCATCCGTATATACTTCGAGTACTATACCGGACTCAGGCGAAGACAAACGGGCAGCGACAGTAGAAAGATCTCCTTTAGTGTTCAATACAAAATTATGGTCGTAACCGTTTCCATTTTTCAACTGAACAAAATCATAACGGTCTATCTCCCGTCCGATTTCTTTCGGTTGAATGAAGTCCATAGGCGTTCCGGCCACCGGAACGATCTCACCCGTTGTCATAAAGGTACTGTCGACCGGAGTATACCCATCCGCATTCACATACAACAAATGATCCGTAGCGGCAACAGCCGGATTACCCGACAAATTGAAATAAGAGTGATTCGTCATATTGATCACCGTTTTCTTATCTGTCACAGCCTCGTACTGAATATCGATAGCATTATCATCTGTAAGATGAAAGCGCACTTTCGCCCGTACATTTCCAGGGAAATTCTGATCGCCATCCGGAGAAAAACGGGTCAGTTCGAGAGTCGTACCATCGATCTGATTAGCTTCATACATCTGATATTGCCAACCTTCCGGCCCACCGTGTAAACAATGTCCATAGTTATTCTGCGGCAATTGAATAGTTTCGCCATCGATTTCGATTCTTCCCTGTGCAATCCGGTTAGCATACCGACCGATAGAGGCGCCAAAATCACTGGGTATATTCCGATAATCTGCCAAACTATCGAACCCCAATACCACATCTTTCCTATTGCCATGTTTATCCGGAACCAAAACAGACACGATACGGCCACCGAAATTAGTGATACAAACTTCCATTCCGGCCGAATTCTTCAAAGTATAGAGACCGGCCTGTTTCCCATCGATCTCTGCCTGAAACTTCTTCGGATTCAGTCCGGAAAGAGTTGTCTCTTCCTTCGCTTTTGGGGAACAAGAACTCATGATTCCTGCAACAACCACCAAACCCAATACAAACGTTTTCATAATCTTTGCTATAATTTATGATTTAGATTTCATTTTAGTATATTCAAATTTTCAGGACTATTCATTTTTGAAACGCCCACATAAGTGTTTAAAAAACACTTCAAATATAGTGTGTATAAAACACTTTAAAAATATTTTTTACAACTTTCTTTGAAATATTTTCAATAACTCACTGTATATCTACCGATTAATAAAAGTAATTTAGACTATTTTTAAATAAAAATCCGGATATCACCGACGTCATCGTCGTACTCCTTATTATTAAAAGTACGATAAATTCAGATCCCGATGAACATTTGTAAAATCTGCTTTTTTTACATAAATTGCGCTCCTTTATGATAAAGAAAGAAGCCTGACGCAAACGATAACTTTTTCGAAAGCAACAGGCAACAGATTAAGACACACCATTAATAAATTTATAACAATAAAGAAATCATGGATACTCGTATCGTAAGAAATCTATTCAAAGAAAAATTCGGAACCGAAGGAATGTTGTATTTCTCTCCCGGTCGTATTAACCTCATCGGCGAACATACAGATTACAATGGAGGATGTGTTCTTCCAGGTGCCATCGATAAAGGCATCTTAGCAGAAATCAAACCCAATGGGACAGACAAAGTCCGGGCCTATTCGGCAGACCTGCAAGCTTATGCCGAATTCGGCCTGAACGAAGAAGATAAACCCGAAGCTTCCTGGGCACATTACATCTTCGGAGTATGCCGCGAAATGCTGAAACGGGGGGCACAAATCAAAGGTTTCGATACCGTTTTTTCAGGTGATGTACCTCTTGGAGCCGGTCTTTCATCATCGGCAGCCCTCGAGAGTACTTTTGCTTTTGCTCTGAATGAGATTTACAAGGCCGGATTCGATAAAAAAGAATTGGTACTGATCGGACAAAAAACAGAACACCATTATTGCGGGGTAAATTGTGGTATCATGGATCAATTTGCATCGGTTTTCGGTAAAGCAGGCAACCTGATCCGTCTGGATTGCAGTACGATGGAATATGAATATATCCCTTTCGATCCACAAGGCTATAAATTAGTATTGATCGATTCTGTCACCAAACACGAACTGGTCGATTCACCCTATAACAAACGCCGCCAATCCTGCGAAAGGGCAGCAGCAGCTATCGCCGGTAATCATCCGGAAGTAAAACTGCTCGGAGATGCAACCCTGGAAATGCTGGAAGAAGTTAAAGATAAAATCAGTGAAGAAGATTACATGCGGGCAACCTATGCCATCCAGGAAAACAGCCGGCTTGCCGATACTTGCGAAGCTTTAAAACGAGGTGATTACGAAACCGTAGGGAAAAACATATACGCTACCCATCATGGCATGAGCAAACTTTATGAAGTCAGTACCGAAGAATTGGATTTCCTGAACGATGTCGCCAAAGAATGTGGGGTAACCGGTTCACGGATCATGGGAGGTGGTTTCGGTGGATGTACGATTAACCTGGTAAAAGACGCTTATTACGACCGATTCATCGAAACAGCGATCAGTCGTTTTAAGACAAAATTCGGTAAAGAACCGAAAGTATATCCGGTAACCATCAGTGACGGAGCACGCAAATTGAATTAAAACAAAATCATCCTAGCTAAAAAATTCATGGAGAGGGACTCCCCGGAAGGTTTTTCCTCTTCATGAAGAGGAAAAATAATAACAATGACAACCTATCCGATCCGGGCTGCCCAATCGGTAACAATCTAGCGTAACACAGGAGACAGGGGGATAAACCAACACCCCGTCCCCCGTGAGCTATTTTATTTTTTCAGGAAAGCCTGGTATTCTTCCCACAAGCTATCTGTCGTCACTTGCTCGCCGAAAATATGTTTCATGGCTTTATCGAAGCTCCAGGGAACGATCTCTAAAGCCGATTTATTGAATTTTCTCAGGAAATCCGGATCTTTGCCGGTCAACCACTCCAGGAAAAAACCGGTCGTCCGGTACCCATCCATCCAGTGTCCGCCCGGTTTACGGCTATCCACCGGGAAAAAGCCATTATGATAACGGACTGCATCGGCCATTCCTTCGATAAATACCCAGAATTCGGTTCCGGGTTTATAACCGCCGATCCCCTGAGGTTCCAATTGGTAAGCATGAGTCAGCTCGTGATAAAGCACTCCCCGGGTTTCATAGAGCACCTTATCGTCTCCCTGGCTATCCTCCGATTTTTCCACCCACCGGGAACTATAGAAAATATTGACCACCGGCGGTTGTCCCCCTTTAGCCGAAATACCGTCGGTATCCTCCAGGTTGTATTCGATTTTCTCTACTCCCGGCATAGAATCCGTCGCCGACCAATAAAGCGTCTGAGCTACCCATAAAGCATGTTGTTGGATGAAAGCTTCCGGTTCGGGTACGATCCGTCTATAAATCCGAGCCCCCTTCGTTCCGGCCGCCTTATCTTTAAAATCAATGACAGGATAAGAGAAATTCTTCCAATTCGGAGCCTCCCACTTCTGAGCCCATACTCCTTGTGAACAGAATAAAACGAACAGAACAAACAAAACTTTGAAGTCCTTCATATCATACAAAACTTTGAAGTCTAAAAAATCATGAAGGCGATCACTTCGACAAAGTAAAACAGTCGATATCCGGAGCCCAATTATAACTGTTCCCCATCCGGACCGTATTGTATCCGGGTTTCAGAGTCACCGGAACAGTCACAGTCCGCAGCCCGTTATCGTCCCCCAGTTGTTTCAACACCTGTTTTTCCCCATTGACCGTCAGTTCCAGCTGCCGCCCGGCACCCTGTGTATATTGAACGGTCATCCGGTATTGTCCTCCTTTTTCGCTATATATCTCTTTCCATTCTGCATAATTTTCCGGTTGTCCCCCCAAATACCCGACGATCATTTTCCCGGAAGTACCTTCTTGCGGAGTATATCTGACTGCATTCGGATTTTTACCCAAATCATCGAATAAAGGCAGGTAAGCCCATTCGGCTTCGTACACTCTCGGTTCGATCCGTTTTTTCCCTTCGATCCGTAAAATCATCGCCCCATGGGCCGGAACTTCCTGTTTCAACGCCCCGTCCACTTTACCCAAATCGCGGTGTTTCACCAAATCCCTCACCTTTACTGTACCCTCGAACTCGAGATCTGTCAAAGGTACGGTGAAAGAACAAGGCTGCTCAGAAGGATTGTAAAGCGCTACAGCACGCACCTTCCCCCGTTTTTGTTCGATATCTTTTACCAACACATAACCTTCATTTTCGTGCTGAACGACATAAGCTTGCAACCCCAGCGGATCCTGATTCAGGGCTAAAAGTTCCTTATTTTTCAATAGCTCTAAAGTGGCATCCGACATTTTCTCCAGATTACATCCGATCAGCAAAGGCGAACTCATGATACACCATAAACCGAAATGAGCCTCTTCTTCGGTTTGGGTCAATCCTTCTCCCCCTACCGGGCTGGCTTCCCGGAATCCGACCACCATCATGTCCATATCGTTATAATGTCCGTCTCCTGCATAAGCCGACAGATAAAGATTTTTCCCGACGACATATTTTATCGATTCCCATCTGGCCTGGATATCACCGCTAATCCGCCAGGAACCGGCCACTTCTTTCGCCCAGGTACCCGGATAAGCCCAACGGCAAATGTTAAGGGCGACCTGCCGGTTTACTATATCGATATGCTGACGGATATCGGTATACCGGTCTCTTTCGTTCAACCCCAGATAACTACCCCCGCAATAATCGATTTTAATAAAATCAAAACCCCAATCTCCGAAATACAGCTGGGCATCCTGCGCTTCGTGCCCGTAAATTCCGGCCCCGATCCCCGCTTTATCCTGATCCGACATAGAACCACAGGTATTATTCCCGGCATCCGTATAAATACCGGCCTTCAACCCCAGATCGTGGATATGATCCACGACGACTTTCATACCGTTCGGAAACCGCTGTGCATGTTCATGCATCTTTCCGGTTTCATCCCGATAACCGAAAAATCCGTCATCGATATTTATAAATCGGTATCCTGCATCTTTTAAGCCCTTCTCCACCATCAAATCGGCCTGATGCTTGATAATATCTTCGCTGATATTTACACGGTAGGCATTCCACGAACTCCATCCCATTAAAGGAGGTTTACAAGCCGGCTCCTGAGCCGTCGTTCTTCCGCCAAGCAGCGATAGCGCCGCTAAAGCTATCAAAAATTGTTTTTTCATGTGTAGTTATTTATGTGTTACTGTCTCTACAAACAAAGCCCTTAAAATTTATAAAAGCCGGCTTGACTTCATAATTCGAAATATCCTTGATAGCCCAACAAACAATAAACAAAATCGGGCGGAAATGACTCTAAAACATCCAGTCCGCTATATCGGCAAAGCCGGATACGAATTTTTACTATCGCTTTTCATGTCATTGGTCCTGAAAAGCATTGAAAAAGCTACGGTTTCAGTCCGTTGACATACTTCGAATAATTCAGCTCAAAGTTAGAATAATTATATTTATTTAGCAATACCGTATAGGATTCCGGGACGGAATCCCATACCACTATAAATATGAATGTCTACTTACTTCACTTTCTCCAACATCTCCTCATACGACTGGCAGTAATACTCCATGACAGGCATTCTTTTTCCCCCTACCGTCATGGTCCGGCCGGAAGTGTCTTCTTTGCCTTTCAATGCTTTGACACGCTCTTCCAGCAGAGCGGCGAACTTCTTGCGTTCTCCGGCATTTTTCCATCCTTCCGCGCCCTGTCCGTAAAACAACGCGTTACAGGCATAAAACATCTGATCTTCCACCATGCGGCTAAAACGATTATACTCGGTCATCGCTTCCAACAGGGCTGCCCACTCCGCCGTGCCGATAGTTCCATCCACCAAAGCGGCAGCACGAATACCATCCGCTTCCGGCACCCGGCATTCTTTCATGAGGGCATAATAGGTTTCCAGTCCGGCAATATCATACCCAACGATTTTCTTCGCCTCCCGCCTGAGGTATTTCCTTGCACCGGCTTCCCACACCCTCTCCAGATGCAGACCGGCCTTTTCACCGTAACGCTTCACCAATTCTGCCTTGCGGGCATATACCGACCGGAAGACAGCATAATCCGGAGTAACATAACCACAGAATATCCGATATACATTTGTATCCGTAAACACAGCGTCCGTCTTGTCTTTCAGGAAATCATCAGCTACGGAACGAATAGTCCCCGACATGGCGGCATCGTCGAGTAAAGCCAGGTATTCTCCGATAAATTCCGATGAACGTTCACCAGCGGCATAGCGTTTGTGCATACCCGCTAATCCGCCTCCCTTCACACCATTCTCCGCAAAGTCTATCAATTCGTCTACACTCAGATAGCCGGCATGACGGCATAGTAACTCGCCCTTCACATTCAACACCAACAGGGTGGGATAAGCATTGACATCATATCTCTTCCGCAATTCCACGCCCTCGCCTTTCTCCATGTCTATTTTTACCGACACGAAACGGGGATTGAAATACTCACCCGCTTTCTCCTGGACAAATTCTTTAGACGCCATCAATTTGCAAGGACCGCACCAACTGGTGTAACAATCCATAAACACCAATTTGTTTTCGGACTTGGCAGCCTCCAAAGCTTCGGCAAAGCCGCCCTCGCGGAAGTTGATCTGTGCCGAAAGAGATAAAGCCATTGCAGCCATAAATACAGCTAATACTATCTTTTTCATTCTATTGCAAATTTAATCGTTTAATACGCCGGACCGACATACCCGACTGTCAGTCCGGCACTGTATCAGGAATAAAACCATTATCTCATCAATACGGGAAATCAGGTCCCATTCCATATAATTCCGCATACTTAGTAAAGGCATAATAATTCGGGCTCGCATAGTCCTGTAAAGGACAGGCATAGCATACCTTCTTCAGGATTCCGGTTCCGGTTACCGTATGCACCGGTTTGCCCGAAGGTTGTCCGCCGGCAATCTTATACATCGACAACGTATATTCATCGCCATTTTGTATACCGATAACGATATAATCAAAAGATGAACCGTAAAACAAATCGGCCATATAAGTAATCGTTCCCGCCGGTAACCCTTCCACCGGTATGGCAGAAGTTTCGGTACCTTCCGTAAGGCTATAACGATACAAACGGTTGTCGTCTACTCCATAAATAGAGGTAGAAGTCAGTGCATTTCCGGCAATTACATCTGCCTTGGCTAAATGAAGGGAAGCATCTAACCGGATGACCTGATCGATACCTCCTCCCGGTTGTAACACAACCACATAACGTCCTTCCCCGGCAACGTCGAACAAATACCAGATCGTATTTTTACCGGCCCGGTGATTCCAGCCCGATGCCACAGGAGCCGCCTGTTCCCAATCCACTTTAACTCCCTCATAACCATCCTTGTACTTAATTTCTTCCATATCCGAACCGGAGGTATACATCAACCGCCGGGTTTCTCCGCTCCAAAAAGAAAGATTCTGCCCGTCGTAAGCCTGAATGAATGAACTGGTCCCTTTTCCGGCAGGATAACCTAATTTTCCGGTGCTGTATTCACTAGCGAACCTTCCACCGCCAAGATCATCCAGTCTTACTCCCTTATTCGAGAACAGCATATTCCCTCTCATTGCAGAAACCATAGCATAAGGCACTTCTTCCCCGTCCATCTCAGAAAAAAGCAACGAAGACCGGTCGAAAAGTGTCGACATATCTATCGTAGAATAAATCGAAAACTCATTCTGTCCGCTAGTGACAAAAACACCCGTAGCATAGGTCGATTTTGCCGTTGCGGGATCGATATAAATTTTGTTATATACCGGGCACATATTGCAAGGTTTCCCGCTTTGTGCTTCTCCCTGTACTGAAGCAATCACGTCCGGTATTACCGTCTTTTGACGGTCATTGTAAAAATCCATATCCGTGTTTCCGTCCGTCGTTTCTTTTAAAATATAAAATCCTTCCGAAAAGGCCGAAGTCACTTTCAAAGAAAATTCTGTCAGGTTGAAATAACCGGTTTCTTTATTCGTCACTTCGCAAACAACCGTATAAGTTCCGATTTTCAACTCCACAGGATAGGAAAGCTTTTTTTCCGCACCGATTTGCACGGTACGATAACCGTCTTCCGTACGGTCGCTGAACTCCCCGCCGTATATATACCACCGGTATTCCAGTTCCGTATCGGAATACCCTGTCACTTTCGGTGTCAATTCCAATACTGTCGAATAAGCGACGGCTGACGTATCGGCAAACTCCTCTATGGTTATTTCATTCACCATACTTTCCGGGGTTGCCATCGTACTGTCGTCTTCATAACAACCGGTAATCCCAAGTATGCAAGCCCAAAACAGGCCAATATATATTTTTTTCATCTTCTTACTGTTTAAATCATTCATATTACCTTCCCCATTCTTTCGGTGTAAAATCGACCGGCTTCCCGGTATCACTTTCCTTCCAGACGTCGAGCTTATTCTGCAGGCGTTCTACATTCTCCTGCTCCAACTGTTCGGCAAACCACCCGGCCAGCCACTTAATGTAGTTGGGATCTTTCGGTGATAAAGTTCCGAATCCGTATATATCTGCGAAAAGACTGTTGATATATTCGTCATCCCAACTTTTTTCCGTCCATTTCATCATCAATTCATGCTTTTTCTCCCCATATTCTCCGAAATAATAATCCAAAGACGCCAAATCCCAGGCATTCGGTTTAGACAGACGGTCGGAAACCGTCAGCGTATAAGTAGAAAATTCCGGATAGCCTGTTTTGAAATTTGCATTTTCTCTAAAAGTGATTCGCAAAACGACATTCCCTTCTGCCAAAGAAGGATCACGTTTCAGGATCACCGGAATATGAGCGGTTGCCGAATGGGCAGGAACAACATAGAACTCCGCCAGTACCGAATCGTCAAATGCTATATAATGCGTACCTGCAACGGCATTCTTCGTTCCTTCCACCATCACTTGCTGCAAGGCCAGCGGACGGTCTTCCGCTGAAAGTTTTCCCATAATATCCACATCTAACCATACCGTATCGCTCAATTGTCCTTCCGGTGTTTTCAGTTTGAAAGAATGGCTCCCGTTTCGCATCATCTCAGTGACCTCTTCCGTACTGAGCTGGCTACCATAATTAAAATTCAACAAACAATCCGGATCTTCAAACACCGGTAAATCTTTTTCACAGGCAGTAATACACAACAACAACATGCTGCATAACCATATATTCAATCGTTTCATCGCTATTCGTTTAAAAAAATTAAGGATTAAATTCCGTATTTACACAATTCCACAAGATATAATCATCCTCCGTCATTTCCTGAGTCTCCAACCACAGTATATCCTTGACCTGATTTCGCTTGTAGGTATAAAACAACTGTCCTTCGGCAAAAAACTCCCGCCGGTATTCAGCCATCAGCTCACCGGAACGATCGTTTAAACCGTCAAATACATCTTTATCCAAAGCGACACCGCATTCCAACATATAATCTTTATACAAAGCATTGGCCTCACTGAGCGAAGGTGTTGTCTCCACCGCAATCAAATACATCTCGGACATCCGGAGCATGGGTATAATCTGATAATACAACGCTTTATTCTCCACATCATCGGCAAAATAATATTTCAGAATAGTTACATTCTTCTTCGAAGTTGAAGATTTGGCATTTTTGTTCCACATGAATGCATAACGGTTGTCCGAATCCGTCGGAACTCCCTCAAAAAGCCGGGTCAGACGTTCGGGCGTAATATAGAGATAGTTTACTCCGGTTTGTACATCAGCCCCGCCGATCAGAATCGAAGCAACATCTTTCACATTATATTTACTCAGATAAAAAAGACACTCGTTCGGGCAGGCCTTATAACCGTTGGTTTCACGATCACTGCTACCGCTCAGTGTCATCACCGGATTTCCATCCCGGTCTTTGGCATCGATGACCGCCTTCGCTGCATCGTAAGCCATTGCCAGATATTTCGGATCGGCTTTCCCCAGATAAAGATACATCCGGGACTGCAAAGCCTTTACAGCCCAATAGTTCAGACGGGACTGCCGGTAACACATATAGGTATCTTCAATCTCCACCGACGAAGGTGCATTCAATTCTTCAAAAGTATATCCGAAAATCGGATCATTGTCTTTGAGCAGCTTTTCAGCTTTATCAAGGTCGGCGATCAATTTTTCGCTATATCCGGTGAAATCATAGCGGGTGGCTCTCTCGTCGAAGGCCGTCACTTCGGAATAAGGCAAGCTTACTTTTGTTCCTTGTCCCCCGGGGACTTCACCGAACAAACGTAAAACATCCAACTGACAATAGGCACGGATAGCATAGGCTTCACCGAGGATTACCGAACGGGTTGCTTCGTCGGGGAAAGCGGCTGCATTATCTTCTGCATGTTTGATAACCAGATTGGCCTGAACAATGATATTATAAAGCTTGGAATAAATAGCCTGGACAGCCTGCCGTGCTCCGTCATTGTCGTATTCGTGCAACATCAGGTGATAATCCTGATACCGATCGCTGGTAGACGAGGGTTCATCCGGCATATGCCACAATCCGGCCAAAGCTTCCGTACAACTCATCGTCAAACGGCAACCATACACATCTTCGTTAGCCAAAGCCATATAGCATCCGGTGAGAGCATCCCGAAAACCTTTGTAGGTCGAAAACTGATCTTCTTCTTTCTGTTCCGTATCGGGACGCACATCCAGCCAGTCGTTGCAAGAAACGGCCGACCACCCCAACAGGGCTATAAATCCTATAAATTTATATATTTTCATATCTATCGTTATTTATCCTGTCGTTAAAATAAAAATTTTATACTTCCCTGAATATTCCGGGCAAAAGGATAACTGGTACCCCGTTCCATCTTGATTGTCGAGAAATGCCACAAATCGGACATATTCACACCGAAGGTCACCGATGTCGCCCGCATGTATTTCTTTACCCACGCAGAATCCCATTTATACTGAAGCCCGACAGACTGAATCTCGAACACCTTATCGTCCATGACAAAGCGGGAAGTGGCACGGGTCGAACTATCGTCGTATTTCCTGAATGGAACGATATCCCCCGGTTTCTGCCAGCGGTCGTACAGAGCCCGGGCATCCACATTCTGTGCCATCAAGGTGGTACGCCCGACTTCTACCCGGTCGATAATCGTCGAATTGTACCTCTTCCCACCCCAATAGAAGGAAGCCGATACATTTACCGTCAATCCTTTCCACATAAACATCGTATTGGCAATACCCCGGTACCTGGGATCTGCCTGACCGACATAAACCTTATCGGAAGCCTTCCAGATATCCGTCCGGTTACCGTCTTTATCCAAAAAAATCTCCTGTCCGTTGGCCGGATCGATTCCCAGAGAACGAACGACATAAATACCGTTTTGCGGACGTCCTTCATAAAACAGATTGGCGACATCTACATCCTCTTTCAGATAAGCCTCGTTCTGGGCTTTAATGGCTTCCGACAGCTTCGAAACATAATTCTTATTGTAAGTCAGCTGACCACCGATAATCCAGTTGATATCCCGCTCAGCATTCCGGATAACATAAACACTGGCAGAGGCTTCCCAACCGTTGTTTTTCACTTCTCCGACATTGTCGACGTAGGAAGCAAAACCGTTGGAATGCGGCAGATCCATATTGGAAAGCAAATTAGAGGTTTTCTTGGTATAAACGTTGAATTCCCCCTTCATACGTCCTTTCCACAATCCGAATTCCACCCCGAAGTTGAATTCATCGGTTTTCTGCCAGGTCAGATAAGGATTACCCAATCCCTGCAATTCCGCTCCGGTCCAATACATATACCGGTTGTCCGTAATATATTTATACAACGTATTGGCACCGTCGGATCCCTGCTGTGTACCGGTCTGTCCGTAAGAAGCTTTCAACCGCAGAATATTTGCAAAACTACCCTTCAGGAATTTTTCATTGTGCAGGTTCCAGCCGATACCGGTACTCCAGAAAGGAGCATATCTCTTTTTCGAACCGAAATCGGATTTCCCATCCACCCGATACGAAAAATCCACGAAATAACGGTTATCATAGATATAATTGACATTGGCTGTCAATCCCAACCGACGGCTTTTGGATTTGGATCCGCCGGGACCTTCGTCTTTGGCATATTGCCGGGCACTGGCCAGAAAATGGATATCCTCATTCGTAAAACCTTCGGCAGCGATGGCATAATTATACCCCTCGGATTCATTCAGCGAATAATCCAAACCGACATACACCTGATGTTTATCGGCAAAAGTCCTGGTATACGAAAGCGTTATATTCCCGGTATATTCATTCGTACGTCCGGTGGTATAATCATAAGTTCCCCGGCGCAGGAATCCCTCGTCGGTTTCATATTGCGAATCGTCGGTGAAAGTGGAATGTTCTGCGGGCAAAAACCGATCAGACGTATTGTCCGTAGCCGTAATCCCGACTTGTCCGCGTAAGGTCAAGCCTTCGAACGGATTCCATTCTATGGCGAAATTATCCGTCAGCGTACGGTAACTACTCTTATCGAAACTGTTCAGGGTGGCATCGTACAACGGATTTTGATATCCTTGGTAATGAGCATGAAAACCGTCGAACATCCGCACCAGTTTTCCATTCTCATCATACGGAGCATTATAGGGTTGTTGTTTTACATAATCACTGAACGTACCGTATTTACTCTCTTTACTTTTGGTTGTCCCGTAAGAAGCCTGATTTTTAAAGGTGAAATTTTTCACTTTATACATTAAGGTCAGAGAGGTGTTCAGACTTTTACGCTCGGAATCCCGCATGGCTCCCTGTGTATTTTTATAGCCCACACTGGCACTCCAGCGGAATTCGTCGCTTCCACCCTCCATACGTAAATTATAATGCGAACCGACCCCTGTGTGCAACGGTTTACTCAACCAATCGGTATCTGTGCCGGAGGCAATTGCCCTTTTCCGTTTGGCATAAGCCTCTTTATACCATACATCATTACTCGGCAGGCTTTCATTCTTATACAATCCGAGATCCCACTCCAACTGCAATTTTTCAGCCGCATTCAACAAATCGTAAGAGGTCAGGTCAGGAGCTTCGATATCGATCCCTATTTCTGCATTAACGCGCAATTTACCGGCTTCCGGTTGCTTTGTCGTCACCACAATCACTCCGTTAGAACCCCGCGAACCGTATATCGCCGTAGCAGCAGCATCTTTCAGGATATTGATCGATTCGATTTCCTCGTCGTTATAGTCCATCAAACGCTCCAATGCTATTTCAAAGCCATCCAGGATGATCAACGGGGTATTCACCTCATTGCTCAGGCTTTCGTTATACTCCTGTACACTCATAGGCAGAGAAGAATTACCCCGGATATTCACTTGCGGCATCCGGTTGGGATTGCTACCGTTAATATTATCCACAGCCAGATTAATGGACACATCTATATTTTTCAGTGTCTGAAGCAGATTCTGGCCTTTATAGATTTTCAATTGCTCCTTATCGATCGATGAAACAGCTCCGGTATAACTCTCTTTCGCTTTCTTGAAAATACCGGTCACCACTACTTCCTCCATCTCTGCCACCTCTTCCTGCAGGGTAACGTCCAGTTCGGTACGTGTGCCCAAAGGAAACTCCTGCATTTTCATACCGATCATCGAGAAAACCAGAACGTGTTCACCTTCGGGTAACGTCAGGGTATATTTACCGTCGATGTCCGTAGAAGTTCCCAGCGTCGTCCCTTTCAATACTACCGTTACTCCGGGAAGTACATGGCCGGCAGCATCTCTGACGACCCCCTTTACCACTTTTCCATTCACTTGCTTCCGGCTAACTGCCGGACGCACGATAACGGTCTGGTCTTCAAAAACAAATTCTACATTCTTATCGGCAAACAAACGTTTCAGCAATCCACCGACCTCTTCATCGTCGGCCCGAACCGTCAAAACATTTTGTCCCTGAAAATGCTTCTGATCGTAAAAGAAAAACAAACGGGTCTGTTGCTGAATTTCTTCAAACAACTGCATCACCGTACAATTCCGCAAGTTCAGGGACACCCGTTGGTTTTGTGCAACCGACCTGGCCGATACACTCACACACCCCAAAATCATAAATAAAACCATTAATTTCATCATCCTTCCGATTTGCCTTAATTTCCCGGACCTGGGAAATCGTACAATTTCTTTTTTTTTCATAAATTTGTGAATTGGTTAATACTATTATTTGCTATGATAGTTTGATCTCCGCCGGAAGAGGGTGGCAGCCCTTTTCCGGTTTCTTTTTTTATTTCACTTGAATAATACCTTGTTGGATAGTAAAATGTACACTGGTGGTACGTTCTATCTTTTTCAACACGTTTTCTATGGTCTCGCTCCGCTCCAGTACTCCGCTGAATTTACGCGTCCGGACCGTCTGATCGGTAAAAACAGCCTGTACACAATACCAGTCGGCCAATTCCGTCATAATTTCCTCCAACTCAGCCTCTTCGAAATAAAATACTCCCTCACGCCAGGCCGTATATTTGCGTACATTCACCTGAGTGACCCGGATCTGTGTCCCCACGGTTTCCGCCAGCTCGCCCGGTCGTAACACCACCTCCCGTTTTCCGCCGTTCTCCACCTGTACGCTTCCTTTTACCAACACTGTCTGTACCTTTTGCTTCCGGCAGGTATTTACATTAAACTCTGTTCCCAACACTTTGACAGCAACCTGACCGGCATGTACAATAAAAGGACGGTTTTCATCCCGGGTCACTTCGAAATAGGCCTCCCCTTCCAGCTCCACCTCCCGGGTATCGCCGAAAGCCACCGGATAAACCAAACGCGAGCGGGCATTCATCCACACCCGTGTCCCGTCGGACAGCACCAAATGATATTCAGCTCCCTGAGGAACATCCAGCCGGTTCATCCGGCTGATCTTCTCCCCGCCCTGATCCGCAGCATAGAACAATTGTTTGTTTTCCGGATGATTCACCACCTCTTCTCCTGCCCCGATCTTACCTTCCCGGGCAGAAAGATCGATCCGGCGGCCATCAGACAGCGACAGGATAACACCGGGACGCCCACTCTGTCCAACGGTCTCCTGAGCATCGGCCAACTTCTCTGCCGGAGCCTGATCTTCACCACGCCACAAATAAAATGAAGTAAAAGCAATGGCAACCATAGCCGCGACAGAGGACATATAAGAGATCCGGCGATGCAGGCGTTTTCTTTGTATGGCGGAATTCAATTTTTTCCACGCCTGTTCCTGGTCATAACGATCCATATATTCCAACGAACGTCCGATCCGGTAACAATCGATGAAAGTTTTTCTATTTTGTTGTTTTTCATTAGTCATTATTCACTCTTTTTATATTGTAGAGTGAAAAAGTAGTTGAATGAATGACAAGTAAAATGTTAATATTTATTAAAACGAATAAAATAAAAAGGAGAGATGATAATCTTTTCTCAATTTTTTCAACGCCCGGGCTAAATGTGTCTTTAAGGTATTTACCGACATACCGAGTTCCAAAGCAGCTTCCACACATTTTTTATTTTCCAGGATAACCGCTTTGATGGCAGCTATTTCTTGCTTCGGTAATTTCTCCAATTTCAGCATCAATTCTTTTTCCTGCCGTTCCAGTTCTTCCCTTTCCAGGACAGCCTCCTGTGGAATCTCCACCGGGACTCCTGTCAGTAATTCCATCGGCACCAGCTTCTTCTTCTTCAAAACAGCCAATGCTGCATTATGTACGGAAGTATACAGATAACTACGAAAATTGCCGGTAATGGCGCGATAATATTTTCTTTCCCAGAAAGCGACAAAGAAATCCTGAACAATATCCTCGGCCAATTGGAAAGAATCGGTCAACTGTACGACATACACACACAATTGCATATGATACACATCGAACAGCAGACGAAACCCTTCCTCCGGCATTTCTTGCAGTAGTCTCTGGATCTCTTTATCTCTATCGGCACCATATCTCTTCATAATAACGCCCTACGATCGAAATCACAAAGATAGTAAAATTGACCTATATTGCATAAAGTAGAAATTTTCAGATTCACTGTTGTCAGCAGCAATATGGTAAGTAAAAAACAATCTCTTCGTTTCATTCCATCTTCTATTTCTTTAATTTTGCTTTCCGAAAACAACCGATCAGCACGTATAACGATCGAAAAAAATAAAATCATGTCAATAGAAAAAGTCAAAGCTTATTTTGCCACCCTGGGTCGTGAAAAAGAAGTCATGGAATTTCCAGTGTCCAGTGCAACCGTCGAATTAGCCGCACAGGCATTGTCCGTCGAACCGGCACGTATAGCTAAAACCCTCTCTTTCCAAGGCGAAGACGAAAATCATTGTATCCTGATCGTCACTGCCGGAGACGCAAAAATCGATAACAGTAAATTCAGACATTTCTTCAAAATGAAAGCCAGAATGTTAAGTCCTGAGAAAGTGGCAGAATCGACAGGCCATGCCATCGGAGGCGTCTGCCCCTTCGCTAATCCTGAAGGCGTACGAACTTACCTGGATATTTCCCTGCAAAGATTCGACACCGTTTTTCCGGCCTGCGGCAGTAGCAATTCAGCCATCGAATTGCATTGTGACGAATTATTCCGATACGCCCTGGCTATCCAATGGATCGACGTCTGTAAATAAAAATCTTTAAGTTATCGGAACTTTTATCGCTGAAAAAGCAGCATTATTTCTGTATTTGTCCGTCTTCAGTATCCGGGATTGGAGACCCGGTCGTTTCTGCCGGCCATCTATCTTTTTGATCTATATCAAAAATGAAGCAAGATATTTCCCATACATTTGTCTATTATAATCTGAAATAAATCATCGATTCACATGAAAACAGAATTAGACAAATGTATGGCCGGTGAGTGGTACGACTGTCATGATCCTATTTTTATCACACAAAAAGGGAAAACCCGCCAATTGTTGGCACGCTATAATGCCCTGCCTTACGAAGAGAAAAAAACAAAACAGGAAGTCTTGAAAGAAATGTTCGGCAGTATCGGTAACAACGTATCTGTCGGTACTCCGTTCCTATGTGATTATGGTTGTAATATTCATATCGGCGACAATGTATCTGTCAATATGAACTGTTCTTTTATCGATTGTAATAAAATCACCATAGGTAGCCATGTTTTAATCGCTTCCAATGTACAAATCTATACAGCAACCCATCCTATCGAGTTGTCCGAACGGCTCACTCCCGGTTGGACTCCGGATCAAGCTGCCTATTTCTGCCGTACTTATGCACTTCCTGTGACTATCGAAGACGGTTGTTGGATCGGTGGCGGTGTGATCATATTACCCGGAGTGACTATCGGCAAAGGGTGTGTAATCGGAGCCGGAAGTGTCGTAACCAAAAATATTCCGGCCGATAGTCTGGCAGTAGGTAATCCTTGCCGGGTAATCCGTGAGATCAACAAAAAATAAGTACATGGTAAAGTCAGTCGCTTTTGATTCAGACGGAACTATCGCATCACAACTAAAGGAACCCGAAGCTGTTTCATTTCCCTGAAACAATGCGGACCGGATCCTGTTTCGTCATATCCTCCTCACAGTTCAGGCCCAGAGAAAACGGATTATTTCTTAAAAACAGGCTTTCATTCTGCAGCGAAAAGACAGACGTCATCTTACAGTTCGATTAAAGTACCCCCAAACAACAATCCTCCGGCAGAAAATCATGCCGGAGGATTGTTTATAGTCTTCGGCTATTTACCCGTTCCTATCCAGGTACATTTATGCCAGATATATTCCAACGGACCTTGTTTATGCCTGGCCAGCCACCATTTACAAAATTTCAGTTGTAACAGAAATATCAAAAAGCCGACCGATAAACTAAGGGTATATCCGCAATAAGGGGCAAGATTCAGACCTATAGGGAAATAAATGAAAGCACCTATTATGGATTGAGAGATGTAATTGGTCAGGCTCATTTTACCATAAAAACGCAAACCGGCGACTGCTTTGCTGAAATTTTTATGTTGATAAAGCAGAATAAACGAAGCCACTAAAACCAAAGTAAAAGCCAGCTTCTGCCACATATCGAATGCCGTTCCCACAGTTTGCTGCACGATTGGGTCATTTTCCATGACCAGTTCCTTTAAGGTGTATAAAGGAGCAAAAGAAATAGCAGAAATGATGAGTACTTTTGTCCAAAAAACTATATTCTTTTCATTCGTCATGAAAAGTTGTTTTCTGCCGATAAAAAAACCTAACAGAAATAATCCGGCAGTCTGTACGAAACGTCCGGCATTTACCGCCCATAAAAAACTTGCTTTTTGTCCCAAAGTAACGTTACCCAGGAGGAAATCCCTCCAATTTCCCGCTTTGGTGTAATCCGCCACTTCCCCGTACATCTCAGCAACTTTCAAATCCGGTAAGCGATGCGCCGGATTGATCAGGTTGGCTATGTAATGATACCACTCGACAGGCTGCAGGAGTAAGACAACTGCGGCGACCCCAATAGCCCTGTCGCTCCAGCTCCGGGTAAGAAATAAAACAACCCCGACAACAACAAACAACAACAATACATCTCCGGCAGGAAAAAAGGCGGCATTCCATGTTGCAAATACACCCAATAACGCCAGACGCCACAGAAAACGATAGCCGAAATCCTTCCCTTGCTTTTTTTGATTGTTACTTTGCATGTAAAAGGTAAATCCGAACAACAATGCAAAGATGGCATAGGCCTTTCCGGCAAAAAGAGCAAAAATACTGTTCAAAACCCCCTGATCCAATACATTTAACCAACCTGGAGAATTTTCAGGATAAACCGGAAAAATAAAATGTTCCAGGTTATGTACCAAGAGAATAGCCATTACCGCAAAACCACGCAAAGCGTCTACAACTTCGATACGAGAACTTTTATCTACCAATTGTTGTTTCATGAATATTTATTTAATAGTTTTCTGACGAGTTTATTCATCGGCTTTTCAAAACGACAATAGGAGAGCAGACTCTCCGTTCAATTCTCTATATCTTTCCCCTTATGAACCTGTAAATGTAGAAAATTAATACGAAAAACTAAATAAAGCTTAATTTTTATTCTTTCAATACCAATGTATGGGCTTAGCTGTAAGGAACCGAAAGAGTTCGCCGAAATCATATTATTCATGTGAATGGTCAAATGGATACTCCTTTTTTATCGGCTTTCTGTACCGGGTGATTCCGGCTGACGGTGTTTGCCTGCCTTGTGCCTTCCTGACAGACGGGCGCCTGCTGCGACTGATCCTGCTTTTTGTTCTTGTCCGGATCCCATTTGAAAAAATCAAACTTCGCCCGCTCGTAGTCGGCACGGACGAAAGCACTGAACAAGTTCCCCTCGTTGTCGGTCATGCCCTTGATGCAGGTCGCCTTACCCTGTGCCAGTGCTACCTGCAACTCTCCTGTAAGATCTTCCTCTTTCAGCCGTGTGGGGAATTGTGATATAATCAGGTTAATTGTGGCACGGAAATAGAGGTAAAAGGCTATGGCGCAAAGGGAAAGGAAAGAATAGGGAACGAGTGGCTAGAAGATGGCGTGAAGTGGCTTACCGGCAAGAAAGAATAGCATCCCGATACAAAAACTTCAAAATAAAAAGCGTATCTTCGCAAAAAAACATAAAAAAATACAACCCGATATGATTACCAACCGAGAAGAAGTGATAGATAAAGCATTTAAGGTGTTTCTGAAGATGAATTACGAAAAGGCGAGTATCAGCACGCTGGCGAAAGCCTGCGGAGTGGTAAAGACAGGGGTGGTGTATTATTTTCCCCACAAACTCGACCTGTTCATGGCGGTGGCAGACAAGTATGCCATACAAATGCAGACGCCGTCCAATAAGTTCGCAGAACCGGCAGAAACACTTGCGGAATTTATCGACCAGTATGTGGCAGGAGTAAGAACAGCCATGAACCGTATTGTCAAACTGGTGGAATGCAGTGTGGATAACAATGATTGCTGTCCCAACTTCTACTACTTCCATTTTCTTTCTCAAGTGAGGATGTACTATCCCGGAGTCCGTGAAAAAATGGAGAATACCTTCCAAAAGGAGCATGAGTTATGGAGAAAGGTAATACAAAAAGCCAAGAATAACGGTGAAATAAAGCAAGATACGGACGTGAAAAAAACTGCCTCACTGTTCCGTCAGGTGTTCTTGGGCATGTCCTATGAGCAATCGTTCCTGAACGGTCTGGACGTAGAAGAATTGAAGGACAAATTTGATAGTTTATATTCGCTACTGAAAGCCTGATTCCTTTTAGTAATATTTAAAAGATATTTTTTTCTGAACAATCGTTCAAATTTTAATATGTTGTTTATCTTTGGCGCATAATTTAACTGCCAGAGATATGGACAAGGTACATAGACAGCATGGAAGTATCGTCCTGTACGAAGAAAAAAAGGATGGTGAGCAATATATACGGATAGCATATGCTGATAATCCGGTCATTGCCCCGATGCTATCTCAAGAACCTGGGATAAGCCTAGACGGAAACGGGAACGCCTATATAAAAGCATCGGACTTCCGGCTGCCGATTTTTCACGACCGTTATTCTCCTCACACCTACATTGATTATAGCCGGCTGTACGCAGGACTCCCCAAATCCAAACGGGAATACACCTTCCCGAAACTCCATCCTGATGAAGACACAATAACAGATAGAATAGAAAGATTAAAAGAGTGGGTCGATCAAAGCAGTCTGGGACATTTGCCTTTACCGTTAAGGATTGATTTGATGAAACGGATCGGTAATATACGTGTCATACAGAAAATACAATGCGAGTGCTGCAAGAAGATTTATTTTTCTGTCGGAAAGCAAAGCAACGTTCATGCACAAGTACTCTCCTGCATAAACAACTATCTGTATAAAGCTGAAAACTCTGCCGAAGCTATATTATCAGAAACAGAGAAATTGAGGATTCATGTGGAAGATAATCATAAGGAAACGGATGCAACCGTAGGTTGGGCTATCGTGATGCTTGGATATACAGTATGTTATGATGCAGCGTCTATATTGAACATAGAGGATTATTGCGGAGAAGATGACGGATCTTTCGATCCTGAAAGCTGGAATGCTGATTTCATAGGATCAATTGTCTATTCAGGTGGAAATCCTTTTGTCAAGGAAAGAAACGGTGATAAAGGAAAACGAAAAGAGTATTGGCACTGGTATCTGGATATGATTCTTTCCATATATAAAAATCCCGAACGGGAAATTATCGCTTTTGTCTTGCCGGAAAAGGCAACTGAAGTACCCGTTTTTCCGGAGGAATTGATAAAAGAAGGGTTGGGAGAAATTTCCAGCTCGCCCCAAGGTCACCTGTCCCGCCCGTCAAGATATAAAATTTTACGGGCATTCCGGTCTCCCCGTATAGCAGGAAGAATCGGTATATTGTGTGCGCTTAAAGTCTTACCGATTTGGAGAAGATATTCCGGAGAAAGCCATAAAATTATTGCATTGCTCCGAAAAGCGGAGCATTACTTAGAGGAAAAAACAAATCCGGATGAAATAACGAGAATAGCGGACTACACTTCCAGTCTTGTAGAAGGACGCGACTATGGAACCGATTTTGCCCCACTTATGGCAGGCATGGCAGCTGTACAGGCTGCATATACAGTAACAGACGGTAACGATTATGAAGAAGTTGCGGAAAATGATGAAGAACTTGCCTCCGACGAATGGGATGCAGCGTTTTTAGCAAGTCTTTCCTGCAATGGAGGTGCGGCAGACTTATCGGAAATCAATCCCGAATCGAACAGGGAATTTTGGAAATGGTATCTCACCGACTGTATACCGTACGTTTATGAAAACGAGAAACATGCCGGATACCATGCCGGTAACAAAATCCGCATACCGACACCGGCAAATTGCAATGTGACGCTGTCTGATAAAATTAACCGGCTTAACTCTGCGCTCGATTCTTATATTCATGCCCCTACCGACAGAAAAGAATTATTGCGCATGCAACCGTATGTGGCAGACGGAGAACTTATCCGCATAGTGGCAGATTTTCTACAAGGCTATCCCTGCCTACCTTCCACAGCACAAGAACTGGAAAATTATTGCATGACCGGACTTTTCGATTACGACATTATAAGGTTCTGGTATTGTACAGCTTTACTGGCCTTGTCTCCAGATTCTTGTGCCATCGCTTATCTGTCAAAACTTGCCCATACCCTTATGGAACAAGGGCCGGGAGATCTCCATATATTGTATCGCATTGTACTGCTATTGCCGGAACAGAAGCATCTGCATGAACTGAACCGGGAACTTACCGATTATTACGAGAAGATAATCCCCACTCTTGTGAGCACAAAATGGTTGGCAAAGGCCAATATTCCTTACCCTGATGATTTTGAATGGAGTATATCTTTCCATTTTACTTCCGACGGGGAAATGTTTCCCGTATCGGACGGCAAGAGAGACGAACAAACGTGGTTTATTCTGACAGTCCGATTATTCGGACCGAAATCTCTTTTTCATGACTATACCCGTTTCACAAGTTATCAAATTCACGTGTGCAACGGTGACAACAGCATTCATGGAGACTGGAACGAAGAAGACGGTTTTCTTGTATGTAATGGAGAATGGTTAATGAAGAATGAACTTTATACTCCCGACCAACTTGTACTTCTGATGCACAAACTCTCAACTAACGGTATCCGGTTTTCCAAAATACCTGCCGGTATATATACGACAAAAGGAATATCCGGAAAGGCTGTGGTGGAATGGATTAAGAGCGAAATGGAGCTGTATGAGAATGATCGGATGGAAGAAGTCCGCAATAAAGCCCTTGACCTACGCAAAGATGATGGAGATGTAGAAGATACGCTGGCAGAAATGAGAAAAAGATGGGGAAAAGATGTTCCCATATTGAAAGACAAGCGTTTTGATGAAATCATAACCCAATATTTCTGTCTTTCGCATGAAGCGGGTATAGCCGCCTTGGGGCAGGAACTTACCGCCTACGGATACGCTCTCTATGACTTGGACGGTGATGAGATTTACCTATTGGAGTTGCTTCCACAAACGGAAATGCAGACCTTTGAGAAAAAATGCAGGAAGTATGGTCAATATTGCCAACTTCTCAAACAACCACACCGTGATTTTGGGATTACAGCCCGGCATATCAATCCACGAAAGCAAATGCCCCGTGAAAAAATGGAATGGCCGGATGACGGCATCTGTTACATCGTAAGAGGTTTTGCCGGATATTGCGCCTATGGAGAATGGAAGCCGAAAGATGAAGAGCAATGGTTGGGAACATTCATAGTCGATTTGCGTATTGTACCTCTTCAGCCTGTAAAATTCAAAACGAGGAAAATCCACAGTTTCAGATACTCGAAGGAGCTGGACTTTTATGCCGCACTTTATTCTACCTCTTTGGGAGAAATGCCTATTGGGGGAAAGAACCCGTTGGAGGCGGACAAATGGTCGCGCCTGTGTGATTTGAGTGTCTATGATAAGTATGAGTTTCGATGGTACGGACCTTATCTCTGCCTGGGAGATGCTAAAAGTGTCATCATTCATACAATGACGGAACAGGGAGTAAAATATGTAAGCCGTATTATATTGCCGGATGGCTTGATGTATCCTCCCGGTTTCGGGATAGACGGGAAAGGAACGCTGTATATAACAATGGGGAGTTATTACAAATCGGGCATCATCCGATATGACGATAACGGGAAATATACCACCCTCCCCTTCTCCATGTACGGGTATGAAACGTTCCGTGAAGGTTGCATACCCGTACCGGACACCGCACGCATGATTTCGCTGCACGAATACAATGCAAGAAACAATAGCGGAATATGGTTGGAACCTGGATTGCTTGATCTCGATATGGCGACACGAAGATGCCGTATCGCTCCGTTGCATCACATTGGGGATGGTTTATTCAGATTGCACCTATTTCAGGAGGACTGGATTTTGGTAGAGGGCAACAGCGACAATGGCAACCGCTCCGACTATGCCCGTCTCTGGAACCGGAGGACAGATGAAGTATTGCGCATCCGCCCCGGTGTGTTCGGTAGCGAATCATTCAAAAAGATTCATGCGTTACCTGACGGCACTATCGTAGTAAATACGCATCAGCATACCGATGACATACTGAGTCTGCCGGAAGACTTTTGGCATTTCCTTCGTACGGCAAGCCGTCCGAATAAATTGGGATACTGGCTCAATTACCCAAAGCCTTATCCGGACATAGACCTTTTATTACCTCCTATTTCAGAAGATATAACTCTGATGTTTGCACCTCCGTGCGGAAAGCTGCCGATTACCCAACCACGGTTGTCGGCAAAGGAGAATAAAAAGCAAGGAGGAAGTCCCGATCTGCCGGAGACAGATGGTGTGGAGATTGCGGAAGGCATATTAAAGATAAACGGGAAAAATGTCGGCCTACCATTGTCATATACGGCCATGACAGATATTTTCGGCAAAGAGAAAGTCGTATTTACCCATCAGACCATGCAAGATGACAACGGCAAGACCATACAATATGACAGACGCAGCTTTCTTGTCTGGGAGGATGCCGGAGTGACTGCCGCCCGAAACGAAGAGAATGTTTATAATATTTCTGCCATATACTTGTGGATAACAGAAAATAAAGTATCTGTCCCTGTCCTGCCGATTCCTGCCGGACTATTCGGTGGAGAAATTAGGGTAGACGGAACAAAGTGGGACAAAACTTCCGATATGACAGCCCGCAGCGGAACAATGGAAATCGCGACGTCCGTGTCGGACGGTTACATGGAAATCACATTCGCCAATACCCGTGACCGGAAATCCACCTGGCAGAACTGGCGGAAAGTTATGGTTGAAAACCTTCAAGTTGCCCTTGTAAAAAGAGACCGCATCAGGCAGTTGGAAAGAAACGGTCATATAGGTAAGTTCACAGCTCCGGATAACACCCGCTTGTTGGCAGAAACGAGTGAATCTTTTCTCAGCCATGCGATTCAGGCACTTTATGCCGGATATTCCATGAGACGAAGCGAACGCTATCTAAAAACGAATCTGCTTTTATGTCTGATAGAAGCGACAATCAAATGTATTGCATACAGCACCGTCCGGGCTTCCGATATACTCTTCGTGTATTCAGGTTGTGTACTTCTCGGCTATGAAAAAGCAAACATGAAACGGTTAGGCGAAACAATGGCCAAAAAGGGCATTCGCGATTTCGTGTTCGACACACTGATCCATGGCTGCGTTCCTGATTGGGAAGTCACGGAATATACTGTCTTTCCGGAAATTAAGAAATGGATCTCCTCACAAGTGAAAAGCGAAAACATAACGGAAGCGAAAGCTGCATTAAAAAATATTTCTTGTATTTCAGAGAATATCCTGATAACAGATGCGCTGATTACATCAACTTTAAAAATATAAAACAGTATGGAAACAACAAAAACAACCGAAAAATTCAAGAGTGTGCATCAAACTTTCAGTTACACTCCCCCAAGTGCATGGACAAACCAATGGTCAAGCCTGGCATTCGGGATAGGTATGATCGTCGTACCTTTGATTTACCCTTTTGGGTTACGTATCAGGCGGGCGGTCATCCTCTCTCCAGCAGTCTTTTCCACGATTTTGATTATTGGCGGTGTACTACTGCTTATCATGACATACTTTGACATTCGTAAGGCCCGGGTGCTGGCAGCACAGGGAGGAACCATTACCGTGGATAAAGGACGGGTGACATATCCTGAGGTAAATAAAAGCAAAATCGAATACAACTCTTTCCTTATTTCCGACATCAGCTATATAAAAGACGATGACGAAGAAAACCAGTTTAAGGTAAGTCTTCCTGATAAATACATCGTATTCGAAACCAAGTATTTTGCATCGCAGGAAGACTTCGAAGAATTTCGCTCTTTATTCAACTAATCAATTCCCCATTTATATAAAAAAAACAATTTGAAAAATTATGAATGTAAAATTATTGAAGAACCTGTTTGTGGCATTAGTTGCAGCCATCTCTATCTCTTCCTGTTCGTCTGCAAATGATTGTGCAATGGCTTCCGATGAAGGTGTTGCTAAAATAAAGGAACTTATAAAAGCCCATGTGGATATAAACGAATGTAAAATTTACCGCATAGAATGGAAAGAAGACTGGAAAGAACGCAAATTGGAAAACGTATTGAGTCAAATCAGCGTGGATTACATCGACAAGGAGGACAATGACTATAATCTGACCATCAATTATACGGATGGTGAATTTGTACCCGAAGAACCGAGAAAAGGAAAATCCGTATTAAACTCTTATGAATATACGACAGCCATTGAGATTGACGGAATGAATGCCGAGAAAATACGGCACAACATTGCCAGTGGTGGTGAATTGGTAATCCTTCAGGAAGAAGGCAAACAATATGAGTTCAAATCGGTGGAAAAATATATGCTGTATATGCGTCCTGTCCCCAAAGATTACGAAGACCGCTGGAAGAAATGGAGTGATGACTACAAACAGGAGTATCGGCAATTGCGCCAGATGTTCGAGCTCAATTTTATTAAAAAAGACGAACCCAAGGAGGCCAGAGGAAAACACATTTGGACGAACTACTACACCGTGCCGTTTAAAACTAACGAAGCCGGTGAAGTTGAGATAGAACAATAATCCTGCCTGCCCATGACACTGTTTACCAATACACCCCAAATAACCGGCAGCGAAGCGGAAGAGTTGTTCTCTGCCGGAATATCACTTCTGTCCTGCAAAGCTTACCCTGCGGCTTATTTGTGTTTCAACCATATTCCGAACAAGGATTTCAGGCTGTTGTACAACAAAGCGCTATGTTGCTTCATGGTAAAGTGGCATGACGAATGTTACAGGCTGCTTTGTGAGGCGGAACAGCTTATGTCCGGTGGGGATACAATCCGCATGGCAGAGTTACCCGAAGCCTTCCTCCGTTATGATTATGACGAAGGGCATCCTTATTATCCCATGCCGCAAGGTATTCCGGTATCTTTGGCATACAGACAACTGTTGCGGTTAAAAGCGGAAACGGCTTTCAGATTACATTTACATAGTGAAGTCAAGACCATTTCCGCCCGTTTGGGAGGCAAATACAAACATATCGAGAAATTGATACATAAAGAAAACGATAATGATAACCTGTGAAGAAATATACGGCCTGCATACAAGCAAAACTCCGGAATCTGCTATCCACGCAGCATATAGGGATATCCCGCTTGACAGTAGGAACGGAATGCGGAAAAATGCCACACCCCTGCATATGGCTTGTACATTTGCCGATGAGGAGGCGGTACGCATACTGTTGGAGCGTGGTGCGGATGTAAATGTAAAGAATGACGACGGAGACACGCCGCTATGTGTGTTGGCAAAACACAATTATTGCCGGCAAGAAGCGGCATTTGCCGAGATTGCCGGACTACTGCTTTCCAAAGGAGCAAGAATACTACGTTCGGGGAAAAACACGACCGCCCTGATCGAAGCAGTACGTAACCGGCATTTCCTGATGGCAGATGCCCTTTTGATGTCAGGCAACCGCATCGATTCTGCCGATTCAAACGGCGACAACGTGCTACACGCCATTTGCCAATCTGCCGGAGACATTGCATACGATATCAAGCGCACAGAGGAACGGATAGCGGATTTTTCCGAACGGTGGTATCCGGAAAGGGATAAACGGGAAACTGGCGAAAAGCTGGAAAACCTGCGGGAAGCAGACAAGCTATGTTTTTCCACCGCAAAATGTATTTTGGAAAACGGACAAATAGATCCGGAAGACAAGAATAACATCGGAAAGACCGCTTTCGACATCGCCATGGAAGAAGGGGCACGACGGATCGGCGCACTATTGTCCGGTCAAGATCCAGAAACAGATGAACTTTCTGCACTTGCCGGAGGATTGAATGTCTTTCAGGCATTATGGTACAAGGATATGGCAGCCTTGGATGCCATCTTGCGTTCGGGGGTAGAATTACAGACCATATGCGAGGATGAAAAGTTACATGATTTCAAAGGGAAGTCTCCTTTGGCCTGTGCCTTGTCATGGGATAATGCCGAAGCTGCAGAGATTCTGTTAAGGAGCGGGGCTGATCCGGACTTCAGAGACTCGGAAGAACGGACGGCTTTTGCCGTGTGGTTAAAGAAAAGAAAGCAGGGTAGCGAAAAGAAAGAAGAATGCCTGCATCTTCTCCGATGCCTGATGCAATGCGGATGGCATCCGGAAAATCCTGCCGATAAAGAAGGCAACACCTCCTTGTCTCTTGCCTGTCGGGAAGCAGGGTATGAGTTAGGAAATTGGGCAGTGCGCTATCTCGTAGAGAACGGAGCTGATGTCAATGCAGTTAATCTGCAAGGACAGACTCCGGCAATGAACCTCTATGGAGGACGCTTTTGGGACGGGAACATTCCATGCTTTGCCGTCCTGCCGAGATCATATCCTTACGGAGGACGTTGCTGCACGGAGGAAGATGCCGATATACTTGAGGTCCTGCTTGAAGCCGGTGCGGATATAAATGCAAAAGACAAATGGGGCAATACCTTGTTGCACTACATCGCAGGCAGTTCCCAAAGAGGAGCAAAAGAAGCCGTCGGTTTGGTCATGGATTTCGGCAAACCGGATGTGAATGCCGTGAACAATGAAGGAAAGACAGCCTTGGATATCGCAACGGAAAAGAACGACGAGTCCCTTGTAAAGTTTTTATTGAAATATGATTGAGTATGGATAATAACATGACTTTTTTAAATGCGTGCCGTAACGGTCAGAAAAGCATTGTACAGATATTCCTGAAAAAAGGAGGAATTGATGTAAACAAACGGGATGCGGAGGGTAATACTCCGTTGTATTATGCGTGCCTGAAAGGATTCCGGGATATTGTAAGTCTTCTGCTTGACAGCGATGCGGATGTTTCCATCGCAAATAACTGTTCCGAAACACCCTTGCATGCGGTTGCCAGGAGTGGAAACAAGGAAATAATAGGAAAACTGGTACAATATGGGGCGGAGCTGGATGCCACAGACAAGGAAGGGCGTACCCCTTTAATCTGCCTCCTCGATAACAAGCGCACCGATGCAGCCTTGTTTCTGATAGAGCAAGGAGCAGATACAGAAGTTGCCGACAATTCGGGACACAAGGCGATAGACTATGCTACAGCTCACGGACTACGGGAGGTGGTGACATGCCTATCTGCAGAAGGGACAAGCGATACTCGTGGTAATACGCCCCTCCATCAGGCAGTTTTCAACGGGCAGTCAGAAACAGTCCGAACCTTGCTTACCACTTCGGACAACATGCTGAACACACCGAACGATGAAGGGGAAACACCGTTGATTATCGCCTGCATGAAAGGGAATCTTACAGTAGCAAAACTGTTGATTGATGCCGGTGCAGACGTAAACAAGGCCCTGCCAAACGGAAACACACCTTTGCATTTTGCTGCATGGGCAGGAAACAAGTTTATAGGTTTAGACCTGATAGCAACCGATGCACAAGTCAACAGACAAAACGAGAATGGAGAAACCCCGCTTATTCTCGCAGCCAGAGAGGGTAACAATGAATTTGTCGCACTTCTCGTGGAACACCAGGCGAACGTGAATCAGGCAGACAATTCTCAACGGACGGCATTATATTATGCCGGCGAGCGTGGCTACAACGAGATTACAGAAATTCTATTAGCGGCAGGAGCCGAAGGATAATTTATTAACATCATTAAGAATTAAACGATATGACAAAAGAAAAAACGACATCTCAAAGTCCTGAGGAAATGGCAAAGGCGGCACAAGAGGCCGCAGTAAAGGCAGCAATGGAACAGGCACAATCCATGTTCGGAAACATTCCGGGATTCCAGATGCCGGAGGGTATACAGGAACAGGTAATGGCACAAATGACGGCCGGTATTCCCAATATGGCTGAAATGCAAGCACAGCAGGAGGCAATGTTGAAAGCAGCCGGAATAGACATGGAAACGGTAGCGGAAGCAGGCCGGCAAAACATGACATTTGCCCAACAGATGATGCAGAACTTTTATGATTTAGGCGATCCGGATGAAGGCTGGAGTATCCACAGATCCGGTGAGGGAAAACTGGATGCAGGACAACTTCGTCTGCTGGCCTTCGGTGTACCCATGTTAGTATACAATGACGAAAATGTGGATACAATCGATTGTGAAAGCGATATCGACAGCATCAAATGTACACTTCGGGAATGGTGGAATGTAACGGACCGGAAAAGTACACTGGATATCGTGAGATGGTTGCTTGAAGAGGGACATCATGCCGAAGCGGATCGGATACTGGCAGAAATTCGTGAACGCGGGTTGGAAAATATACCGGCAAAAGAGCGTTGTAGTAAGGGCGGCAAGATGGAAGACGTCTGTTTGATTGCGGAGGAAATGCAGAGAAACAATTGGTGTCCTGCCGGGAAAATGCCTCAAAGCGCCATCGCCTGGGATTTGGTACGTGTGGTGAACTTGGGGCGCTGGGCATATCTTTGCGGTTACATCAGTGAGAACGAAATGTGGCAGACCATGCAGGTAGCGGCAGATACCGCACTCGAACACTTTTCTTCATGGGAAGAATACGGATGGAGTTTCATCCTGGGACGCGGTGTATGGCATGGTGATCCGGCAGACAGCGAAACGGCATACGAGATCATAAAACTCTTGCTGGAGAACGGTGAGTCGCCTTGGAAGCAGTCAAGTTGGGAAGCATAGCAATAGGAACCTTAAAAAGCATGATAACAATATGAACAACGATTTTTGGATATCCGTTACGATAGCTGCTGTCGTGGGTGGTTTTTGGCTTTTCAAAAAAGGGAAAAGCGCATATTCATTTATCAGAAAAATACGCAGATCTTTCAAAGGGGTGTGCCTGAATCCCAAATCAAAATTGAGCGACGAGCAATGCAAGAGGATTGCTGTCGGAGCCATGTATGCCTCTCAACAAGGAGCTTATCAAAACTCGGTAGAAACCGGTATTTCCGATATACTACCCAAGATACTCGGAGAATGGTGGGGTATTGAAACTACGGAAGCGGCCCGTAAAGAATTGGACTACCTTTGCGGAAAAGGGTACCGGTATTATTTCCCCTTTGTTTATCAGGCATTTTTGTTAGACAAACCGGAAGAGCAAGATGAAATCTTTCAGCAGCATATGACTTCTCAAGAAGATTACGACAAAATTGTCAGGCAGTTTCAGAACTTGCAGGAAACCTATGAGGAACTGCTTTCCTACAAAGTGATTGCACAAAAGGAAGATTTAAAACGTTACGGTGTTACCGGTTGGGATGCGGGACGCATCTGCTTCCTTGCCCGTGCTTGTTGTGAAATGGGCTATATTTCCGAAACGGATGCCTGGAAATATATAGACATCGCATATAATATGGTACATGCCGAGTTCTCTTCGTGGGAAGACATGGCCATGAGCTATATTATCGGACGTTCCTTATGGGGCGGCAAGGGCGCATACAATTCTGTAATGAAAAGTACTGCCGATGAATTGCTGACACATGTAAACAGTCCGTGGAGGAAATACGCCTGGTAAGCGACTTTTTCGGCACTATAAAATAAATTGTGTAAACAAAAATTTATTTTATAGTGCCCACTATCAATCCAACCCCGATTTTTCGATTGAACCGTAACCTTTTCGTGGCGGTCGAGGTAGCCGAAAGACAATAAAAAAGTCCCACAAAACATTGATTTTGTAGGACTTGTCTTTTTATTGACGCCTTTTGGCTTTTCTTTTGGTGATCCAGCTGGGATTCGAACCCAGGACCCCAACATTAAAAGTGTTGTGCTCTACCGGCTGAGCTACTGAATCGTCGTTTCTTTCAGAACGCGGGTGCAAAGATAGGGAGGAAATCGGAGTTTGCAAATTTTTTATGGCTTTTTTTCTAAAAAAATATTACTCTTCGATAATACTTAAAGAATCGATTTTTTCCAAACGTTCTATTAGTTTCGGGAGTTCTTTTCGGCGGATCGCCAATAACATTTCGCAGGATAATTCAAAGTTGCGTTCCAAGACTTCGGGATTTTCCTCCTTGATCACCTTCATGACATCGTTCAGGACTAGGTAACTGAACCGAATCCGCAAAATTTCATCTACGGTTTTTTCGACGATGACGGCATTCCGGATGGCATCGGCAGCAGCTTCACGATAGGCATTGATCAACCCCGATACCCCCAGCTTGGTTCCCCCGAAATAGCGCACGACAACAATCAGTACATTAGTCAGGTCGAAAGATTGAATCTGTCCGAATATCGGCTTGCCGGCTGTAGAGGAAGGCTCTCCGTCATCATTCATCCGGAAATGGGTCTTAGCAGCTCCTAAGCGCCAGGCATAACAATGATGCCGGGCATCGTAATACTTTTCTTTTATCCCGGTAATAATTTCCCGAATTTGTTCTTCGGTAGCCACAGGGTAAACAAAGGCCAGAAACTTACTTCCTTTTTCTTTATATAAGCCTTCGGCTACTACTTCGACGGTTCGGTACAGATCTTCCATTCCAATTACAAAAAAGGACTCAATTACTGCCTCCAAAGAAGAGTAATTAAAAAACTTTCCGTTCCAATCGGGCACCTCAGCAGTTAAACATTCAGTTTACCGAATCTTCTTCTATTCCGGTTGGAACAATGCGGCTTCAGTAACAATGCCGCTTTAATTCCGGCAATACAATTTCCGTTGAATCTCCTCCACCTGGATCTTAAAATTCCGGTCAGTTTCGATCAGGTCGGTGACCGCTTTGCAGGCGTATAAGACCGTAGCATGATCTTTTTTACCGATTTGGCTACCGATATACGACAAAGAATACTTCGTATAGTTTTTACAGAAATACATAGCCAGTTGACGGGCTTGTACCACCTCACGTTTTCGGGTTTTCGTCTGTAAAAGCTCCGACGGAATATTAAAATGTTCACAAACCACTTCCTGGATTTTATCGACCGTCAATTCTTCCGTAGGTTTCTTCACCATTTTTCCAAGGATATCTCTAACGACGTCCACCGTCAGGTCCCTCTTATTAAAAGTCGACTGAGCCAGCAAAGAAATCATCGCTCCTTCTAATTCCCGGACATTATGATCGACATATTTACAGATATATTCGATCACTTCTTCTGAAAAATCGATACCGTCTTTCCGGGCTTTGTTCAACACGATTTCTTTACGTGTATCGAAATCCGGCGCCTTGATCTCGGCCGATAATCCCCAACGGAAACGGGACAGCAAACGATCTTCCATTCCTTCCAATTCGGCCGGAGCCTTATCACAAGTCAGGATCAACTGTTTCCCGGACTGATGCAAATGGTTGAAAATATGGAAAAAAGTATTTTGAGTACCGGTCTTTCCGGCCAGTTCTTGTATATCATCCAAAATCAATACATCGATCAACTGATAGAAATGAAGGAAATCGTTCACTTCATTCCGACGCACCGCCTCTGTAAACTGAGTCTGAAAGATATTGGTCGACACGTACAAGACGACCTTATTCGGAAAATTCTGTTTCACTTCCAGACCGATCGCTTGTGCCAAATGTGTTTTTCCGAGCCCTGAACCACCATAGATCAACAAAGGATTGAAAGCCGTTCCTCCGGGTTTCTGAGCGATAGCCATACCGGCAGACCTTGCCAAACGGTTACAGTTGCCTTCGATATAACTTTCCATGGTATAGGAAGGATTCAACTGGGAATCTATCTGAATCTGATTGGAAGCCCGTTCAAACGGGTTCTTCAGCGTACTGTGACCGGTCTGATCCAGATAAACCGTGCTGCTTGCAGGCTTCCTTACCGGATTAGAAGCTAAAGTCGTTGTCAGTGGCTCAGAAGGTTTACTTCTCTCCACCACAACCGAATAAGCCAATTTTGCATTGGGGCCGATTACCGCTTTCAAAGCACTCTTCAGAATATCGATGTACTCCCCTTCCAAAACTTCATATACATAAGCACTGGCAACCTGAATTGTCAGTACATCATCTTTAAAACGAACAGCACGTATCGGCTCAAAAAGCGTCTTAAACTTTTCAGGCAATACTTGCTTTTGAATCAAAGACAAACATTTCAACCAAATATTCTTACCTTCCTTTTCCATAGTCTATTGTTAGTCAGGTGTTTCTTACTTTTCACAACCCGCCTCTTTTCAGCATGCTAAATTCCATAAAAAAAAATCATAAAAAAAATGGGATTTTACTTGGTTATATTCAAAAAAAGCTTATCAACTAAGAACCAAGACATTAAATATAACCATCTGATAACAAATATATTACACTCCATCAAAATCATTTATTTTTATTAAAATACCTATACCCCATTTATCATATTCAAAAGTTAAAAAAAGGAGAGTACCCAACCTAATCGTTTCAGCTTAAAGGAAAAGTTTCTCGCAACATATTAACATAACAAACATATTATACACATCATTATGTTAATAATCACCACAACGGCAACGCTCCTATTTAGAATGATTCAAATTAAGATTTTATTGAATTTTAACAATAAATGATTGTTTAAAGATTTTATTAACATCTTTCAGATCTTTCTCCGCTTGTTTCAAATTCTTATAAGTTTGGATCAAATAAAGATATTTCCCGTTTTTACGCATTTCCCTTAAATCGGGATATTTCCGGTATAATTCGGAATCCAAGGCCAAGGGTTCCTCCGATTCCGCAATCACGATCCCATAAGTATCCTGGGTCGATTTACCGGAAGAAAAGTCGAACAAAGATAGATTCACAAAGCGTTTTGGATTTTGCCGGAATTCGGTCAGTAATTTATTGAGATTTTCACTCACTGCCGTCAGATTATAATACAAATCACGGTCATTCACCACTCCCCCTAGTGTACCTTTCCCCCGGTTGATCTTCATGACAATGGAATCGGTCTGTGCCAAAACACTATTCAAATAACGAACGGTATTAGCCAGATTAACCGCTTTAAGCGAATCGCTGATCCCGGTAATATTATCCAGGCTACGGGTTATATTCGCATTACTGTTTTCCAGGTTTCCGGTTATGCTATTGATATTCTCGAGAATTTTAGAAATCCGGGAGGACTCGTTGGCCAGCAAATCGTTCAAAGTACCGGAAGCATGCTCTACGTTATCCAGTGTGCGGCTGACACTTTTCAAGGACCCCCGGATATTTCCATTGGCATCTTCACTAAAAATCTCCTGCAAAGCCATCAATACCGTATCCAAGGAGACCATTACCGTCTCGGCTTTCTTCTTCAAGGGTTCCAATTGTTTGTTCAGTTGTTCCATGATACCCAATTCCAATTCCGTTCTCAAGGTATCCCCGCTCTGGGCATAAGTCGTTGCATCTCCGGGGATGAGGTTGATGGCTTTCGAGCCCATCAAGTCGGCGCTACGGATAGCAGCAATGGTATTGGAAGATATCTGCAATTTTTTTCCCACGGTAAACTGTACCAATACCTTATCGTACCGTTCACCGGTAAACTGTATGGCACTGACCTGTCCGACACTATATCCCCGATAGATTACACTACTGGAAACTTTCAATCCATCCACCCGGTCATAAATACCATAAAACACATTATTCCGGTCGAACAATGCTTTCGCTTTCAAAAAATTAATTCCCCAGATCAATATAACAACAGCAACAATTGCTGTTAATGCCAGTTTCACTTCTCTTTTAACCTTCATTCCCATAACATCTTATATCTTACTACTTTTTATTTTTCCGACTCCAATTTTCTGGCTTCTGCCACAGTAATTACTTTATTATTATATATCGCAATGATGAAACAATCTTTCACCTTACGCTTTACGGAAGAAAGTTTTTTCTTCACTACATCTAATTCCTTATCCTTAGCCACATAATAACGATAGCGTCCTCCGGAATTTATTTCCTCCACCTTCTCGCCTGTACAAAGCTTTGCAGGAGTTTTGACTTTCGAAGGAACAGAAGCCACCTGAATAGCATAAAACAATTCGTTTTTTCCGGATTCGGCAACTTGCGTTTTTTGTACTTCTGCAGCCTTTACGGGCTGATTTCCATCCGATGCCACTACCGGTCCGGGTTGTCCGGAGCGGTTCACGCTACTTTTTTTCTCTACTTGTCGTTTATAAGTTTCAATTCCTTTAAAAATAGCAGTAGCGATCTTCGTTTGTCCGGCCTGCGACATTAAAAATTTCTCATCTTCCCGGTTAGAGATAAAACCCGATTCGACAAGGATGGCAGGCATTGTTGCATCTTTCAGTACCAGATAACCGGCTTGTCTGACCCCCCGGTCTTTATGATTGGTCGCTTTGACCATCTCTTCTTGTACGGCACCGGCCAGTTCCAGGCTTTTTTCCTGATGGATATTCTGCATCAAACTAAAAATAATATAAGACTCGGGACTTGTCGGATCGAATCCGGCATAATTCTTTTCATAATCCTTTTCATGCCTGATTACAGCGTTTTCTTTCATCGCCACTTCCAGATTTTCCTTGTTTCGGGTAGATCCCAGCACATAAGTCTCCAGTCCCCGCACAGAAGGAGTTTTACAGGAATTGATATGAATAGAAATAAAAAGATCGGCTTTACAGTCGTTGGCGATCTTGCCCCGTTTATTCAGCTCTACAGGCACGTCTTTCGTCCGGGTATACACCACCCGAATATCCGGATAGCGTTCCGAGATCATCTTTCCAAGCTTTAAAGCAATTCCCAAAGTGAGGTGTTTTTCCTGAGTAAGGGCACCGATTGCCCCGGGATCGCCTTCTTTATTAGCAAATCCACCATGACCGGCATCAATACAAATACATTTGATTTTTCCCGATTCTTTCTGAGCCATAGATTCATATGCGGAAAATATTACCAGTAACCAAAACAATATTCCGGTAAGTCCGTATCGAATTATCATGATATTTAAAACTTTTTAAAAAGAATGCTAGCTATTAACAATCAATATTTCTTACATTTGCAAACCGAATCCAAGGACCGGAATGCGTTTATTCATCACAAAAATAGTATAATAAATTGCAACTAAGAGCAAATATACTTCAATTTCTTACGATTTGCATCATTTTTATGATGGCAGCATGTTCCGTAGCATCACGGTCTTCACATGCCCGGAAAGATATTGCCGCCAGCGAAACGCAAGAAAAGACAGCAGCGGGAAAGCAGCAAGAATCAGCACAACCAGATTCGACGGTTCAAGATAAAACTCCCGGGCCGGTGATTAAAGAAGTCCACCACCCGGTCAAACGTCCGGCATCGGTCAGAGACAGTTTATCTGCTGCCGATTCGGCTTTAATGGCTCCCCGTCCGACTGTGTCGGATTCTCTACTTGCAATAGTCAATATCGGAGTTGCAACCGATTCGACTCCCCGTCCGACTGTGTCGGATTCTCTACAGGTACAATCCGATACACTCCAAACGGATAGTACGAAAACAGAGAAACCTCTTTTTAAAGATGTAGTAGAATACAATGCAGCCGATTCGATCATTCTGGATGTTCCCAATAAAAAAACTTTCTTATATAAAAATGCCTTTGTCAAATATCTGACGACGGAATTAAAAGCCGACTACATCGAATTAGATATGGAAAACAGCCTGGCTTATGCTTCCGGTCTTCCTGACAGTAGCGGTACGATCGTCGGCAAACCCAAATTCAAGGACGGTAGCCAGGAATTCGAAAGTCTGGATCTCAAATATAATTTCAAGACAGAAAAAGGATTTGTCAAAGAGATCATCACCCAACAAGGCGAAGGTTACGTCCAGGGAAAGCTGACCAAGAAAATGTCGGATTCGGTATATTGTATCAAAGACGGCTGGTATACCACTTGTGACAAACACGATCATCCGCACTTCTACGTACGGTTGAGCAAGGCCAAAATGATCCGGGACAAAAAGGTCGTTTCGGGATTTGCCAATCTTTACATCGAAGATGTACCTCTCCCTCTGGCTATCCCGTTCGGATTCTTCCCGATCACCAAAAAAGGAACCTCGGGAATTATTATGCCTACTTACGGTGAAGAACGTATGCGGGGATTCAACTTGCGGGACGGAGGTTACTACTGGTTTATCAACGATTATGTAGACCTCACGGTTACCGGTACGATCTATACCAATGGGTCGTGGGGCCTCAACGTAGGTTCGAATTACAGAAAAAGGTATAAATTCAGCGGTAATTTCGATTTCTCGATGAGCCGGAACCATACCAGTGAAAAAGGGACTCCGGACTATACCCAGTCCAAAGACTGGTCCATCCGCTGGCAACATTCCCAAGATCCCAAAGCCAACCCTTATACGACATTTTCTGCTTCGGTAGATATGTCTTCTGCAACAAACAACTATTATAACGCCAACAATATCAATGATATAGCCAACCAACGTAAACAATCCAGTATTTCCTGGAGCAAAAAGTGGCCCGACCGTCCGTTCAATATCACAGCCAGTTTTACCCACAACCAGAACAGCCGTGACTCCTCGATCTCACTTTCTTTTCCGAACCTGAACTTCCGGGTATCCCAGGTATATCCTTTTCGGCGTAAAGAACGTGCAGGTAAATTAAAATGGTATGAGAATATCGGTTTTACCTACAATGCAGAGTTACGTAACAGTATTCAGACCAAGGAATCCGAACTGGGAAAATCTTTCCAGAATATGGCCCGGGACTGGCAAAATGGTTTTAAACATTCTATTCCATTGAGTACCAGCATCAATATTGTAAAAGACCTATCCCTTTCTCCCTCGTTCACTTATAACGGTGTAGCCTATCTAAGTTCGATCCGTAAAGGCGACTGGGTAGCCGATTCTACGATGCCGGGAGGGGGTTATATCCCTGTCGATACGGTATATGGCCTGCATTACGCCCACAATTACAACGCAAGTCTGTCTCTTTCTTACAACCCGACGATTTACGGTATGTATCAATTCTTACCGACTAGCAAAATCTTTGCCATCCGGCATGTCATCCGCCCCAGTGCCAGCGTATCGTATACCCCTAAAATCGGTGTACCTAAAAGTAAATACTGGAAAACTTACACAGATTCACAAGGTAACGATCAGGAATATTCTATATTCGACAACAAGTTATACGGAACCCCTTCCGGTGCCGAAGAATCGGGGAGCCTGAGCCTGAGCCTCGACAACAACCTGGAAATGAAAGTCCGGAACGACAAAGATACCACCGGCAAGGAAGAGTATAAGAAAATAAAACTATTGGAGAGCTTTCGTTTACAATCCAGTTATAATTTCTTTGCCGATTCTATGCGCTGGTCGGTGATTCAGTTATCGGCCCGGACCAAAGTATTCAATGAAAAAGTCAACATTAACCTGACCGGAACGTTAGACCCTTATGCCATCAATGCCAATGCCGTCAGAATCAACAGGTACAATGGAGGCATCGGACGTCTGACCCGCGTATCGGCTTCTTCGGGCATACAATTCTCTTCGGACAACGGGAAAAACAAAGAGGAAAAGAACGATAGACTGAACGGTCATTATGATGAATATATGGATTTCGATGTTCCCTGGAGTATCAGTCTGGACTATACGTTCAGTTATTCGAAGAATTATTCGCGCAATACCGCTCCCGGAGCCAAAAAACCTTTGAGCAGCAATACCATTTCGCAGATGGTGCGTATCAACGGCAACTTTTCCCTGACCCCGAAATGGAAGATAGGCTACAGCACCGGTTATGACTTCCAGCAGAAAGAAGTGACGGCTACCAGTTTCAACCTCACCCGCGACCTGCATTGCTGGGAAATGACCTTTTCCTGTATTCCCTTCGGCACTCACCAGTCCTACAATTTCCAGATCAACGTCCGTTCCAGTCTGTTGAAAGACCTGAAACTAACGAAGCGGGACTCCTGGTACGACAGGAGGTAAGCACACCCGGCACACCCGCTCAGCAATGTGCCGGTCAGCAACCGCAAGTCGCGCCGATTTTTTTCTGCCTTTGTCAAAAAAATTCTCCTTACCGGACAATATTGATATGAAAACGTACATTTCTGATATTTGTTTTCCTACCCCTATTCTATTTTTGCAGAGGTAAACCGAACAATTATGAGGGAAATAATATTCATATCTATACTCTGCGGAATGCTGAATTTCGTGGCTTGTCAAAAAAAAGTGACCGATTATCCGATCCAACCCGTAAATTTCACCCAAGTCCATTTAGCGGATTCTTTTTGGAGTCCTAAACTGAGTATAAATCGCGAAGTATCCATCCCGACGGCTTTTCACCAATGTGAAATCAACGGCCGCCTGGACAATTTCGCTCTTGCCGCAGGTCTGAAAACCGGAGAACACCAGGGAGATTTTCCCTTTGACGACACCGACATTTACAAAGTAGTCGAAGGAGCTTCCTACGTGCTGGCAGTGCAATACGACCCACAGCTCGACCATTATCTCGACAGTGTCATCCACCTGATAGCAGCAGCCCAGGAACCGGACGGTTATCTTTACACTTGCCGTACCAATCGTTGTGACCGCCTTCAGCGCTGGATGGGCAGCCGTCGCTGGGAGAAAGTCAATAGCCACGAACTTTACAACTGCGGACATTTATACGAAGCCGCCACGGCTCATTATTATGCTACCGGTAAACGTCATTTACTTGACGTCGCGATAAAGAATGCCGACCTGGTATGTCAGGTTTTCGGAACAGATTCAGGACAGATCCATCAGCCCTCGGGGCATCCCATTGTCGAGATGGGGTTTGTTAAAATGTACCGGGTGACCGGTAATCCCAAATACCTGGAAAAAGCGAAGTATTTTTGTGAGGAAGCGGGACGTTTCTCCGATGGGCGCCCTGCCAGTCCGTATAGCCAGGACCACAAACCGATCAAGGAACAAGACGAGGCTGTAGGACACGCCGTACGGTTCGGTTACCTGTATTCGGGTGTCGCAGATGTCGCCGCCTTGTGCCAGGATCAAGGATTCATCGAAGCTTCAAAACGGCTATGGAACAATATCACCGACCGGAAATTATATATCACAGGAGGTATCGGAGCCAGAGCCTGGGGAGAAGGATTCGGGGAAAATTACGAACTTCCGAACATGACTTCCTATTGTGAAACTTGTGCCTCTATCTCCAATGTCTACTGGAACTACCGTCTGTTTTTACTAACCGGGGAATCGAAATATTACGATGTGCTCGAACGTGCCTTATACAATGGAGTCATTTCGGGAGTCTCTCTCGAT
>CDYT01002061.1_pt1 | contig 49435 bp, 50 predicted proteins | sample 557541 | NCBI WGS metagenome assembly CDYT01 (sample SAMEA3182060, study PRJEB8094) | gut metagenome | biome: human; feature: gut; material: Stool; isolation source: human stools | place: Canada | collected 2013-01-15
GTGGTTCCAAGAGCTCATCTGGATGTTTTGAATGTATTTTCAGTGTGTTTTTGACACCTATTCGTCCTTGGAAACAAGTCCACGGCATTTTGTGCTTTTATCCGTTCTTGGGAATATGTCCAATTTTATCCTCGAGATGGTGACTTGGATGTTTTGCGAGAACGGAGTGTATCTAACAAGACGTAATCTTTGATACAATGCCCTTATGTGTTTTTAGCCCGGAAACCGCGCTATTTCTGGGCTTTTCTGCGTTTCGAGGCGTAGAGCGGGAGCTCACTTCCGGCTCTGTATTCGTATGCTGCTGCGGTTGCTGTAGCCAAAAGCGACACCCCCAATCTGCAATCGTTAAAAAGTATGGCTATCGTTGAAAGGTTCTTGTACACTCTGTCTATACCAGTAGTAAAGCCTTACATTTTCGAATAACCTTCTGTTTATTACTTAGCAAGAATAATAGAAATAATCTTTTGTATTTCATTTCCAGATAAAACTGCATAATCTTGCATATTGTCCATAATTGTTTTTACATTCGTATATTCTCCTGCTGTGGCAGAGATTCTTTTCCCTTTCACTTCTTTAAAAACAACATTCCCTTTTTCATCTATTTTCGGGAATGTAGCCGTCACATTTTTTTCTTCTAAAATGGTATTATGGATTTCATTCTCTGAAATTCCATGAGCTACTGCCGTTCTATATTTATTGGCATCTTGGAATATCTTATCTTTCCGCAAGGCATCCAATTCATCATATAAATTTTTCTGATTGTCTTTCAACCACTTCAAGACATTACTTTTTAGCCGGTAATCAGATCCATACTCTAATCCATAGTAATAATTCAAAAGCTCAACAATTGAATCCCACACAGCGGACATCTTTAAATAATACGTGTCGGAAAAATACGTGAACTAATATTTTCTCATCCAATGTTCTTTTTTAAAATAGGGAAAATATTGTATTGATTCTCCGTTTTCTCCTGGAGAACTATACCACGGATCATCCGGTATCCCTCTATCGTAGTAGTGTCTACAAAAACAGTATGTGCTTTTGCAATCGCCAATTTTATTGTTATGCTGTTGAATTATTTCTGGTAACTTTGGCTTGCCTATACTGCCAATAAAATCATCGATAATCCCAAATTTACTGCCGTCTATTATCATGTTATCAAAATAATTTACAGCTAAGAAATCATCCCATTCTTGTTGGGACAACAGTTCAAATGATTCCTCAATTCTTACGTTCATACGATACCTCAATAAAAATGCTTATTCCACTCCTAATGCTTTGAACACCGCGTCCTCGGCGCTCTGGTAAAAAATTATCTGGAAACTTCCCATTAGTTCCGGCGGCACGGTTCCCATGTCCGCTGCCGATGTGATCGGGAGCAGGATTTTCTTTGCTCCGCTGTCCAGGCATACCTGCAGGGCGTTCGCCAGCTCATCTACCTTGATCATGGAACCAGCGATGCTGATCTCACCAAGTACAGCCAGAGAACTCTGCGTTGGCCGGTTCAATGCGATCGAGCAGATAGAAATCACCGTCGGCAGAGCCAGTTTATCCGTGATCCCGATTCCCTGCAGATCCTGATAATTGATGTTGTAATCCTTTGCCGTCATGCTAATGGATCCACTGATCCGTTTTGCATTCGCCTTCAGGAAATTAAAAGCCGTGTTCGTCGCTTCCTTGGCGCCGCGGTCACTTCCAAGCCCAGTACATGCCAGCTTGCCAGTCCCTGGCAGCATCTGGGACTCTAACCGGAACACGCCAATCATGCCAGATTTTCCTCTGGACACCGTGTATACCTGTCCCGGATTGCAGATTCCCTCAGGAATCAGCTTACCGCCGCCCTGCTCTGGAACAGAGACATATTTTTCTTCAAAGGTCTCGTTATCAATATAGCTGAAGTTCACATCATAGAACTCCATCCCGCCGAGCTTCTTGAGCTGCTCTTTGACACGACGGCGCATCTCCAGCGCCAACTTCAGAACCTCCTCGACCTCTTCTTTTCCGAACTCCCCGTCCGGATACATCAGCTTCAGATAACCATCCACCATCTTCCGAACAGCGATGACATCACGCTGGTTCAGATTCTTGCCAAGACGGAAATAATGATCCAATGCGTCACCGTACTGTTCCTTCCGCATCTCCCGGATCCATCCGGCCAGATAATCCGTAATGAATCCATAATCATTGGTGAAATGCTCCGGCCGGAACTTCGGAACCTCCCATCCTGGCAGATAGCAGTGAATGCGATCCAGAAAAGCGGTGTCCGTTCCCATCTCCGGAGGGAATGGATCAAACAAGCTCGAAGTCTTCAAGAGCACATCCACACTCTGATTGATATTCCCGACAAAGACCATCGATGCGGATGCCGCCTTCTCTTCCTTGCCCCGGGCAAAGGATCCTGACGCCATATAGTCCTTCATGATCTGAATTCCATCATTATCCTTAAACTTGATCCCGGCAACCTCATCAAAGGCGACACAGTCCCACAGACCGACAAGCCCCATTGTCTTCCGTCCCATGTTGTAGAAAAGGTTCGCTACCGTCGTCTGACCACCGGACACCAGGATACTGTTCGGCGATACCTCCTTGTAGAGATAGGATTTTCCAGTAGACCGCGGTCCCAGCTCGCAGAGATTAAAATTATTCTCCACAAGCGGAATCATGCGGGTGAGAAGGAGCCACTTTTCCCGATACGTCAGTTCATCCGGTTCCATACCGATGGAGCGCATGAGGATATCAAGCCACTCATCCTTTGTGAAGTCTTTCCGCCCTTCTTTCAGTACATCCATGTCCACATTCGGAAGTTGGATCGGCGTCAGCTTTCGGATGCTGATTGGTGTCATGTCCTTCTGTCGTTTTCTCTTCGACTGAATCCGGTCTCCGGATTGCGAAATAATATCCGGCACAGCCTCTTCTCCGGAATCATACTCCAGTTGCACGATGCACCAGATCCCGCCACAGAGCAGACGGTCGTACTTTTCGGCATAATCCTCGCTGATTGGAATTCCAGTCAGGCCCAGATTCGAGAAAGAAGCCTCATACTCGTCGTACCGCAGATTCAGATCCACCGTCACCATATCGATTATCGTATGACTTCCCTGCTGTCTCAGCTTCGACAAAACCTTCTGCGCTTCATCCGGCCGGACATAATTATCCGCAAGGATCTTCTTCACATTTTCGATGCCCCGCTCGATGATCTCCTCATCGTCAGAACTGCAGTATTGCCCAAGCAAAAATTCGAGGACATAGACCGGTACGTTCGCACCTTCCTTGATTTTCTTCGTCAGATCTTTCCGAACGATCTTGCCGTCAAAGTTCTGACGGAGTTTTTCTTTTATAATTTCACGGGTACTCCTTTCTCCCGCTGCTGTTTCATCCATTTACAAGCATCCTTCCCTTAACTGAAGAAATCAAAATTATCGACCGCGAAAGCGATGTCTATCGTAAACTCCTCTCTCTGCGGAAGCTGCAGACCGCTTTCATCTGCAATAACCAGATAATAGGTTTCATTGCTACTGTACTTCATTGATTTCAGGTTAAAACTCACACGGAACGTCCTGTCCTGATTGTCATCGCTCGTCTTGTCCGCAATCACTCGCTGCGTATCGCTGACCTGCCTACCCTCTGCATCTGTAAAATACAGAAGATATGTCGCTGCTTCACGGTTTGCGCATACAGCCTCTTTCTGGTAGAAATTCAAAGAAAAGATCATGTTGCTGATCTTGTGACTCGCCGAGAGTAGACTTAAGGAAACAGGCTTTGTATCGTACTTTTTCTTATTTTTCTGATAGCCAGCGCTGTCCGTGCGCATGTAATGGTAGTCGATCACCGGCACGACCATCTCTTCCAGACTGATACCGCCGTGAACAAAGTTCAGTCCACCGCCCTTTTTTCTGATCCGGGTATTCCCTATAGGCGAAAAGGCATCAAACTGGGTGTCATTAAGGAACTTTACTGGAAGCAGATAATCCGGCTTCGCGCCCTTTTTCGTAATAAGGTAACGGCGATCCACTTCGATATCTTCATCGGATACTGTCGTTTTATCTACTTTCGCATCCTCGGTAAGAGGCTGATAAGTGTAGATAAATCCATGATCAGATGTGATGAAAATCCTCGTACCGCTGAACTCGTTCACAATGATCCTTACCATGTTCTTTAGTTCAGCAATCGCATCCTGGCATGAATTGAATACCTCTGTTTCATCGGTATGACTTGTCTCATCAATCCTGTTATGATAGATGTATACGACATCCATACCCTTGACCAGGGCACTTCGATCAGCACGTTTCATCTTGATAATGTTCTTGTACTGCAGAGCGACACTGGACGGATTTGCCTTCTTTAAAATCCCATCGCGGTCACCGGCTTCCGTAGACTTTCCGTCAGCCAGGACTCCGATAACACCATTCGGCCGCAGTTCTGCGGTGAGATCATTATGCGGCAAAAGGGCAGCCATTCCGAATTTCGTTACTGTCGGGAATATTCCTTCACAGGATTCCATTTTGACGTTTGCTTGGGTTTCCTGCCGCAGTTCATTCGCGAGGGTAACAGCAACCTCATAGCGCATGGCATCAGAAATCAGCACGAAAACCCTCGTATCTGCATTCTTCACCCTGTTACGATAGAAATCTTTCTGCTGAGGGACTTCCATTATGCGCCCATAATCCTTCAGGTTGTCTGCTGCCGCCGTGGCCCAGTTTGTACCTAGGTTGCCGAGGAACCAGTTCGCGTATAACCCTTCTACAACATCCGCCACATGTTTGAACAGGTCATCCAGGAGTGGATTGGATGAATTCAGAGATTTCCCAAATGCCACATGGAAGAGCCTGTAATAGGTATCCATCTGATAATAATCAGACGTATATTCCTTCCAGACCTTATGCGGCTCCACAGTATGGAATCCAGCCGAATGATCCAGATAAAACTTCTGCATATGAGCGACTTCAAGAACGCCTGCATAGAAATTCTGTACCCATGCATACCAGAGCATCGTCCGGCGCTTTTCCACTGTATCGATAATGACGTCCACATTGATCGTTTGGTCGATGATGTCGGTCATTATCTTTTTCAGTATGCATTCGTCGATGCAAGGGAAGATCTCTGTCGCGGTCAGTTCTTCGAGCGGAATCTGACTGAAACGGGCCGGAAGGCGCAGTTCATCCTCTACATTTCTGGCGATGTCGTACAGCTCACGGGTCTCATCACTGTGAATCCAGTCGGACATGAAATCATAGCAATAGCTCTGATGCGGAATCGAAATAAAGCTGTCGAGTCCGACCAGATTATCCATGCGCAAAGTACGCGTGACAGCGGTCATCAGAATATGGCATGACAGCCTTCCAAGATCCGATGACTCTTCCCTATAACCCGTTACCTGAGCCACCATCTGCCAGAAAACAGAATCCGCGCCAAACTTTACAAAAGACTGATATATTCCATTCTGCTCCTGGTCCGTACCAGCCCGGAGAACTGTGCGGATCAGAAGATTCGGGCCAGTGTCCTTTACGCCGCAGAGTACAGCCATCACAGCCTTGTGCAGTTGTACCGGCGCTGTAATCTTCTGGTTGAGATTTGCGACCTTTGTCCGGTGCGCTTTCGTCTTGAAGAAAGAGCGATAATCCTTAACCGTCTTTCTGAGATTGGCGGTGTTTGGAATGTCCATTTCTTCAAGCCACATGGACACGAGATCGGCACGAAACTCCTCGCTGATAAGCTCTACCGGGAGGAGCCAGTTCTTTTCATCCGGATAAGATACCGGGCAGTATACGCAGAAATTACTGCTCTTGTCATCATGTGTCAGGAGCTTCTTGACTTCAAAATTATTCGTATCGTCGAGTGTGATAAGCTTCGCATTCGCCAGCTCAATCTCTCCGCTCTGGATTTTTTCTTCAAAATCCCGGTCTTCGTCGTACCAGAATATGATCCTGCGGTTATAGAATTCCGGGAGCGGAGCTGCGAACCTGCGATTTAACTCCTGTATTACTTTATCTGGATCAGGCAGAGCCATAAATTCCCTCCTGTCTGTTACTTGTCGCTTCCTGATTTTTCACTATCAGTATGATGAGAAAAGGTTTCATGAGTAATTCCCGCATTACCTTGCGAAACTTTAATATTATCTTGAGATCTATGTTCCATAGTAACACCGGATTTAGGAGCATTCTCACCTTGCAAGGGTTTTAATCCTTTCCCACTTTTTATATCATTTATTGAAGAGTCGCTCATCTAAAAGCCTCCTTTTTGCAAAATAACTGAAATAGCATATAAGATGATACCGCTTATAGTCATCGTTAATGTTGAATCGAATTTTTTTTGCTTCTTCTCAACAATAGGTCTGAGTTTAAATACAACCGAAGTATATTTATCTATCAGCCACATTGCTGCTGTTTCATTATCTTCTCTATAAAGTTCAGCATCTCTTACATCCACACTGTTAAAAACAGGAATATCTTTGCCCTTCAAAAGGTACAAAAACTTAATCGCAGAAATTAGAAGAATACCCACCCCGCAAATGCAGCATCCTATTTCTATCAACACCAATAATAGCTGTCCCACATTCATGCTTCCCATAATCTTTGATAACGATGAGAAATCCAATGTAGTAAGCATAATAGTTAAAACGATACCCACAAATGCCAAGGCAATATTCGTCTTCTCATAGATCTTACTATAGTTATCCTGCAGTCTCTGATAATCATTAAAACAAGCATCTACGAAAAACTGAGCCGAAGGATATTGGTCCGTCAAATTAACAGTGTTGATTTTCTCTGCAGGTTTGTATTGTTCTGCTGATTCTTTATTATCCATTCACATTCCTCATTACTTTATCTTCGCCAGGACATCCTGGAATATCGCGTAGTTATGCTTCACGCCATCGTCAAGATCAATCGAAATCATCTGATCAGCGAGGTGATGGATCTTTTCCTCATAAAGCCGCGTCTCTTCCGCCTGATCTTTGAGTTTCTCTAGCTGCTTATTCAGGCGTACACGATCAGAAGTCGATGCTCCGCTAATCTGACGCTCCAGACCGGAAATCGCAGTTCTATAGCGTGCCTGCTGCTCATGCACATAGTCCGTCCGGATCCGGGCAATCGTATCCGGCTGATAGCGATGCATGTAGATCAGGCATTTAAAACCGTTCTTCTTTCCAGAATCAAAGAGCCAGTAAATAGGCCTTTTCTGGTATGTCTTGCAGTGATCCTTGTAGAAATCATTCAAGAAATAATTCCGGATTACCTCTCTGGAAGTGGAGCCCTTCCCATCCAAAGCATCTGCGATAAACTTCAGGTTCTCTTCCAGCGTATCGCTTCTATAAACAGTTCTGACGAACTCCACGAAACGACCGACAATATCATCCGCGAAATACTCATCATCCGTAATCGGGATGATGGCATCCTTGTCCGGGATGAATGTCTTGTACCTTGATCCGTCCCAATTGCCGCCTGCATAGGCCAAACCGTCTACATCAAGAGAATATCTGCCCATCATGCAGCCGACAGCGTAGGATACAAACGAGCGGATGTCACGACCGAGATCAGCCTTGCGGACAGTTACGTCCTTGTCCTCCTCTTCCGGCGCAAGCTCATCCTGCAAGCCGTAGATATCGATGAAGATGCGGTTAAGCTCTTCCTCATTGGCTTTCAGCTGATTGAAGCGTTCATCACATTCCATCTGCCACTTTATGTAAGACTCTTTGATGGTTCGAGTACTACGAATCAGCGGGTGTCTCTGAAAGTCCCAAGAGTTTTCAAAACTATCCCAGTCATTTTTAGATAAAATTATGCAATCGGACGTTATCTCTTCTACAGAAGCTCTTTCCCCCTTAGACACATTTATGGGCAATTTTGCAATGTCTCCTACATTAAAATTAATTGTAGGTGAAAGTATTTTAAGAATTGCTGCACACACAATACTATTCATAAACGCAAGAATATAAAGCTTTAAATCTTTTTCAAAAATGCAAAAACCTGCACTTGAAAACAAAAATCCGAAATCAAACTCCCTTACACTTATTCTTGCACTTGAAATCGCTGTCCATGTAATTCCTGATTGAAAATAATAATCCTTATTACGTATGGCAGCTCTTCCAAAATTTTTTATCTCAGATCCTTCATTCTCCCAATTGACCACATCACCATTATCGCCATACCATCTTCTAAACTCTCCACCGTTATTATACGGATACCATTTTTTCGACTTATCAACTAAACTCAAACTGTTTGTAGGATGAGCAAACTTGCTCCAATTCACTTCATGCCATACTCTCACAAATCTGTTATTATCTGAAGTTGACATGCCGAATCGAGGTGGTTCTATGTCCTGTATTTTCTTATTTTCAAAGTCTTTATAAATTGCTTCACTCGCCCAATAGGCAAAGGGGCTACCAGGAATTTGTGGAAAATCAGTTTGTTTGGATTCAAAGAAGAATCCGCAAGCCGGATCTGCCAATGCTTCCTTAACTTTCCGCCGCTGAACTTCCATACCGCCCGTAAAATCAGAAAGACGGAAGTATTCGCCCTTGCTGTCTGCTTTCCCGTTCTTCAATACAAATGAACAGATTGGCACTGTCGCTTCTTCAAAAGCAGAATACTCGAACTGAATCAATGTCGTGATTGCTTTATTCTTTAGCACATAATTTCGGAGTGGCTCATAAGTCTTGATAAACATCCAGACCATAGGCGTCATGAATCCGGAATAACCATTTTTCTCGCAGAATCCAAAGTTCCTGTAAATGAACACACTGAACAGGTCACCCTTATAATCTGCGTAATTATCAACAATGTACTTCTTCAGCTTCGCGTCAAACTTATTCAGATATGGCGGATTCGTGGCCACTACAGCGTACTTTTCTGAAAGTATCTTTGCCTCCCTAACCAACGGAAGAAGATCTCTCAAAGCGATGTCTCTGCGAAGATCAATGTCTTTTTCGATCTCATCAAACCGGGCAAAAAGAGCATCAAAATCCACCGGTGCGATCTGAATGATTGATCCGTATTCCTTTGCATCTATTGTGTCATGAATAACAGACTGGATGTCATGCTTCAAGCTTGCATTTCCATTCGCAAAATAATCCACGGCAAAAGGGTCAATGTGATTGCTTTCCTTAATTTCATAAAAATGTGGCTGAATTTTACGGCTCAGAAACCGCTTATCGTACTGCATCGCCTTCATCGTGATGGCAAAGCTGGCAAGCTGGGCAGCACGTTCATCAATATCAAGACCAAACAGATTATTCTGCACAATATATGTCGCAGCTTCGCGCTCGGTGTATCCATACTCTGTATAAATCTTTTCCAAAACATCAAAGGCATAAACGCCGAAGTGAGCGGAACCCATACAGGGATCAAATACAGTCAGCTGCTCCGGAGTGATCTTCTCGTTTACCTGCAGAATAATACCATCTTTCGGCGTAACGAAATATTCCAGTTCATTTTTCAGATTGCTTTCCGGATTTCTTTCAATCCAGTATCTGCCGACAGAATTGTCGATGATATACCGAACGACCCAGTCTGTCGTAAAGAGCTGCGTCGCAGCCGGAACCTCATTTTTTTCAACAACTTTCCCATGAAGAGGATCAACGACCTTATCATGTTTTTCAGAAATATAATACTGATACAGCCATCCAATAATCTCGATCTGTCCGCCTTCAGAGACGTTCCAGTCTTTCTCCGGAATATCAGTAATCATTCGTTCCACAACGCTTCCTTCCCGGAGCAGATTGTCCGGGAAGAGCAACTCGGTGTAGTCTGCGATCTTCTGGAACATTCCCGGCAGTACACTGGAGAGTGCATTGCACTGAGCAATGATCAGATATTTGAACAGAGCTTCATCGTCATTGGCTTCCTTCAGGGCATAGACCTTCTCCATGTCCAGCCCCTTAAGCTCGAGATGAATCGCTTCCGTCAGAATCTCCGGTTTGAATGCACCTTCTTCATCCGTGAACACACGCACTCTGGAAGGTAAGTAGTTATTGACCTCCATAAAACGCAGAGCCGCAAAACGGTTGAACCAGGTATAAGCCACTTCCTCAATGACCTGATCCATGCCTTTATCCTTCACCCTAGTAATCAGGGAGACACGCTGCTTCTTCTCCGAAGGAGTCAGAAGGACACCGTGCGCCGAGTCTGCGTTTGGATCGGCGTCAGCACTGATTTCATATTGATCCACCTTCTGGGAAACACTCTCAATCAGTTCTTCTCTTGCCCAGACAGCATATTTCTTTATCGCATTCTTATCCATGAAAGGATCCTTTCGTCAGTTTAATTTGATTCCATCGCTGTCCTTTAAAAGGGCAGTCAGATAGGAGCGCATTCTCTCAACATAGGCATCTATATCCGCCTGACTTTCCAGCGTCGCCTGCTTGAAGATTGCCTGCCGGTACACATTCTTGATGTGCTTCTTAGGCTGATCCGGCTTCGAAGGCGTTATCGGCTCCGGCGTTTTTTCTAATTCAATGGCTGCCACAGTATCATCCTTGTAGTTCCACATCTGTGTGGTCAAGCCATCAAGCAGAACTATCGTCTTTGTTGTGGCGATACACTCCTTCATCTGCGTGAAGTAGTTGTCTGCCTTTTCAATAGCGCTCTTAAACTCGCTGCCTTCGCCGCCAGCCTGATGGATCTCAGCAAGACACTGGCGGACAATTTCCAGAAGCTCCTTACGCTTTTCTTCAAGCAGCTTGTTGTGTCCCGCCCGAACCTTAGCCATCAGTCCGTTGAGCTGCGGGATTTCTTTATATACTGCCGGGTTATTTCCGTCTACCATTGTTATCTTGCGGATCTGATTCAGTGCAGTATTAGTTTCTTCATCCTTCTGAATATAAGGCAGGTCATTGCGGAGATCCGTTTCCATTTTCACGGCAGCATCAAAGACTGTAACCTGATTCTTGAAAAAGCCCTCGACCGGCTGCAGGTCTTCCTTGCTGTCAAGAAGCTTGTTTTCATCCGCCACCAGACGGTCGATCAGGGCAATATTGTCCTTCTGCTGAGAGAGCACATCATCCATCAGACAGATGGCAGCAGATACCTTATCGTGTTCCGGATATTTGTGGCCTTCATATCTATTGTTCAGTTCCTCATAATGATTCTTCTGCTTCTCAAATAGCTCGATGATCTTCATGACGAGGCTGTCCTCATCATCCGGCACATCCATGATGTCAAAGTACTCCCGCAGGATTTTCTTTGCAGCTTTCATCTTCTGTGCGGAAGCGGACTGCTTCATGGAGATCATTGCCTTGCCGCGTTCAGACTTCTTACGGAGCATATCAGGCAGCTTCGGATTATCCGGACGGATCGTTGCACCGCCATATTTGATTGTGACCTTCTGCTGATAGATGAGGAGTGCCACCACAGCAGCAACGTCAATTTCCTTCCAGCCATATGGAATCTTCTGATAACGTGTCTGGATGTCCTCCATCGAGGTCGGGAGCTTCTTCGCAGACTGCATTTCGAGATATTCCTCTACCTTAGCAGCTGCATCCCGGTTGTCCTCCGTGCCTGCTATCTGTGGATTAGTGCCACGGAGAATTTCAATTACATCAGCATCGGTTTCCGCATTCCTGGTGATAAGATCCAACTCGCTGTAAACATGAGCTACCAGATATTTCAGAGCATCATCAATCCTTGCAGAGGCTGTGCTTCCGGTGACTTCAATGTGTTCACCGTCGGCATAGAACTGAGCGCCGATGATAGCTTTTTCCAGTTCTTCTTTCGCTGATGTTTCATATTTCCCGGCTTCATCCTGCTGATCGCGGATAATGTCCTGAACAGATTTCGCCAGCTGATTCACATTGCGCTGCCTCACATACTGACGTATCTTCATGGCATTTTCCAGAAATTCATAATACGGCGTGTCCGCAAGCACAATGATCGTGCTCTTGCCCTTGGACTCCGTCATCAGACGGAGTTCCTGCTTATCGTCAGGGTCTGCCGCCACAGTCAGGAAGCGAAGCGTCATTCCACCGGTTACCGCGCCGATGGATGTGGAATCCACCATCTCATCAAATGGGAAATCATACTTCCCATAGCGGTATTTCTTCTGTGTATAAATGTCGCCGAAGATCATCTGCCCGATACGTTCCACGATCTTGGCGGTATCCACAGATGTATTCGCGATGTCGCGTGCAATATCCTGCTCCTCATCAGTTAAGAAGATATAAGCGTCACCGCGGCGGTCAATATAGTTCTGGCTTTTCAGACGGTCGAGAGACTTCTGCACAACCTGCCGAAGCTCGATCTTGTCGGTACAAATGTCATCCGCCATGAGAATGACGATGTTATCGAGATTAGCCTTTACATCATCGATGTACCGAATAAGGTAAAGGAGCTTCAACACCTTGACATCATGATCCTCGATACCGTCATGGTTGTCTGCCGCCTTCTGGCAGCGTTCAATTACCCGGCGGATCGATCCGTCGAGGAAAGAATGTACACTGTCGTAGAATGGGTAAAGCGGTGCAATCGCATGCTCATCCTTATCCTCGATAGACTTCGCTACGATCTGAAAGCCATCCAGCATCGAACGTTCTGCTCCGGAATAGTGCTTTCCGGCAGCTCCGTGCTTCCTTATTTCAGAAAAAATCTTCTGGATCAGGATGAACTGATATGGCACAAACGGATAGTTCTCAACAAATTCCTCCGGTCCGCTGTATCCTTTGATATCCAGAACGGAATCAGTAAAGCTGAAGAGGTTCTTCAGTACATAGTCGTTTCGCTCATACAGATCCCGGAGGACAGTTGCGGCTTCCGGCTTCTTGGTGAGGAGTCGTTTCTGAATGACTTCATCAACCGCGGAGGAGGACAGGGAAAGCCGCGTCTTGAAACGTGCCTGAATGCGGGAGAACTCATCCATGCGGACCTTAATGATCTCATCGATGGCTTCCTGACCTGTGCAGACGATCCACACCTTGCCGCCGCATTCGCTGCCGACTTTTTCTACGAGCGACTGAAGGTTCAGGAGCAGATTCGTATCGGTACCGATGTACTGGCCGACCTCATCGACCATGAAGAGAAGACGGAAGTTCTTTGGCTTGCTATTGACATATTCCTTTATCTCTGATACGAGCTGCGCAATGCTGATCTCGGCTGTTTCCGTCCCGTTGAACCAGTTGCGGGCAGCCGTCTCGCTCATGCCGAGCACTTCTTCCAGCGTCTCTACAACATCGTCTTCAAAGAAGCCGAAGGAATCGCGGGTCTCCACCCACGGAGCACCATTCTTTTCTTCAAAGACACGACGGAATTCATCCGTCTTTCCCTGTCTGGCGATAAACTGCTCGAGCTTTGCCACCTTCAAATCTTCACCGAGGAAGCCAAGATGGTTATAGAACATCTTGGCAAAGACCTTCAGCACGGCAGTATTGTCCTTATTGCTGAAGCCTTCGATATCGATATTGAAAAGAATTGTCTCCGTCGGAGCCTTTGTCGCCTTGTCAATGAGCATGAAGGTCGCCGGATCATCTGCGAATTTCTTCCGGAACCGCTCGACGGTCGGAATTCCATTGATTGTCCTGTTTTCCAGAATATAAGAGAGCATCTTCAAGAAGTGAGATTTACCACTTCCAAAGAAACCGGATATCCAGACGCCGATATCTGATGTCGGCACGTCAAACGCGTCATCATAATAATTGAAGAAAGTAATGAAATGCTTCTTCAGTTCTCTGGTAATGACGTACTCGTTTAATTCCTGCTCGGTTGACTTGTCTTCCTGATCCACCTTGATGACACCATTGATTTTTCGGTTGATGTCATCGACAAACATATCCTGAATTCTCATTTGGCGGTTCCTCCTATATCACGTTGAACGCCCTGTAATAAGGGTTCGGCTTAAGTCTGTCAAACAGCTTCACGTGTCTTCCATCGAATGTTCCTGGATACATCACAAGAATCGGAACGCCTCCAACTCGTGGCTGCAAGGCTTCCAGCAGCATGTGAATCCGCATGAACGGGAAAACGTCGCCGACTCCTGTCAGGAGTAAGACATCTCCCTTTTCCGGAGCCTGGCTACAGATCTTGTCCACATATGCCTGCACGGTGATGGATTTTTCAATCATCTTCTGAAGCTGATCTTTTCCACGTTTTTTCTCCTGATCTGCCATGCGGGAGAGAATGCGTTTATCCTCGCAGCACTGCAGGAATATCTCATACAGGTTATTTTCTTTCAGACGGCACGGCAGCGTCTGGTCTGTCAGAATCTGCTGCACGAAGTGACGGACGCGCATCTCATCCTTTACTTCATAGCAGAACATCCTGATATTCACTTCGTTGGACAGGCCGTTTCCTTCCAGAAAATCCGGGTCCTTCAGGAGCTCACGCACCCTGTCCAGACGCTCATCTATATTTCCTTCCATGTTTCCTCCTACGACAGACAGTTGAAGGCGGGCAAAGCCTCCGTCATCCCGTCGTTCCTGATTGCGTTTTCAAGTACCGGGCTGATCAGCACCGGATTCAGATGATCCGCTTTCGTGCTGTCGAGATATTCATTCTCTACGAGTGTTTTCGTCAGCACCTGCCGGACCTTCGTAATAGTGGAATCACTCCATGTGGCCACCCAGTCATCCTGCTCCTGCAGCCGCATGAAGAATGTATTCAGATCCACTCTGCCGAATGAGCTGTCGAGCTTCTGGTATTTCTCCCCGATGACCGTCATCATGAAATCCCATACCAGACGGTACTGCCGCATCATGGCATACAGGCATATCTGCTTTGCCACGTCACTCGGCTGTGTCGCAATGGCCGTAACAAGCGAATCATCCTCCATTGCTTCAAGCCTCCGGATGCAGGCAAGCGCCATCTTCCGGACAGACTTTTCCGTCGGATACTGAAACAAATTCTCCGCCACAATATGTTCAACCACGGCATCCTTATCAAGCCCGTCGTTTACGAGCTTTGCCGTAGTACGCATTTCATAAAACAAAAATTGTTCCCGCGTAATCGCGGCATTATATGGACTGGCTTCTTTGAGTGCCTTGTTTGTACTTTGCGGCATTCTTCTTTTCCTCCGGTTTATTGGCGGCTCCCTTTTCATCATCATCCGGAACCGTTTCTACAATTTCATTGATATTGCAGTTCAATGCTTCGCAGATCTTCAAAAGCACATCGGTCGTCAAGTTTTCGCCTTTGCCGAGCTTCGCAAGGGAAGCTGTGCTGATTCCGCTTAATTCCCGCAGATCCTTCTTTGACATTTCCCGTTCTGCAAGTATTACCCATAAGGGTCTGTAACTGATACGCATACGCACCCCCATCAGTTTATTTCTCGTCATCCTCTGACGGCACTTCGCCTGATTCGTTTTCTGTCTTCTTAGCCCATGACCATCCGAACAGCTCACCGCCGTCGCTATGAAGTTCGATCACGCGGGTATCATAGACTGTCTTTGCTGTATATTCCGTAAACGCCTTATGCTTATCGAACGATATGAAGACCTGCTTTCCGCTGTTCATATAGAGCTGCATAATCTTGTCAATGGGCAGGTCAGCTATGTTCTTGAAGATCAGGGAGTCATGAACGATAAACGGAAGCGCAGTGCTCTTGAATACGCTCAGGTCAAAAATGATGAGATTCTTATAATTTTCTCCTGTGCCGGAATTCCAATCACAGCCGAAGGTGTACTTCGGATTTCCATTCTTTGCATCTGAAAATTTGATCTCAGGAGCATACTGTTTCCCGTCGTATATAAAATCGTCCATCCGAACCATTTCCTGATTGATTATGGTCTGAACAGTATCCAGCTGGCTCTTTCTGGCGTCCTCCATGCGGGTCTTGGCGTCTTTAGTCTCATTGGCAAGCTTCTGGGATTCATCGTATCCTTCATTCTGCGTCTTCAGGAAATTGATCCTGCTGCGCAGCCGGACGGTCTCATCCAGAAATTTCTTCGAGACATGTGTCGAAACGCCAAGCTTTGAAGTAGACATTCACGTCTGTCTTGATACGAAGATACAGTGCAAAATCACTGATTTTCTGCCTGACCGGAACCGGATCATAATTCAGGTCGATATCTGTAGGCGGCTTGATGAACGGAATCTTTTCTATCACACGCCTGACGCCTTCCTGCACATGCTGATCGGCTCTGATCTCCTGATCATCATGAGCATTGACAAGCGCTTCTTTTATTTTCGTCATTCGGGCAATATCATCAGGAGTCTTAAGAGCAGCGTACTTTGCCGCGCATTCCGGGCAAAGCGCGATTAGATTGGATTGCTCATTGGAAGAATTGCTTGGATCAATAACTGCGACGTCATAGATCAGCTCGGTATGTCCGTCGCGGTATGTAAACAGTGATTTCTGACATCCGTCATTTGGGCATACGCTTCCGGTTTCGGCCACAAGGCCTATGCCGTATTTTTCTTTCAATGTCGCCATTTGAATGGCAGGGACACCGCCGCTTGTTGCTGCAAGAGTGGTGTCTTTTGTTTTTGGCGCAGCCGCATGGTCGATGATGTCCTTGAACCGCTCTGCTATACACGCGCAGTAATTGCTGCTGTCAATATCCGGAAACCACGGTCTGAACGAATCACAAAGATACTCAATCGTGTCATCGGAATCCGTCTGAATGTATTCAGCAAAATTCCCGGTATCAAGAGAACCGGAAATCTTGGAGGCAAGTTCCGATATATCATTCTGCCCGTAGTAATAGGCCTTGTAAGTCCGTGGCAGGGTTTCATCAACGGGATCGTCTTCAGATTCTGGCAAATAGATCTTTTCAAATAATTCTTTGGCAAAAGCCTCAACTTTCCTGTTCCGCCGATACTTCGTCGAAAGCCGTTTCGCGAAGATTTTGAATTCAGTATCTGCCAATAGAGACCCCTCCTTCCATGCGTACATGTACGGTCAAGTCGTGTACTCTCGGGAGCGGTGAAAAATGCCGTTTCCCGTATACTCAAGATAACAGGAGAGAGATGAACCGTCCGACATGAAACCGATGATAAATTATTATATCACATTTTCGCACGATGTTCAATCTTATATTTGTCATCGCAAATTATTTTACAGCGATGCAACAGCTTATTCATTTCTTGCAAATCGCCCTGAGCAAGGCGTTAAAAGGCTCATTGCTATAGCCGTTCACCCGGCATGCAGAGGTGGCTCAGGAATATGCCGATACGCTCCAATTTACAACGGCTACCGACTTTTTACATTATGACGGGATATGTTGGAACGAATCCGACGAACAAGCTCTCGCTGTGGTGCAGGAATTAACCGACAGGCAGCTACAAGAAGCGGAGACTGCGGAACATGTTGCTTGGCAAAAGCTAAAGCAATCCGGTGGGTCTGATGTGTTAGTCGGCTCCGGTGCAGCTAAGGCAAAGAAGCTGTTCGATGCAGCACAACTGGCAGCCTTTACCCAATATGCGATCGCAAAGGAATATAAAACGTTCGTCATTAAGCGTCGCGATACCAAGTATTTAAACTCCTGCCTGCAGGCGGCAAAACCCATGCTGCAATGTAAACCGACAGAGCTCGACAATAATGAATTCTTACTGAACACCCCACTAGGCACATATTATCTGCCCGATGGATTATGTGGCATACACCCGCCAACAGCAACGGATAAAATTACCAAGGTAACGGAGGTTTCACCCGGTGATGCGGGAAAAGATTTGTGGCTTTCTGCCATCGATACCTTCTTTTGCAAAGATGCAGAGCTTATCGAGTATGTCCAGCAAATTGTGGGACTGGCTGCTATCGGAAAAGTATACGTGGAAGCCCTTATCATCGCTTACGGTGAAGGCCGCAATGGGAAATCCACCTTCTGGAATGTTATCTCCCGTGTACTTGGCACCTATAGCGGCAACATATCGGCGGATACATTAACTGTCGGCTGTCGCCGGAATGTAAAGCCGGAAATGGCCGAGGCTAAAGGAAAACGGCTGCTTATTGCCGCTGAGCTTGATGAAGGCATGCGGCTCAACACGTCCATCATCAAGCAACTATGCTCGACGGATGCAGTTTTTGCGGAAAAGAAATATAAAGATCCCTTCCAGTTTATTCCCAGCCATACCTTGGTGCTCTATACCAATCACCTACCCCGCGTCGGTGCCAACGATCCCGGTACCTGGCGCAGGCTCATTGTGATACCCTTTAACGCTCACATTGAAGGAAACAACGATATCAAAAATTACGCAGACTACCTGCTGAAAAATGCAGGCGAGTATGTACTGGCTTGGATTATTGAAGGGGCACAGAAAATCATTCAGAAAAAGTTCCAGCTTACCACACCAGCCTGTGTGCGGGAAGCCATCGGCTCGTACCGTGAAAACAACGACTGGCTCGGCCATTTCCTGGATGAGTGCTGTGAGCTTGGTGAAGCCTATCAGGAAAAATCCGGTGATTTTTATACTGCGTATCGGAACTTTTGTAATGTTACCGGTGATTATGTGCGAAATTCCGCCGATTTTTATACTGCCATTGAACAAGCCGGGATTATGCGTTTTAGGAATCGCCAAGGCCGGTTTGTTAGCGGAATACGGCTGACAGAAAAAGCCATTTTAAACTAAAGCGTGACACCTCCGACACCTCCTACCCTAAAGTCTCTATAGGCCCTTAAAAATTAACCCCTATAGGAAGTTATAGTAACCAGGTGTCGGGGGTGTCACACACCTTGATGAAAAGCCAATACTAAACACCCTGACGGAGGAAATCATGCGAGAAAAAATAATCGAACAGCAGCTTGTACAGGCCGTAAAACATAAAGGCGGCATCTGTCCCAAATTCGTCTCCCCCGGATATGACGGGATGCCGGATAGATTGGTGCTGCTGCCCCATGGATGCATTGCCTTTGTGGAGCTTAAAGCCCCCGGAAAGAAAATGCGACCACTGCAGGTACATCGGAAGCGCCAGTTAGAAGCACTTGGTTTTCCGGTATACTGCATCGACAATAGTACGCAACTAGGAGGAATGCTGGATGCAATACAAACCTCATGATTATCAAACCTATGCCACAAACTTCATCCTAAAAAATCCAACGGCTGCCATTTTACTGGATATGGGATTGGGAAAAAGCGTCATTACCTTAACCGCTATAGAGCAATTAATCTATGACAGTTTTGACGTCCATCGCGTATTGGTGATTGCACCCCTGCGTGTAGCACGAGATACTTGGCCAGCAGAAATCCAGAAATGGGACCATCTGCATGATGTAACGTATGCCGTTGCTATTGGTACGGCTACGGAACGAAAAGCCGCACTCTTGCAGCAGGTCAATATCCACATTATCAATCGCGAGAATGTGCCTTGGTTGATAGAAGATTCCGGCATCCCCTTTCATTACGATATGCTGGTAATCGATGAGCTTTCCTCTTTTAAATCGTATCAAGCAAAACGGTTTCGGAGCTTGTTAAAAGTTCGTCCCAAGGTAAAACGCATCGTAGGACTGACCGGTACGCCTTCTTCGAATGGTCTGATGGATCTGTGGGCAGAGTTTCGCCTGTTGGATATGGGCCAGCGACTTGGTCGCTTTATCACCCATTACCGGAGTGAATTTTTCCAACCGGATAAACGGAACCAACAGATGATCTTTTCTTATAAGCCAAAACCCGGTGCGGAAGAAGAAATCTATCGGCGTATCGCAGACATCACCATTTCCATGAAAAGCAAGGAGTATTTGACTATGCCAGCATTAGTACGAAATGAAATCCATGTACAGTTATCGAAACGAGAATGAAACATGTATGATACCTTGTGTTCCCAGCTTGTACTTTCATTAGATGGGAAAGAAATTGATGCCGTAAATGCGGCTGCTTTATCGAACAAGTTATGCCAGATGGCAAATGGTGCCGTCTACGATGAGGAAAAACGAATCATTCCCATTCATGACCGAAAGCTCGATGCCCTGGAGGATATCCTTGAAGGTGCCAATGGCAAACCCGTATTGATTGCGTATTGGTTCAAGCATGACTTGGTACGAATCCAGCAGCGGTTTACCGTGCGAGAAATCAAAACTTCGCAGGATATAACAGATTGGAACGCTGGTGTTATTCCCGTTGCTATTCTCCACCCCGCCTCCGCCGGGCATGGTCTAAACCTGCAACAAGGCGGCTCCACCCTCGTCTGGTTTGGACTAACCTGGAGCTTGGAATTATACCAACAAACGAATGCCAGACTCTGGCGGCAAGGACAAACCGATACGGTCATCATTCATCACATCCTGACTGCCGGAACCATAGATGAAACCATTATGAAATCATTAAAAGAAAAAAACAAAACCCAGGCTGCACTGATTGAGGCAGTCCGGGCCAACTTGCAAGGAGGCAGCCTATGAGTGTTATCTGGAAATACCTGAATAAACGGAGCGGCGCCATTGATGCCATCCGGGATTACGACAGCATGAAGTTCATCATCGAAAATACCAGCGAGGACATTAAGCAGGCATACGCTGCCATGACCAGCCTGCATCCGTCCGGCTTTGATGGGATGCCGCACTCCAGCAACCCACATGCAACAGAAGATCATATCATCTCCGGACTGGCAGACATCGACATTCTGAAAGAACGGTACCGGCAGGCTGTCGAGTACATGGCATGGTTCCAGCCTGCATGGGAAAAGCTGAGCAGCGACGAGCAATACGTGCTGCAAACTTTTTATGCCGACGAGGATGCACAGACGAGTGCCGTCTATGCCATCGCTGATCATTTCCACATCGAGCGGTCGTCTGCCTACAAAAGGAAGAATCGTGCATTAGCTAAGTTTGCCATCCTTTTGTTTGGGAAGACATGATGTCCAAAATCGCGGACGCATTTATCCATTTGACGTGTTATACTAATAGCATGAAAGTGTGAGAGAAGCCTTCGAGGGAGCAAATCCTTTGGAGGCTTTTGCTATGTGTTTATTATATTGACATTGTGTTGACATCAGCCAAAAATAATGCTATATTCAAGACAGAAATGGAGGTGTTGAATATGGTAAATACAAATTTGAATATCCGGACGGATAAGGAAGTCAAAAATCAGGCTGAGAAAATATTCAATGCTCTGGGAATGAATATGACGACGGCGGTAAACATATTCTTAAAAACAACGATACGAGAAAATGGCATTCCCTTCCGTCTCACTCTTGACGTTCCTAATGCAACAACTAGATCTGCCATTGAAGAAGGCAAACGAATCGCCATTGATAAAAAAGTAAAAGGGTATACCAATATGACAGATTTGCGTGTGGCCCTTGAAAAATGAAGTACGAAGTAAAATTCACCACTCAATTTAAGAAAGATTTGAAATTGGCAAAGAAGCAGAACAAAGATATAGATGTGCTGTTCTCTGTCATTGAGCAATTGGCCCAAGGAAAACAATTGGATGAAAAATATAGAGACCATGATTTAGGTGGAACATACAAAGGTTGCCGGGAATGCCATATTGATCCAGATTGGCTTCTCATTTATGAAACCAAAGATGATGTACTTGTTCTTCTGCTATATCGTTTGGGCAGTCATTCCCAATTATTTTAGCCACATGAGTAATGTAGCGGACGCATGTATCTGTTCGACGTGGTATACTAATAGCATGAAAAAATGTGAGAAGCCTTCGAGGGAGCAATCCGTTGGAGGCTTTTGCTATGTCTGGAGATGAGAACCTTGCCTTGCTTTTATTTGGGAAGACCTGATGTCCAAAATCGCGGACGCATGTACCTGCTTAACGTGTGATATACTAATAGCATAAAAGTGTAAGAGAAGCCTTCGAGGGAGCAATCCTTTGAAGGCTTTTGCTATGTCTGGAGATGAGAACTTTGCCATGGAAACCAAAGAAACCGTGCGCCTACCCCGGCTGCAAGGAGCTGACCGTGAACCGGTACTGCGAGCAGCACCAAAAATTAATGGACAAACGTTATGACGCGTACGAGCGCAGTCCTGTTGTCAAGAAACGATACGGCAGAGCATGGAAGCGCATCCGGGACCGGTACATCGGAAAACACCCCTTATGCGAGATGTGTCTGAAGAACCACAAGACCACTCCGGCAACGGAGGTGCACCATATCCGTCCCCTCTCCCGCGGTGGCACCCATGACGAGGATAACCTTATGGCATTATGCAAGCCGTGCCACTCAAAGATCACCGCCGAGATGGACGACCGCTGGCATCATGCCAGAAAGGAATACCACTACGAATGACTACGCTCTGCCAGGAGGGGCGGTCAAAATCTCTGGCGCACCCAAATGCTAGACCGGTGCTGGGGTCACACGCACAAAAATTGCAGTTCAAACGGGGGATTTACCGCATGGGAAAGGAGTTGAACAGCCATGGCCAAGGACGGAACCAATCGCGGCGGCAGACGGATCCGCGCCGGAGACAAGCCGGAGGCGCTGGCCGATAAAATCGACAGGGGAAAAGCAGCCACCATTATCGACCTGCCGACGCCTGCCTTAGAAGGTGCCGAGTTAAACGATGCCGCAGATCTCACCGGCGAGGATATGCCGAATCCCAGTGACTATTTGTCTGCCCGGCAGCGGGACGGCAAGCCGCTCGGTGCGGACGACCTGTTCCGTCAGACCTGGCAATGGCTAAAGGACCGCGGCTGCGAACGGCTTGTCAATCCCCGGCTGCTGGAAGCCTATGCCCAGGCATTCGCCCGGTATATCCAGTGCGAAGAAGCCATCAGCACCTATGGACTGCTCGGCAAGCACCCCACGACCGGCGGTGCGATTACCAGTCCATTTGTGCAGATGAGCCAGTCATTCCAGAAGCAGGCGAACCTGCTCTGGTATGAGATTTTCGATATCGTCAAGCAGAACTGTACCACAGCATTTGTAGGAAGTCCGCAGGATACGATGATGGAACACCTGTTGCAGGCACGGAAAGGAAAATAATTATGGAATTGATCAAAAAGAACATACAAGACCTTATCCCAGCAGCCTATAACCCGAGAAAAGATTTGCAGCCGGGCGATCCGGAATACGAAAAGCTGAAACGCTCGTTGGATGAGTTTGGCTACGTCGAGCCTGTCATCTGGAACAAGCGCACCGGCAACGTGGTCGGCGGACATCAGCGTTTGAAGGTGCTCCAGCAGGAGGGTATTTCGGAAATCGACTGCGTCGTAATCGACATGGACACCGAAAAGGAGAAAGCCTTAAACATCGCCCTCAATAAAATCAGCGGCGACTGGGATACGGATAAATTAGCGCTGCTCATTACCGATCTGCAGGGCAGCGACTTTGATGTATCGCTTACCGGCTTTGATCCGGCGGAACTGGATGACCTGTTCAAGGCCGATATAAAGGATGGTGTGCATGATGATGACTTTGATGTGGATGCCGAGCTTAAGAAACCGGTGTTTTCCAAGGCAGGTGATGTGTGGCAGTTGGGAACACACCGTCTGCTCTGCGGCGACAGCACCCAGCCGGAAACATACCAGCGATTGCTGCAGGGAACGCCGGTCAATCTGGTGGTCACTGATCCGCCATATAATGTCAACTACGAAGGCCGGGCCGGAAAAATCAAGAACGATCACCTGCAGGACGACAAGTTCTACCAATTCTTATATGATGCGTTTTCCTGCATGCACACCGTCATGGCAGACGATGCCAGCATCTATGTGTTTCACGCCGACACCGAGGGACTTAACTTCAGGAAAGCCTTCTCGGATGCCGGTTTTTATTTATCCGGCTGCTGCATCTGGAAGAAGCAATCGCTGGTGCTGGGACGCTCTCCCTATCAGTGGCAGCACGAGCCGGTGCTCTACGGCTGGAAGAAGAAAGGAAAGCACGAGTGGTACACCGGACGGAAGGAATCGACTATCTGGGAGTTTGATAAACCGAAGAAGAATGCGGACCATCCCACCATGAAACCAATACCGCTTTTAGCCTATCCCCTCCTAAATTCCAGCATGACCGGCTGCACTGTGCTGGATCCGTTCGGCGGCAGCGGCTCGACGCTGCTGGCCTGCGAGCAGACGAAGCGACGCTGTTACATGGTGGAACTGGATGAGAAGTTTTGTGATGTGATTGTGAAACGATATATCGAGCAGGTTGGCTCGAGCGAACAGGTAACCGTGACACGGAACGGAAAAACCTATACCTATACTGAAGTGGAGGCAACATAATGCGTGTATTTATCAACCCCGGGCATGACCGGGAACGGGACAGCGGTGCGGTGAATCCCAACACCGGACTGCGGGAATGTGATGTGGCTGCTGCAATTGGCAGTCTCGTCCAAACATATTTGGAGACGGCAGGCTGCGAGGTGCAGCTCCTGCAAAGTGATAATCTGGCTGGGGAAACACCGGATATGCCCTGTGTGGTGGATACAGCAAATGCATGGCCTGATGATGTATTTGTCAGTCTGCATTGCAATGCCGACAGCGGTTGCGCCCGTGGTACGGAAGTGCTTATCTATGCCAACGACAGCGGTTCGTCTCCGCAGTTTGCCGCCTGCATCCAGTCGCAGATTGTGCAGAGCCTCGGCACGGTGGATCGTGGCCTGAAGGAGCGGCCCAATCTCATCGTGCTGAAAGATACCACAATGCCCGCCGTTCTGGTGGAAACAGCTTTTATTGATAATGACAATGATGCCGCGCTGCTTACGAATAACGCGGATGATTTCGCCCGGGCCATTGCCCGCGGCATAACAGATTTTGAAGGGAGATAGAAAAAATGGATATTGAAACGATTAAAAATGAAATTAAGGAACATATTTTGGATTCGGTGCAGGAGGATGCCAAGAACGCCACTATTTCCTGGCTCCATACAACGGTGCTTCCGGCAGTCAAAGAAGTAGCGGATGCCTACACAGCCGCCTTGCAGGAATCTGCCGGTAAGGAAACCGGCTGGAGCAAGTTCCGCGATCAATGCTTCCTTCCGACGCTCATTGACGGTGGCCTGTGGCTGACCGGAAAGTTGCTCGGTAAAATGGTGGTAGTACAAGAATAATACGTGTAATTTGTGGTATAAACCCCTTGCTATAGTTGCCGGTTAGAGTGATATATGTACATGACAAAAAAATGAAAGGGGTTTAATACCATGAAAATTTTGTACCATGCACAAGGAAAAACACGTAAGGAACTGGCGGATGCCATCAGCACCATTACCGGAGCCGCCAAAGTGTATCAGGGGATTCCCAGCTATGCCTATGAGATTGACTGCTTCACGGTCGACCGCGACGGCAATCTTAATTTTGATGACAGTACAGACATTAAGAATTTACTCGAGAAACTCGACAGCATGGGATTCCATGTCGATCCAGCCGAACCAATAGAGAAAGAACTTGACGATTCGGCATCTAAGCAGGAGAACATAGACGACTTGGTGATTGCCATGCCGCGCTCCTTTTTCACCGATACGGCACTGGAAAACCTGAAGAAACTGATCCAGGCAAAAAGCAATTTAATGTTAAAGGTTTTCCAAACTGATGTGCTGCGGATGCAGGTAACAGAGGATAAAGTGTTATTTCCTTGGTTTACCGGCTGCCCGGATGCCGATACGGTCAAAGCCTACACCCATTTCATTACGGCGCTCTGCCATCTGGCAAAGAAACAGAAACGGGTACTGGCAACGGAGCACCCATCCATCAACGAGAAATACGATTTCCGCTGCTTCCTGCTACGGCTTGGTTTTATCGGCAAAGAATACAAGGACGAACGGAAGCTGCTCCTGCAGCACCTTTCCGGTTCCTCGGCCTTTAAAAACGGCAGAAAGGAACATAATGATGAGATATCCGAATAAGGAACGGCTGGAATACCTGCGCGGTGCATATCCTGCCGGAACGCGGATTGTACTGGTGCAAATGGACGATTCCCAGGCTCCGCCGATCGGTACGAAGGGAACTGTTGCCGGTGTGGATGACACCGGCAGCCTGCTGGTGCATTGGGACAACGGCAGCACGTTGAATGTGCTGTACGGCATAGATCACTGCCTTACAATCAAAAAGAAATAATTACACCATATCATATGTATATCAAGACTGCCCACTTCGGCGGTCTTTTTTGTTGCCGCAAAGGAGGTGACGCTGCTTGCGGAAGTTGAAACGCTATCGATCTACGAAGTTCAGGGCCAAAGATTCCAAATACAACAAGACCATGGCGGACTATGCCGTGTCCTTTATCGAATGTCTCTGCCATACCAAGGGCACCTGGGCAGGTAAACCGTTCGAACTGATCGACTGGCAGGAGCAGATCATCCGTGATGTGTTCGGCATCTTAAAGCCGAACGGCTATCGGCAGTTCAATACCGCCTACATCGAGATTCCCAAGAAGCAGGGCAAGTCGGAACTGGCGGCAGCGGTAGCACTCCTCTTATGCTGCGGCGACGGAGAACAGCGCGCCGAAGTGTATGGCTGCGCTGTCGACCGCCAGCAGGCATCCATTGTCTTTGAAGTAGCGGCGGATATGGTGCGGATGTGTCCGGCCTTATCCAAGCGGGTGAAACTCTTGGCTTCGCAGAAGCGAATCATCTACCTTCCCACGCACAGCTTTTATCAGGTCTTGTCTGCTGATGCCTACAGCAAGCACGGTTTTAACGTAAGCGGTGTGATCTTCGATGAGCTGCACACGCAGCCGAACCGGAAGTTGTTTGATGTCATGACGAAAGGTTCCGGCGATGCCCGAACGCAGCCGTTGTACTTTCTCATTACCACAGCCGGGACGGATACCCATTCCATCTGCTATGAAACCCACCAAAAGGCACTGGATATTATCGCAGGCCGTAAGATTGATGCCACCTTCTATCCGGTGATATACGGTGCCAAGGATACGGACGACTGGACGGATGTCAAAGTGTGGAAGAAGGCCAATCCCTCGCTCGGCATTACGGTCGGCATGGACAAGGTCAAGGCGGCCTGCGAATCCGCCAGACAGAATCCTGCCGAGGAGAACGCCTTCCGGCAGCTTCGTTTGAACCAATGGGTCAAGCAGGCGATCCGCTGGATGCCGATGGACAAATGGGACGCCTGCGCGTTTCCCGTACAGCCGGATGAGTTAAAAGGCCGTGTCTGTTACGGCGGCTTGGACTTATCCTCCACGACGGATATTACGGCCTTCGTGCTGGTGTTTCCGCCGCAGGATGAAGCAGACAACTATGTCGTGCTTCCCTACTTCTGGATACCGGAAGAAAACGTGTCCCTTCGCGTCCGGCGGGACCATGTCCCCTATGACGTATGGCAGAAACAGGGATTCCTGCACACAACGGAAGGAAACGTCGTCCACTACGGCTATATTGAAAAGTTCATCGAAACGATGGGCGAACAGTACAACATCCGCGAGATCGCCTTCGACCGCTGGGGCGCGGTGCAGATGGTGCAGAATCTCGAGGGCATGGGATTTACCGTCGTCCCGTTTGGGCAGGGATTCAAGGACATGAGTCCGCCCACCAAGGAACTGATGAAGCTGACGCTGGAAAAGAAAATCACCCACGGTGGGCAGCCGGTATTGCGTTGGATGATGGACAATATCTTCATCAAATCCGATCCGGCGGGAAATATCAAGCCTGATAAAGAAAAATCCACAGAGAAGATAGACGGTGTAGTAGCTACGATAATGGCGCTAGACCGTGCAATTCGCTGTGGAAATGATACGAGTGAAAGTGTATATGACAAACGTGGCTTATTGGTCTTGTGAGATTTCCATAACCGCTCGGCAAATCTGCATGGTTGCGGGTGCTGCAGAATCAAAGTAATAGCAACTTCCGCTCTTAAAATACTTAGCTCTGGAAGACCTCGACAATTCTTTTTGTGTCTTTGTCTTTGGTTCAACGGGTACGTATCCGAACGGGGCGAGTATTGTTTTAATCATACATCCCACAACTGTTCTGCGTTGGTCATTAGTTAAGTCGAAATCGGATGATTTGTTTCTGTCGTAATAATCTTCTACAACTGAGTATGTTGCTTCAATAGCTGGTCTCCCTGCTTCGGAAGCATCGATCATTGCGATAATGTTTCTATCGGACGACAATAAAAAAAATGTTGCCTGAGCATGTTGATTTGAAATAAGGTCTTTCCCGCATTTCGGATTTTCGTCAAGAAAAGTTTGATAGGTTGATTTCATTTTTGTTTTCTCCTTATAAATTTATAGTAACCAATATTGGATGCTTTTATTGTAAAGCATCCGAATTCAGTTGTAAATACTCTTTGCAATTTTTTTGGAGGTGATACCATTGCATATATTATCTGGACTATTTCGTTCGCGCGACAAGCCGAAGAACTACCTGTCTACAGCCTTTACATTCCTGTTCGGCCCGACCTCCTCCGGAAACGTGGTGACCGAACGAACCGCCATGCAGACAACGGCGGTCTATGCCTGCGTCCGGGTGCTGTCCGAAGCTATCGCCGGACTGCCACTTAATCTATACCGGTATACACCAGATGGCGGCAAGGAGAAAGCCATCAACCATCCATTGTACAACCTGCTTCATGATGCCCCTAATCCGGAGATGACGAGTTTCATCTTCCGGGAAACGCTCATGAGCCATCTGTTGTTATGGGGCAATGCCTATGCGCAGATCATCCGGAACGGCACCGGGCAGCCGATTGCACTGTACCCGCTGCTTCCCAGCAAGATGGATGTCAGTAGGGCCGCGAACGGCCAGCTTATCTACACCTACTCCAAGGACTCGGACGAGTTCGGTGCAGATAACCGCTGCCAGCAGATTGTCTTGTCGCAGGATGAGGTGCTGCATGTTCCGGGGCTTGGGTTTGACGGACTCATCGGCTACAGCCCAATTGCCATGGCCAAGAATGCCATCGGTATGTCGCTGGCAGCCGAGCAGTACGGCGCATTGTTTTTCGCCAACGGTGCTACTCCGGGCGGCATCTTAGAGCATCCGGGCATTGTGAAGGATCCGGTCAAATTGCGGGAAAGCTGGCATGCCCAATTTTCCGGCACGAACCGGCACAATGTAGCCGTGTTGGAGGAAGGCATGACCTTCCAGCAGCTATCCATCCCGCCGGATCAGGCGCAGTTCCTCGAAACGCGGAAGTTCCAGATCGACGAAATCGCCCGTATCTTCCGGGTGCCGCCGCATATGGTCGGGGATCTGGAAAAGTCCACCTTCTCCAATATCGAGCAGCAGTCGCTGGAATTTGTCAAATATACCTTGAATCCCTGGTGCGTCCGCTGGGAGCAGACCATGAACCAGCAGTTGGTATTGCCATCGGAACGCGCACAAATCTTTACAAAATTTAATGTGGACGGTCTGCTGCGCGGCGACTACCAGAGCCGCATGAACGGGTATGCCATCGGCAGGCAGAACGGCTGGCTCTCCGCCAACGACATCCGGGAGCTTGAGGATATGAACCGCATCCCTGCCGAACAGGGCGGCGATACGTATCTGGTCAACGGTAATATGCTGCCGCTGGATCAGGCAGGAAAATTTTATACCGAAAGCGAGGGAAAAAACAAATGAAGAAATTCTGGAACTGGAATACCGACAATGATGCCGGACGCATCCTTACCATTGACGGTACCATTGCCGAGGAAAGCTGGTTTGATGACGACATAACGCCGAAACTGTTTAAAAACGAACTGGCATCCGGACAGGGCAATGTCACCTTGTGGCTGAACTCGCCCGGCGGCGACTGTGTAGCGGCCAGTCAGATCTATGCCATGCTGATGGATTATGCCGGACAGGTCCACGTCAATATCAACGGGATTGCGGCTTCGGCTGCCTCTGTGATTGCCATGGCAGGAACAACCGTCAATATGGCTCCGACCGCACTGATGATGATCCACAATCCGTTCACGATCGCCATGGGCGATACTGATGAAATGGAACGAGCCATTTCCATGTTATCCGAGGTCAAGGAATCCATTATTAATGCCTATGAATTAAAGACCGGCCTTTCCCGCACCCAGCTATCCCATCTAATGGATGCCGAGACCTGGATGAATGCAGGAAAAGCAATCGAACTCGGCTTTGCCGACAGCATTTTGACTGATAGTGATAGTAAACAAATGCATGATGCTGCCAGTATGGGAAGTTATTCTTTTTCCCGGCGGCAGGTCACCAATGCGTTGTTAAACAAAGCCATCGCCAAGAAATCAAGGATAAAAACAGAGTCACATATATCTGTAGCGTCGCTGCAGCAGCGGCTGTCGCTCTTAACACATTAAATGGAGGTACCAATATGAGTAAATTATTAGAACTGCAGGAAAAACGCGCTACTATCTGGGAGCAGGCCAAGGCCTTCCTGGATGAAAAGCAGGCAGCCAGTGACACGCTTTCCACCGAGGATGCCGCTACGTATGACAAAATGGAAGCCGATGTCATGGCACTGGGCAAGGAAATCGACCGACTGAAGACACAGGCTGTCATCGATCTTGAATTAAGCAAGCCGACCTCGAGTGCTATCGTCAACCAGCCTGCCAAGCAGGATACAACTAAGCATGGCGGCAGGTTCAGCGATGCCTATGCACCCGCCTTTTGGGACAGCATGCGCGGCAAGTCCCGTCCGGAAATCCGTAACACCTTAAAAGAAGGGGCCGATCCCCAGGGCGGCTACCTCGTACCGGACGAATTCGAACGGACGCTGATCCAGATGCTTGCCGAGGAAAATGTGCTGCGCTCCCTGTCCCATGTGATCCAGACCGCCAGCGGCGACCATAAGATTCCGGTTGTTGCCAGCGAAGGAACCGCTGCATGGACGGATGAAGAAGCCGCCTACACCGAAAGCAACACCACCTTCGGCCAGGTGTCCATCGGGGCGCATAAGCTGGGTACGCTCGTCAAGGTATCCGAAGAACTGTTGAACGATTCTGCCTTCGACCTGGAAGGATACATGGCGCAGGAGTTTGCTCGCAGGCTGGGCAATGCCGAAGAAGAAGCCTTCCTCACCGGCACCGGAACGGATCGTCCGTCCGGCATCCTCGTTGATGCCGCCGGTGCTTCGGATGGCTCGACTGCCGCCTCTGCTACGGCGATTACCTTTGACGATTTGATCGAGTTGTACTATTCGCTTCGTGAGCCGTACCGCAAGTCGGCTACATTGCTGCTGCATGAAAGCACTGTCAAGGCCATCCGGAAGCTGAAAGATACGCAGGGCCAGTACATCTGGCAGCCTTCCGTCAGCGCCGATGTGCCGGATAAGATTCTGAACTGCCCTGTTGTCACCAGCCGGTATATGCCGCAGATGGCAGCTGATGCCAAGACGGTGCTGTTCGGTGACTTCTCCTACTACTGGATTGCCGATCGGCAGGGCCGCACCTTTAAGCGTTTGAACGAATTATACGCGGTTACCGGTCAGGTCGGCTTTCTCGGCTCTCAGCGTGTCGATGCCAAAATTGTTCTGCCGGAAGCCATCAAGACACTCAAGCAGGCCAGCAAATAACAGAAGGAGGGTGGCAGCATGGCAGTAACACGGGATGAAGCCAAATTATACCTGCGTATTGATAACGATGTAGAGGATGCCTTGATCGACAGTCTGATTCAGTCCTCCACGACGACGGTAGAAAATGTACTGCGCCATCCGCTGAGCGACTACACGACACTGCCGGAGGACATCAAGACGGCCATTCTGTATGGTGTGGCTTATCTGTATGAAAATCGGGATACGGCGGACTTCGATGCCATGATCAAGCTCATGCGGGCCATGCTGTTTTCCTATCGGGATGAGGTGTTCTGATGGATATCGGGGAAATGAAGCAGCGGATTGAGTTTATGGTGGAGGAGAATGTCTCTGATGGCCAGGGTGGGTATGACACCACGCTGGTCAGCAAGGGCAGTACCTGGGCCAAAGTGACCAATATCCACGGCGGGCAGTATTTCTTCGCCGCAGCCGTACACCTGGAAAAGGATGTGTCGTTTGTCATCCGGTACCGCTCGGATATCTCGGAAAAGTGGTTCATCAAGTTCCGTGGGCAGAAGTATAACATCCAGTTTATTGATAATGTAAAATACGGGGACCAGTATCTAGAAATCAAGGCTACCCTGGCGGGGTGATGCGAATGACATGGAATGAAATACGAATCGGGTGTGCGGTGATCGGTGCCTGGCTGGGATGGTTCATCGGCGGCTTTGACAATCTGCTCTATGCCCTGCTGACATTCGTCTGTCTGGATTATGTTACCGGTGTATTATGTGCCTGCCGGGAACGGCAGCTATCCAGTGAGATCGGCTTTATGGGCATCTGCCGGAAGGTGCTTCTTTTTGTGCTCGTCGGTGTGGCCCATACGCTGGATGAGACGATGCTTGGCTCCGGCAGCGCGTTACGAACCGCCGCAATCTTGTTCTACCTATCCAATGAAGGACTTTCCATTGTGGAAAATGCCGCACGGATGGGACTTCCTATCCCGGATCGGCTGCAGGAAGCATTGAAGCAGCTGCGAAAATAAGAATATATACCATGAACCTGCTGGAGTTTCATCACTCTGGCAGGTCCTTTTTTTATGTCTTGGGTTCGAATAGCAGCTTGTTTTATCGACTACAGATATAAAGGCTAACAAAATAGGTTTACTTTCCCCTATTTCATGGCCTATCTGTAAGGAGATGATTTGCCATGAACGAACAACTAAGCAACCATACACTCGAAGCAAATAAGCTACAAGCCGAAGCAAGGTCAATATCACAGGAACAACTGCAGCACGAAGTCGATTATGTCCGTGCCCAACACATACTGCAGTCCCTATTCCATAAAGGCCTGCTTTCTGCTAATGAATTTTCCAAAATAACGGCAGTAAACCGAAAAACATTTTCACCGGTATTAGCGGCTATATTGCCCTCTATTCCTTGATATATCCGGCATATAGAGGTACTATGTCACACTACAAGGAGGTGAAAATCCATGAAAACGGTGACAAAAATCGGAGGCCAGCTTGTATTTCCTACACCAAAACATAAGCTGCGGGTAGCGGCCTACTGCCGGGTATCCACTGATAGTGAGGAGCAATTAGTCAGCCTTGCCACACAACGAAAGCACTATGAAAGCTACATTACAGCAAATCCGGACTGGGAGTTTGCCGGTATTTATTATGATGAAGGAATTACCGGCACGAAAAAAGAAAAGCGTCCGGCCCTACTCCGCCTGATAGATGATTGCGAGCATAAAAAAATAGACCTTATTGTGACAAAGTCTATCAGCCGATTTGCCCGCAACACCACCGATTGTCTGGAACTGGTCCGTAAATTACTGGGGCTTACCGTTTATATTTATTTTGAAAAGGAAAACCTAAATACCGGATCGATGGAAAGTGAGCTCATGCTATCGATTCTAAGCGGCTTGGCGGAAAATGAGTCGGTATCGATTGCCGAAAACAGCACCTGGTCCATACAGAGCCGTTTCCAGAATGGCACCTTTAAACTTGCTTACGCCCCATATGGATATGATGTAATAGAAGGAAAACTGGTACTGCAGCCGGAGCAGGCTACAATTGTAAAAGCCATGTTTGATCAAACGCTCGCCGGTATCGGGACGGATGCCATTGCCAAGGAATTAAATGCAAAGAAAATTCCGGCTAAACGCGGTACCCATTGGACTGCAACAACCGTTCGTGGCATATTGAAAAACGAGAATTACACTGGGGATGCTATTTTCCAGAAAACCTATACCGATTCGCATTTTAATCGCCATCATAACCATGGCGAGAAAGATAAATACCGGGTGGAACACCACCACGAAGCTATCATCACCAAAGACATGTTTGAAGCAACCAGCAGGTCATTCGGCAGCGTGGCAAAGAAAAAGGTGCGCTGCCACAGGATAAAAAGTACCAGAACCGTTATCCGTTTTCTGGTATCATTCGATGCCATCAATGTGGTGCTACCTTCAAGCGGCGTATCCAAGGCGGTCGCAATTCCTATGTGGCATGGTGCTGCGCCACCCATTTAACAGATGCCACAAAATGCTCGTTAAAATACATCAAGGAAACGGCACTGAAATACGCCTTTGTTACGATGATGAATAAGCTCATCTTTGGTCATGCCTTTGTTTTAAAACCATTGCTTGCCAGTTTGCGTACCCTCCATTCGGACGACAGCATCACAGTCATTCAAGATCTAGACACAAAGCTTGCGGAAAACGCCGAACATCAAAAAACACTGGCGTACCTGCTGGCGAAAAAATATCTAGAGCCTGCGATGTACCAGAAAGGAAATAACGAGCTACTGCAGGAAGCTGAACAATGGCAGCACCAAAAGGATTCCCTTGTAGATTTTTTGAATGACGATAATAAAACAGTACGCGAAACAAGAAAATTACTGCAGTATACTTGTAAGTCGAAAATGCTAATGGGCTTTGACGGAGCAGTATTCCAGCAATTTGTAGAACAAATTCTGGTCTACTCTCGAACGTACATCGGCTTTAAGCTAAAATGCGGCATTACGCTACGGGAAAGGATGGTGTAAGCTATGAGCCATACACCGTTTGGGTACCGGATTAAAAATGGCAAAGCAATAGTGGATGTGGAGGAAGCCGAAAAAATACGAGTGCTGTTCCAAGCCTATCTTGCCGGGGCTGCACTGACTACGGCTGCGAAAGAGGCAGCGATCCACGCCTTCCACAGTGGTATCCGCCATATTCTGCAAACGACACACTATATCGGTGATGATTATTATCCGGCTATTATTGATGCCGATACGTTTACTGCGGCACAAAAGGAAATCACCAGCCGGGCCAAAAAACTGGGGCGCATCCGGGAACCTAAAAAAGCGTCACCGGTTCTATACCCCACCACCTTCTCCCTTGCAGAAAAAACACAAACCTATACTGATCCGTTTCAGCAAGCCGAATATGCATACAGTTTAATAGAAAGTGAGGAATCCATACATGGAATTACAGACGCGGAATGTCACGATCATTCCAGCACGAACTTATCTACACCGAAGCCATACTGAAGAAAAGCCAAAATGCCGTGTGGCTGCATATTGCCGGGTTTCTACCGACAGCGACAAACAGGCCACCAGTTATGAAACACAAATCGAGCACTACACCACCTACATCCACAATCATCCGGACTGGAAACTGGCCGGAATCTATGCTGATGATGGGATATCCGGTACCAATACCAAAAAGCGGGATGAATTTAACCGCATGATTGAAGATTGCATGGCAGGTACGATTGATATGATTATTACCAAATCCATCAGCCGGTTTGCCCGGAACACGCTGGACTGCCTGAAATACATCCGGCAGTTAAAGGACAAGCACATTCCCGTCTTTTTCGAGAAGGAAAATATTAATACAATGGATTCTAAAGGCGAGGTACTGCTTACTATTATGGCATCCTTGGCCCAACAGGAAAGCCAGTCCCTAAGCCAGAATGTGAAGCTGGGCCTGCAATATCGCTACCAACGGGGTGAAGTACAAATCAACTGCAATCATTTTCTCGGTTATGCCAAGGATGAAAATAAACACATGGTCATAGTTCCGGAGGAAGCAGAAATCGTAAAACGCATTTACCGGGAATACCTTGAAGGTGCCAGTATGCTAAAAATCGCCCGCAACTTAACAGCGGACGGTTTAAAAAATGGTGCTGGCCACACCAAATGGCGGGACAGTAATATCAGACAGATTTTGCAGAATGAAAAATATATGGGTGATGCCCTCTTGCAGAAAACCTATACGGTAGATTTTCTTACCAAAAAGCGCGTCAAGAATACTGGCATCATGCCACAGTATTATGTAAAAGATAACCATGAGGCCATTATCCCCCGCGACATTTTCCTGCAGGTGCAGGAAGAAATGGTACGGCGAAGTTCTATTCACTTGAAAAACGGCAGGAAATTGACCTACAGCAGCAACCATTGTTTTTCCCAGCGGATACGCTGCGGTAAATGTGGCGAGATATTTCGCCGGATACACTGGAACAACCGAGGAAAGAAATCCATCGTCTGGCGCTGTGTCAATCGAGTAGACCATACAGGTAAATGCGATGCCCGCACCATATCTGAATTTGCACTCGAGCAGGTCTGTCTAACAGCCATCAACCAGGTGCTATGCGGAAAAAAGGATTTTCTTGCCATGCTGCAGCATAATATCGAAACCGTTCTCAGCCATAACAATGATGAAACGCTGGCAACTATCGATACCCGATTGGAAGAACTGCAAACACAGCTTGTAAAGTTAGCAAGTTCCAAGGCTGGCTACGACGATGTTGCCGAAGAAATCTACCACCTGCGCGAACAAAAACAGCAAACATTGGCGAAAAGTGCCAATCAGGATGAAATCCGTAGCCGCATAGAGGACATGGCTGCCTTCCTAAAAACACAATCCACTGCCATTACCCAGTTTGATGAGCACCTTGTCCGGCAGCTAATTGAAACCATTACGGTGTTTGAAGATAGCTGTACCGTAGAATTCAAATCGGGTGTGACAGTGGATGTGGAGAAATAATCATAAACATAACAAAATGTTCCCTATAAAATTTTAAACATAAGATTGCTCACAAAAGTATTAATCAAATTGCTCAAGCAAGACAATCTTCAATACCATATTTTAAAATCAATCTTGCAAACTGTGTCCCATTAATAAGAATAATATCATGTGATTCAGCCATCATTTTGGCTTCCTTGTCAAAACAGTCTGTTGTATTAATCAATATGCAAATAGCTGATAAATTATCAGTCCTTTTCTGTTCTATCAGTTGTTTAATTCCATCTATTGCATTAGCATCATGGCCTCGTTTGTTTTTAGCTTGAATCCAGACTTGAGGAAAAGGTGTATCTTCTAAAATACCATCTAAAAGTGGAACAGATGGCATAGCAAACACTAAATCAATATCGCCACCTTTGTTATTATGCCGATTTCTTTTGATGAGTGTAAAACCATTTTTTTCGAACAACGATTGAATTAACTTTTCTAATTTATCTGCTCCCCAATTATTAATTGTATTGGGAATCCATTTTTTTAAGTCTTTAAAGGGTTGAGAATCCTCCAACCCTAATGCTGCTAGTTCATCTTGGGATGTTGTTAAATTCTTATTAGAATCTTGCAATAACGTATTAATTGCATTTTGAAATTTTTTATCATATACACTGTTGATTGGAGATCGATAAGCACCAAATTTTTTGACTATTTTCCGGCTATCATCAGAATAGTCATAACCAACAGTTTTTTTATATTCCACAGGAATAATATGGCGGAAATCATCACCATTGTTAAATTTAGAATTTAAATCATCATCAAACCGATATGATCCATTTACAGTAAGGATTAAAAATTGTCGCCAATCTGGTGCTTTAGGGACAACAATAATATCACCATTGTTAAAATCCAACATTTTGCTAAGTGAACTATATTTTCGTTTACAATACGATATCTCACTACCTGGCCATATTTTATCCCATGCTTTCAAAAACGCAGATTCATCTTGATCAACCCTCAAGCTGTCTGTTCCCTGCTGCATTCCCCATCCTTGACGAAGTTCACCTTTATCAATAGCGGATCTAACAAGTGGCTGCCATGACTCTTCATAATTGATTCTAAAAACGTAGTATTTCGGCATTTTATATGCATCTCCTATTACAAGAAATACATGAATATGAATAAATAAATATTATAAACCTAAAAATTACACCAGCAATTTTTGCTTGCAGCGTCAAAAAATTTTATATTCATAGTTCTATTTTCTCTCTTTAACATACTCGCGATCCGTTTTTGTTCATCTATAGGTTCCGGATTACTTCCGAGATACATAGAAATATATACATTGCTAATTTTGTTATTGCTAAATATCTTTTTTATAAGATGCTGTTCTTGTTCAGCTAATTTCCATCCATATATAATTACCGTAGGTTCCAAATGAGATAAAACATTTTCATAAACAAAATTCAGATATGTGCTTCGTCGAATAGCTTTTAATTTCTGTTCGGAACTTCCTTCGCTTACAAACAAAGGAACATACTTCTGTTTCCATTTTTCTCCAATTGCATCAAATAAGTTAGTATTATTATTTATTCTTATTTTTAACTCATCATTATTTTCGTTACTAGCTAATATCAAATTACCATGGGGGTAAAAAACCAACGTTGGATCTGGCCCACCATTATATGGTTCACGAAGTTTTTCAATGTCATATTCAAACCCCAAATTTCCATCAATATGGTTAGTAAAACAATCTTTCATTTTATAAGGCTTGCGGTCATTACTAGCCATTATGGCCCAATAAATTAATAAATCATAGTTCAAACTTATAACGGTTTTAAATTTTTCTAAAAATTTTCTTATATTATCTATTTGGAATATGGCATCGGCATATTGTACATGTATTTCTTTTATGGTTTTAATTAACGATTGTCTTATATTATCATAAGTGTGGAGAGCTACATTATCAGTATCTAATTGAAGTACCTCATTTATAATATAAGCCTGCCTTAGTTTATTCATTACTAGTTCGAAATCAGTTGTTTGCAATGTTTCAAATAAATTTTTAGAGGTCTGGTTCAAAATAGAATCATTGCATGCTTTTCCAAATAAATTGGTATAACTAAAACTGCTGCTAACAGCCATACTAGCTCCGTTACCCAAAATAAGTGTAGCATTTCCTAATTCTTGATCTGTAACAAGCTCATTAAACTCGTAAATAGAATAATCCGGCATAGCATTAACCCCTTAAAAACACATTTATATTCGAAATCAGACATAACATTTAGCAGAAATTACTTGATCTATGATTAGGGACTCGCCATTTTCACTTAACCATGTATTGGCTTCCGTTGAATAAGAAAAAATATATAGCATAGGTTTATCAAGACAATTTACTACTATACATAATCTATAAATATTTTTTTGTTCTTCCATTTTACTGTATTCATTAGGTGTAAGCTGAATCGCAATTTTTCTTTCAGATGTACCTTTAACTTCAAGATGTAAACTTATCTTTTCATTAATAAGAATAGCATTTAAATCCCACCCTAGATTCTCTATTTCACACGAGTTAACAAAAAAGCCTCTATTTCTATATGTTTTTTCAACTAACTTAATGGCTATTTTTTCAATCCTTTTTTTTAAAATAACATCGGTTTGATGAGATACGGGTTTGTAAGTACATCTGTTTTTTTCATCTTCATCTTTTTTTATATATTTCAGAATATTATTTTTATAATCTATTCCTTTGCCACTATCTGCATACCAAATATTAGATTGTCCCATTCCCCCTTTTCCTCTTGGAACTTTTGGGAAGATATTTCTTTCGTCAATACTTAATAATCTAATATTTTTAACATCAGCCACTGCATAATATCCCATATATCCGTCTTTAAATTTTCTTTCCTGCAATTCTGTATCTTGATAAGTCTTATACAAAATAGCATCTTTATACCATCCTACAACACGAGACTTAGCTGTAAAAATAATTAGAACACCGGAGATATGATCATCTTGTTTATCTGCCCCTAATTTTTGAATATTTATATCCCCGTTGGATTGCGCAAAACCATATACTTTTCTCCGTATTTTTTAAAATTATATATTTCTACTCCATAACCATTTTTTTCAATAAAAGATCCACCACCATAAATTCTTTTATCATTATCTACTAAGCCTTCATATCTTTCCATCCATGCAGTATTGAAAAAGATTATTGGTCCCATTCCAGATCACTCCTCATCTAGTAGAAAAGGTTTCAATCCATCTCGTAAAAAGGTTAAATATGAACAGGTAATTAACCCTTGTTTTTTTGACCTTAATAAAACTCCTACATAAGGACTTCCAAAATTTGATGGCGTAATACCAGCACGATTTGTAATCATATTTAATGAACGAGTTACACAGTGATTTCCTGATTCTGTTAATTGGATTAATGCAATACCATGTTCTGTTGCATATTGTATTGAGCCAGTTTGAAAATTGGACGTTGAAATCAAAATTCCCTTTTGAGTTCCTGTAGCTCTTAATTTATCATACAATGTTTGAACTATTTCTCTCTCAATGCGTCTTTTATAATGTTTACATTCAATAAGTGTTTTATATTTTACGCCCATAACTTCAAATTCAATATATCCATCAATTTGATATTTTCCATCTGACGTTACAATTATTTTGTTATGCTGAATAATATAATTTTTAAGTCCGTGACACTGGGTATTTAGCACTTGTAAAGAATATTTTTCAAAATCTGTTGGAGTCATTTCCAAAACCTTATCCTCAGTTGGTATATACATTTTCCCTCCTGGTACAACTATTACCTTATAAGTAGCAAATATATTTATTATTCAAATTGATTGTTTAGCAGTTTTGTCAGCCCTATCTCAATAACATATATTTCCCACATCCAACCTACTCACTCACCAAACCATTTTTCTGCAAAACATCCAACTCATACACTCATGAACCCCTTATCCAACTTACCGTCTAAACTATCAAAAAATGGATTGCGTTGATATGTTCCCATGGGGTGATGAAACTCTGATTTTTAATTTCTCACTTTTAATCTCAAAATCATAGAAATAGCTTATTTACTACACTTCCTAGCGTTTTTACTTTCCTGTTCTGGACATCAAACATACGCACTCCACGTGAGCGGTCTGTGGGAACATGTCCACGGGCTGGACGGACTGGAGTTTGTAGCCTAAGCGGCCCAAGATCTCTGCGTCGCGGGCGAAGGTGGCGGGGTTGCAGGAGACGTAGACGATGCGGGCGGGTTGCATGCCTGCGGCGGCTTTGAGAACGTCTTCGCTGCATCCGGCTCTGACGGGGTCCATGACGATGACGTCGGGGCGAAGGCCTTCTTCGTAGAGTTTCGGCATGAGGAGGCCTGCGTCGGCGGCGTGGAATTCGGCGTTTTCTATATGGTTGAATGCGGCATTTTTCTTAGCGTCTTCGATGGCTTCCCTGACGATTTCGATGCCGATGACGCGGCGTGCTTTTTTCGCAAGGCAGAGGGAAATGGTGCCTGTGCCGCAGTAGGCGTCGATGACGGTTTCCCCGCCTTTGAGGTCAGCGGCATCCAAGGCTTTCTGGTAGAGGACTTCTGCCTGGGCCTTGTGGACCTGGAAGAAGGAAAATGGCGATACTTCGAAGGCAATGCCGCAGAGGGATGCGGTGAGGGTCTTTCTTCCCCAGATGTGGTGGATTTCCGGTCCTAAGATGACGTTGCGTTTCTTATTCTGGACATCGTGGTAAAGAGAAACGACTTCGGGGAGGGCTTTCTGGATTTCTTCAGCCCAGAGGTCCTTCTTTGGCAGGTTTTCGGTGGCGGTCACGATGACGGCCATGACTTCCCCATTATCGCCGACACGCCCCATGACGTGGCGGACGCAGCCTTTTCCGGATTTCTCATTGTAGCCGGTAATGGCATGGCGGATCATGAAATCTTCCGCAAAGCGGAGAAGGCGGTTGTTTTCCTCTTTCTGAATGAGGCATTCCTGAATCGGGACGATCTGGTGCGTGCCCTGGCGGTAGTAGCCAAGAACGGGGCCGCCTGTCACCTGTCCGACAGGGACGGCCATTTTATTTCGGTAATTCCATTCATGCGGCGCGCCAAGAATCGGAAGGACGACGTCTTCGCTTGCCTTGCCGATGCGGACCATGACGTCCTTCACGCGGCGTTCCTTCGCTGCCAGCTGGCCCTCGTAGGTCAGATGGGAAATCTGGCATCCTCCGCAGGAATCATAGACCGGGCACTGGGGCACCGTACGGTAGGGAGACGGCTTCTCGACGGAAATGAGTTTCCCGGAAGCGTACGATTTCTTGATCAGGATGATCTTCGCCTTCACCGTCTCTCCAGGAAGAGCTCCCGGAACGAAGACAGTAAAATTCTCCGCCGATCCGATGCCTTCGCCATGGACACCAAGATCGCGGATCTCGATCGTATACGTCGCGTTTAATGTGAGTGGGGTATTTTTAGTAGACATAACAAGCTCCTTTGCTCCTCCCATTATACCATGGAGTGTGATGGGAAAATGAGAATATCCAAGAGCCTCGGGCCTTTCATGCATAGTAAAAGAGTGGCATCGCGCCACTCTTTTTTAAATTATTTCACTTGCCCATAGTAGGCATGGGGTCCATGTTTTCTTTCGTAGTGTTTTTCCAGGATGTAGTTCTGTATCCTTGCATCCGGCGAGAGAAGGAATGTCTTGAGGGCCATTTCTGCGACTGTTTCCAGGACGACTGCATGGTATGCAGCTTCTTTGGCATCTTTCCCCCATGTGAACGGGCCATGGTTTCTGACGAGTACGCCGGGCGTGGATTTAGGATCAATCTTGAGATCACGGAAGGTTTCAGCGATCACTTTTCCCGTATTTCTTTCGTAGTCGTCTTCCACTTCTTCTTTCGTGAGGGGTCTGGTACAGGGAACGGGTCCGTAGAAATAGTCTGCATGGGTCGTGCCAATAGGGATGATCGGCCTTCCGGCCTGTGCGAAGGCTGCGGCGTGAATGGAATGGGTGTGGACGACTCCGCCGATTTCCGGGAAGTTCTTGTACAGTTCAATGTGGGTCCTGGTATCTGAGGATGGTCTCAGATTTCCTTCCACCACTTCGCCTTCAAGGTTCACGACGACCATATCGGAAGCTTTCAGGTATTCATACGGTACGCCGGACGGTTTGATGACGATGAGGTTTCTTTCCCTGTCGATTCCGCTCGCGTTCCCCCATGTATAAAGCACGACATGATGACGGGGAAGTTCCAGATTTGCCTCCAGCACTTCTTCTTTCAGTTCTTCTAACATCCAGGCAGCTCCTTTCCCAAGGTCTGTTGAAGCTTATTTGTCTTCAATCACCCATGCTTTTTCCGCTTTGAACGTGACATAGGCGTCACCGCTGAGAAGCGTTTTCCCTGGATCGAACATGTCTACAATCCATTCCTTGTCCAATTCATCCTTGACGAAGTAGCGCACTTTTTCGCCCAGGAACATGCGGTTTACGATAGAGGTCTTGATATTGACCTTCCCCTCCGCTTTTTCCATGGAGATCTTTATGCTTTCCGGACGGACGGATGCGATGTACCTGGCACCCGGGGTGACGGGATTGGTGGAATGGAATACGGTATTTCCATAAGCCACGTCGTTATTCCCTTTTCCTTCTACGGAAATGAGATTGGTTGTGCCGATGAAATCAGCGACGAACTGTGTCTTCGGTTCGAAATAGATTTCCTGCGGCGTGCCGACCTGATGGGCTTCGCCGTCTTTCAGTACGACGACGGCATCCGACATGGAAAGGGCTTCTGACTGGTCATGTGTTACGTAAATAACGGAGAGTCCCATTTTCTGCTGGATGGTTCTTAATTCGACACGGACGCTTTCGCGGAGCTTCGCATCCAGATTGGAAAGCGGTTCATCGAGAAGAAGGACGTCCGGTTTCATGACAAGTGCTCTTGCGACAGCGACACGCTGCTGCTGGCCGCCGGACATCTGGTTCGGGAAACGTTTTTCCATCCCTTTGAGCTGCATGAGTTCCAGTGCATCTTCCACGCGCTTGATCATTTCATCTTTGGGAACCTTTTTGACTTTCAGCCCGTAAGATACGTTGTCAAAAACGTTCATATGAGGGAAGAGCGCATATTCCTGGAATACCATGGATGTATTTCTTCCATAAGGAGGAATCCTTTCGACGTTCTTTCCGTTCAGGAGGATTTCCCCTTCATCGGGTTCATAAAATCCTGCAATCATGCGGAGGAGTGTCGTCTTGCCACAGCCGGATGGTCCCAGAAAGGTAATGAAATGGCCTCTTTCAAAGGACAGATTGACATTCTTGATCACATGGCTTTTCCCGAAATATTTATTGATATTCTTTAACTGCAATACATAGTCTGCCATACTTTATTCCCGCTTTCTTTACAGATCAAAGATATTGATTTTATCTCTTAAGATGAGCTTCACGATACCAAAAGTTGCATAAATGACAAGCATAATCCCTACTGCCGTGGCGCTCGCTGTAGGAAGGAATCCCTGATTTGCCAGACTCATGATATTGATGGATGCCAGGTTCCATTCCGGGGAAACCAGGAAAATAACAGTTGACAGCGTATTCATGGATCGCATGAAAGCATAAACGAAACTGACGGATAAGGAATTTTTCAGCATAGGAAGGACGATTTTGCGGAATGTGGTGAAACTGTTCGCGCCCAGGTTGGTCGATGCTTCTTCCAGCGAGCCCTCGATCTGCTTCAGCCCTGCTACCGCCTGCCTGTATCCGACAGGAAGCTGTCGAAGGGCCATACCGAGGATAATGATGCCGAGCGTACCCGTCATGGCCAGCGGTCCGTCGTTAAAGGCAAGGATCAATGCCAGGCCGATGAATGTACCTGGAAGGGATACCGGAAGCATGGCAAGGAAATCTATGATCGTTCTTCCGGGGAATTTCTTGCGGATGGTAAGAAAGGCAAGCGCAATGCCCAGAACTGTCGTGATGGCAGCTGTCGATATGGAAGCCACCCAGGAATTGATCATGACATGGGAGTGGATGACGCCTTCCTTGAAATATTCGAGCGTAAACGTGTAGTCATACCCGAATGCAACGGTAAAGGCAAAGAGGAATACGACTCCGATGATCATTAAGATCCCGAGGCTGAGCAGCATGGAGAATGCAAAGAGAAGCCATTTTGCAAGCGGCCCCGTGGTGACGCGGATCAGCCCTGCGACAGGTTTCCCCGTAACGGTTACGTAAGAATTCTTTTCCAGATAGTACCTCTGGATGAAGAATACGATCAGTGTCGGAATGACAAGGAAAACAGAAAGCGTGGCGCCCATGGGAAGATCCCAGGCTCCTGTGACCTGTGTATAGGCTTCTGTCGCCAGTACCTGATAATTTCCTCCGACGAGCATCGGGTTGCCGAAGTCTGCCAGAGAGTTGATGGCTACCAGAAGAAATGCACTGGCAATGCCCGGGGTTGCCAGCCTCAATGTGACAGTCCTGAAAAGATACCAGCCTCTTGCCCCCAGGTTCTGTGCAGCCAGTTCAAGATTCGGGCTGATGCTCTTAAGCACCCCTGAAATCGTGATATAGGCCAGAGGGAAGAATGCAACAGTCTGCGCCACCCACAGGCCGAATGGGCCGTACAGGTCTACCTTCAGATGAAGGAGGTTCCAGGTGATAAATCCGCGCCTGCCGAAAAGCATGATAAAGGCAAGGCCCGTCACGACAGACGGCGCCATCGTAGGAAGGAGAGCCACTACCTGAAAGAACCGCTTGCATGGCATATCCGTATAATGGATGCCGTATGCAAAGAGAAACCCGAGGATGATGGCACTGAATGTTGCCACGAAGGAAGAATACAGCGTATGCGCGAAGGCAAGGACAAATTCTTCTTCCGTCAGCGCACGGATCCAGTCACTTCCGTCCGGGACCAGCAGTATTTTCACAAATGGATAAATGATAAAAACAGCAAACAGCAAAAATACAACGGATATGCTGATAAGGAGCGGCGGCTCCCTTAAGAGGGCCTTGAATTCCGCCATTCCTCCTGTATGTTCATGCCCTATATCTTTTTCGCTCATAGTGACTCCTTACAATGATTTAAGAAATCTATTGTAGAACAATAATGCCTCCGCCAGAAAGGCAGAGGCATCATCTGAACCAATTTAATTTGCGAAGAATTCGTCGCAATTCTTCTGCTTATCTGCACCGGCCTTGATCAGGTCATATTCCTTGAAGAGTGGGAGCTCTTTCAGAGGCTTCATACCTTCTGGCGGAGCTACATCAGGGTTGCATGCGATACCATGGGTGGATTTTACCATGATTTCGCCAGCTTCTTTCGTCAGTACAAAGTCGATAAATGCTTTAGCTACATCAGCATCAGCAGCGCCTTTGATCAGGCCAACAGGGCAGACCGTCCAGCCGGAATTATTGTAAATCGTGCTGTGGATCTTCTGTCCCTTTGCGCTGACCAGATTCTGGTCAGAAACAAAGTTGACGCAGATCAGGTATTCTCCGGCACCTGTCTTCTGTGCTGGTGTAAATCCGGAAGGAGTGAACTGTGCTACCTGGCCTTTCAGTGCTTTCAAATAGGTCCAGCCTTTTTCTTCGCCCATGGACTGAAGAACGGAGCTGATGAATGTATTGCCTGTTCCGGATTTTCTCGGATCTGGCATAATGACTTCGCCCTTGAATTCCGGTTTCAGAAGATCATCCAGTGTTTCAGGAGCCTTGACGCCCTTTGGTTCAAATTCTTCTTTGAAACGTTTTTCGTTATAGCCGACGGACAGAGCTTCCAGGTATGTGCCATACCAGTATCCATCCTTATCCTGATACTGCGGAAGAATCATCTTCGCATTCGGTGACTTATAAGCTGACAGAAGTCCGTCAGAAGCTGCCTTTGCGTGAGCATCTGCTGTGCCGCCCAGCCATACATCCGCTTTCGGTGAATCCTTTTCAGCCTGAATACGAGCTAATGCTTCACCAGTTGGCAGGCGGATAAAGCTTACATCAGCACCGGTCTTCTTCTTGAATGCGTCCGACAGTTCCTTTGCCGTATCTTCATGGAAAGAAACATACATAACCAGTTTCTTACCCTTGAAATTCTGTGCCGCATTGGCCGATTTTGCTGCATCCCCAGAAGATGAGCCGCCGCAGCCTGCCATTAACAGAGCTGCACCTGCTAACATACCTGCAACTATAGCCTTCCACTTCATTCCACGCATCTCCTTCCAAATATATATTACCTTTACAAACGTCTTACGTATTCTTCACACATTTTAGCACACAATTAAGTTGAATTATATACTAATTATGGCTATTTGCTATTTAAGTATCGTATATTAGGTTATTTAGCACTTAAACTCATACATACCGTTCAATATATGCAAAATAGAGCCGTTTGATTCTCATCATTGGTATACTATTTATTGGAAAATAGTACCGCCATCATTTTCAATGATTGATATGTTTGCAAAAGGCATCTTACCTCCTTTCCAAATTCGCACCTCGAGGCTATTGTATAATATTTATATTAGAACTTTAATCCAACACAAAGAATAAAGAAATGGCTTTCATTTCACATCTTCCATGGCAAGGTTAAGGGCATATCTTGATTTTTATCGGTGCTGGTAAAATTTAGCAGCCAGCAAAGATCTAAAGGGGGAAACCGTAATAAAAATTGATGTAACGCTTGAAATCACACCTAAAATGGTACAGGATGCACAGGGGCATGATAAGAAATCTTTATCTGGACATTTGGGAACTCATTTTGATGTAATGAATAAGGAATTTCTTTTAGAGTATACCCAGAGAAGAGGAATCGTATTTGATGTCAGCGGGATCAAAGACAGGGATATCGGTGTCTTTGATGTGGATCTGGAGAAAGTTCCCGCGGATTCATTTGTCATGTTTTACTCAGGATTCATTGAGGAGGAAGGCTACGGAAGTGCAAGGTATTTCAAGGAGCATCCGCAGCTGTCTGATGAATTGATTGAGAAATTGGTCGATCTTCATATTTCATTGATCGGCGTGGATTTTGCGGGGATCAGGCGCGGCCGCGAGCATCCTGTCAAGGATCAGTACTGTGCTGATCATGGTGTCTTCGTCATTGAAAACATGTGTAATTTGAAGGAACTGCTAAATAAAGATGTAATAATGAATACGTACCCTATGCGTTACCAAGGCATGACCGGACTGCCCTGCAGGGTAGTTGCAGAGACGATGTAACTAAAAAGGACCTCTTTCGGGGTCCTTTTTGAATGTCTTATTTAGTTTCCTTATTTTACATTTCCCATTTCGGGTCTGCGTTGAGTGCTCTGGCTACGCCGATGAGGTCGGCTTTGCCTTCACGGAGGAAGAGGTCGGCTTCTTTCTTTGTTGTGATGCCGCCTGCTACGAGGATCGGGGTGAATACGCATTTCTTGACGGCTTCGGACATGTCGGTGAAGAAGCCTGGTTCTGCGTGGCCCGGTCTGAAGATCTGGCAGGTGCCGCCGGAGAGGTTCAGGAGGTCGATGTGTTCTCTTTCGAAGAGTTTGGCTGCTGCGCATGCGTCTTCGATGGTGCTGCCGCCTTCTTTGTAGTCGCAGCCTCCCAAGCGTACGGAGACGATGAAGTTCTTATTGGCTTTGGCTTTGATGCCTCGGATGATTTCGAGGGTAAAGCGGAGGCGGTTGGTGATGGTCTGCGGTCCGTATTCGTCGTCTCTGTGGTTGGTGATCGGCGAGTAGAACTGGTTCAGGAGGTAAGCGTGTGCGCAGTGGATTTCTACGCCGTCATAGCCGGCTTCCTGGACGCGGAGGGCTGCTGCGATGTATTTCTGTTCCAGGTCGTGGATTTCATCGACGGTGAGGGCTCTTGCCTGGTCTCTGGTCCATTTGATGTCAGAGGCGGAGACGAGATCCATGCCTGTGTAGAGTTTGCGTGTATTGGCGCCTGCGTGATTGATCTGCGCGAGGAGGCAGATGTCGGGGCGCACGTTGCGGATGGATTTCACCATGGCTTTCTGTGCGTCGATGACGGAGTCGTCGGCAAAGGAAATCTGGTGCGGGTCTGCTTTGCCCTGTGGATCGACGTAGCTGTGCTCAGTGATGATCATGCCGACGTTCGGGTTTGCTGCGATGGCGCAGTAGTGCTGCGTGATTTTTTCGTTCGGCTTGCCGCCGTCTGAGCTTTCGGTCGCGAGCGGCGGGAACACGAGACGTGTGGAGAGTTTCTTTCCTGCGAGGATAAATGGTTTTTCAATCATGTGAACAGTCCTTTCCGGCTTTTGCCTTCAAAATGAGAATTTACATGAAATATTCCAAAATGTATCTCGTTTATTAGATACATAAACCCAAAAATAGACGGCAGGATTCCCTGCCGTCTTTATTATACCTTATAATGACCGGTTATAACGAGTTACGGATGAACTCTGACAATCGGCTGATGTTCCTTTCGTTGCGGCGGTAGTATGTCCACTTGCCGAAACGGCGCGATTCCAAAAGACCTGCTCTCTGCATCATATCAAGATAATGCGAGATGGTCGACTGGGAAATCTGAGTCTTTTCGCAGATCGATCCAACACAGACACTTCTGTCAAAACGGTTTCCCTCCGGCACATGGAGTCCCTGGGGTGGAAAGTTATTCTGCGGTTCCTTCAGCCACTTTATGATGTTTAGCCGTATAGGGTTCGATAGAGCCTTGAAGATTTCTAATTCATTCATGTCTTAATTATATATTGAGAATTTATAATCTGTCAATATTTGATTTATAAACACAAATGGGCATATTCTAAAGATTTCTTTATACTGGATTTTACTCGATATTATCGGATAGAAATTTATAGGCATGGCAAAACAAAAATATTTAGAATTATTAAAATTACAATTCACTCGCAACTATAAGTCATTACTTTTTCTCAATAAGCATGAGGAAAAGAGATAGGTGGAGGATGAGATAAAAGCGTATGGGCGGAGAGCGGCAGGTTAAGAAAACCGTAAAACCTCGCGTTGCTCGTGGAGATGATGTTTCAGGCGCATGCGCGCCAGCTCCCCCTACGGGGCGAGCTCTGACACCCTTAAACCAAGGCTTCGCCTTGGGGAAAATCAAAACCATACAATCGGACTTCGTCCGAGGAACTGCACTCCTTTCTGTCACTCCGTGACATCCTTCCTCGCTGAGGCAGGTCTCAAGAGGAATAAAGAAAAAGTTTCAAATCTGATTTGTTTTTGACCTTTCGTACCCCATCCCCTACCATACTCCCTTCCCC